>JAABUP010002989.1_pt1 | contig 30851 bp, 42 predicted proteins | sample 5559201 | NCBI WGS metagenome assembly JAABUP01 (sample SAMN10711887, study PRJNA513373) | rock metagenome | isolation source: Antarctica rocks | place: Antarctica | reverse complement strand
GGGGAGCATATGTAAGCTAAAAAAAACCTTTGTCGCCCACAACACTCGCACTGCAACCATACTGATGGGTAATATTATGCAGAGGCTTCTGACTACCATGACGTGGCGAACACTTTTGGTACTCCGACGTATGACATAGTAGTGCAGATCGAGCCGTGTTCAATTACTACTAGTGGACAATTTAGACATTACTTAATGGCCAATTACTTCTCCACCACAGGCCTATGAGGAGTAGGAGCTGCAGTCACAAACAAATATATCAGAGGTCTGACATGTTGCTCAATCTCAGGCATGTGAGACTCAAAGTGCATAACAGCAGTCGCCCGGAGACTGACCACGCAAGCAATTTGTGAAGGTGAGCATATAAAGCTTTCAAGCTGGACAGCATAGCTGATGACGCCTGACAGTGTCTGACATTTGCACAAGAAAACCATGCCATGTATTATGCACTACAGTCATATCAATTGCATGCCTTTACTCCTGCAGATCTGGACATGTCTTGACACGTATAAATGTTGCAAGCCCTCACCATTTGGGTTGCCAGATGCATAGAATTGGCGCAGCAGGTTTATGGCTTCAGCAGCTAGCAAACCTCCACTGCATGCAAAGCTAGTATGCTTGCTTTCCCTGCAAGCATGAAACATCAAGTCAGAGGGACGTCGTTTCAGCCTGATATGTCGAGCAAAGTCAGCAGTAATTGCTGCAGCAAACTTTCACAAATACAAGTCACCACAACAACGGGTGGATATTAGGTGAAAACAGATTGTTGGCTTGCAGGTACCTTCCACATGCTCCGCAGCCTTTTTCTTGCAAGGAAAGGATGGAACCACATCCACCAAAGCGGTCATTCTGGCAGCCATAGTAGACATGACCTATCCCTAGCAAAGCCAGCGCACCTGCGCACATGATGCACGGCTCACAAGTGACATATAGGGTGCACCTGCAGCCAGGTTTGAACCTCTGAAAGCACAGCCAGCTTTGCTGTTTTGCTTGCAGCATTTGGGTACTTACCTTGACCAGTCTATGTTGTCGTCAGACGCAGCAAGCAGCTGGTCAATTGCCTCAAGCTCCGCATGCCTTGTTGCCTGAGGGACCCGGCAAACTCTCAGCATGCACGTTGTGCAAAAGTGGCTGCGACTACAAGACCAGGCAAAGTGACTTTTGTGACTTACATTGCGAGTCGTGTTTGTCATGTTGCTGCCCACACCTATCACAGTGTTGTCCAGTACAAACACGCACCTGTACGACAAGCAGAACACTGTGAGATAGTGCAGAAGATCTCAAGCCAAGTCCTGGCATGCATCGCCGCCGCAATGGCTTACCCTATTGGCACCTCTTGTCGAGCCAAGGCGATCTCGGCCTGCATGTGTTAACTGATCAGCTATATTTAGGGCTTGCACTTGGCATTTCAGAACTGTTCTTGCCTGATGCAATGCACGGCGCATATGTTGCTCATGAGAAGCAGGAGTCATGCGATTGTTATTTCGGCCTGTTACAACTTGGCCGCAGACACTTCCACACACGCAGGTGCATGCATATGTCTATCGCCCGTCATGCGGTGCCAGTGTGGCGTCTTACAAGCACATGCTGCAACTAAGGCACAAGTATAAGCCAACTGTAAATCGAACGCTTCAAGAAAAGCAGTGTCGCTTCGCGCAGCTTGCAGCGCAGGTGCACCTTCAGGGCGCTTGAGTTCGCCCTTCCAAGCTTTGACATAGCTCGCTGCACAACCAGATCAGCAGTGAGGCAAACGCTTCGTGGTCAGGCAGCAATTGCCTTGCTGCAGTCACATGATCCTGCCTTGATTGCGCGATGGCTGTGCGACACAGAAAAGTCAGCCTGTAGTTAAGTCAGAGGGGGTTCTTATAGTTTGTGCTTTTTTGACGACTTCTAGCTGCGCGATGTTCATGTGAGTCCTGCGTACATCGTCTTTTTGTGGCCGTTGGCGCTTCAAGCTATGAGTGCCACCAGTAGTCCGGGCGGCAGCCCGGCGAAGCCTACCTCCAAATCTCAGCTGCCCGCCTCGATCGCCAACGCCTCCTTGGAGGACCTGCAGAAGCTTTTTGTTGACAGCCTAAAGAGGCTCAAAGCAAAAGACAAGAAGATAGCTGAGCTGAGTGCCACTCAACATGAACTTCAACAGCAACGTTCACAAAGCGCAAGTGCCAGCACAGAGCAGGTTGAGCTTCGGCAGCAGCTGGAAACTGTCACAGAAGAGGCAAAGGAGGCGCAGCGACGCGCTGATGATGCTCAGGAGCAGTTCGAGGGACTGTACAAGTCTCACACTGCTCAGCAACAACAGCTGGAAGATGTTGCTGCGGAGAAGACAATTCATGCTGAGCAAATGGCAAGTCTGAAGGAAGTGCTGCGCACTATGGCACAGGAGAAGGACAGTGGTGAGAAGGTGAGTCAGGGCGAGCTCTGTCTTGCACGTACTACTGCTCTTTGCAGTTGACTGTGTGACGTAAGCATTCTGGCTCAAGATCGCTTGGGTACTTGTGACTTCTTTTGTAGCGCACATCTCATATTCCTCGACGCACAGCAATCTCCCGATAACTAACTCCATTTCTGTAGCTCTATCATAAGTGAGCAGCCTGGATAGCATGCCACCTTTTCATCATGCATGTTACACAGGAGCTGAAGCAGAGTCAGGACCAAACTGCAGAGCTGAAAAGTGCTCGTCAAGCATCACAGAGTGAAGCTGAGGAAGCTCATGCCCAGGTGGTCAAGCTCCAAGACAGTATTGCCAACATGCAAAATCAGCTCAACCAAGCACTGTCACAGCTTGAACAGACCAAAGCTCAGCATCAGCAGAAACTACAAAGTGTGCACGCTGAGCATGAGTCAACCCAGGAGGCACATGCTGCCCAGATCAGTCAGTTGGAAATGAAGCTCAGCACAGCAGACGAGGCTCACCAACAAGCCTCTGCAACCATCAGCCAGCTTCAAGCACAGGCTGATACTGACACAGAGCAGCAGGAGGTGGTGAGCACCGCGCAGCAGCAGCGTGCTGAAGCATTGGCTGCTCTGCAGTCAGAGCTGGCTGAACTTCACAGCAAGCTTGAGGCATCACAGGAAGCCTCAGCTACACTGCGTACACAGCTGGATGCAGCACTGACAGCCAAAGAGCAGCAATCTGACCAAGCCAGCTCCCTGCACAAGGAGATTGCCTCTCTAAAGCAGGAGCTGCGCTCACATGAGAGCACGACCGACCCCTCATCTGATGACTTGCAGCAGCAGCTGGACAGTGCCAAAGCAGATGCTGCCAAGCAGGCTAGCAAGCTGGCTCAGGCTGAGATGCGGGCTAGCCTCATCAGGCAACAGCTGCAAGAAGCTCAGTATCAGCTGCGCCAGTTGGAGGAGGGGTCAGAGCAGCAGCCCAGAGCTGATCAGCTGCAGGAGTCACTGGAGAAGGCTCACAGTGAGCTGAGTATGCTGCAAGGGCGGCTCAGTCCCACAGAGGGACAGGTATGCCTGTTGCTAGAGGTCGCCTGTGCACCTCAGCTTTTGACCGTGTCTTTGTGCAAGTGCTGCCAGCTGATTGGCTTGCAAGCAGGGCATCCCCCTGTCCTGTCTCTCATACTTTGACCGATGCCCTGATGACTCAAGTGTTAGCTCCATTGGCATGCAAGAAGTCTCAGAGACTTAGTCTGCACTCACAGGCCACAAAGGTTCATGGTACACGCATGATCTGTCTATGTGACAAGACTGAATTATGGACAGTTTGTGTGTGCTCAAGGTGCTCCTATGCTGCAGATGTCCACCTCTTCATCAGACAACGGCATCGCCACGCCCTCCTCTCCCAACCACATCAAGCTCATCATCAATGTAGCTTCAGGAGAGACAGGCCCAGAGCCTCCATCAGTCTTTTACGCTGAGCAGAAACGCACCAAGCAGAAGCTGACGTCTCTCAAGGCTGAGAAGCAGCAGCTACAGAGGGAGCTAAGCAGCATGCAGCATACCATTGAGCAGCAACAGGCTGCATTAGGTGAGGGACCTGGCCAGCTGGCAGATGCCATGGACAAGATCAGGGGTTTGGAGCAGGAACAGAGTCAGTTGAAGCATACTCTGACAGATGCAAAAGCAGCTGAAGCACAGCTCAGGAGTCAGCTGACCAGCTCAGAGGAGGCCTCTGACAAGCTCAGAGCACAGCTGACTGAGCTGCAGCAGGCAGTGGAGAGCGCCCAGGCAGAATCAAACAGCGCACAGCAGCAGCTGAAGACCACCAGAGCTCAGGTGGCAGAGCTGCAGCATCAGTTGACAGCTGAGCAGAGCAAGTTGCAGGATGCTGAGGCACACAACAGCCAGCTTCGCTCTGAACTTGAGCATGCTCAGGCTGAGTCTGAGTCCATCAAACAGCAGCTGGACGAGTTGTCTGAAGGCCATGAAGCTCAGAGAAGCTCAGCAGACGCTGCTCAGGCTAAGCTCAAGCATCAGCTCAAGGCAGCAGAGATTGATAGAGAGACGCTGCAGCAGCAGATCAGTGCGCTGCAAGAGGCCTTGATTAAGGCTCAGCACAGGCCAACTTCCCCAGCATCACCAAAACCCCATCAGCCGGCTGCTGCAGAAGGGACAGCAGATTCTTTGAAGGATGCAGAGGAGGCAAGGGCTGCACTGCAACAGCAGCTGACTGAGGCCCAAGAGACTGGCTTGCGTGCCGCTGCTGCAGCTCAAGCAGCTGCTGACGCTGCTCAAGCAGAAGCTCAGCAGCTCAAGAGTGAGCTCAAGACATTGAAGGTGCCTCAATCTAAGCTGCTGCTGCTTTAACAAAAAAAAGGTTCTGGGCATGGTAGCAAAACGGCTCACTGGCATCTTCATGACTTGTGATTTTCTTTTGTTCCTGATGGACAGCACGCCAAATAGCAAGCGTTCAAGTGAGATGTAGTAGGCAGGTTTTGCCTGTGTCTCTGCAGTCACCAGGGTTGTGGTGTGCAGGCTGCCGTGCAGACCTTGGAATCAGAGCGAGCAGCTCTGGAGGAGCAGCTTGCTGCTGCTCAGGTAGATTTGTCCTGCTTCGGTTTCCCCCATTGTATCATCACTATGTTCTACATTCAGTTCTCATACCTTATGACCTTGCACCTTCCATTGAGCATGTGTGACGTGGATAGCTCATGTGCTGCTTCACAAAGTTAGTGTTTTGCTGGCTAGCCAAGCTAAGTGCCTTAGTGCTGTGCCTGGTGTACGTAACTCGTGACATACATGTGATCTGCACCAAGCATCATGTGTCAGCCGAGGTTGACCAACATGGTGGATGCAATCACAGGAGGATGCCAGCAAAGCTCAGGATGCTGCCACAGCTGTGGCCAGTCTGGAGGGGCAGCTGCAGCAAGCCAACAGGAGGGAGGAGCAGCTGCGTGCCAGCAGAGCCCAGTGTGAGTACCAGCTGCAAGCAGGAGAGGAGGCTCAAGCCCTGCTCAAGCCGGTATGTTACATCAGCGTGGCATGGCAATGATAAGGCATGACAATGGCACAAACTGGTAGGTTGCATCAGCATGGCATGGCTGTGAGAAGGCATGGCAATGGCATAGCCAAGGCACAGCAAAGGCACACTGTGCAAGCAGGCATGCAGGAAGGCAGATCTTACTGTAGAACAGCCAAGGAGCGCAATGGCCCGAGTTATGCTGCCTGCTTTTACGCCATCAAGCAATGTGCTGTTGTTTTGTGCCTAACGAACAAGTAGGAATATGGCTCACGTGTTGTCAACCTGCATGCTTGTCGTTTATCATAGCCATGTCTGACTGATGCTGACAAGTCTTCCTGCTGCCGTTCTGATGCTATCATGTTTTGCAGACTATACAAGCTTTGCAAGTGAGATTGGCTGGTGCATGCAAAGCTTTTGGCGGACCTGCCTCGAATGCCGTGTCAAAGGTGACCTTCACACATACCTATGACCTGTGACACAAAACTTTTTCTGCAACATGCCTGTTTGAGTTGTGCTAGGCAGCATAACAAGCAACTACATCCGCCAGTGTCAACTCACCAGCTTCATCGAGTGCTGCAAAGTTTGACTTTGCTTTACAACATCTCAAACATCTCTCCGATGTAGAAACATGTTTTGACTGTCCCCAGACATGTCTGAGTTTAGATTTCTAGCGTAGGGATGACGTCTCGGGATTGAAAAGAGCTTGTAGTTACAGGGACAAACTTCTGCACCAAGCAGTGGCATGGTCTCCCCAGCCAAATCAGAGTTCTCAGATGACCAAGACTTCAGCCAGAGTGTAAGCAGTGAGGCCATGCAGAAGCAGCTGGACTGGCTGCTAGCCAAGCTCATGAGTGCTGAAACAGCCTCCACCACTGGTGATGAAGCTGGCACAGTTATCAATGGCAGCAACAAACTAGGTTCTCAAGCATCCCGACCAACTTCCCCTGCTGCTCACAGCAATGACCAGCATGACAACGGTGTACATCAAGGTGCTGAGTCAGCAGACATGCCAGTAGACTCTGATAGCACCCACCACAGTGTTGAGTCTCTGATTGAGCGCATCAGTCAGCTGCAAGCTGATCTCGCTACCTCCCAACAGAAAGCTGAGGAAGCAGATGCACTGCGCCGACAAGTTGCTGTGCTCAAAGCAAGACTTGAGGAAGTGCAGGATCAGACACAGGAGGTTGAGTCTTTCAGGCATCAGTTGGCTGACACAAAAGCACAATCAGTTGCACCACCACCGCCAACAGCAGCGCTGCAAGCTGATGAACATGCTCCAGCAAAGACAGAAGCTCTGCAAGAGCAGATCACTCAACTGGAGTCTCAGCTGGCACATGCTCAGCAGCAGCTGAGTGAACAAGATGCTGTGAGGGAAGAGCTGCTGTTGGTACAGGCTGAGCTTGCAACCGCCAAGGCATCACCATCACAAACTGCCTCTTTTCAAGACCCCTCAAGCCAGCTGCAGGCTGGTTTGGCCCCAGTCCAGGAGCAAGCGCAGCATCCTGAAGTGCTGCAAGCTCAGCCAGCTGATGTACAGACAAGTCCTAACAGCACTGAGGAATCAGCAGCTGACATTGAACCCCTAAAGCAGCAATTGGTCGAGTTGCAAGCTGATCTGCACTCCTCACAGGCTCGTTCTGCGGCCTTGGAACAACAGCTGGAGGATGCCAAGGCCCAAGCCAGCTCCACACCTTCTCAAGCTGAGATGCCACGCCCTCTGTCCCCCAGTCCTTCACTTCAGCAATCTGGTCAGCAAAACATGGAGCAGCCAAGCGCGTCCATGACTACAGCTGAAGCAGATCTGGTGGAAGCTGCTTCAAACGCTATTCAAGCTCAGGTGGGCACTACGCTCCTTCTGAGGCACCTCATTTCATGGGCTTCTTTCTCTGTGTAGCCTGCACATTTTGGTTGGCCACATAATTGCTCAAGTCTATGTTCAGCCTGAGCTGCACTGTGGCAATTATGTGGCAAACTTGTCACTCACACCAGCAGGGATTTCAGCTGATAATCAGTAAGTAGCACACTGTGTGACTCTCAATGATATCTTTGCATGCAGGTTTCCCCTAGTGAGGGTAAAGCAGATGAGGACATTACCCGGGATGAGCTGGCAGTGGAGCGCACGCGCCTTGCCTCTGAACTCGCCGATGCCAAGCGCAAGTTCATGGCTGTGGCCAAGCGCAAGCAGCAGGAGTACGGCAAGAAGGTACTGCTGTATTACGATGCATCATCCAAACTACAAGTGTGCATGATCATCAAACATAATACAACATCACCTGCATGTCTTTCGGGCGGAACGGTTGCTAATTTGCACTGTTGATCATCAAGCATGCCTTGCACATGTACGACTCGCACCCCGTGGCTGCTGCAGATTGATTGATTGGTTGATTAATTGATTAAAATGGCTGTCCCAAATTGCATCTGAAGGCACACTCAATTGCAGCAAAATTAGTGCAGCCCACAATCATATATCACATGTGCAGATCAAGGAGCTGGAGGACACTCTGGCAGCTGCACAGCAGCTCCCAGCACAACTGCAGGCCCAACTTGCCACAGCCGTTGCATCTGCCCAGTCCCAATCAACAGACTTGGCCACTGCTCAGTCTCGTTGCATGGCACTCACCGCTGAGGTGGAGGCTCTGCAGAGCCAGCTTGCACAGGCACGTGCTGACCAGGGTGTTGCTCAAGATACTTGGCTGGCCCAGCATGCTTTCATGACCAACCAAGAGCAGCAGCGCACTCTGCAGGTACCCACTCTCACATGTTTGGTTTGACTCGGCAACAAGGTGTGTATGTCCATGAATCATCATTGTTTGCTGGCAAATGAACATGTTCTTTTGGTGACAGGCCTAGGTCAGAAGAAGTACAAGTAATGTGTATATATGGGTATTCAGGCCATGTCTTTGTTTGCGGTAATTTGGTGTAATGACAACTTGGTGTAGTGACAATTGACTGAGGACCACAGCAGTGAGCATAACCAGATTATACTGTCTTCTGCCAAATGATTGAGATTAGACAACATGTGCAAGTTGCCACCCCAAATTTTCTGTCCCTGCTGTTTTGATGCATGTTGTCCCAACATGCAGCATCTCTGCTTGCCTGGTGGTGCAGGAAGAGGAGGCAAGGAAGGAGATGGCAACAGCTCAGGAGGGGGTGGCAGCTGCTCACAAGGAGGTGGAAGCAGAGCGAGACCGCTTCAAGAAGGTCATCCAAGAGCTCAAGAAGAAGCTCGACCGGTAAAGCCTCAACACCTAGTAAAGGCATATGTCTCTGTTCACATGCACTATGTGCTTGTCACCTGTAAGCAACATGGCCACCTGTAAGCAACATGGCCATTGTGTTTCGTTACAATGTTGTGATTACTATTTGGGTGTAGCACATAGTCAAACATGCCAAATGAGTCCAACATTTCCTCTCTTCTGCTTGTTTGACTTGGCCCTGTGCATCTAGTCAGCAGAGATACAACACTTGTATGTCTGTCTGTACTCTGACAACAACAGCGGTCTCCAGCTACAGTCTGCTGCACCATTTGATACAAGCATCAGCCGTCAGCCTTCAGCCTGCATCAATGTCACAGGTCTAGCAAGGAGAGCATGAAGGCAGAAGTGGGTGCAGCTGAGGCCAGAGGCAAGGCTGAGGCTGAGAAGGCCGGCCTGCAGACTGCCCTGGATGCTGCCCTCTCCAGGTCTGAGGCTGAGCAATCAAGCCTGCAGTCCTCCATACACCGCCTGGAGACTGAAACCAAAGATTACAAGGTCAGTTGTGTCATGCATGCTGCACAGCTGCGCATGCTGTTGTCGAGCTCCAGTTGTTGCCATCAAGACCTTGCATGCTGGACAGCGTCACCTTGCATTTGGTGGCATTCACCATGCACTGCAAACCAAATGGCCCAAATCTGGATGGCACTATTCGCCATGCACTGCAAACCAAATGGCCCAAGTCTGGATGGCACTTTGCAACATTGGCAGCCATGTGGCATGGCTTTTGCAGGCACGTGCCCATACCTTGTTGCGGCAGAAAGAGATGGAACTGAGCAGAGCCAGGGAATCAGCTGCTGAGCAGTTCCAGGCTGATGTGACTGCTGCTGAGGCGGCAACACAGCGTACCCAACATCTGCTAGAACAGGTTGGCCAGACTGCACATGTTGGCAGGCGCTTGCTTTGTTGACCTTGACACTTCTGTTGCTTCAGCTAAGATTTCATGCAGTGAGTCAAGCAACAAGTTCTTTCAATACAGTGTTGAAACAGTGGACCGTGACTTGGTGTCATACAAGCACCTGCTTTGTCACAAGCATTCACGGTGTCAGCAATTACCTCTTGAACTACTTGTCATGTCAGTGCGTAGCATTGCAGTTCATGTGCAATTTGTAACTGCTGGACATCAACAGCTCATGCCTTTCCTGCCACAGGCTCAAGCAGACCTGGTGAGCAGCAATACTGAGTGGGAGCAAAAAGTGGAGGGTATAATGAAGCAGCATCAGGACACCTTGTCCGGGCTTAGAAACCGGCTGGAGCAACAAGATGGGGATGTCAGATCTGCCAGCCTGTCTGCTGAGCAGTACAAAGCCAAGTAAGATCAGCTGGAAATTGACACGCTTCAGCAGCACTTTTGCTGCTGCTTATAGGTTAATCAGCCCTTTTTTTGAGATTTGAAACCCTGTAAACAAAGATCTTGTGCCAGTCCATAAACACTCATTGCTCAGCACAATTGCCCACATTGGTTGCCAGTGGTGTAGTTCACATCATCTTGTCACAGCGTTAAAGTAAAGCCTGTATAGCACACAGAGAGCTGTTAAGGACTGTCTATGTGACATTAGAGAAAGGCAGCTGTTTGTTGCAATGAATGACCATATGAGTGGATGTGTAGATGTGTGAGCCTGGAGCTGCGCATGGAGGAAGTGCATGCGCAGCAGCCTGCCATTCCTACTGCCCTCACTCCCCTGCAGCAAGAGCAGCATGCTGCTGAGGTGCAGCAGCTACAACACCAGATAGACAAGCTCCTTGAGGAAGCTGATGCCTATAGGTAACGCTCTTGAATATGCAACACATATGAACGTGATGCACAAAGCACTGGCTTTGGTACTGATAAACAGGGTGTCAACCCCCCCTCCCCCTCCCTGTTCTGTGTGTCCCAGCTGTAAGGCAAGGTGTGCAACCAAAGTTGCAGGTTGCGCTGCTGCTCTGTTGTAGCGTAACTCTGTGAAAACATAGTGCAGCTGTGTTGTAGTTTCGGCCATAGACCTTGCTCTAGTGTTGTACCCAGATGTAGTTCATTGACTTGTGTAGTCAAGCATCTAGTATTGTATAATCAGATACAGCATGAGACACACACAGACTTGATTGCTCAAGCAACAATGAGTGGCCAGCAACTGGTCACTCATCTTCGGGCTGCAACCTTTGTAGGGCGACTGCAAGCAGTGTGGCAGAGGCCAAAGATGCTGAGCTGGAAAAGGTGCTGGCTAGCAATGCCCGCTTGCGGCAAGACCTTGCCTCCCTGCAACATGTCCGCATGGTACTTGCTTTGTCTATTAGCATTGCTGAACTTGCACACAACAGTAGTCACCAGCACAGCTTTGTGCACAAAACATGAACAGAAGCCCCTCTTTACAAGGGGCTTTTGTGTGGCTCATAATTGCAAAAGCATTACATCTTTCCTCAGTTCAAGCTTGCAACCATGTGAATTTGTCTATATTGCCTCACACTGATATAGCCTTGCACGAATTCCTATCTTCGCAGCAAGCAACATCTAAATTTGTATCTCAATGACACGCATACCTTGCACGCCTTCTGCCAAGTGCTCTGCATCTTGCTATTGGTGTGTGGCCCACTCTTATTGCGTGCGCATAGACACCTTTGCAAAGTGGAAGACTTTGCCATCTACGACCAACCTATACTGCCCCTCTCACACTGTTGGAGTCCCTGAGACTAACCTGCTGCTGCAATGTGTACAACCTCACACTTGACTGTCACCTCAGCTGGAGGTTCCACTACGTGAGAGAAAGGCACAATGGCACTTCTTTCATCTGCTATCTGCATTGTCGACTGCACAGCTGTTGACAAGGAGATGACAACTGGCTGAGTGCCTCTTGCAATTGTTTTGCAGGCAGCAGACTCTGACAGAGGCGATGGTGGAGGACATGCTGATGTAGCTCAAAGCACCTTCAGCAGCCCTGAGCTGCCAACAAGCTTCTCAGGTATTGCTTAGCCTGCCTTACAATGCCTGTGTTTGCAGCCAGCTCAGATTGTGCCTTACAACCAAGCTGCTGGCTGTACTGGTCAGTCTAAGCAGGCTTAAAGCTGGGCTTTCTTGCCAGGTCTTCTGGTCCAGATTGGGCATTGCCTTTGAAGTCGTTTCTTCACTTTGTGACTGCCTGCTGCTCACAGTTGTTGACAGGAGTCCATTAGTCAGGCTGTTTACAGGTCTGTCTCAATGATGTAAAACCCATCAACACACGGGGTTGTTGGTATGCTGACTGCCAACATGGAACCTCAAACAGGGACTGCACATACTTGACCTCAGGGGAAAGCATATGCTGATGACTGAAACATCGAGTGAGCTAACAAATGCATCAATGGATGAATGAGTCAATGAACGAATGCATGAGTGAACAGCTGCGTGATTGAAGTCATGAACGAACTACCGAATGGTCAAATGCTTGAATGGATGAGAGAGGGAGTGAAGGCAACACTTGTGTATGAACTGATGTCTCAAATGTGAATCCATGCTGCAGCTGGGCATCAAGGCACAGAGGGTGAAGCAGAAGCAGGGTGGCATGCTGGCAGCGGGTCAGGCAGGCTGATGAGGCAGGGCAGCACTAGCAGCTATGTCACCACCTCCCGCCCCGACACAGCCTCACAGTCCGGCCTGCTGGAACAGCTCATGTCTCAGGACAATGGCTTGCAGGTAATCCTTCTAGACTGGGACATGCACATTGACGTGGTGCTTGAAGATGGAGAGTCACTGTCGGCTGGAAAGTGTTGCTCTTGCCAATGTTGTGTGTACGCTCACGTGTTGTGAGCAGCATGTATCCTACATGTGGCATCATCCTACATATGACAACCATTCTTTATCTTGCATAGTTTTAGATGGCCTCGTTTGCAAAGTCTCTCTGTCAGGTCAATCTTGAGTTCTGCAAAACCAGGTCAGGTCACATTTCCATATGCATGCAGTGAAAGCCCTGCGACCAGCATTAGTATCAATTATCATCCGCATGTGTTGCTGATGATTGCAGGAATCTGCACTTTTGCGTCTGGCTGAGCGACAAGCGGGCAGGGAAGAAGAGCTGGCTGAGGCGCGCAAGCGAGCTCAGGAAGCAGAGGTCAGAGCAGAAGACTTGGCGCAAGACCTCACACTGCTCCAGCAGCAAGTTGCAGCCCTCAAAGAGGTGACTGCCTGAAAACTTCCTTACGCAATCAGACTACACGCCATCTTCTGAGCTGAAGTCATAGAAAAATGGAATTAGCTCTGCACATGAAGGGTCATCTGTCACCACTGCAGCTAGTTTGTGCAGCAACACAGTGTGCAGTCAGCAACAGGCTCTAGTATATTGCTGCTTGGACAAGGAAGTGGGACAACCTGGCAGTCGGAAAATCTTGGTGTGCTGTGCTGTCGCTTGCAACAGCGCCACAGTGCTGTTTACCAACTAGATCAAAAAAGATGGCAGAGTTTGGCCCTCTCTTAGCCCCTTCAAGTCGGCTCAGATACTGTTGCGAGCATTGGCACAGAGGCAGCGTCTGTACAGCACAGCTAATGGGTTGCAAAGCAGTATGTATTATAAGCAGCATAATATGCACAATATTGTTAGTGTGTTTGATTTCAAGGCAAGCTGCATGAAGGATGTGACGTGACAGGTGTGCCAGGAGCTTGAGCGCCAAGCTGGGCGGGCCAAGCTGGTGGCAGCAGAAGGCAGCGTGGACCTTGAGTATCTCAAGAACATCATGCTCAAGCTGTATGAAACTGGTGAGCTGACTGTTTTGTGGACGTCTTGCAAGCTTTGAGTGATGAACTTGATGGCATGGTACACGAACTTGGGACAAGCTCTGCTTGTAGTGCATCCCAAGCAGCTGCACCTGCTTTCATTGAATTGCTGCAGCTGATCAGTACAGCACCGCGGAGCTAAGGCATAACCGCAACTGGTAGTGTGAGTCCTGAATGCTGAAAAACAACGACCTTCAAACAGTAAAAACTATCAGATCATGGATAATGGTGGCGTCATATGGCATACTTACAGATCATCATGCATGGCTTTGCACATGACCCAGACCCAAAGCATGATTTGCTGCCTGGCTGGTGACAGGTGAAGCAGCTACTCTTCTTCCAGTGCTGGGTACAGTGCTCAAGTTCAGCCCAGCAGAGCTGAAGAGATGTCAGTCAGCAGTCTCTGCAGCAGCAGATCAGCACAGCAGCCAGCAGAGCGCGCTAGCCAGAACAGCGGCAGCCTCAGACGCATCGGCTGCTGACTCAGCTGGCTACTTGACAGGTTGGACGATGTGGCCCTTTGGCGACGAGACACCCAAGAAATGAACTCACTACTGGGCGCCTTTAGCCACCAGACTCTGGCACATGCCTACCAACAACACTAGTGCTGAAGTACATTCAATGGAAAATCATTAAACGCTGTTATCATAAAGTGCATTAGATTTGGCGTATGCACATCACAGTGTAGGCAGGGGGCTCTCGACGAGTTTTACGTCTGTTTTGCTAGGACCTGCTAATGGGGAGAATTGATGGGTCATGACTACTTCTCAATCCCTGCTGCTCTTGACTGGTTGTGGGAAATTCTACAAGATGCGTCCCCTGGCAGCTCCCCTGGCAGGGGCAGCTGCTAAGGCAGCTCCTACCAATATGCTGTGCCAGCGGTTGAAGCAAGTGGCTTCGGCTGGTCAGGCTTCCCATGTCAGGCAGATCACACTTATGACATGAATGAGAGGTTTACGGACAAACTATGTGTTGCTCCTGGACGCCACCGCAAGCCTCGAGAGTGGTTAGCATACACCAGTTCTTGGAAGGGGTTGACTGTACTCGTGGTCAGTGCTGCGGTTGCTGTGAGCCTCTTTGCAACGCTGCACAAATTTACTTTCGCCCTGTCATTCCCACAAATCTTGCTGCAAGGCCGCTTTGACCGTGATAACGATCAGAGCTATGCCAAACTGCCTGTTCTGTTCTCTTGGCCCTCAAGCAGCGTGTATGTAACTTTCGATAGCGACTCCGTCAATGCCACACTGTCAGCAGTGACCCCTACTGTCAGTTTTTCGGGCTATAACCGTTTCAGCTTCAAAGTTGATCAGTACAAACAGGACATACAGACACAAGATCTGAACAACCCCGTGATAATCTGGAATGCCGCTGGGCTCGGTTCTGGACCTCATACGCTGACCATCACAAAGCTCAATGAGGCTATGTATGGCGAGGCTACCCTGGATGCTCTCGAAATTGGAGCTGGTGGAAGGCAAGCAGTCTAGCTCAATACTTGCATTATGGCCTGCTCAAAAGCATGCCTGATGTCTTCTGAAGGATGAAGCCCTTAAACTTATTTGCAGGTGGCTTGCACCGCTGCTGCCTACAACTTTGCAGTCTGGTCGACGTATTCAGTTCATAGGTATGAGATGACTGCATTAATGACTGACATTATGACTTACAGTCCCTGAAGCTAAACACATCATCCTTCTTGGTTGCAGGCGATTCTTTTGCATCAGGATATGCAAACACAGGCGGAACTTCATCCTGCAGCAACACAGCTTGCACCCCGTACACCTGCATGCCTGAGCTGGACTCTCAGGATGCAACTGTATCATGGGGTCCCTTGACAGCAGCCAATTTTGATGCTGATTACGAGCTCATTGCCTGGTCTGGCTCTGGCCAAGTCACCTACTTTGTTCCTGAGGCTAATGCTGCAGCTGATCCTGAGTACGCTGCTGTGCCTCAGTGGATTCAGGAAGCACAGTATCCACTGATCTCTGACTTCTTCACATGGCAGGTTGCCGGTGACAATACCAGCAGCATCTCAAATCACAGCAGCTGGGTTCCTCAGGTGAGTCTTGCATGCAGAGAGCTCTACCATTCAACACAGTCCCACACACACAGAGCATGATGCACCAGGTTGACCACCTCCTCCAGAGGTCATGAGCACACACCGTTAAATGATTGGATAAGCTGCAATGGGCAGTGTTGCAGCTCATTAGCAGCGCATCTTGACAAGGAACCCAGCTGTGCAGAAGTCCAGCTTGTTTGCAAGATTTGAAGCTAATAGCAGTCCAGCTTGTTTGGAAGATGGGAGGCCAAAGTGCAGGTATATAGCAGTTGCCATGCTTGACATGTGATACACAGGTAGTAGTTATGGCTGGCGGGGCCAATGATTTTGTGCTACCAGCACTTCCCCTGCAGGACTGGAGTGCCCCATACCTCAACTTTTTGCAAACAGTAAGTGCTTTCACCTTGCAATCACCACTAGTTCATCACTGCAGAGATTAGATAACATGGTGACATGCATGCAAGCACTATCAAAATCAGAAAAGGGGGGAAAGGGACAGGTTAGAAAACTGATCTTTGTATTGGGGAGGGGGGTGCAAGATAACCGCCCCTTTTCTGATGATGTGTTGTGTTCTGCATTGTGGGTTACTATGCATTTGGCTACTATGCATTTGGCTTGTGGTTTGACCCCAACAGCTGCTTGCCATGATGATGAGCTGACAAATTCTGTAGACGTCTTGGGCATCATTGTCCCTCTGCAGGTCAATTGCATGCAAGTGTGATGGCACTGACACAGCTACATTCAACAGCGCCGACAGTCTTGTGTGTTTTGCTGCAGGTGAGTGATGAGTACAACTCACCTGAAATCATATTGCTGACCTACCCACTAGAGTCTATGTGGGATGGCTCGCTGACATTAAATCAGACAACGTATTATCTGCAGTACATGTCCAGCCTGTATGTGCAGACTCAGATGCAGGGCATGTCAAACGTATACTTGCTGCAACTGAATGGTGTTGACTTCCCAATAAATGACTGGTGTGCTGGTCATCCCAATGTGGCTGCACACCAGAACATTGCCAACCAGCTGACTGACTATATACACGCTGTCTTACCTGGCTGGGCTGAGCAGACGTACTCCACAATGGGTTAATGATGCCTGACTGGCCCAATTTCAGAGGTTCAGCCGTCCAAATAGATGTTTATTGTCTTTTGTACTGCTTTTAGAATTCGACATGTATTGTGCCGTTCAGTTCGTTCCAATGACATCACTCTTCTGTACCCCTTCTCAGCCCTTCTCCCTGATAGACTTGTGTTTCAGCGTCAGTTGCAAGTATACTACAGTCCCTGTTTTGGTTCTGACACAATTTTGATCCTGAATCCTTTAGGAGTACAGAGTACACAACTGGGTGTGCTGAGACCAGCTTTTGCTGTGTATATAGGAAAAGCTGACTGTTCTGGTGACTGTTCTGGCAATTTTCAACGATGCCAAACCCCCAGTGAATTACGTCCTGGTTTTGGCAGAAAAGTATATTTCCATTTAGTGCGACCAGTTGCTGCTGTACCGGTGTACATCAGCAAAGTCCACTGCTCAGCAGATTTTGGTAATTCCGAACTCTTATTACAATAACTTTTGCAGCAATGATTGTCACAATGCTATTCAAGCCTTGAGTATGGCACTACATCGAAATCTCCTTGAAATAATGTAATGCACTAGATCACCAAGACATCATAGCAGCAGCCAGTTGACCCCAGTCGACTTGGTGTCACAAATGCAAAACATTTTCAGTCAAAGCATGCATATGTTCAGCAGCATGGTGAATCAGAAGACATGCATCGTGCGTAACAAGCACATCGAATGATCATAGTGACTATCACAATGAGTGCCAATCAGCAATGCTGCACATCGCAGTATTTCATTTGCAAGTTGTCAGTACTGATAAATCATTCTGAGCAATAATTGCTGCTTGTGCAATTTGCACAGAAAGTACTAGGCACTTCTGCAATATACTTGCGTAAATTGCAAAATGGCAAATCGCATCAAGAACCAAGTCGTGCTTTCTGAAAAAAGGGTTGGTCAGCTGCTTTTAGCTACTGCAGATGAGAAGCCACTTTCAGCTGAGACATGTGTGCACAGTGGCACAATGACATGCTTCGGCTGACAGGCACTTGCGGTGCCACCACTCCCAAGCTGACCACGCCCATCCCAACCCCAGGCTAACACCCTGCCATCCACCGGCACCGCTGCTAAATGATTCAGCAGCAATGTGTGCAACTTTGCATAAGGCAGGTTAGTCAATGTTGGTTGGCTCACTCGCCAGGTCAACAAGCTCGCGCTTGCTGGCAGATGGACAAGTTGCTGCAAGTGAGTTTTGTTGGTTGCCTGCCACAGGCTGCCCACATTGACTGCACTTGTTGGAGTCCCGAGTCCACATGCTACCAGGGTCACCTTGTCCCATTGCATGGCTCCAGCCCAAGCTCATCTACCGCAACTGGCCAGAAGTGTCGTGGTGAACCTAGAAGTGTTTGGATCAACGCTGTACAGTCAGGCTGTATTGTCTGATGTTTGCAAGTGAAGGTTAAACCGCCACACCCATGACGCTCTGAACCAGTCTTTCTGGAGAAAGCTGACTTGGATTGCCTGCACCTGACACCTCCTGGCTAAGAACACATGTTGATGAATACTGAAAACTACAGGAACATGTTAGCAGAGCCATCTTGGCTGTATCAACAAGTCAGTCTCCACATTGTGGGGCCAAGTTGCCAACTGTTATTCATACAAGGCTGTCTCGCAAACATGTGGCCACGCTTGATGTAGGGAATGACACTGTGTCATTGTCACCTGTACCCATGAGCAGCCTGGGACTTGCTGAGGGCAGGCAGGCACAGGCTCCTGCGCAGAATGGGCTGAGTCTGGTAAGGAAGTCTAGAAGCGGCCAGAGAAGTAAAGACAGCACAACCATGTCCGACTTATGTGTGATTAATGCTGTCAGGCCACAGTTGTAGTGGAGTTTGGCAAATGTTAACGTAGCAAGGTGGAGTACAGTCAGAGCTCAGGGCCGAAGCAAGTGACGTGCAAGCTTGCCATGGAAGGCATACATAGGCATGCACCAACATGAGCTCCTGTGCATTACACCTTTACATTTATCCTGCCAACCTGGCAGACCTGGGGAACAAAGCTCAGTGCAGCCACAACAGAAGGCTCCACAATTTGGCTATATCAGTCTTGTGGTGCACGGCAGGGTCTGTTCGAGCACCCCATGACCAGGCTTCCATACTGTATGCGTTGACGACAATCCACCCCAGGGTCGTTGTTGCTGTTTACCGAGATTGAGCAAAACAGAGGATGCCTTCGTCTATGCAGATGCCTGACGAAGTCATGAATCGAGAGCAGCTTCACTTACGCCTTCCATGCACAGCGACCGTACCTACGATTACGTCCTCGTGCCTTCGACACTCTTCTGGCACTCTTCTGGTGCGCCTGCTATTATTTCAGCAGTCAGTGCAAGGCGACGTCACATACAGATTTGGTGCCATGGCTACAGTGCAAGAGGAAAGGGTAGACTCTGTCGAGTTTGTTATAAAAAACCCTGCTCGAAGCACTACTCCCCCCTTCATCCTGCGAGCCAGAGTAAGTGCCACTGTGTCAGATCTCAAGAAGCAATTACAGGCGGAGTACAACGGCAAGCCGGATCCGCAAACTCAAACGGTACTCCTGCTGTTGTACGCGTGCTATGCATGCTCAGAAAGTCATAGCCTTTAGACGCTCAAAGCTTGTTGACTTGCAGATTATTTACGCTGGGAAGGTCTTGCGAGAAGAGTCATTGCTGGTCAAGGACTTTCTGAGGCCGGTGAGTATACCATCTGCCATGCAGATCTTCTGCAAAGCTACTGATCTTGCCCTTTTGCTTGGCTCAAGCACCCTCTTGCTGCAGAAGATGGAAGAATCAGTGCCTCACTCATTGCATCTGGTCATCAAGACTGACGCCAGGCCAGCACAACAGTCAACACCCCATGCGCATCCAGCAAGCTCAGCAGGACCTTCTGGGTATGCACCACCACCCTTTCAGCCCAGGGCTGCGCAGCAGGTCAGCTACTGCCCTAAACCCAGTTGCAATACCAGCCTTGGCTTTGTGTTGATGAGTGAGTGATGCATATAAGGGATGTTGGCTGTATGTCCATGACCGAGCAGTCAAAGCTCAACCAGACCAAATGCCTGTTACTACATGTTTTCTGCTTGAGTGCATGGCCTGCATTGTCTCAGTCTGACCTATTTGCAGCATCAGAAAGTTCATCTGCAAATAAAGTCTCAGTATGCAGCCTGCTGTGAATGTATTCATTTTTCACAATTCTGCTGCTCATTGTCATGCATGTGCGTCCATATCTGCTGCATCCAGTTTTTTTGGGGCCTTACAGCACTTCTTGGTGACCTCTTGGCAAATCATCTCCAGATGTGAATCTTTGAAAAAAGTGCTTGCGACTGAGTTTTGATGATCAGGACGGCTCTGCAGTGGTGCATTGCTACATTTGCAAACCTTGCTTAATTTGCCATGAGTCTGAGTGGTACAAAAGCTGCAGTAACGCCCACCTGGACCCTTGCAGGCTCCACAAGGGCCTCAGCCTCAGAATGCTGCAATGCTGGCCGCATACCAGGCTGCCTTGAACACCTTTGTGAACAATCGCAATCCTCAGCAAGGTGGTCCACCTCAACAGCAAAATAGCTCAGCCGGCCAGGCGCAGTCCACTGGCTCTGCACCTGCTGGCGCACAGCAGCAGCAGCCGCACAGTCAACAAGCTCATCCCAATGCTGTGCCTGCTGCTGCTCATCAGCAAGCAGGCATGTATGCCATGCATGCTGCTCCTATGCTGGCTTACATGCCTGTCCTGGTAAGCCGGCACACTGCTCACTACCTGCATAATCACTCCATGTGTGACATGCTTTGCAGGCATCTATGTTTGTACTAGACAGGTTCTTGTTGCAAACATTTCTTTTTGCTATTGGGTGTGTTGGCTGTCTGTCAAAAGGTCAGCAAGCGTACTATGGTCAAGACAGACAGTGTTACATGACCGTAATTGTCAGGACCTTTGGCCGTGTGTGCAGCTTGCGGCTGGTGAATTTGCAAATCTCACGCTGGACTGCAGATTCCTAGTCCATATGCAGCAATGCAGCAAGGGTGGCCTCAGCAGCAACAGCAACAGCAGCAGCAGCAAGCAGGCACCTCTGGACAGGGCCAAGCGCCCATGCAGGGACAAGCCCCTGTACAGTACCCCCATCCACCTTTTGTGCCCATGATGGTTCCGTATGGGATGCCCCCGCCAATGCAAGGCATGCCAGGGCCCTTCAGGGTTCATGTGGCTGGGCACCATCACCAAGGAGCACCTGCAGCAGGCCCAAATGCAGGTCAGGCCACACATAAGCTATATCTCAAACTTTGATGATACCTAGTTTGCACTTGTGCATTGCGTAACATGTAACAATGTCAACTTGTCCTTTATAGAAACGTATTGTCATACGCTTCAAGCATTGTACCTGTGTTAGTCAAACTCCAATTTGGAGCTTGTAGTCAAGCGTGTTTCCAATTCGGTTTTGCATCATGCCTGTCAAGACTTGTCCACTGTGGCCTGCAGGATTGAGGCAGCGTCACATGGCTCGTGGCCCAGCTGGGGGTGGCCCAGGGGTGGCAGAGGGGCTGCCAGCTGGCATGTTCAGGCTGCGGCGTGTGCCAGGCATGCAAGTGCGCATGGTGCGCATAGACCTCAAGGCTCTGGTGCAGATGGCTGTTGTGGCACTAGTCCTCTACCAGGTGGGCTAAAAGCATTGCCTATAATGTATGAACTTGACTGGTTAGAGACGCCATTGCCCACCAGCTCAGACCCCATCCATTGCATGTTGCCTGCCTACTGCAGCATCATGACTTTTGTAGTGGGTCACACATAGTGAAGCTCATGCAGTGTGTACAACCATCATGTGATAATATTAGTAGTAACAACAAGAAGGTCGCTTTCCAGCTCATGATGAGCTAGGTATGCGCGGGACAAGTCTTGTGATGCATCCAAATTGCCCCTTTGCCAACTTGTGTGGGTGGCATGCAGCACTGCCCACCGGGCCGTTTCCTGATGCTCATGGGTGGTGGCGCTCTGCTGTACCTCACTGGGCTGGGCCCGCTGCAAAGAGCCCTGCAGCGCGTGGTGGCAATGGCCCTGCCTCCTCCCATGAGAGCTCCTCAAGCAGGCCAAGCAGGTGTGGCAGGGCAGCCTGGTGCAGCCCCTCAGTGGAGCTTTCTTGGCGAGCTCCAGGCTGTCATTGTGGGCTTCTTTTCATCATTAATACCAGGTGACATGTCTTGACTGATTGTAGCTGAGTGCTGGTATGCCAGACCATCACACAGAGAATGTATACCCTATGCTCAGGAGAGTGAACGTGGTTGACACATGCACCATACCCTATCTTTCACGCAATCATTGGCGTTGATAGCATTTCAAGTTGGGGGCATGCGGGCATACAAAAGGGGTTGCAAGCACAAGACAAGGATTCCATAGGCTTACGCGGTTTAGTGATTGCGGTGCAGATGCTCAGATGTATGTGAGCTCATGCATTGTGAGCATGTCTGCAGGCTGGAACATGAACGCTGAGGACGCGGCCGCATTCGCAGCTGCACAGCAGATGCAAGCAGCTGAGGCTGCAAGAGAAGCTCAAAGAGCTGGTGGTGGCCAACCTAATGCACATCAGGACTGATTGTCTCGTGCTGTAAATGTGCCATATTGGTATGTCAGTGGCAGCTTTGCAGGGTGTTTAGATGTCGCTCTTCTAGTCTCAAGCCAAAGCATATCAGACGTTCAAGAGCAGCAAAGCTTCAGCGCAACCACACACCTTTGTCTTGATGTATCTGAATCAAGTAGAGCTGCAGTCTTCATCACATTGACATTTGTTACAAAGCATTGTGGCAAGATAAACATGCAGCTGGGGTGTCTTGGCTATACCGTGAGGCCACAAACGCATTGGTGGCTGTGTTGACACGATAACAAGTGAACGAACGTGGTGAAACCAATTACTAATGCACTGTGTTGTGCATTCGCATCGCACAAGTGGAGAGGAGATGCGCGCATTTGACAGGTTCAGGAACATTAGTGCTTGATATCAATGGCACCATCAATGGCTCAACTGAAAGGATCTCAACCAGCAGTGTCCAGCCAAGCCTGTCTATCAGTCCCTGGGGACGTTGCCATCCCGTTATCTTCAAAGGGTGACTCAACTGTCTCAATGCTGACTAAACCACAGCACTTGACGGAGTCCCCATGGCGAGGCGACCTGCGCCGCTACATTTGAAGGTGGTCCGTTGGCCGACCTGTCCCTTTCGTTGCACTTCTGAGCAGAACGAAGTGGATCCATCTCTCTATGTTTATTAGTCCCACCTGATGCAGGGTCAGACTGATCTGAGAAATGCCGCGTATGCTACAACATCCAGCCATGCACCGGAACAGTCAGGATTTGAACGACGCTGCTTTGCGACAGCCACGTTCAGGAAAATTTCCTGAAGGTGACATAGTCCAAAAGATTAGAACGTTTTCTCGGCTCAGTTGCAACTGAAAACGCCTCTAGTAACAACCTGAAAGCTCTTTGCAGAAAGCATTTCGCTGCCCAAGTTGGTAAATCGTACAGTAGAAGTTGACGATAAAGAATGGGACACTCTGCATCACAAGTCGAAACAGACAGGGCAGAGCACGTTAACAAACAGCCGTGTGTTTGGCAGGCAAGCCCAATTTTTCGAGCAAACTTTGTGGAGCAAGACAGCATGACACCTATTGTGTGTAAACACTAGTGGGTTATTCCAGGGGTCTCTTCTGGAGAAATGGAGTTCCAATCTTGAGCCCAACCAGCCAGATGTATTGGTTTTGGTCTTTGTATGTACTACTCATGGATGCCACCTACACAGCGTTTGTGGTCCCAATTACAGTGGGATTTGATGCTTCTGATGAGGTTTGGAATTGGGCAGGGTACCTTGACTTTGTAGCAGGTCAGAGCAGCTGTCACTTGTTGGTCTGCCTCCCATGACACCAGCATATTCATACGACTTTGTGCAGCATTTAGCAACTGCAACTTTGCCAACATGGTGTTGCAAAATCTATGTGGTAAAGTTACAGGCAGTCAACACGTTGCATACAGACGATCATTTGTAGTGGCTTCTTGCAAGGATGCAGTGCCGATGCATACCAACCTCCATTATCCAATTTTGAAGACAATGTCAGCCCTACAACCACTCTGCATCTGCTGTCAGAGTGTTTCATGTCTTACAGCTTCAATGGATTGTTGTGCCTGCCAATAGACTCCAGAGCAGTTGCTTGCGTAAACTTGTGCATGCAAGGGGTATTTCATGATCATAGCAGCAACTCAGAGGCAGCTAAGCATGAGAAGAGCTTAGACTGCACGAACAGTGTGCATGCATGGCTGACTGCTGCTGCCACTGCAGGTTGTACATTTGCCATTGAGTTGCTTTTGGGGTGGAATGTGGCTTATGTGGCCACCCACAAACACCGCAAGCGGATGGTCCTCAAGCGCACCAGAATTGCCTGCTTCTATGTTTTCAAGGGCACATTTGTGTTTGACATCGTAGCAACCTCTGTATTCATAGCCCAGGTAATTTGCATTGGTCCTTTCACTTTTGTCTGCATGATCCTGTTAAAAAATGCACATGTATGCCTACGTCTCAAGGTCAGATCTGCAGCTAGCAGTTGCAGAGGTGTTGTACTTCTTTTGCTATTCCAAGTGCTGCAATACCTGCTGGGATGCATGTTTGTACTCAAGGCACAACAGCTTGGCCAAATACAAGCATGTATGCAGGCTGTGGGTTACGGGCTAGGACTAGCAAGTTCACATGGAGGAACAATCATACAGATCATCCAGATTGCCAGAGTTCTCAGGTCAGGCTCAAACTAGGTCTGTTTCAGACAAGCTTTTGTGTGTTCTTCACATATGCACCGTTATTGACAGTGAAAACCTGCATGCCCAAGCTGCGTGCTTGGTCATCCTCAAAACGCCTTTTGTCATTCTAGCCATGTGACAATAGTATGCTGCCTAGTACTTTCCTCCAAAGGCATATTGATCATTGCTGGCTGCTGCTACACCTGACCATGTGTCCATGTGCAGGTTACTACGATTGTTGGGCTTACTGCAGCAGCTGTTTGTCTTATCTCTGATAGCCCCTCAGCGGGTGTTGCCTCTGGTGGGCAAACCACTCCCCACCTGGCTGGCCTATCTCATTCCCTTGCTGTACCTGGTGGCAGTCTTCATCAACTTCATGGCCTGCCTCTGGTCAGCTTTTCTTCCTCACTGCTGCTGCTTTTTGTGCTCTTGACTGATGGATTGGTGTGTTTTATCTTGTTGCGTATTGAGATGCAACTTCAGATGATAGGCTCCCATGACTACGTCGCTGGGCTGCTGCATATGCCTGCAGTCCAGCAGCTGCTTTGGCAATATTTTATAGGTGCTGTTTGCAAGCTGTGTCGTGAAGTTATGATTTGACTGCAGGGTGTTTGTTGCACAGCGTGAGAGCTATGAGGATACATGGATCAACAACTACAGCCCATTTGTGTCTGAGTATGCTGCTGATGCATCAGCGTCCGTGCTGACATCACAGGAGGTGTGCTGCATAATTGAGCTTCAACTTCTTGCTGGAGAGTCTGTACAGTGCATGACATTGCATACTGAAATTAACGCAGTCATGCTGCGCAAAAGCAACGTGTCATATGAAGCATGCTGCCTTCTTCATCAACTTATATGCAGCTTGGTGTCAGACATTCCCAACAGAAACTGCCAGATGTTTTGTTGCTGTACATTACCAGGAAACACTTCATCTTGGAAGCAGGCAAGAGGCATTTGTTCTGCCAAAAGCAGTGGGGGTGAATCACCTGGTTAGCGCTGCTGGCTCTCAACCCATACCTCTGAGCTCTGTATACTGCTTGGCTTGAGGACCTGCATGGTGTCCAGGCAAGAGCAATTCCTGGGCCCCGCGTCTATCTTGCAGCTGCCTACTGGTCCCTCACAACTGTGTCCACCATTGGCTTTGGAGATGTGACCCCCATCACTGATGCAGAGCGAGCTGTGCTGCTGCTTCTGGAGCTCACAGGGGTTCTCTTCTTTGGCATCCTGCTCAGCTCTATCACAAGTTTGCTCCAGGTTGGAACACGGCAGCACCTCACCTGTTCCTCAAGTGACGCAGTATCTGAGCTTTACACAACAACATGTAGTATGAGCCTGGTACAAGCTGTCACCTGTTTAGGTCTTGGTCAGTGGCTCTGTTGGTCTGGGCAGCCACTCCCTGCGACAGTGACTCATGACTTTGACCTGCGGTGTTGCAAGCTAGTGCATTGTGATCCAAACTGCGCCATGTGATGCTGATGTTCTAGCAGCGCTATGCCCTTATGCATCAGGTACTCAACCTTGCTTGTAATGGCTCACTGATGCATGTGGTGTGCACAGAGAGCAAGTGAACAAATGAAAGAAGCCGAAACTTTTCGGGACAAGATGTCCAGTGTTCAGAAATGGATGATCAGGCTTCAGCTGCCTCATGAGCTTCGCGTCAAGATACGCCAGTACTATGCTGAGGCAAGTGGCTATTGCACAACCCTCATCAAATGTGCTGCACTGCTCAGAAAAGAAAAGACTATGCCACTTATGCGGTGGCTTTGTGTATGGGAGACAAGTGTGTGAAACACTGCCCCCCTGGGCCCTGAGCCGTCACCAACCCTCACCAAATGTGCTGCACTGCTCGCAGACGCAACAGTTGAGTGCTATGAACATGCACCCATGCATAACATTGATGCGCTTTGAGGATGCACCAGGTGCAGCATGTCACTTTGCTTTGCATCATTCGCTGGGTCAGTTTGCTTTGTGATATATGTAGGTGAGGATTCATCAAGCTGATGAGCAGAATGGCCTTCAGATGTTTCAGGATCTACCTCAGCATATACGTGGCCAGGTGGTCTGGTGGCGAATACAAAACATCATGGGCAAAATGCATGCATTCAAGGTGAGCATCAAACTGATTTTGGCCTGTGCCATGACACGCCCTGCAAGCAGGTCCCCCTGCTAGTTCAGCATCAGTCTGACCATATTGAGCAGATTGTATCTGTAGCTGACTGCGCAGTGCCATTGCCACACAACAAGTTGCAAGCCATGTAATACTGATGATGCATGGTTTCTGACTCACGTCTCAGCATTGAGCTCAATGGCAGCGTCATGAGTCAATGTCAATCTCAAACATTCTTGTGTAGGGCCTGGACACAGATTTGCAGTTCCTGATTGCTGTCCATGCAAAGCCCCACAAGGTGGCGGCTGGCCACCAGATCTGTGCGGAGGGAGCACCTGCTGATTCCATCTGGATGCTGCATGAGGGTGAGCAATTGATTCAGTTTTGACAGGCTTATTGTACAGGGCTACCCCGATGGTTGCCAGGACATATCACAAGTCCTGCTGAGGTTAAGGCCTTACTTCATGAGGGGGAGTTGGTTCTTGTATGAGGGCAAGCAACTGCACAAGCTGCCAATTTGAGTGCATAAGCAGGTTCAGCACAGTGAATATTGCTCTGACTGCATTTATGTTTTGCAATTGGCCAATTGACAAACTGAGGGCACATGATAAGATGAAGCTGTCTGGTTCAGGCTCTGCTGTGGCGTTGTACCATCTTGTAGAAGCACAAATAGAGCACGCTCCCGTTGTGCTTGGCGTCACAGCTCTCTTAGCTTTGGCTAATGATAGGTACAAGATCAGACAATGTGGCTACAGGTGATCTCCCAGCACTGTTGTGACACATATTATGCAAGAATTGCATTTGACAAGTCGACCGCCAACAGCAAGTTATTCACTTGTGTTACCAATGATGGTGCTCCTGCAAAAAGGGTTGATTTATGCTTGCATGCCCAAAGTAAAAGCAAATCCTCTTGGATTCAAGAGAATGCCACTTGCAATAAGCCTTACTGACAGGACTGTGACAATGGCATGACACTGTAACATGGCTCACACAAGAGGGACTGTATGTGTACTGTCACAGAGCACTGGAGAGCTGCATGTTGTGGGAGGTGTCCATGGCAGACATGCAGCCCATCATGGAGTGGCAACAAGACCTGGCAGCCCATCTGGTGACTCACCACTGTCCTTACTACATGTGTCTTTGTTGCATAGTCCAAGTGCAAAGCCACCCAGTGTAAACCCAGCTACAGCAGGATGCAGCAACAGCTCTTGCATCTTCCAAATGCCTTTGGTGCAATGCATATTTGCAACTGCCAGAACGAGGATGATTTGGTAAACTCTCAAGATGTAAGCACTCACTCACTCACTCACTCACTCACTCACTCACTCACTCACTCACTCACTCACTCACTCACTCACTCACTCACTCACTCACTCACTCACTCACTCGCGAGTGCTTCTGTGAGCACTCAAGATGGAAGCAGGCAGTAGTCCTTAGATTGTAGAGTGTTATGCAGACCGCCAGAGCACAGGAGCATGTTGCACATCGAAAGTCAGTGCGTGAAAAATTGTGGAGGAAGAGCGAAGTGCAGGTGACTCAGCCTGCTGACATCATCAGCTGTGATTGTGACTTGCAGTGCTATCGCGCTGCTTCCCCTGATTTGCGTGCATTGAAGGCTGTTGCCACAAGGGAAAATGCAGCTTACAGAACATAAGGCATGCTAACCCCACCTGCTGCTTTGCTGACCCACTTCTTACACAAAGATTGCCTACTGTAGTCTCCAAACCCTGCTGTAGTCTTCAGACACTGTGTGACCTGTATGTAAAGGGCAAGGCTTGGTGCAGGAGGAAGATGAAGACGTGATGCAAGACGCTGGAGGCATTGATGCAAATGACGATACAATAGTGCAGTACAACAGCTCCTCCCATCAAGCTGCTATGCTGAATCTAGCTGAGAGTCACAAGCAGGACAGCCTGCCAATGCTGCAGTCAGGTTAGCTTTGCAGCAATGTCCTGGCAGCAATGCACCTTACGCAGTTGGTTCTGGCAATTTGCCTCATCATACATGACACATGACAACTTATCTGTCTACATGTGTCTACATGAAAATATATGCGTCGACATGTGGTCTACATGACAAGCTGTCTTTGCCCATGACACTATACAACCTAGCCTGCAAGCACATCTCACAGGACTGTGTGCAACACGTTCATGCCTGAGGGTGCAGCTTCATTGTCTTGATTGCATGCAGGCAGTCAACTTGATGGGCAAAACATCTCACAAGTGAAAGACATCTGCAGCATGGTCCAGATCAGGTGCCCACAGCCAGGTCACCTGGTCATATGTATTCCAGCAGCCCTAGCCTCATCTGAGATCACGCTCAAGTATGTGTGATGGCCAGTTTGCAGCCAAGCAAATGTATGCTGACACAGAGAATGCATCTTCAAGAATGTCTCAGGTGAGTTACTTGCACTTACGTCACACAGACGCTGCTGCTTGACTGTTTTTGCATACTTCCTGCCAAGTTGTCTTCATCCTGACCAACAAAGTACGAATTGCTTTTGCATGTTGGACCTTTGTTGCATGCAAGTTTTCAATCCCACGCTTGACAGTGGGATACATAAGTAGCTTGAAGCATGAAAGCTATGAATTTGCTGTGAGTTTAGCACTCCTTGTATCCAGTATGACCTGCCTGGTCCCGTGAACGTCATCCCGTGAACGAACGCCATGCCATGTACATTTCACAAGGCTTTACTCCAATGTCTGTTGTTCACAGCACTTGCAGCTTGCACTTGAGTGTTTTATGTCCTCTCAATGACGCAACAATGAGCAGACGGTGCAAATTTTGGTGTGGCATCATGCAGGACATCACCCACAGGCCTCCACAGATCATCTTTTCTTGGGCTATGCCATAGGGTCGCATGGGACAGTGCCTGCTAAGCCTGCTGCAGCAATGCTTAGAGACACTGACATTGTGCCTGAGCCTGCTACTTTTGTTTACATTCAACAGTGTGTTCAGTCTGTTTCATGCTATGTTTTGCTGTGCTGTCCTCTAAAAATGCTGCATTGCAATGCAGATCCTCATACACCCATGTCATTCATATTCAATATCGAGCGGTTGTTAAAGGTGCATGAACACCTGTTTGGTGAGTGACATTGATCTGGTCCCTCTAGCACAGAATAATATAGTAAGTAAGGCGCCTGTGCTGGGTCTCGTACAGTCATGAAATGGAGTCAACATTGCTTGCACAGCTCATGCATCACCAATGCTTATAACTAATCAGCTAAGCTTGCCTGTATACAGATGTACGTACATCTGAGAAGACAGCTTGAGCAGCCTAGGGATAGTCATCCAGTCAGCAGACTTTCTGCTGGCAAATGTTCTGTCGAACACCAATTTGTGATTAACACACGCTTGCAGTCACTCCATCTGCAGTGTTCCTTGAGTAACTACACCTGTTCACAACCTCTGGCTATCAACTCTTATATCTTGGTCATGGAAACATTCCTCCGTCATTGATTGTAACAAAATCACTTGCTAAAAGGGTACAGTCTCATGTACAACTGGTATAGCATCAAACTCTTGCCGCAATCAGGGAGTCACCAAGTTATCACAAATCAGGGTGTACTGGCGCTGGGCTGGAGTTGAATCTTTCAAGCAAAATGTGATGACAGACGGTTTATCCCCGTACTCAAGAATTTGCTCAAAATCCGCACTGTGGGGATTCCAAACATGCTGGTCTGGCAATGACGTCATCCCTGGGATGCACTATCTGGTCAAATCGTGACTGTTGGGGATGCACGCATCACATCACGATCAGCGAAACGCAAAGAGTCAAGCACTGCCGGACGTCTTTATGTGCAGACCAACGTGCAGACACGCTTCACCGCATTCACGAGGCTGCTTCGCTCCAAGAGTAAAGTATGCTACGACATGGTAGAGGCCGGCAGCTGCTTGAACAGCTTGCCCGACCACTCTTTTGTGACGGTGTTACTTGGTGCAGCACTGGCAGAGTCTATCGTTAGTTCAGCTGTCAGTCTGGTGTTGTTGTTGACTAGTCCGGCTTGTCGTACGCTCTTGGTTCCGACAACTAGCACTGCACCTGCTTGCCACAGACAGATCTTCGAGATCTGCCCCTCGCTCCGCTGGAAGTATGTCCGGCCTGCGTCAGAGTCCTACGTATGCTTCTCGCAGCGTTCACCAGCCGCAAGACGGTACTCATTGCAAAGCTTCAGAACTTGACCCCTCACGCAAAGCAGTTGTTGACTATGGCCCGCACCCTGCACTTGACATCGCAGGTGGTAAGTTGCGATAAAGCCGCGATTTGTGCCTCAACTGGCAGTCTATGCAGCTCAACTCACGGCAAATCTGAGCGTAGGCACATGGGCAACTTGAGCGTCCCTTCCGAAGTGTATGTGCTTTGCAGGTTGGCATGCACACCAGACTCACAAGTCTTCCCATTTCCCCTGGAAGCTTAGCATCATTGACCACATTAG
>JAABUP010002988.1_pt1 | contig 30859 bp, 37 predicted proteins | sample 5559201 | NCBI WGS metagenome assembly JAABUP01 (sample SAMN10711887, study PRJNA513373) | rock metagenome | isolation source: Antarctica rocks | place: Antarctica | reverse complement strand
ACTGTAATTTCGCAAAGTGCTGCGAACAGACGCTTTCAAAGTGGTTTGTCGCACTGTGAGAACCTAAATGTAACATTGATTGAGTACTTTAGATACATGTGTTTAGGTCGTTGCGCTACATGGTTATTGATAGCTTGGGGCAAATAAAGAAAAGTGCTGACCTCTAATGATGCTGTAAAAATGGCAGTCAAATAGGAAATGTCGCTCAGCTTCATCCGCTTGCAATTGCATAGAACAATGACAACAAAATGTTGTTCTCTAGATGGTTTGGGTCTCAACCATCTGTTAGCCTCGACCCTCAATGAGTGACCGCCTGACCTGGACTTGATGAGTGAAAACAATGAAGCACTGAGTCTAGCGTCACGAAGGTGAGAGGCCATGACATTGGAGTCAAAAACATATGTTGTCCATGTTGTCCTTGTCAAAGTGTTGTTGGAGGCGCTGATCGCACTTACAGTGGTCATCCTCATATACTGTAGTCAGTCACGCAAATATACATATTTATGGCACAAATTTGAAGGTAGTTTGCAATTTTACGGTCGCAACCGTCCGAAAAATTGCAAACTACCTTCGGACGGTCGCGACCGTAAGTATGAGTAACATTGATGTAGCTATAGTACTGTATCACAATATCTCTATGGTCCAGACTTATTATCAGGCTCTGTATATGGGTGCATCCTTGGAGACGTGTCTCTGACATCCAATCTATCAAGGGACTCTTCATCTTCTGGGCTTCTATGATGACATGCTGCGAAGGCACCGAAACCATCTTATGCGCACTGTATTCTATATACACTTGCACGTTGGCCAAGCAGTGCGCTTTATGAGCAGAAACAGCAGCGTCATTGGCCGCTGCTGCATCTTGCGTTTCTGCTCAAGACGGGGCAGACACTAGACGGCCGATCACCTTCTGAGGCATGTCTGACAGTGACGACAGGTGCTCCCAGGGGCTGCTTCGACTGCTCGGCCGCAAAATTGACCCTAGATGGACTGTCTTTCCATGCAGGGACTCCTTGAAAATCCTAGTTGCTACCGATAACCACTTGGTAAGTTTTCTGAGCGTTAAGTTGGCACTGCGGCTAGCCAGTCAGCTTGCACAGACGTCAGCTGGTCTTGCAGGGAGTCTGGGAGAAAGACGAGATCCGAAAGGACGACTCCTTCATTACTTTTGAGGAGATCTTGCAGATTGCACAACAACAAGCAGTTGACCTAGTTTTGCTTGGTGGTGATCTATTTCATGACAATAAGCCTTCCAGAAGCACAATAGTGAGAGCTATTGACATCTTGACACAGTACACCCTAAGCGATAAGCCCGTGGCTTTTCAAGTGGTCAGCGATCAATCAGTCAACTTTGTGAGCAGGTGAGTTGACTGCTCATACTAACCAGCACACAAACCCGCTTGGCGTTTGCCGCATGCAGCACGTGCAAGCACTGATCAGCATGCACAGCATGCAACTCACTACAGTGGTTCACAGATTGCCACACACTGCAGGCGAGTCAACTTTGAGAACTCCAATTTCAACGTAGGGTTGCCTGTCTTCACCATACATGGCAACCATGATGACCCAGCAGGGGCAGACAACCTATCTGCCGTGGATGTACTGTCCACCTGCAACCTTGTCAACTACTTTGGCAAAGCAGTGAGCATTCTCACCCTGCTCTGGCACCCTCTTGATCAGCTGCTGTGTCCTAGCATGCCTATTGCAGCAGTGCAATGCGGCTCTCAGCTTCAATGGTACACAATGGGCTGACTCAGAAAACCCGTTTGGGCAATGTGAAAGTATCACTTTGCTTGGACCCAAACTTCTTGTGGTGATCAACACCATCAGAATGTGCGCCTGTGAAAATGCAGCTGGGCTCTGCAGGCGCTCGGTGGGTCGGGCGTGGGCAAGATCAGGATTGAACCTGTCTTGCTGAAGAAGGTAGGTTGGCAAGCATGCAACCAATGCTTCATACCACAACTTTCATGTGCTGTACGACACTGCCAAGATGTGCCTTGCATGCTCTTTGACAGCATCACAGGAATGCATGCAAAACATTGAGAATATATGCCTGTGACTGGCATGCCTTAAAGGTCCGTGTTGAATTGGAAGGTTTTTATGCCATATCCTGAGCAGGCATGAAGTGCAGGGGAACACAAAGGTTGGAATATACGGACTAGGCAATGTGAGGGACGAGCGCTTGGGTCGCATGTTCCAGACACCTGGGTGTGTGGAATGGTAAGCTGTGCTGTCATTGATGACCCCAAGGTGTGCAGTATGCCTCTGTGGAAGTACTGTCAATGCTTATGCACTTAGGCGGATGGACTCAGGCAGTTGCTAAGCTGTATTCATGTCTGCATGCCAAAGCACCCAACAGAGCAAGAGTGACACTGGTATTTTTCCAAATGACAGCCTGACCGTGTTTAACATTGGCCTCTGCGCGCAATTTGCTGAACTTTTGTGCAGCTGCAAGTCAGTCTGTGGCAGCCTTGCAAGCTGATGATGTCCTGATACATGTTGTCTTGTTTCACATACATGTGTGTGTCAGTGCAGGGCCAGACCTGCAGGCAGCCCAGATTGCCCCCAAAATGAGTGGTTCAATGTGTTTGTCCTGCATCAGAACAGAGTCCCTCATTCCCAGAATGCCAAAAACTGCATCCGGGAGAGCTACCTGGCCAGATTCCTGGATTTTGTCATCTGGGGTCATGAACATGAGTGCATTCAAGAATCATGGGTGAGCTTCTGTCTGCATCATGACATCATCACACAGGGGTTACAAGATCAAGATGTTGTTGGCTGTTGCCTGGCTTTTGCTTGGGTGCACGACTTATGCGTATGATGACTTCTTATCATCGGCATTGGCATCTTCCGTGCCTTTAGCAGGCTGTTATTTGTTAAGGCTCAGGGCTTGCATTGATACCATGGCATATGTACAGATTGTGTCTGACTCTGTCAAAACATGCATCGCTGACTTGTTGGTGTCTGGACTGGTCTTGCATTGTCGTCTTCACAAGGGCATGCACTATGATCCTAGTTGCACCATCGTGGATGAGCTGACATCTGCTGAATACACTCTGTTGGGTGGACCGTCTGCCCGGGCAGCGTCAGCATTGCAGCTGGTAATGTGCAAGGTGGTGATTGGGCAAGGTGCATTGTGTAGGAACATGCTACGTCAGAGGACAAATCTTTCAGTCTCATTCAGCCTGGATCTTCAGTAGCCACAGCCTTATCTGAGGGCGAGTCCAAGAAGAAGCATGTCGTGCTGTTTGAGATCAACCGGGAGAGATACAGGACTGTCAACTTCCCCTTAGAGAGCGTCAGGCCCTTCATCCATGACAATGTGAGCTTGCCATGTGACTTGCCCATCTTCTGCAGCACGCTGTCCACCTGTTCATGCCTGACACAGATGTGAGCTGACCATGTGAAATGCTCAATCCCAAGCATTCAACTGGCAAGGCACATTGCCACAGGACAATTTGATGTTTTGCAGCACCCAGTTTCAGCTTGACCAGTACCGTAACGTCAAACACAGCTCCTGTGGTATGCCTGCATGCAACCAGCCTGGCTTGGTCCTGAGCTGTTTTTCATTCAACCCTGGCATGAAAGCCAGTCAGAGTGTGTAGCATACACATGCATGCAAAGATTCATCAGATGTGTGCTTCGCATGGGAGCATGAGAGGCACCTGTGAATGTCCCTGTGTCATTGTCTGCAGATGCATACAAGCCTGCTCTGTGTCATGTGTGCCTGAGCTTCTCATTAAATTGACGCCGAAAAGCGTAGTCTTTTCTTTCTGTGCCTGAGCTGTTTCTTGTCACGCTTGTGGGTGTTGTTCCATTCACCGCACTTCCTGTTGCTCAGGTAACTCTGCAGGACCATGTGGAGGTTGCGGGAGAGGATTCTGAAGCCATCACAGCTTTCCTTGAGAACAAGGTGGAGTACATGATTCAGAAGGCCAACAGCCGAGCTGTGGGTGGCCGTGATACCATGTTGCCTCTCATCAGGCTCAGGGTAGGCGTTGCAAACTTGAGCCTGCTGTGAGGGTGACAACCCATGTGCTCTGCAGCCTGGGGCATTGCATGTAAAGGGTGTGGGCTGTTGTCTCACATGGCTGCAATAGCATTTGTGATGAGCACTTACACAGCTGACGCTTCTTTCAAGCAGAGAGTCTTGAGTGCATTTATCTTGGGTCTAGTTGTGAAACCTTTCAAATCGTCTTGAGTCACAAACATCACTGCAAGATAGGTTGTGCATGGAGAATAGGCACAGCATCATTTTGGATGTGGGACATCTTTGTGAGTGAGGTAGCTGGCTGTTCAGGTGGACTACACTGGCTTCTCAACCATCAATGCTCAGAGGTTTGGGCAGAAATTTGTGGGCAAAGTAGCCAACCCCCATGACATCCTGTTGTGGCACAAAGCTCCTGTACGCAAAGCCAAGGTACGTGTAACAGCACCGCATGGTCTTGTAGACATGCCTGCCAATTGTCCTCCACACGTGAAACATGTGCCTGAAGTAGAAACGCTCAATAGCCGCCCCAGGCCTTTTAATACTGCGAAGTTCACTATTCAACATACCATTACCTAAAAATCAGTGATGCTTTTGCATCCCTGAGAGCTACTTGTTCCTCTGCTTGTATATCTGTCTGTCCATCTGCCTGTGTGTGGATGAACCTGTCCATGCAATCAATGTACGCATTTGTGCATATGCCTCATCAAATTGCCCTGCTTCCTGTCCCCTCACACTTGCATGTTGCACGTCATTACTCATGGAGCAGTGCCAGTACTGAGCACCTTGTGTGGTGATGCAGGCACTAGGTGAAGTCTCAGAGAATGCTAGCTTGACTGAAGGTATCCGGCCTGAGGCGCTGGATGAGCGCCAGATTGAGGACCTGATTGCTGAGCACCTGCAGCAGCACCTCGAGATCCTGCCAGAGCAAGACCTTGCCAACGCTCTGCATAACTTTGTAGACAAGGTGAGCCGTGGCTGCACAAGTTTGTAGACAAGATGAGCAGTGGCTTCACAAATTTGTAAATAAGTTAAGCAGCTATAGCTCTGTCAACATCCTGGCAGCAAGTTGATAGCCATCAGGTCAATCAGCAAGCGAATGATGAAGTTGTACACATGTGCTGTTGCCTTTCCACAAAGGCTTTCCAGGCTTCTGATGTTCCAGGCCTTAGGGACAGTACCCAATCATACAAAACCTGGACTGGAAACACAGTGTCTCTATGGGGTAACGTTGTTTTGTAGACACTTGTGAACTGTTCAGCAGCGGCAAGCATCGCTCTGAGAAACCCAAGCAAGCACATCCAAAGGACTGCGGTGCCTTACTCATAACTAACAAAGTCTGCATTTTGTGAGATGATACCATAGTGACAACTTGGGGCTGTACTTGCAGGATGAGAAGCAAGCATTGCATGATTGCGTGCGAGCAGCACTGGCAGAGACTCAGACTGCGGCTGTGGCAGACCGAGCAGCAGGAGCCACCGGACCAGAAGGTGATGTGGACGCTGCTGTCAATGCTCAGATACAACACAGGAGAAATCAACAGGTGCTCATTTGCTGTTGAGTCACCACTTGTGAATGCTCAGATACAACACAGGACAAATCAACAGGTGCTGCTTTGCTGCTGACTCAGCACTTGTCAATGCTCAGATACAACACAGGAGAAATTAACAGGTGCTCATTTGCTGCTGACTCAGCACTCACGTGCTCAACAGGCAGAAATTTTCCCACTTGAGGGTGGGCTGCATGGAGGTGGATTGTTGATGCAGTGCATGAAGCTCATGACATGCTTGGTTGCCATATTCTGATCGTCCTGCCTTCGATTGGCAAAGGGAACAACAGCATGTGCTACTGTGGTCATTGCTGCTTTGTGAAGTCTCATCAGGTGCAGAGCGCTTCATAAACCCACAGGAAGGACATAGAACACCCTGCATTCCACTTTGGAGATCTCTGTGTTGGGCCGCTGTCCCTCTTGTACTCTTCGAGTCTTCTTCTAGCTCACCATCTTCGCAAGAGTCTTCACATGTTGCAGTCAGCACAGTCGCCTGTGCTGACCACAGCATCAGCAGCTTGCATTCTTGGTATCTTCTTCTGGCTTACCATCTGTTTTCACATGTTGCAGTCAGCACAGGCGACCACAGCATCAGCAGCTCGCATTTTTGGTGTCTTTCTTCTGGCTTACCATTCGTTTTTCACGTGTTGCAGTCAGCACAGGCGACCACAGCATCAGCAGCTCGCATTCTGCCAAGCGGCCCCTCAGACCCCTCCCTGCCACAACCCAATGGCACAGCAGCCATGGATGAAGATGATGACATGGGTGTGCCGGGACCATCGTCTTCCCGCCCGGCATCTGCTGGACAGGGCAGGGCAGGCTCACGGCCCCCAACAGCCCCTGAGTCAGCTCGCAGGAGGCAAGCTACCTTGGGTGAAGCCTTTGGGCGGTCTGGGCGAAGCACACAACAGGTGGGTTTTTCCTCAAGGCTTCCGACAGCTGCATCAGTGTTGCAAAACAAACAAGGTGCAGGCATCTCAAAGAACTTAGGAGGCTGAGCGCAACATGCAATTTGGCAGCTTGGAGGAACTTGAGTGCTGTGAGCCCAGGCAGGCATCATGAGGGACATGGCAGTGTGCATGAGCCCTTGCAATGTCTGTGTTTGTAGGCATTTCACCAAAATGAGTATTACTGGTCACTTGGCAGCCTCGGTTGACTGAAGAACCTGCCCATGCACATGCTGCTGGGAGTGCCTGCATCACAGCTCATGCACACAGCAACAGCGACATGACAGTCTCTGCCCTTGACTAGCCTGCAGCAAGCATAGCAAGACAGCAGCATTCAATCTTGAGCTGCAGGCAGAGTCTGTGAGCATCACTGCTGACCTCAGGTGACCTGTGAATCAAGTACACAGTTTATGGTATGCTGGGGATGCTGTAATACCACTCTTGTTTTGCAGGGTGAGTCATCAACCAGGACAGCCCGATCACCAGCACCAAGAGGGCGGCGAGGCAGGGGCGCAGCGACCCCAGCTGCCACCCCTACCCCTCGGCGGGGTGCTACCAGGCAAACAGCCCAGCAGGCCACAGCTCGCATGCAGCAGCGCGCCAGCAGGTAGATATTACACACTATTGACACCATATAGCCTATGACCACAGCCTACAAACTACTGAACAGCTACAGTCAAGTCACAGCACAGTTGCTTGACAAGCATGGGCTGCTTGCTGATGTAACTTGGATGGCTATCATTCCTTTGACTGGCAGACATTGTCAGCTGAGCTGTGCAGATTGTAGCGTTAGCTTAAGCTTCAACTTGCTGTCAGCTGGTTAGCATGCTATTCCTGGTGTGGCTGCAAGGGCCTACTCTCATGCAATGCACAGTCAGCAATGGGCAGTCAACAACATGTGTGGATGGCTTGATGCAGTGAGGATCTGGAGCAGTCTGGCAGTGATGCTGCTGAAGACCTGATAGATGAGATAGAAGATGATGATGATGACGTGATCAGTCTGATGGATGAAGATGAGCCTGTTGCGCCAGGTCACAGTCTACTCCTTGCCTCCCTCGCTCGCTCACTCACTCACTCACTCACTCACTCACTCACTCACTCACTCACTCACTCACGCACGCACTCACTCACTCACTCACTCACTCACTCACTCACTCACTCACTCACTCACTCACTCACTCATGGACAGCTCTGAATGCATGTGCATGCAACAAGCTTATGCTGTGATTACCCTCTGTGCTTTTGGCACTCAAGGCAGGACTGCTGAGCGTCACTGACTGCAGACATCTGTTTTGACAATTTGTGCAAAACTTGCCAAAAAGCAAAAATCAGGATGCTGCACAAGATCCAGCACACAGCATTGTGGTGGCAGCCTGAAATGCAGTGCTGATGGACCAGCCGGCTGTCCCGGCGGATGTGTGACAGCTGTGCTGTTGTGCAGGAAGCAGAAAAAGAGGGGCCAGGCCGCCACTGGCTATGACTGCAAGAAAGCGTGGCCCTGCTGCAGGTCTAAATCTTCACTGCCCTTGCAGTGTCTGATATGTCAGAGCGTACTAGTGACAGCAGTATCTGACATATTGTATTCTATGTCAGCATGACAACCTGATGATGTCAAGTGTTGCATGCTCTCTTCCTTGCGCAAAAGCAGCTGACACAACCAAAGCTACATTGCCTGCTACCCAGGTGCTCCCCATGAAGGGCATCATATTTGCCGTGAGCATTTCAGGTGGTCCAAATCTGCAAGCAGTAGCACCTCTCAGAAATGATGCACCTGTCGTTTTCTGAGCATTTGCATTTTTTGCGGCAGGCTCACAGGCACCACCAGGCGGCGGTGGCTTCATTGCCGACAGTGATGATGAAGCTCAAGCCGCTCCGCCAGTCAGCCGCGCAGGCCGAAGAAGAGCACTGGGGGCCTCACAGCGCTCAGGCCTGCCTCTCAGCTCTCAGCCAGGCACATCACAGCTGACAGCCAAAAGCTGGGGAGCCCCACGATGACGATCCCCTCTCACTAGCAGCAGAGTCGTGCAGGCCCTTTGATATGATGCAGCATGTAGATTAACAAATCAATGCCTACATGGCAGTGCTGCTGTGGTCACATCCTGTTGTAGACATGCAGCCTATTCTGCTGATACACCACCTACATAGGATAGAAAGATAGATGACAGCAAGCAGACAATCACGACCAAGGGTGCATGCCTAGCATGATAGAAGGATGGTATGCTGCCTGCTGCAAAGCGCCTGCCTGTACCATAGTGCACCAGTGACGTGCATGTCAGTGACCAGTTATCATGTCACTACTACTGTGTGTCCTCTGTAAACCTCACAGGACCCTGTTTGTGTATGTTCGTAGGCTGCGCAAGCTGGAACGCTTATGTTGTTTAAGTCTGGCTTGATGTCTATTTGTGTCGACTATTTTGGGCAAATATCAATGTACTCATATGTTGACAAATCACAGGAAACCTAAGGAATCTGGATGTGGTCAGTAGTCAATTAGACAAATATATATGAGTGCCTTGCTGGCACAGGAAAGATTAAGCTTACTCATAATCCAGTAACGTCATGTGCACTTGATCTGCAGGCGCTTTGCAGCTCGTGTCGCGCAGGCAGTCATGGCACCGTATGTCTTTAGGGCTCCTCAGCAGCGCATACTAAACGACGAGCTCTTCAACACTGTCTTGCACGAAGTGACAACTGTGTCGTCGCTCCATCATCCCGTGGTCGTCTACTTAGCGGGAGCTAATCTGCACTTTCAGCACCTTCATAGGCTCACACATCATTTCGAGCAAACTCAGACACGGGTATTCGCCTTAGATATGTCGCTGAACCGTATCCAGACCGACTGGGCCTCTCTAAACGAGGTTGTCAACAGACTGCTAGGTTCAAAACTGGTGGGGTATTTGGATTTGGGTATGAATCATCTGCCAGCTATCAGCTCTTTGAATGAGTCTTCGGCTGTCAAACAGAATTTTATGAAACTGGGACAGAGGCTAAGCTTAGGTTTGGATTGTGACTCTTACACTGGCATAGCTGACTTTGACTGGTGGGTTAAGAACGCAAGGACATTCAAGACAGAAGCTTATGGCATTACAGAATTTGCTGAGGACCCAGCAGAATCATGACGAACAAGCAGCAAGCACCGCAAAGGTCATTGGTGCAACAGCCTTGCTTGTACAACATGACCAAACATATATTTCCTGCCTCGCACGACAGTTATGGAGGTTTGGATGCCAGGATCACAAGTGCTCTGCAAACTTTGCCTCAGGCTGCCAAAGTAGTTGTGGTGCAGCAAAATCAGTAATCAAAATGTTTCGTAAGCAATTGGTCACCGCACTGACAGTTATGCGCTCATATTTATAACGGTTCGCATAGTTAGCTGGGGTGCATGCCTAGCATGACAGAAGGTTGATATGCTCTTTGCTGCAAAGCATCGCCTGTACCCTTGTGCACTAGTGACATGCATGTCAGTAACCAGTCCTCATGTCACTGCTACTGTGTGACCACTGTAAACCTACCAGGACCCTGTTTGTGTATCTCCATGGGCTGTGCAAGCTAGAACTTGTGACAGCTGCATATGCAGCATGGCAGGCCGCTGCCGCTACCAAAACACATACCGGTACTGCAGAGAACTATATGTATTTTACACTGATTGCTGATCACGCCCAGTCTGGATGGTTCAGATACAACCAAACAATCAATTTACATTTCCTGCCTACATGACTCATCAGGGGAGTCAACAGACAACAACTGGGAAAACAATATACACCAAGCAGTAAATGTTCAAGGCGTTTAACAATTAAGCATGAAAGAAATTGCTGTAGCAGTGCTGTAATGAAAGAGCCTCCCTCAGGGCGCTAGTACCACAGCGCCACACGCTCTACACTAATGTCGCTCTCCAAAGTTCAGAAGCCAAGCTAAAAGTGGACTAGCCGAAACAGACTGTCTATGAACAAAACAAGTCCTGAGATAAATGCCTACCACATTGGGTTGGTCAGTCGTCAGAAACACTGCTACTGGAGATGAAGCCTGACGGAAAAGGTGGCTGTACTGCTGACATATGTGACTGCATGTGTGGCAGTCAAACAGAAAATGATGTTCATCTTCAACTGAGCCAGACATGCACACAAGATAGACTCTAACCTCTCTGCTGCAATGTTCAATGTCTTTGCCAAAGCGGCCTGTGTCAACATGTAAGCCATGGCGACCACACCTGAACCTACTGATCAATCTCCTGTGGGAATGGCATCTTTACACCTGTGAAGCCCACAGAACCGTTACCGTTGTGGTGGACAGTAAGTGCCCACGTAGGCATCATGATATGCTGTGTTTGGAGCCTGTGCATGCATTTTGTCTGGTCTCTAAGGACATACATCAAGCACATAATTAGCTAGAAGGCAGCTGATTGCCTGTCTGGCAAGCCTGTAATGACCATAGAAGTATCAAAACGCCCTCATGGACGCAATCTGTGCAGCTAACAGAGCATTGCACCCTGCTGGCTCGATTCACTGTCTGCAACTCCTCCGCATTGCAGCAGTATCAATAAGTAATGCAAGGCAACAGGAGCCAGAAGTGCCTGCCAGGGGTCATGTCCATGCTGTCCAATGATGCCTGTGCCTCTATATCAGGCCACCCTTGTGTTAGCAGGCTGCTTGGACAGAGCAAGTCATGCCGTTCTGGAAGTGGGCATCCCCAGTGACTTAGTGCAGAAGGAATGAAGACTTCCTGGGAACTGGCCTCAACAGATTAAGTCAGCCTTGCAGCACTCAAGCATGACATGGGGTATTGTTGGGATGCTGCCCTAAGCTGGATGCAAGATAGCTAAGAAGACAGAGTGCAGGCGCATATCATTGCAAGCACAAACAACAGACAGGAGACAGCAACATGACATGTCAGCAGGGAATGCCACTGCGTGAGACCTTGCGTGAGACCCTGAAGAAGCCAGTAGAAGTCATTACATTGTGTCAAGCATGTCAAATATGCTCAAACATCAAGGGTTGCCTCATGCAATTGCCTTTGCTGCTGGCTACAAGGGTGCCATAGACGTGACGCCATCTCTGTAACAGTGCCAGAGGAAGCTTGATGTCATGGCACAAGCAACACTCCTCGCCTGTCATTTGTCCAGAGGTCATACCCACATGGCTGGGATAATTATCTCCTCTGTGTTGCTGGGCAAGGAAGATCACCTCTGAGGACAAGCCTGTCAGGATGTAGCAACATGCTCATAGCATCTGGTCATGACAACTCCAGCTAGATTGTGGGCATTGAGCTTCCATCATCTGCTCGTGTTGAATTCATGGAACCTAGCGAACCTGCATGGACGCTCACAGCTTGTAGCTTGACTTTCCTTTGAGAGTTTACAATATTTAGCTACAACAGGAGAATTGAAGACAGTAGATGCATCACAAACCAATGAACCAGCTACACAAGGAGCTGTAGAGTGACCTGAGCCTCCTTATTTTGTGACCGTAGCTCAGCTAGACAGCAGGCACAAGGAGGCTGCTCAAGCTATGTCTTGACACTATGTCTTGCAGTCACTCACCATCATCTACATTATGAGTTATACATGTCTGAGCGTGTGCCATTGCCTGCAGACCTATGGCCTGTCCAATAAAATACAGGTTGCTGATAAAAAGTTCGTTCCTACCAGGCAGGCTCTTGCGCAAATTGACCAGCCAGTTGAACTGCTGTCGGAGTTTTGTACCTGACCGTATCCACATGTATGGCTCCGCTAAGCGCCTTCGCCCAACCTTTTGCACAGGCAGAGTGTTGGCTCATGCATATACACCATGGCAGCAGGGCACCTGTTGTTTGTGCAAAGCTCTCTTTGCAACACACCCGCCAAGGGGCGTTGATGCGCACACGTAAAGCAGGATGCCTGACACGACACACAAGTCGACAAGCCTGGCGTCACAGGGTAGATCACAGAATGGTAACCCACTGTTTTTCTCTGTGACGCTGTGCTGCTATGCGCTGGCCGATCAGGGGTAATTTTTACGGCACCTGTTAACTTGCGTGTGACACTGGTCCTGTTAGCAGTGGGAATGCTGCAGAGTGCAGTCCAAGAACAGGCTGCATGTACACAGTGCATGCAATTCACCCTTGTGATGCATATCAACATGCCTCTACAAGTTAAAAGCTGCTTGCAAATAGCTGTGTCCGATTCTCATCAGACCATTTCATGCCCAGCATGCTGCAGAAGCCACCTGTGATTTGCTTCATGCAGATCTATTCAGCTGGGCAGAACACTTCCATCAGGCAAATCCCTCAATGCATAGGAGGCCAACAGCATGAATCAGATGTAGCTGCAGAGGACAACAGGGTCAGTGCTTGTCTTGTGCATGTTTTGCTGGACATGTGTCATCATCTCCCCTCAGCTTGTCCAAGGTTGCTGTTTGACAGTAGGTTGCAAGATGGACATGAATGCCAAGTTTTGCACAATTTTTGGATCGAATTTCTCTCCTGCAGGGTATGACCCCACTGCATCACGCTGCCAGACAAGGCAAGATTGAGACAGCAGAATCTTTGCTTTGCAGTGGAGCTGACATCAATGCACAAGACTTCCAGGTATGCCAGGGGTGCATCCTTTGTGCTTGCTGGTGGCTGCAGCACATCTGTGATGCCACCTGTGCACCCCCATGTCGTGATGCATCATTGTCACATGTTCCCACTGCAATGTGCGCATGTGCATTCCTGAAGTCGTTCTCACACTTAGGACACGGTGTCTCTGCTCATCAGTGTGGCCATGCAGGCAAAGGCGCTGAGTCGTCGGGGTTGGACTCCCCTACATTATGCTGCCTGGCACAACAAGATTCAAATGGTCAAACTGCTTCTGTCTCATGGTGCACTGGTTGATGTAAAGGACAGCGAGGCAAGTTAGGAACCTACAAATTATGTTGATCTCAGATTTGTTTTGCGCACGTGAGAATATACCAAAATGTCTTTCAAGTTGATAAGATACAGATCACCCTGCGCGAGATCATCAGGTGGCTGAGCGTATGCCGACTGCACGCAGCTGGGTGCCAACTCACACTGTGGCCAGACCTGTTTTGGCTCTTTCTTCCTTGCATGTGTTTGCAAGCATGCTTCACTGCATGTTGAGGCAAGGCTTACTGTAGCTCTGTGCACTCCAAAATATGACACAGACAGTTTTGCTTATGGTCGTCCCACAGCGAGGCTGCTTGTGGCACTTAGTATTGATGTTCTGACCAGGTTACTAACAACACTGGCACATCTGTACAACCTAGTTGGTTGGCTGAAGATGTAAAATCCTCTCTCTCTCTTTCTCTTGTGCTTGTGGCCTAGAAGTCAATACGCCTTCATGGGAGCAGTTCAGACACAAGTCATGCTATGCATCACAAGCAGTGTATGCAGCGTGGCAAGCTCTTGAGGTTCAATGCATACAGTGCCTGTGCAGGATGCAACGCCGCTGGCTTTGGCAGCACACAAGAACCATGTGTCATTGACAGAGCTGCTGCTTTTGAGGGGTGCAAATCCAGCCCCAGTCGTGCTCAAGGTATGTTCAAGCAAGCACATTGTAATGCAGCAACAGCTGAAGACTGGCTGTTACATGTGCTTGTGCTGTACACAGCAGTCCATGTGCACCTATTGCTTGGAGAAAGGTACTTACACACCTGGGACTTCCAGGAATTTCTCTCAATGCATCCATATGTTTATCAGTCAGTCAATCAGTCATCGGTTGTTTGATTGATTGTCTGACAAGGCATTTGCATGCCTCTACATCATGCAGTGCATGGCAGAAACAGTCGGCGATGTTGCTGCTCATGTGTTCCCTTGTTGACTTTCTTTGTAAAGGGTTGGAGATGCTGCCTGCCTGCATCAGACCGTGGCCTTGTCTGCAGAAGTTGGTGAAGGATGATTGCAGTTTCAGCCACCCACTGCACAACCCAATTTCAAAGTTAGAGGTGAGCCCAAGTCTGCAGTATGAGTCCCAACCTGATGGAACAAGACCCAGTTGTCTGAGAAGGCATCCAAGCACACATGATCTTGACGCACTGCCCAGTTTACATTCCTTGACTGCTGGGCGTCTCATATACTTTGCAGCCAGCTGCATGTGAGTCACTTGTGCTATATGACTTCAGGGCTGGACGCCGTTGCACTATGTTGTTTACAAGAACCGCTCAGAAGTGGCTCGGCTGTTGCTTACACACGGTGCGAGTCCAAATGATGAGGGACCGGTGAGTCAAGCTTTCTATCACCACCTGCACATCTTCAGCTCTCGCCTAGTTCACGCACATCGCCAAGGCAACGACACCAACAATTCTGTGTCCCCAGCAGTATAGTCTTTCTTGTTGTCTGAGCATGCCAAGGTCGTCGTTTGCACATCATAATCAACAACACAAGTATAGTCTTTCTTGTCTTTGCATGCCACGGCTACCATTTACGCATCGTAAGCAACAACATAGCTGCTTGTGGTATGATGCATGTGGTGATTATTTGCAACACCTCACGTCAGGTCTGTTTCAGCGTTTTGCAAACCCTCTCCTCTGTTTTGTTTTTACACACCCAGAAACGGAGATGTCTGATGCTGCGTGTGTGCAGAGAGGCTCTCCTCTGACAGTTGCCATCGACGCAGGCAACTTGGACATGGTCAAGCTGATGTGGAAACACAGGGCAAACAAAGAAGAAGTAGGTTCATCACACCCTGCCTAGGCAGGGTATAATACACCCTGCCTAGGCACACTTCCTTTGTCGCAATGAAGGCAATGTTGTTGAGCATAGTCAGCCCTCATTGATTGTATGCATGAGCTCATGACTGCCTTGCAATTGCATTTCTGGATCTCCCTGGGCAGCCCGGTATCATACTTGGCTTCTCAACAAATTGACACCAAAAGACATAGTCTTTTCTTTTCTTTTCTTTTCTTTTCTTTTCTTTTCTTTTCTTTTCTTTTCGTTTCTTTTCTTTTCTTTTCTTTTCTTTTCTTTTCTTTTCTTTTCTGTTCGTTTCTGAATCTGCTGCCTCCGCACAGCATCAATGCTGAATCTTTGAGGCGGCGCCCTTGGCTTGCCAAGCTGCAAGCACTGATCCCGCCCATTGGTGAACCATTGTGTCACCTGCAAAGCGCTAGTCTGCTGTCGCATTGCAGGGGGCTCAGAGCACATGCACAGAGTTTGCTTACCTAAGCACAGCCGTCTCAAGCAACCATGCACACATTGTGGAATATATGCTAGACGCTGGAGTGGATGCTGCAGGCACCTCAGATGTAAGAACAGCCGTCAGCAACTCTCAGTGTGCGAGAGGGTCTCTTGCTGGCAAAGAGCAATCACCAAACTCAAGTTTGAAAGTGTACCATTAGGAACATTGTTGGACAATGTTCTGCCACATCTTTGGTCAGCTGAAAGCTCTATCATACCCCATGAATATCTACAAAATATTCGAGCTATCAAAGCTCAATCAACCTCCAGAGCTGACTACCAAGCTCAACAGCAGCTGCTACAATATGCTGTGCTTGGCAGCCTGTATCGATTCTCGCCCTTGATGAGATTGGCAACTGCTCATGGCAGCGCTCATGCTGACATGACTCTTGTGGTTTCTCTGCAGGGCTGCTCACATATCCTCACTGCTGTCTGGGAGACAGTGCACTCTCTGGCTGAATGGCAACGGATTGAAAGACAGGATGCATCTGAGAGCCCTGATTGTGCCTCCACTTCTGATGTTGATGAAAGTGACTATGACAGTGACAGTGAGCTAGAAGAGCTAACGCCAGAGGTAAGCATCAAACGCAATAGCGCCAGTTAGAATCAGCAAGTGAGATGCGGCAGGCAGAGCTTTTGATTCGCATTGTCACAGCAAGTTCATGTCGCTGATGTGTATTGACAGGCAGTTTAGTCTGGAGGCAGGAGATTGCACCGTTTGCCAAGTGTCCCAACACAACTACAAATGCAATTAGGCACAGCTTGTGGAGCTTTTAGTGACACACAAACGCTGTTAAGTGTGGCCATGCAGGAGCTTGTGCGCATAGAATATGCAAAGCGGCTGAGAATTGTGCAATTGCTGCTATCATGTGGGGCAGATGTGCAAAGATTCAGGCCTCTACGCACAGAAGCATCCCCCCAGGGTTGGAACCCTGGCTATGTAGTAGCAGTAGGGACATGCAACCTCACATGCATTTTGAGAGAGCGTTGTTCTGTTCACACAATGCTCACATGACCTAAGACATTCACAATATGTAACAGTGCCAATAATCAATGTATAGCTTGAGGTCATTGTCAGCAGAGTTGCAAGCCAGCTTTGGATCTGTGACATGCAAGGCGGCACGGACAGGTTGCACATGAGATGTGGAGGATGTGCAATGGCATGCTTAGTGGTGACTGTGTCTGCTGCAGGGCCAGACTGCTTTGCACTTGGCTGCATGCAACCGAACACCAGACATTGTGCATCTGCTCTTGACACACGGTGCCGACCCCAATGCAAGGAACCCAGAGGTGCGCATCGGGTTTTCTTCATCGCATGCACTTGATGTCAGCCATCCACATACCGCCTATGCAGCCTCTGTCTTGTCATGAACAATGAGGTTGCACTGGCAGATTTGAAGAAATTGGGTGCAATTTGGTGTCTCATGTCAGTGCATGTTGGCTCACAGGACTAGGGTTTAGGCACACCTAGTAGGTACCTGGCAAAAACGATGAGCTGGAGCGCCTTATTATCATCATCATCATCACCATCATCATTATTATTATTACTATTATTATTATTATTATTTGAAGAAATTGCTGCATTTGTTGCTGCAACCTACAGCCTGTTGGTGCCGTGTCTGACCATGCAGACTGACGTTGGTGGCCTGCAGGGGCGCACACCTTTGCACCGCGCTGCCTACACAAACGATCTGGAGTCCATCAAGCTGTTGCTACACCATGGAGCTGATGCAACTGCAACAGACTACCAGGTACACTGCTTTGATGAGCAGACCTGTCAACAGCTGCTCACAATTCAGGAAGGTCTGACAGCACATAGCTTCCTGACAAAACAGCGGTGCCTTGTATGTGAAACTGCATGGATGTCAGGGCCTAATGATTGATGCCCAGGTGACGAGAAGTGGGCATCTTGTCTGCTATACATACAATTGTATTGAATATTGTATGCAACGTTTTGTGAATCACTATAATAATAAGAATAATAAGAATAGCAATAACAACAACAATATCAATAATCATCATCATAGTTATAATAATCTTTACGTTCTCCAGCTCACAATGAGCTAGGTACGTGTATGACAAGTCTTGTGTGACCAGAGCATATGTACGATCATGTGTAATTACCCATACCATCCATAAATATGTCACACATATGTCTTTATTGTTGACAATTGTGTCTGCAAATCTGCACTTTATTGTAGGGCCAGACACCCATGCACTCAGCTGCAACTCAGGATGCTGACAAGCTTAGTGAGCATTCATTGGAGGCTAGCTATCTGAAGATCAAAGAGCAGTGGCCCGACAGCCCTTGGGTTCAGCACAAGTCACACAGAAATGTGCAACCTGTCAACCTGCACTACCAGCAGACTGTGGAAACTTTCTTGGCCCACGGCGTGGACTTGTCAGCACAAGACACTCAGGTAACCTCGTTTTGACTGGGTGCTTTTTTGGCCTGCACAGTCCCTTTGGTTACATCTCAGGGACAGTGTCAGTATGACAAACAGCTAGGCTGTGAGTTGATTTTATTCAGCAGTAGGTCTGGCACATGGTGCATTCGCTTGTTGCCATGAAGCATGCGGCTTTTGCCAACAGCCAGAGCCGCATGGTATTGCATTGCGCTCTGCTGCAGGGCCTGACAGCCTTGCATTGTGCTGCTCGAGACAACAATGTGGACATGGTGCAAGCCTTGCTCACCAGTGGAGCAGATGTCCATGCCAAGAGCGCCCTGGTAAGACATGCTCAAACATTATAAGCTTGTCTTCTCTGCAATGTCATGCCAACACTGTCTCAACAACTGCACAGATGTGTAAGCTCTTCTGTGCAATGACATGTTGATGCTTTCTTGATAACACCACAGGGAAGGCAGTGGGCTTCAAAACATTGCATGGTGTGTGAAGTATGGTTGAGTGCAGGGCCGGACTGCCTTGCATTGCGCTGTTTGCAGCCGCTATGAGGGAATAGCCAAGATGTTGCTTGTTGCTGGCGCGTATGTCAACCAGCAAGATGTCGAGGTACACACTTGGTTGGCAACAGCTGTGTGCTTGATGAGAGACTCTCCATCCCATGCATTTGATTAGATTCAGCTGACTGCACAGTCTGTTGTGTAACTAGCAGTGCCCTCTGCTCTTGATTGGCTGGCTGACTACCAACTGCAGAAGGTCAAGCAGTCTTTTGTTGTTTGTGGCAACATCTTGTCATGCACACAGGGAGCCACACCGCTTCACCTTTGTACTTACACTGATGGGAAGAAACCAATGCGGTCACTTGAGCAAACAGAGCCTGAAGACCTTGCTGTCTTCCGGAGCACAAGAGCATGGATTTTTAAGGAAACAGAGCCCGCAGACCTTGCTGCCTTCTTGCTCAAACATGGGGCAGATCCTTTCATCAAGAATCAGCAGGCATGCACATGAGCCAAGAGTGCACAGAGATGCCTTGCATGCATGCTGTCTCAGGCTGTAGTTACACGCAAAAATGAACAGTGTTTTTTTCTGTCTATAGTGACCCACTTGCAAAAGATTTCTGGCCATCCTTAGAACTGGTGAAATCTTTTTGGCAAAGCCATCATTGACCAGTATGAGCAGCAGTTGCTGTTGCTTTGCAACTGTGCGTGTGTCAGCATGCAAGTTATTGAGTGTTCATGTCGCTACGCGCTGTGTTGCCAAACATTTTCCTGCTTTAGATCTGAAACATCTCCCCAATGTAAAAACGCATTTTTACTGTCTCTAGGCGATTCTGAGTTCAGATTTCCAGTGTAGGGTCATCCTTACACTGGAAATCTGAGATTCTTGAATTGAAATAGATGTTTTGGGATTGAAAAGGTCTCTGGTTGCACTTTGCATGCACAGTGGCATGTGGCAACACCTGCCAGTACAACAACTGGGTTGCTGCATCCTTCGCTCTCTCTGTCCTGCAGCATGGACATGGAGCTGCCGCCACAGCTGTAGCTGCTTTCTGCCCCCAGCGTTATTTCTCATCGGTTCTCACCGTTAGGGTTTTGCAAAACCCTGAAATTTTTTTTTTTTTTTTGGTCAGGGTTGATAGGTTGTAGGGGTTAGGGTTTTAGCGCTTGCTGCATTTTTGGGGTTGAGGGTCTGGGAACCGATGAGAAATACCGCTGGGCGCTTTCTGCACTGTAGCTGATGTAGTTTGGCTTGCAAATCGCAATGGCTGCTCAGTCTGATGTTATGCTTGCAGGGTGACTCACCTGCTGACCTGGCAGTGGTCTGTGGGGACCCCAAGCTTGCAGATACTCTAAAAGTAGGTGATGCTCTGTTTGAGACATGAAGGTGCGCTCAGCGCAAAATTCTTGAGGAGGATATGCATTCGCACTGCCAACGCAATCATGGTTTCTGCAAACCAGTCAAAGACGGGCGCTGCTGTTCTCTATTGTAATCTGTAGGGACTTTGTAAGTGAACACCGTCATAGTACAAAGTGTCTGAGGGAGACTACACTGCTTTTAGCAATGGTGACAACATGCTAGCTAGCTGCATAACTGTAGGTGATGAAGGTTTTTGTCCGAACAGATGCCCAGCATTCAGTGATATAAAGCTTTGTCTCCTGACACCTGCTTTTACAGCACAGAACCAAATTGCCAGCAGGTGTGCGTGCTTTCTGCATGCCTCACTGTGCACTATAGCATTGACTGCCTCCTGGCCCGCAAGCGTTGGGCGTGCTCATCTGACTCCACCACAGATGGAGTGGCGTTTTAAGCTCCTTGTGTGAGCTGTTTGATGAGTGCCAACGATCAGACGGTAACAAAGTATAGATTCATTGTCGATACATTGTCTCTAATGGCTTTTGGGATGCCACTGTGCTGCGCTGTGTAGTTTTACACACAGCTAAACATGCTGACGCCCATTTGTGTCTTCTCTGACGACCCCATGTGTCTGTGTCTGATGCAAAGGTTCCAAAACCTGCCGGATCTAAACAGGGATGACCTCTGCGCCTCATAAGCAATTGCAATTGGATCATAAGCAATTGGTCACTGTACTGACAGTAATGCGCTCATATTTTCCACAGTCACTTTGGAATTCCACTGTGGATATGCTGGAGCCTTCTTGTTTGACGAAACATACATATCGGTGTGTGAAATCAGTACTGAGTAAAGATCAGATGCTGATCAAACAACGTATTTGGGATGGCATGCCGCTTTTGGCAATCAAGTACGTCACACAGTAAGATGCAGAATGCCAAGAACGCCACATTTGTGGCTGCCTCTGATCATGTCAAGTGCCTCAGTGCCATGTTATCTTCCGTTGCCGTTACAATGCCGTTACAATGCCGTGACACATGAAAACTGCAGTACGCAGTACACTAGTGTAGTGGTAGTGTAGTGTTGGTCCTTGGTGGTGAGCAGTATTTGAGTAGCAACGGAATGTTTACCGGAGTCTCTGTGTGGGTGAGCCGCGCTTGCCCGAGGGTTGTGTTGTGCAGGCGAGGGAACGCCCTCAGTGCCATTCGGCCAATAAGCTCAGACAGCTATAAACGCTGTGAAGCCTGCATGGCGATGCACGTACATCCAACCATGGCTGCTGGCGAAAGACCAACAGATGCAGCCAGATCAGCAAGGCTGACTTCGACAGATGCCCAAAACGCTTCCCCGCAACACGCAAGACTGGCTAAACGCAAGGTGGCTATCTTCGTGGCGTACGTCGGTACTGCGTTCCGCGGTATGCATCCTGTCTGTCGATTGTGCAGAAGCGCCAATATGCAGAATCAGCAGGCTGAGCCTTGTGCTTGATAAGGGCTGCAGATTCAGCGTGATCAGCCTGGTGGCACAGTGGAGGATGTGTTGCAAGCGGCCCTGGACGCAGCAGGATGCATTCTGCCTTCTAATTTTGGCAACTTACAAAAGATTGGATGGTCGCGCAGCAGCAGGACTGACAAAGGCGTTCATGCCTTAGCTAATGTAAAGATCTGAACTGCTGTACACCCCTGTCGTCATCTCTGCAGGCTCCGTTTCCTTTTGTTTTCCCAGTGGTCATGTGCAGTGACTGAAGATGACAAGCCTCAATGCATTCTGTGTGCAGGTGGTAGCAATGAAGCTTGAGTGCAATCCTGAAAGCTTCAAGACTGATCCTGAGGGCTCTCAGCTAGCTTCTGACATCAACCAGCATTTGCCTGCAGAGGTATAGCTAGATAGTGCATCGGTATGCAATATGCACGTTTCCTTCAAGACAAGCATTGATAGCATTGCTGCCATCACCATGGGAGCCTTGTCGGTAAAGCATATCAGAATGCGCACCTCAGGCCCTCATGATGCTGCACTAGTGATAGCATACAGATTGCTAGTTCGGCCTCTTTATCATCCATGTACTCTCTACATTTTGTTTGCTGAAAAGCCTGTAATCTGGCCAAATGTCTAGCTTTTTGTTGTCTTGTGTGTAAATAGTCTCCTCTGCAAGCAGGTGAAGGTGTTGAGTGTCCAGCGGGTGAACAGTGGTTTCAATGCAAGAAGCTACTGCAATACGCGTACTTATCATTACTATCTGCCAGCCAGCATCCTGGGTCTAGCACTAGATGGTGAGCTGAAATGCCATGTTGCTCACTGCAAGCTTATGCCCCTGTCCCTGCTTTGTTTCAGCAGGACATGCATGAATGCACTCTTGTGATTTTAGACTTTGTGTAGGTCCTACACAATTGCAAGCCCCTGACAGTGTGTGGTATGCCTGCATCATGCACACCCAGCTGGTTGCTGCTCATGCAAGTGAAACAAGGCACTCTGCCTGTCCTGTGGTCGCATCGTATGGTCTGTGTCAAAGCAGCATGACTTCCTACATGTGCTGCAAAGCATCCCACCCTGCTGCAAATCCTCACACATGGTCTAAGCTCCGGCATTGCAACACATGCAGGCAGCACAGAGGATGATGCGCGTATGGGACTGCTGCGCCAATGCTGCAGCTTGTTTCAGGGCAGACATCCTTTCCATAACTACACCAAAAGACGCCTCTACCGCATACGCACCGCAGATACTGCCAGAGGTCAGCTGCCATAATCATGCCACATCACAATCCTCAGTGCCTGTCAGGCTGCTGGCCCCTGTGCATAGCTTTTTTGGGTGTCGAAGGATGATGCATTATAGCTTGAATACATTTTGCACCATGGCACTCGTCAGCTGTAGTGACATTGCATTTGTACAACCAAGTCTTCAGACACACACATGCTATGCAAGGTCTTGTACGAGCATTGCGTCAGTTGCTTTGTGTACCTCGCTTGACTGTGCATGCGTTGAATGGACATCCCTAGTTATCCTCAACCATACCAAGGGCAACAATTTGGGCTTTGCATTCTGTACACATGTGTAGCATCTAGAGCTCTCTGTAGGGGCCTGTGGCTTGCAATGCTATTCACAGTCTGCGCGTTGTGGATCAAGCACACAGCTGAGATGCTGTGCCAAAGCGTCGTGCACTGTTGACATTTTGATTTGGCATAGGTGCATCCAGAGACATGCAACAGGCTGCACAGAGAGCAGCAGAGTCCAATGTTTCTGATTCACCAGCAGAACAAGACATGCAATCAGAAGCGCAACCAAGTGCCAGCGCTGGTGATGAGAGCTCATCTGAGGGCAACAGTCTGCAAGAATGGGAGACAGTTGAGCGTCCACAGATTTGAGTCTCACTGAAGTCTTTCATGCAGGCTGTTCATGTGCAGCAAGGCAGGTGTCTGTCGAGCGTGTCTGCGTCTGTGCTGTGTTTGGCGGGCATATATATTACAGAGGATATCCATCACATGGCTTGGAATCAAAACAGCAACATGTGCAGATATGCCAAGCATCTGACGGCTGCTGCATCATCTGATGGATAGCAATTGATTGAATTGAATATTGAACATATGCATCTGCAGGATAGCAGCTCCTCACAAAGTGGTGGTGCTAGCATTGACTTGGAAAATACTCAGAACACTGAACCCACCGTGCAGCCTGCTCTGAGAACAACACCTCGCCCACTGCAATACAGGTAATGAATTGACCAATACACCACTGACTTGCTGGTTATCCCTTGCACACCACTTGAGACCATGCTTGCAGCTTTATGGTGTTGAACACTTGGATATAAGTGCGGTGAGACACATTGTGATCATGATCTTGCCTTCGGTTAGTAGCATGCATTCATGCTGCCCCCAACTTGGAATACTGTCGACTGCTCTGTACGGCAGACGTGCACTGTACACTTTGTTATAGTGGGCACTGGATGAAGTAGTAGTCAGTAGTACAAGTATGGGTGCAGTTGGCTGGATGAGATGGATCCCAGGGATAGGCTTGCTCCAGCCCATTACAGACACATCAACTGCATCTCTGCAGATGATCCAATACCCTTGGGGAATGGAGCAACTTCAGCTGTCAAGGTGATGCCCTGTTCTTTGTGAGTGAATGATCAGGCCAGGGGCAACAGCCCTGTCTGCTGCACCTCACTTGTGCCTCTTGACTCAAGCAGCTCTAAATTTTGCCAACTTCAAAATGAGTCTGACAGTGTGACAATGATGAGTTTTCGCTAGGAAGATTTCACTCATTTCTTTATTTTACTTTTCTTTCTGGGTTTTTTAGATTTTGTACAAATCCAGCAAATGGACCTGCTCAAAGTGTGGGTGTGCCATCTGCCTTCAGCTGCATCTACTTGCAAGCATGATGGCATACACTTTGTGTATTGCATGCAACCTGCACATAGACCTGTCGTGTCCACTAACTTTCTAGTCAGGCCATTAACTTTTTGCCAAGTGGCTGTTGTAGACCAAGCCTGCACTGACGCATTATCGTGATGTCTCAAGTACCCCAGCATTGTGTTGCTGCCTTGTTCAGCTGCCTTGCTCTGCTGCCTTATTCTGCTGCTCTCCTATTGACCGTGCGATTTGCACCTTTCAGGTGAGCATCACAGGATCATCTTTCATGCTGTATCAGATTCGGCACATGCTGGGAGCTGCAGTGGCAGTTGCTCGTGGTGACCTGCCTCTGGAGTTTGTCTCTGCCTCCCTTTGTGCCCCTGCCAGAGCCGTTCTGCCCTTAGCCCCTGCCCAGGTCTGTTTGGCCTCATCACAAGCAAATCTTGTTTGCACTTACAGTCTTGTGTATGCCTTCACACAGACTGCATAGCAGAAGTCCTGCAGCAAACTTTGCAATGTGATCACCGCCATTTGAGCTCGTGCACAAAAATCCTATCAAATGCCTGTGGTGCAGGTTCTGGTGCTGGCAGGCAACGCCTTTCAGCCCTTCCCCTCAGATGGCTTGGGCGTCATACAAAGCATGTCTGGGTCACACCTGCAGCTGGGAGCCAAAGGACAAGCTGCCAGAGACTCTTTTGCTCAACAGGTGTGTGCTTTGGTATCAGTTGACCCTCATTCCACAGCCAGGCAGTCTGGCATGCTTCTGACTGAGTAGTGTTTGTGAACACACCTGTAAGGGGCTGCAACTTGGACAGATGGCGTCAGAAACTTCCAATCCGGATGTGGACAGCAAAGCTTCCAAATACATCCTGATGCTTCCTGCTGGCTAGCAACAGGATGTACGGCAGCTTGTGGGTGCTTGTTCAATGTTTGCATGTTGCAGCTGATGACATGCTTCTTGTTTGCGTACACAGGTGCTGCATCCAGCCATTGAAGACCTGTTCAAGCATGATGTCTGGGCTCAGTGGGACAATGACCTGAAACTGACCACATGGCAGGACAACGAGTTCACATCCTATATACAGAAGGCTGAGCATTGGCAGGTGCAGCGGGCAGCTATTGCAAGTGCGAAACAGGAACAGCTCAGTAGTGTAGCTATCCAGGGATACTCCAGCAAGCATGAATAGAAGTGCAGTTGCAGTTAGGGGTCACTCTTCAAGCCAAGGTCTGCCTGTGTAATGTGCAATGTAACCCATGCGCTGCTGATTTTGTACACTTGGATTGGCAACATGCAATGCTAGGCGGGTAGAGGCTGTATCTGCTTGGTCTGTACCTAAAGTAACTATGAGGCAGTCCCTCAGAGAAGAGGACAAGATGAGAAACAGTGACAATCGTCACAGCACCCTTGAGTTGAGGTGATTGAAATCCACAACAACGATTGTCACATTGGTGTTGGTGACAGTACTTCTGACCTAACTACAACAAATTGAACTTCAAGGTCGTCTAGCAAAAGAATCACACTGCCACTGACCACGTGATAGGATTGCCTCAGTTGTTTGTGCGTCGCTGAAGCTGCTATCAGAGCCTGCGATGTTCTGTGCAGCTTCTTGCTGTTCAGCAATGGGTTGCAACAGGAATATTGATCTAAAACACAACCTAAGCATACAGGTTTGAGCACTCAATACAATGCGCGACTGTCAAGACCAACGCTGAGCATGCTTTAGGACACAGTTGCCCTCTGGAAATCAATACAGGACCATACCCTGTAGAAAGTGAATATAGTACCAAACAGCCAAACACCACTCAAACCACACATCTAAAACAAAACATAAACTTGCCAAATTTCCTAAGTAGGTGAGGTATCATCAACATGCAGTCAGTATGTCAAAGTTCCTGATTGGATGAAGCGTGTATGTGAGTCCTGTCTTGCACGGCACCTGATGTACCTCCCAGCCCAAATCTTGACCATGCAAACATGCAGAGCAATGCCAAGATGCATACAAGCACAGCACACAAGAGATAAAGCTGGGATGGTGATGACGTGGGTTTCCTAGACACCTTTGTGGCTAAAGCACTGGCATCTGCTGAGACTGTCAGCATTGTCTGTTCATCCCTTGAAAATGTCAAGGCTGTCGTGAAGACCATGTGTGCGCCTTTTACCCTCTGAAGCGGTCTCAAATCTTCTGCTAAAAAGGTAGCCACATCGCCTGCAAAAAGCCAGCGTTCATGGCAACACTGATCAAAGTACTTTTGATTGCTCTTCATTTGCTTCAACATTCTGAGATGCTGCTCATGCATCCTGTGCACGCCAGTAGGTGCAATCATATGCAGTCCTTGCATACTCCCACGCCTGTGTGCTCAAATGTCTGTTGGTACTGAGCATGCACCATTTGGTATGTTTCCCTACCATATCCCAATGACTTGTTGAAGTCTTGACCAGTGCAAACTCACAGGTGGGCGACACAGGTGCATACAACGCAGAGTAAGGCACAGGAACTGATCACAGAGAGGAGAATACAATCACCTTCTGAGGTGCCAGTCCCCAAAAAGGTGCCACTTGGGCTGATGTCAAAGGCTGTTATGGGCGCTGCAAAGCTGTTTGTCCTGGTCTGCCGCAACACCTCCATTTCTCCTATATCAGTCTGATGCCAATACAGGATGTGGCCTGATCCCTGGTGGTTGACGACAGTGAACAGGCCCTTCTGCCCATCTCGTGAAAATCTGCAGGATTTGAATGCTCCTCCAGCTAGTTCTGCAGGCACACTCACGCTGTCACAGATAACTCATGTTGCTGGATCACTCAAGCGACAAAGCTGCCAGCTACTGTGTTGAGCATGATCTTGCAAGCAAGGCAGATCACAACATAAAGCTGGATGAGGCAGCCGTAGGACAAGCAATTAGTGTCCAGCGAGTTATGTCGTTATGCCTCTGTAGCAGAGACACAGTTTGCAGTGTATCAGTTGAGCTACTGTTGGTAGATGAGCTGTGCCACCATGCTGCAGTGAAGAGCAAGACGCACCTGATGGCAGCTCCAGATTTCCTACATGTGTGGCTCCACTCCACGACCACAGACTACAGGACCCGTCTTCACAAGTGACAGCTATGACCTGCGGGAAAACATTGTGACCACAGATCAGCTGTAAAACAGGTTGGACAAAATGAACTGCAAAGCTGCTGGAGAGACAGTGCCAGGAGGCACTCAGGGGGTACGGTGCATGCAAAGCCTCACCGCATTGTTGGCGTGCGCTCTGCTGAAGTCAACGTCGCGCACTGCATCAGTCAACCCATCCTTCTTTCGTCTGAAAAGTGCAGCCAGCTCTGTGAGATGCCAAGATAACAGCGCTGAAGGTTCTGCCAAAGCACAACCAACAAAAACAATTGTGTGAATGTGCAACTCACCTGATAGTTGCTTTAGATACAAGGCTTGGCCATTCATGTATGTGCACAGCGTCATGCAGACCAACAGCAAGCAGCTTGCCATCTCTGCTGAATGCAAGGCCCTTTGCCTCGCCAAAGCTGGACAGGACCTCCTGCTGTGCAGTTGTTTCTGCTCAATCACAGAAGGGCATCAGTGGTGTGACTGCTTGGATCTGCGGCATGCTGTGTTCAGCATAGCAGCAATTTGGGTTAGTGTCTTGTCAGGGCAGGTGGCTGATACCTGGTGCAAGTGTCAACGTAGGTGCACTGCCTGGTTGTTGCATGACATCAATAACTTGCAGGCCTGCTGACCCTACTCCCACCACTACAGTTTGACTGCTGGGGTGCAATGCCATGTTGAAAGGTGTCAGTTCATTGGTGCGCAAATCTCCCTGTTCCTTGTCTGACAGGGAGCCATTCTCGACTTTCAGGACAACAGCCCTGCAGTTGCTACTGTTGTGAGTGACGCAAATACACACAAACAGGCAGCTAGGTTTGGCAAAAAATGATTGCAGGCACTGGCTTGGTACGAAAGCCTCTGAGTTCACATGCGGTACCTGTTCGGTATCCCGCTGCTGCGTTTGCCTCCTCCACCGCCTACTATCGGGTAAGATCCTGCTGGCCAGGCAGCACAATACAGAGGTGCTCCGAACTTTCGGGAACCGTTGTCTTTCGGCTTACGAGCCATTGTTGTCTAGATGCGCGGACGCTTGTGCTTGGAGAAATAGACCGATGTCGAAACTTGTTTTGTTCAATACAACTTCACAGGTTTGAGGCTGCAACTGCGCAGCCGTCACGTGCTTAGATACGCGAGCAGCTTTGTTGATGAGCAGCGGTCAAACCGCTGGATGGCTAGCCAGGAAGGTAACCGCAAAAACAATGTTGACCTTCGCTATGCTGTTGCGGAGATGTCACACGATGCCGACGGTCAACCACCTTGACACAGCATTGACTCGAGCATGACCTAACAGTATACGGTGTCTGCCTCGACCGTAAGTAATCCGATTAGTAAGCTCACGTGTGATGACTAACTGAGATAAACTCAGAAGTTTGGGACCTTTTGGACGATTCCTTGCTTCGCGATTGCGCAATTGCGCATAACAGCTGCGATTGATGCTACGCTAACCTCCTTGCACCATAAGTTTCCTACTCGGCCAGATAGCCGGCTTCAAGGGCTGTGCCTACAGCTGCTGGCCCCTTAAGTTGCAAACTTGCAGACAAGCAGTCCTTGCGTGAGCTGAGGCAGACCCGATGAGCTTTGCAAAGTCGCTGTCGTTGCTACGCCAGCTTGCTTGTGTTATACTTTGTAGTGTCTAAGCGCAATGCGCGGGTCTTGACGACTCGTCGCTATGAGACAGTGCGCGCGTCCATGTCAAGGGCGTGTGGCTGAGCGCAGGGCCGCTTGGTTACACACAACCAACCAGCTGCATGCCGGGGAAGCGTCTTCCGCGACACAACAAAGTGTGAGAAGAATGCTGCCAGGCGATTGCACAGCGCCTTGCAAAGTGATCACAGCAGCACTGACTCCGTCCGACCTTGTGACGGCGCTTTGATCCTGCAGTTCATCGAACGGGAGAACAAGTACGGTGCCCACAACTACGCACCAAGCCCCGTTGTGTTAGCGAAGGCTCAGGGTGTCTTTGTGTGGGATGTGGACAACAGGCCTTATTTTGACTTTTGCAGTGCCTATTCCGCTACGAACCAAGGTCATAACCACCCAAAGGTAGGCTCTGTCCATGCATCCTCAGACAGATAAGTCAGCAACACCGTGACCATGCCTTGAGACGCAGGTCAAGGATGCTTGACTGCACTGCCCTGCAGATTGTTCAAGCACTTGTTGACCAGGTCCAGACCTTGGCCTTGACCTCAAGGGCATTCTACAATGACGTGCTGGGTACATATGAGGAGTATATCACCAAGCTGTTTGGATACGACAAAGTGCTGCCGATGAACACCGGAGGCGAGAGTGGAGAAACAGCTTGCAAGCTTGCCAGGTGTGTAAGCAGCACTAAATGGAAATGAAGTATAATGGTTCAGCAGCACAGAGTAGACTTGCGTTATGTCTTGCACATGCCTCAGTGCTTTTGTTTTAGAGCAGACCCAAACCTGGAACGTGTGCTCTTGCAGACATTGTGGTGCAATGCATTATTGACTGTCAGTCTGCAGCCTCAGTCTGGGGTGCACCCATTTGCATCACAGCAGACGTCCTGGCTATCAAGCACAGGTGAATGTGATGGGCAGAATAATCAAGTCCGCACTGCCATTTTGCCCTTCTCAGCCTTTTACTGCAGGGCATGCGCATAGCAGCCTTGCATACTGTATACCTACGCATGCATGTTGGGTCCGCATGATATCAGCCGAGCACAGTGGTTCAGTGAACACTCACACTCATGGACATCATGACAGCTCATACAATTTGTCTGAAGTTACAGACAGTCATGAGGCACAAACCATGCACATGTGACATGAGCAGAGGGTCATGAAAGCATACATTCAGAAAATTTAGCACTCCCCGGGTTGTGGATGTCATGTAGGAGATGGGGCTATGATGTCAAGGGTGTAGACAAGAACAAGGCTGTCATTCTGTTCCCTGAGAACAACTTCTGGGGCAGAACCTTGTCAGCTGTCTCAACATCTACAGGTTGGTTCTGTAACCTTGCTATCCTACAAACATACATACAAACAAACAAACAAACAAGCATCATCTATTGTCCAAATCTAAGTCGCAAATAAGGTCCCATGAGTAAGCTGCTGGTCAAGCTGACATGCCTGCTGCCTGGCTCTGTACTGTTTTGTTGCCACTCTGTCATTGGCGATTTTAGACAGCAGCGTATGGGATGTAAATTTGTGCTTAGTGCAAGCCCTATAGACAACCAAGGCTCTGGCACACAAGAAATGCAAAATATGTCTAAAATTCACAGGTTTACCCTATCCCTGTTCTTGTCCTCCCGTTGCTCTTTCAGACTCAGGTCAAAGACCTGCTGAAAACATCCTGAAAAAGCAGGGTAGCTGCCATGCAGACCCTACAAGCTATGGAGGTTTTGGTCCCTACATGCCTGGCTTCGATATCATCCCATACAATGACCTACCAGCTTTGGAGCAGAAGCTAGAGAGCAATCCAAACATTGTGGCGTTCATGACAGAGCCAATTCAGGTCAGCAGGCCCATCCTCACATGTAAACAAAGCATTGCATGAGTCCAGATACATCCCC
>JAABUP010002987.1_pt1 | contig 30869 bp, 39 predicted proteins | sample 5559201 | NCBI WGS metagenome assembly JAABUP01 (sample SAMN10711887, study PRJNA513373) | rock metagenome | isolation source: Antarctica rocks | place: Antarctica | reverse complement strand
ATGGCAGCCAGATTTGGTGGAACAAACAGAAGAAATTCGAAAATCTACTTCAAAAACTTCAAAATTCAGCCAATAGAAAGATTTTGGAAGCTTTCAGATCTTCATCAACCTCAGCAATGAAATTAGAATCAGCTATACTACCACCTGCTATTAGACTAAACAGAGCAAATGAGCTATATGCTTTGAGAATTACTACTCTGTCAGAAAATCACTCTATTAGACAAAGAACACCTTATACCTTCCCACCTGAACTTGAAACTGGACTGGACATTGATGAAAATCACTACTTGAACTGGAATCAACACCCTCACTTACTTGTCAGAAAGAAACATTCAACTCAATTAATCAGAGTACTTTATAGTCTTTGTAAACTGTTGCCAAACAGAATGAATTTGAAAGTTTCCTCTAATGAGATAAACAGTTCATCATGAGATGAGCTACCACCTGTGAACATACAAATCAGCAAACTAGACAAAGACTCTACTGTCAGAAATCACTTAAACACTCTCAAAGGGCTATTTTCCATGAAAAAACGATGGAAAAACGCTATTTTCTACCCAGATGGCTCAAAATCAGATCAAAACCTTGAAGCAGGACTTTGCTACATGTTTGGTGACAATGTCAAGAAATTTTCCTGAAATCTAGGAACCTTCATGAAAGTCTATGATGCGGAACTCTTCAGCATTCTGAAAGCTTTGAGATTAAGTCTTAAAGAAAGTCTTTCTGAAAGAATTTAAGATGTGTGGATCTTTTCAGACAACCAGGCTGCAATTCAGCAAATTCAAAGCATCAAAACTGGACCTGAACAGCATCTAGCCATGGAGTGTCAACAAATTCTTCAATCCCTACAAGACTATGATGTTACACCTCACATTCACTGAATACCTGAACATCAAAACATCAAAGGCAATGAGTTAGCAGACAAATTCGCCAAAAAAGAAGCAATTCAGACAGACTCACCTGATTCTGAAAGATTTACCTCTATCAGCTATTTGAGACGAAAAATCAAGGCCAATGCACTGAAAAACTGAAAGGACCGCTGGAAAATAGTCAGAAAAGGACGATACTACGCACAGTTTGATCAAACCCTCAGTTTTCAGATTAAAGAATACTTAAAATCAGCAGACAGACTGTCTTTCAGCACATTTACTCAGATGAAACTGGGTCATGAATACTTCAAGGCCTATTTGCATCAACTGCCAGACTATGACAGCAAGAAATGCCATGAAATCTGTGTCAGAGATCAAACCCCAGAGCATTTGTTGACAGCCTGTCAACATTTCAAGAAGGAACAAACTGAGCTAAAAAATCAACTCAGAAAGGCCAATCTACCCTATACAGCAAAGGTGCTGTTTACTACTCAAGAAGGAATAAAAGCTGTTTTACAGTTTTTAAAGAAGACTAAGGTGAAGACCAGAAAGTGGTTGTTAAAAGAGTTAAAAGATGAAGAAGTTGAAGACGTTTAGAAATTGATTGACAATCAACATCAGTGTGACTGAACAGAAGTGATCAAAAAGCATTTTGATTGGTTTTTCAAGACTTGATTAGAATTTTGCTACTTTTCTAAGTTTTGTTACACCTTTCACCATATGTCTATTAACTGCCATAGCTTATATAGCTGCATGCATAGAATGAAGAATAAATAAATAAATAAATAAATGATTCTGAGTTCACTTTATATGTAGCTGTTCTGATGTTTCTATCATCTTTTGAAAGTGATCTTGTTTGTTTTTGAGTCTGAGCTGAATGATTTTTTGTGCATTGTTGATGATCTTTTTCATCTTTGACCTCTGTTTGCAGTTCTTGTATGCTGCACAACATTTATTCAAATAAAGATCAATGAGTGACATATGTGTCTTCATCTTTAAAAGAAGTATGAAGGTGGCTTAATATGTCTCTGCTATTGTACAAAGGCATTTGTTCTGTATCATCTTCAGTTTTCTTGTTATTTTCTTCTTTTTGATTTTTGACTGAGTTTGTGATGAGTGTCATATTATAACTCTGTATGTTATAACTGACTGTATCACTGAGAAGTAAATTTGCCTTGACTTAAGAAAATTTGCCTCTCAAATTAAAGCTGTTAATTGTACAAGAGCTTCTGTCTGAGTCATCATCTTTTTCAGTATGTGATTGAGATGTGCTTTTCAGTTCAGCTTACAGTTTAATCAAATCTTTAGCACTTGTACATTCTTTGTTGATGTTTTCTCTGTGTCTTGTAGATGAATGCTGATCTGCATGTTGAACTTCATATAAGCTCTGATAAAGTGTATTAACTCATACTTTTGTGAAGCAAATCTCATTTCATGCTGTCTTGCTCACTTCATGCATCTTTCATGTGTTTGCTCAAGATTTTTGCAGTTAATTTCAGTGATTCTTTTGTATGACAGCATGTTAACATCATCAGCAAATTCTATTGCTGATAGTCTCTTTTTGAGTTAACAACATAGTTTCAGAACCTCACTGTTGTAGAATAAAAACAGTATGAGTAAAAAAGACAATTCTTGAGAGATCTCATTGTTGATTCTGAATGATGCTGTTTTCTGTTCTTGTATCATTAAAGATGTTGTACAATTTGTAAGAAAAGTCTTGATTCATCTCACAGTTCATTCTGATATTTCTTTCTTTCTGAGTATGTTTAAAAGCTGTACAGTGAGAACAGTGTCAAAGGCTTCTGATATGTTCAGAGATAGTAGTGTGATGACGAATTTACCTGAGTTTCATACTGTATGTATCTGTTCTGTCAGTAGATCTAGTGCAGTCTCTGTGAAATGCTCTGTATGAGCTCTCATTTGTGTCTTTGCAATAAGTTTATGCTTCTCTGCTGTCTTTAAAAGTTGTTTTGTCATGAGCTCTTTCATGAGTTTCTTCAGTGTGTTTAAAAGTGCAATCAGTTGTTATGCACCTGAGTCTCTGTATAACACTTTGTCTAACTTTTTAAGTATCACAGTGTGTGCTGTTTTAAAGAACTGTGAGAACATCTTCAAATGTCAGCATGCTGTGATGAGTGTTGTCACTGCTCTTGTTAAAGATGAGCTCATGATATGTAAGAATTCATTGAGAATACTGTCAATTTCTGAAGCTTTGAACAATTTTCTTGTACAAAGTATGATTGTTACTTCTTTCTTTGTGACAGCATCATTGATCATTCAGTGTTTCTTAAAGCTGTCTTCACTGAAGAACATGTTTGTTATGTCACTTAAGTCTGCTTTTATCTCTGAGTAAAATCTTGTATGAAGCATTCAAATCTTCTCATTCAGTGTTTGAGCTATATTCTCATTGCATTGAAGATCTGACATTTTCAGAAGTTCAGAGAATTTGTGAGCCTTTGTATGAGCTTATTGTGTCAAGGCTCATATCTCATCTCTTTTTTCTGATGTTTTTTAAACTGTCTGTTGAAACTCTTTTCTTTTGTCTTTTTTTATCAGTCTGATCTTGCATATTGCTGTCTCTTCTTTATGCTTTTTTAATTGTTCATTAAGTGTACAAACTCATGCTCTTCTTGTTCTATGTTCTTTCTGCACTGCTTCTCTGATTTCACTTGTTCATCAGACTTGATCATACTGTGAGAGCTTGACTCATGAAATCATGCTGTCAATAAGTGTTTGTACAAAGTGAGTGAGATAGTCAATGTACTTTTGATTTCATCACCAGGTGCTGGCTATGTCCTCGTGAGACTACGACGCAACACCCATCATCCCATGCATTATTGATGAGACGTTCAACGCAGACGTGCCTAGACATGCTTTGAGTGATTGAGCTTGCGAGCATGTTGTAGCCATCATGGTGTGATGCCTTTCCACAGTAGGATGATGGGCTTAGACGTTCGACAAGAGTATATTGAATGTCTGATCCGATGGCGGCTAAGGGGACCGGAAGATCTGACAGTTTCGCCCTCGATTTTGTAGAAAATACTTCAGGGTAGTCTTGCCGATTATAAGGTATATTCATGTCTATACGCAAACGTTATATCATCACGAATTAACTTCTCGCTGTGGTTCTTGCTGTTCCTTATCGCGTCACGACGGCATGCCCTAAGCTTCTCTTGCAGCCATCCTCTCTTCCCTCATCAGCTTCGCCTTGACGACATGCTCATGCCTGATACTCCACAGACTGATGGCCATCCCGGCAAGGCTCGCTACGAATGTGACCCAGTAAGCGCTGCGGTAGCACTTCAGGCCTTCAGGGCAATCACGCTCGCCACCAGGAAGAATCGTGGAGTGACGGTCGTATATGGTACCTGCTTGCCATCAGCTGATTTCAGGGAATAGGGACGCGGCGAAGAAGGGTTGGAAGACATACCGTAAAGCAGGTTAAATATATTTCCGGAGATGACTGGAGCAAGTGTCATGCACCCCCAGTTTTGGGATAGGCCGTGCACTCCGAAAGTCTCAGCGACCAGGCTTGGATAAACGCCGAAGAGGAAACCATAAGCCACTGCAGCCTACTTAGTCTTACAATGTCGTAATGACTAAGAGACGGACATGTACGTACAGCCGGTCAGTCCAGAGACAAAGCCGAGCAAATGAGGATTCTCAATCCTTGCACCACATACTTGCGCGGCGCAAAAGATGGTGCTCGACACAAACAAGCACCAGAAGCGACTCATACCCAGCTTTTTGACGATGAGATCCGAGCCCACACCGCTCAATAGACGACCACAGAAGCTAAGCACGGATAGAATCGACACGTGCAGTAATTGTCGTTTTTGGATGAAACTCGGAGGCACGCTGTCGTCGTAGTGGCTCCAAAGTGCTTGAGCCTTGGGGCAAAGGTAAGTATTACGATCTGCTCGCATAAAGAGCGTAGCTTACATCATTGCCAATGTTACTGGTGTGAAGTTAGCTTTGGCATTCATCGCATAAAGCCCCACAACCTTGCTTACTTGATAGTCATTAATCCAATGCCTGTCAGCAATCCGAGCATGGCGAACAGCTGCCAGAATTCCACCTTGGGCAGTAAGGCCATTCCCCGTATATCTAAACGATGTGAGTCATGAGCTGCAACACATTCTGCTCCATCCTCTCGATAGTCAACATCTCCAAGATCTGAAGCAGATGACTTTGACATCAAAGACGAGTTCTCATCTGTGTCCGCGCTAGGGACCTCAGGTGACTCATGGTACATAGTGCGATCTTTAGAGACCTTGTAATGATGTTGATTCGAGTCGGGAGTGGTAGGTACTGCAGAAGGCCTACCTGGTTCTTGCGACAAGCACTCAGCGCCGTATCTGCTCTCTCCCGATTTAGTTCGGTACAGTGAATTCGAGTCTGATCGCCCTCGGGCCTCATCGGTGGATACTGCGGAGTACGACGATGTATGCGGAATGACGCGAAGGAAGAAGGAAGAGATGAAGGTCATGCTGAATGTACCGGCAGCGAGAAGAAGGAGGAAGTCGGAGGTATTGTCCGGGAATGCGAAGGAAGAAATCGTGGAGAAGAAGAATGCGCTTAGACCGAATGCTGACAAAGGAAATGCAGTAGCTGTTCCACGATGATTTGGCCAGTTAAGGGCAGCTACGTATGGGTAAGCCACGGCAGTCTTTGCCAGCTTGAGATACGTACAAGTCTTGATCGATGCAGAAAATGCAGAGCAACTCCCCATGCCTGTCAAGAACGAAAACAGACATATCAGTGGAACACTCATTGAACCTGGACCGTTATCGTAGGCTAGATCATTCAGTAAGAGCTTTATGTTGAAGACCGAATAGTCTACAAACCCTTGTGTATAAGATAGTAGCCAGACCCTAATGCTAGGGCACCTATCAGAACCCCCGGCCGAGGTCCCTTCGAGTCGACCATCAGTCCAAGGGGTATACCAGAAGCATACATGCCAAGGTTTCCAAAAACGCCCTGATATCTTTCAGTCCGTGAGGATAAGTAGCTTACTAGAAAGGTCTTACTATGAGGTTGCTTTGGGTTGACGAGAGCTTCAGCCTCTCGGCGAATTGCGGCGCCCATGCAGAGTAGATATACTACATCACTTATGAGCGTTCTACATAAACTGAGGTATGGCAGTTGCGCTTACATTGGTCCCACAGGCGAGTGATATAATCGTAGCCGCAACCACAGACACCACGCGCGCAGCTCTCAACGCAGTCTCCGACATGGCGAGTGCTGTGGAAGCAAACGTGCCGAACGGCAATGTGACTGACAGCCGGCGCTATCGTCGAAGCATTGCGGAATGTGTAGATGTGTCGGAATGGAAACAGCCTTATCAAAGGAACGGGGTCCCAGGGTTTGTATTTTGCTCGAGATAAGTGATGCGATAGCTTGTGTACAACTGAATTGCCGAGATCTTTAGTATGAGCGAGGAGAGTTTAGCAATGTGGAGTTAGTAAAGCTGGGTTGTTTGCTGTTCCCAGGTCGCGCGGATTTATCAAGTAGTGTGCATGGTTGATAGCTTGTGGCAGTTGACCTAAAGTACTTCGTCATGATGGTGTGTGGTTGGATGACATAAGGTGGGACATCATCCCTGCCTCATTATCATTGCGCGGGCGGCGCAAGACACCAACCTACTGTAAGACGTTCTCGTTCACTACGGAGTACATCAAACATCACCGCCATATCAGGCACAACTGATCTTGAACATGGGCGCTCTTCTATCGTTGCCTCTGCTGGCGCTGCCCAGTCTTGGCACGGTATGTTCCCCCTCATCTTGGAACGACTACTCAGACTGACACGTTCGATCCTACAGCTGGCCACCTTCGGAGCCTCATGCTGTGGTGCAGCAACATGCTCTGCGGTATGCAGCGCTTGCGGAAAGTTTCAGAGCAGGTAGGCCTACCATGAGATCGATACTTGAAAGATCTAGCAGTTACTGACGATTTTACAGCATGGCTACTCGTATCGCATATGCTGTCATCCTTCTCATCAACTCCATACTGTCTTGGATCATGCTCACACCATGGGCGCTGAAAAAGCTCCAAAACTTGACGCTCGACTACATGACGATAACTTGTGATGGGAAGCAATGCACTGGTTGGGTGGCCGTGCACCGTATCAATTTCGCTTTAGGCCTATTCCACGCGATACTTGCAATGCTGCTACTCGGAGTCAGATCATCCAAGGATGGTCGTGCCGCCCTTCAGAACGGCTTTTGGGGCCCCAAAATCATCGTATGGCTAGCGTTCGTGGTCATGACGTTCTTTATACCAGAGAGTTTCTTCATGTTTTGGGGCAACTACATAGCTTTGGCTGGAGCCATGCTATTCCTGCTTCTGGGATTGATCCTCCTTGTTGATCTCGCGCACACATGGGCCGAGTACTGCCTAGAGAAGATTGAAAACCACGACTCACGGGCATGGAGGGGTCTTCTGATCGGATCCACGCTGGGAATGTACGTTGCATCATTCGCGATGATCATCGTCATGTACATCTTCTTCGCTCATGGTGGCTGCTCCATGAATCAAGCTGCGATCACGGTAAGGATTCTTGAGTGTCCCAAGTTCTGCTCGAAGCTGATTTGACACAGGTCAACCTCATTGTGCTTCTCATCGTCTCTTCCATCTCGGTTCATCCTACAATTCAGGAGTACAACCCTCAAGCTGGGCTAGCTCAATCGGCCATGGTTGCCATCTACTGCACTTACCTCACAATGTCTGCAGTGTCCATGGAACCAGATGACAAGCAGTGCAACCCGCTCATCCGTGCTCGTGGTACTCGAACCGCTTCCATTGTGGTTGGTGCCATCGTCACAATGTTGACCATCGCCTATACCACGACTCGAGCTGCGACACAAGGGATAGCTCTCGGCTCTAAAGGCAGTCACGCATACTCGCAGCTTGATAATGAGGAAGCCGAACACGGTCTCGTCACTCAGCAACCGAGTAGCCGACGTGAGATGCGTGCTGAGGCTCTCCGCGCGGCAGTCGAGAGCGGAAGTCTGCCAGCTAGCGCATTGGATGACGATGACGACGAATCCGATGATGGACGAGATGCGAAGGATGATGAGAGAGGCTCGACACAGTACAACTATTCGCTTTTCCATCTTATCTTTCTGCTGGCCACGACATGGGTTGCAACTCTGCTGACCCAAAACATTGACGCGGATGCGCAAGGCGATTTTGCCCCAGTAGGCAGAACGTACTGGGCGAGCTGGGTGAAGATTGTTAGTGCTTGGGTCTGCTATGCAATTTACACTTGGTCCTTAGTGGCGCCTGTTGTTCTGCCGGATCGGTTTGGGCACTGAGGATGGAGACCGGTATTAATGAGTGATATCTGCATTACCGTGGACAGGAATATTTTTATAACGAGCGAAAGCGGTACTCGTTCATTGATTTTACCGGTGTCTCTAGTTGAACCTCTGCTCGCCATTTCCATTCACCACTTTGTGTAGTCAGCTTCTGCTAACAACTATAGCTATATACCATGCTCCTTCATAGATGATGTGAATTAGATGATCAGCAAATAAGTGACAATTATCCACGGGGTAGGCTATATCGGACAACGCGCACTGTGAGGTTCTAGAAATGGCGATAGAAGTCTCGATTTACGGTCTTTGTACACTGATTCCAGCTTGGTAGAGAAGCGAAACACTCTACGCGTCTGTAGCAACGCGGTTCTGAAAGCCCAACCACCACCATGGGCTGAAATGGCCACCATTAAGGCCATCGATGGCCGCTCTGTACGTTTGAGATCATATGACTTGACTGTTACTTTTAAAAAAACTAAGCGGCTCTGTAGGTTCATCAAATTCAGTCCGGCCAAGTGATCGTAGACCTCTGCTCCGTGGTGAAGGAGCTGGTCGAGAATAGCTTAGATGCTGGGGCCACCTCGATTGGTACGCTATGCGTCGCTGCACCATTAAGTTTGAGTACCTGTTTAACTTCTTCTTTACCGTAGATGTTCGATTCAAGAACAATGGCTTGGACTCGATCGAGGTTCAAGACAATGGGGGCGGCGTTTCCCCCGAGAACTACCAAACCATTGGTACGGTCATACTACAGCGTAACCAATGGCTAGAAACCGTGCTGACAACACATCTGTAGCTCTGAAGCACTACACCTCGAAGCTTTCCAACTACGAGGACCTTACCTCCCTCCAAACCTTCGGGTTTCGTGGCGAAGCTCTGTCCTCTCTCTGTGCCCTCTCGAGCTTCCATATCATCACAGCCCGTGCTGATGAAGCACCAAAGGGCACAAGACTTGACTTCGAAACGTCTGGAGGTCTGAACGGCACAAAGGTGGTTGCAAGCCAACATGGAACGACGGTGGCAGTAGAAAACCTGTTCAAGAACCTGCCGGTCAGACGCAGGGAGCTGGAGAAAAACATCAAAAGAGAGTATGGCAAGGTGTTGGGAGTGCTGCATGCATATGCGTGTGTTAGTATAGGGGTGAGGTTCGGGGTTAGCCATCAGATGGCGAACGGGAAAAAGACTGTAGTGTTTGCAACGAAATCCAATCCTTCAACCAAAGAGAACATCGCAAATGTGTTTGGGGCAAAGACAATGACGGCATTGGTACCCCTCGATCTCAGACTTGAGATGCAACCAAGTAGCGCACCGAGTCAGCGATGGAGTACACAGGGAGATGGAGGGTGAGCAATCACTTCATGAGGATGTCAACATTGGACAGCTTAGATGCTGAGACTCATCACGAAGCACCAAAGAAGTCCGTGTCGTCGGTCACATATCGAAACCTGTCTTTGGCGAAGGTAGGCAGACTCCGGATCGTCAAATGTTCTTCGTCAACGCTCGACCATGCGGTCTACCTCGGGTTGCCAAAGCCTGCAACGAAGTCTACAGGTCCTACAATGTGTCACAGTCGCCCTTTATCTTTGCAAACTTTGAGATGGACACAAGTAAGTTTTTACTTGTTGAAGGTGAGGTCTGATTGGTGCTAACACGGACTAGATGCGTACGACGTGAACGTATCACCTGATAAACGGACTATACTACTGCATGATCAGAGTGCAATGCTAGAGGCTCTCAAGGTATTTGAACTGCTCGAATGCGTAGCGTTGAAGGTTGTAGCATGTGACTGACTCACCTAGACATCTCTTAGCGAGCTCTTCGAGAAGCAGGATCATACAGTCCCTCACTCCCAAATATCAGCGCAGAGACTGCCATCATTCAGACAGCTCACCATCAACCGCGAAGCCACAACCAAATCACATTCTGGAGCTATGTCGGTAACTCCTTCCATAGACGAAGGCGGAACTACCACAAGTGATAGTACCGGTGATGAAAGCGAAGAGCATACCAATGCCACTGGCACTGTGATTGATGGACCAGATGGCAAAGCTACTAGCTTAATCCAGAAGTTCCTTGGCCGCAATGCGGAGGACAGGGCGGACCGGCCAAGTTGTGAAACGAAAGGCAAGGGCATCTCCAAGGAGAAACAGAAATTATTGACGAAGCTTGGCAAGGAGAATGAGCATGTCGGTAGCTTAGACGACGATGAAGATGCACGTGGGGCATCTGAAGCGGATGCAATCGCGCAAAGAGCTCTGAAGCGTATCATACCAGTACTTGACTTCAACCAGCGGATAGCTGAGCAAGAAGCTCGGAAAGGGAAATCAACTGAGTCCTCCATCAAGACCCCTGAAGCGCAAGATCAAATCTCTGGTGCGACACCGATCAACTCGCGATCGATATCATGCAAGGTACAAGATGCTTTCAGCCGCATGCGTCCAAAAGGTAGCCCGGCTGAGGTAGCTACAATCACTATCGGCTCAAAGATCATTACATCTTCTATCGGTACACCTGTAACTAAGAGACGGAAAGTAGAAGCCCCGGCACTTAGCTCCACCCATGGCGGGACTGGGTCTTCGAGGACTCATGAGTTTGGCACTAGTCTCAGGGTGTTTGCAGCACCCGGCACTCACCTCGAAGACGATGGTGGAGATGGCGACGAGGTGGACGAAGAAGACTCTCTTGACAATGTTGACGTGACCGGTGAAAGCGAACAAACATGGACGCGGGAACTGAAAGACGCCGCTGCTACTGAGGGTGGTGGGTTGGATAATCCATCCGATGCTGGCCGAGCTCATGGAGAAAGGAGCGGAGAAGCAGCCCTTGCGCTCTATGAAGAAGGGTCCGGCGAAGACTACCTCGATGAAGGAGAGAACAAAGTTAGAGCGGAAGCGAAGGTTGCGCAGATGATCCAAAACGTGGAACAGGACGCCGCTCGGCCATCGCAAAATAACGCTGAGCGCGCCCGTCGTCTCCTCAAAGGCAATGGCCGAAAGGACTCTAGCATCCAGTTTGTGCAAGTCCTCGATGAAACTGTGTCTAATATAGAAAAGCAGCTACGGAAGTTCGCGGAGGCGTTGGAGATCTACAAAGTGACGGAGGAAGCCCAGGATGCAGTAACGGCGAATTCATTCTTTCAGCAAGACTGTGCGGAGGAACGTCTGTCCCTGGCAGTATCAAAAGATGATTTTGCTCGAATGCGCATTATTGGGCAGTTCAATCTTGGTTTCATACTCGCGAAACGCCCGGCACCGCTACCGCTTGTTCATATCGATTATAGCAAGGCTGAGAACAAAGATGAGGTTTTCATCATCGACCAGCACGCTTCCGACGAAAAGTACAACTTTGAGCGGTTGCGATTAGAGACGACTGTACAGAATCAACGGCTTGTCATGCCTCGTTTACTTGACTTGACCGCGATCGAAGAAGAGATTATTGTAGAAAATCTTGCTGTCCTTGAGCAGAATGGCTTCTTGATTGAAGTTGACAGCAGTGGCGATGCGCCAGTTGGGAAACGGTGCAGACTCATCAGCCTGCCTATGAGCCGCGAAGTTGTCTTCGATACCCGAGATCTTGAAGAACTGCTCGCCCTTCTTGTGGAGTCTCCAGTTTCGACTTCGACCTTCAGCATACCTCGCCCTAGCAAAATTCGTCGTATGTTTGCCATGCGGGCTTGTCGATCGTCTGTCATGATCGGAAAGACCCTGACGCGGAAGCAAATGGGCAAGATCGTAAAACATATGGGTGAGATCGATAAACCGTGGAATTGCCCCCACGGAAGACCGACCATGAGGCATCTAATGGGCCTCAGCGCCTGGGACAGCTGGAGAGAAGGAGATGGGGTTGCTGGTCTGGGGGATCGGGCGGTCCCCTTTGACGATGAGGAAAAGCAGGCTTTCTGGAGCAACTATATCGAAGAAGCGAAAAGACATCATGGTCTAGCCGACGAAACTATCGGTAGTATGGACGAAGATTGAAGAGCCACGTAAAGCTTCAAATTCATGTGTCCGCTGGATGCGGAGTCCTTATGACCTTTCAAAAGCCCAACTAGCAGCTGTGTGGACTCGCATTGCGCCTTCTTGCAATCTTTTTCCGATCCGTTACTTCGACGGATAGACATTTCTTATGGATATACCCTTACGGGCGCTATCATGCATTTGCTCATGGAATGACGATGGAGGACTGCGATGCCCCAATTGGCTTTCTAGTCAATCTCTAGACATCTTCTGCCTTTACAGTGTCACACTATTCTATCGCTATCGAGGCCCAGCCGACAGCCACATCATTCGATCTTGCAGGTCAGACAAGTTAGACAGTCTCTTACATGCCTTCGAGGTCAATACTCTCATGACACACAAGCTTCTTTTTATCCCTGACCAAGCCTTTCAGTGAATACTTCTCGGTTTGTAATTACTTGTTCATCAAGTCTTAGGCTCATGTCCTCTACGACTGCTTCGGTCTTGTCCTTGCGTCAATGAGGCTTGCGGATATGCAATTACTTGCATGGGATGCTCCGTGAAGGGAAGGAGACAAGCCAATCCATCTCCTTGTGGGGACGATATACCGAAGCGCAGTTGCGGCCGCGAACAAGGAGGGAAATGATGAAAGAAAGGCGGGTGGTGAACGAGATTCCAGCTAAGGAAATAACCCTACAGATTCAGTTAAGCGGACGAACACAAGCAAAATAGCGCCTCTTGTCTATATACGAAGGCATCAGTCACGCTCATCCTCTATTGTCTTTTCCATATCTTCATATTCAGCTACCCAGCTTCCACGAGCTATATCTTCCAACAAGATCTCACCACGCGACTTACACTCTGTGAATCATACACCCCCGAAGATGTTGGGAAGATCTTGCCGCCTTCCCATAGGTCTAGTGTCTTGCGGTAGACAGTGCGTGAACGGCCATTCAATAACCTTGCGCAAGTACATTGCACGAGCATCACAATGAAGGGCATTTGGACGAGATTCCGCCATGGTAGAGGATGTACTTCTGACCGAAGATTGGGAACATTGGTATTGGAAGATGTGCCTACAGAGCAGAATAAACGTTGGCAATTTTCTATCGTCCAATCGCCTCAAAGCTTCCTTCTGCTTGGCGGCTGAAGCGTTCTTTCAAACCCAGCTCTTCTCCCCAACATCCCTTGAAACGTCTGTCCCTCACCTGGTAAACCTAACGGAGATGCGGGGAGTCCTAACCTTCTACGATGAGGGTCGTCTCAGGGAACGGGTTGACGCATGAGACAGAGATTTGGACTTCTGGATGGACCTCAAATGACTTTCAAGACTAGAGAGATTGCTCAAGCCCTTCTACATTTTCAACCCATATGAAGATTCCGACGACTCAATATCTCTGACCTGGAGGCGTTCGCGACTCTTAGGAGCTTCGAAAGCGGATTACCAATATGCAGATAAACAACCTTCGAATCTGGGTTTGACCACAGGTCTTCGAAGTTTCATGGTGGACTAACAATCATCTGGTGAAGTTCCACCATGGTTTGGACAATAGCTAAGTCCGCTGAAAAGGGGCTAAGACTCCGGCGCTTCGCATCGTGTCTATTGTGACTCACGTCGTTGGCCTTGAATAAAGTCGAGTGCTTTCCATACTTCTCTTACTCTTTTGAGAAATATATGCAATCGCAGGGTAACCTACCAGTTGACGAAATAATTCAACATGGCAAACCAACAAAGCAAATACTACGCTGGCCTAACGTCAATAAGACCAGATTGCACTAGCGATATTATTGGGCCCACGAGAACCTTTTCCCTTCTACGCTTGCCTCAAAAAGCTTCGCAACAACATCTACTACTATTGTTTCGAAGGCCCTGGAGTTGCCACAGTGCATCTAGCAGATACTACACCGCGCTCATTCAGACATGCCGATAAACCCATGGCGAGATTTGGCTCATCCCCTTCGGGGATGCCCATTTCTACTTCTTGCGTCTGTACGACTTGTTCAGATTCAATGATAAGCTACTTATTGCACAAAGGACCCTCATACCTGACCTGACAGTCAGTGTACGGCCCGACGAAGTTACGTGCGGGAAATTGTCAGCGGTTTCCAAGCAACCTGGTTTCTCTCTAACACGACTGGAACTGGAAGTTATGTATAGGCCGCAAGGGGATGGTCCGAGAGACTCCCGCAATATTGCGATGAACTACCTCGATATTGACGACCTGGACCCTTGCTGGCTATCCGAGGTCTATAACAGAAGGGTTTGAGGAAGTGTATTTTAATGTTGACGTAAGTCGAAGCGGCGACGGTTTCTTTTGTGTAAGTAACGATGACGGTATACGCCACTTCAACAACATTGTCAATCAGCGACGGAGGGCAGTCTTGAGCCGGCAAAGGGAGCCCTTCCCTTTTCTGGAATTACCACCAGAGATACGAGACATGATCTACGAGTACAGCTTCCTCAACAAATTTCATGAAGAAATCCAGCAGTGGTCGACGGATTGGAGGGACTCAGTGTACTTTCTGGGCCGTGTTGAAACCGCTCTCTTGCAGACTTGCCGCCAGATCCGCAACGAAGGGTGGCTCATCCCGTTCGCCGTCAACGTTTCAAATTCTACATCTTCGATGACTGGTCAATCATGAACAAACTCCTGCTGCCAGCGCAACGACGGCACATACAACGCATAGCTGTAACTCTTAACGCCGATGAGTTCCAAGACTGTCTTTGGGAACAGACACTCGACGAGCCAGGGAGTGACTTGGAGGTCCTCACCTTGATCGTGGACGCTGGCGACATTGAGGGAGCGAATGCATTCGATGTCGAGAAATGGACGATTGAAGGTGATTGGACGACCTCTTTATGGAGGATGAGTGGATTCGGAAAGTTCAGGATAGAAAAGGATTACTCTCTCAAGTACTCGTGGCGACATCAGGATGTGCGACGGGCTTCGAAGATCGTGAATGAGCATCGGCAGCGTTGCATGATTGCTGATGACGACTCCGTTTCCTATCCCGATAGCGAGTTCACTTACACTGATATTGAGAGTTCCGTATCCAGTTGTGATGAACGCTCCTTGCCCTCCGACGCTGACACACCATCGACGTGGAGTACCCCGAGTTACGCCAGCAATACAGACCCCGCAGGTCTTCCACTCTGGAAGGCCACAAAAGCTACCTGCGGAGTCTCGCTGCCGATATGCGGCATATTACAGCCAGAATTGGCGTGATGGGAGCTCCAAACGACTCTTCAGACACCCAGCGACAAAGCCAGTAACGACGAAGGCGGGGCATGACCGCTTATGGAATGGACAGGAGCATCAAGTAACCGCTGACCAGCAGACTCAGGGAAACAACAGATTTAGAGCAATCGCACATAGTCTATTAAATCCCAAAGTCTCCTATCGATATTAGTCCTTGGGTGATCACACTGCGCGATGGATGTTACGACATACTCCGGACCCATGCGACCAAGCACACTCTCAGTCTTGTCAGGGTCTGGTAAGCGCGACTCATATTTTACAAGAGAGCACATGTTCAGAATCTCAAGCTGTGGGTCGACTTTGCTTGTTATTTCTTTACTTCGATTGTACATATTTAATTGGGCTGAAACTCCATTCACATTCGTAATTGAGAGGACATTTCTGTCCACATCACTCCCCACATATTTTCCCAAGATCCACAGTAAGAATATACAGATAAGGACTCAGAGACACGAATCTCCATCGGATATCACACCCCACTAACCTTCCTCCATCTCGCCCACCCACCGCCAGCACCAGCCCTTCCCTCCTCCGCCACCTTTCCACTGACATCCCTCCTCGCCTCAGCATACCCATTCCGATAATCCGCACCCGAGTTGCTAATAACCCTGTCACCGCCTCTCTCTAGCGGTAGATCCACATACGTCCCCATCTCCTGTGCTCGCGTTGCAGCGTTCAAGTCCCCGTAATATCTTCCTTTACCTGCGCCAACAAACGAACTCGGTCTTCTCCCCATGTTTGGGCGATTGTCATTTCCTGGCATCAGGGCACGCTCTTGCTGGTACTGTTGGCGCCGCGGCGGAGGTGTTGGGGGATGCATCTCTAGTGGATGCAGCACCACGGCGTCGTCCGCAAAGGTCTGCTGTAAGGGTCGGTAGTCCTGGTTCGCACGGTGCAGCTCCCAATCCTTGAGTGAGGAAACGGCACTGGGCGAGCGGGCAGACAGTACGCTATCGTCGTGGTCTGGTGGGGAGTTCTCGGTGCTGCTGCTGGGGTAGGTAAACCAGTTGTCGTTCAGGAGGGAGTTCCTCGAGGGTTGGACTACAGATGAAGGACGACAAGGAGGATTTGGAGGTGGCAGACGCTCGCTTTGAGAATAGAGGGAGCCGTGCTTGGAACGCGAGTATGGTGCTGGCGGGTGATTGACATCGATCCGTGAGGCCTGCGCGGAGGGCTGTTGCTGATAGAGCTGGCTTGGGAGATCTGCACGTGATCTGGTGTATTGATGGCTCTGGCTTGAGAGGCTGTCAGAGGAGTCGGTACGGGTGTGCATGAATGGAATTGTGCGTGGTGGTGCGATAAGAGGATCGTTGACGGCTGAGCTGCGCTTTGAATTTGGTGGGGTGGACGCGGTGGTGGCTTGACTGATACGCTTTTCGGAGATGGAGGATTTGTTGCGTTTGTGCCGCGATGTAAGGTTATCTTCGAGAGGGTTCATGTCGGGTGGAAGTTTTGCGATTTTGCGAAAGATGACAGCGAGATACAGGGAGAGTAAGAGGCATATTAGGTGAACGCCACCGTTGACGACGCTGAAGAGAAAGGTCGAATAGATAATCTTATATGTTGCAATATCGTCACCGAAGAGTGTCTGCCATCTGCCTTGTGCATCACTTGATTCTGTATACTCGGTCCTGGACATCAGAGCTGTGAAGACGAAGAAGGGAATCAAGCCAGTATCAACGATTGCCGCGAACAGCATGTAGCTCGCTGAAGATGCTGGAGTACGTCCTCTGGAAGATCTAGCAAGGTGATAGATGGCATAGACGGTATGTAGTATGGCGACGCCAGGCTACCAATCTCCGTTAGCATCAGGTCAGCATCGTACGCTGGGTCATGCTTACTGGTATCCTTATAATCCAACCCACTGTATCCTGCGTTCCCTTGATACATATCACACAAACCAGCATCCCCACCGCACCAAGAAGAGTGCATATCCGGAGGAAAAGTTGGAGATATCTGGTATATTTAACCCTCTTCTTCGTCCGTGGACTCATCGGCTTCACATTGATATTGCCATAGGGGACGATCAGATACGAGTCTGGGTGCTTGTTGATGTTATTAATGAGAGGACCTTCTTGCCTAGGTGTTTGCCTTGGAGGCGACCTGCTTGCTTGGGTTGCGGCTTTGGGATTGAAGCCTCTTTCAGTTGGGCCTGTAAAGGAGTACCGTGATGGCGGGTCGTAGAGGAATGGTGGCTCGACGCCCATTGTGAGATAGACAAATGACACGGCAGAGAATTTGGTTCTCAAATATCGATGCACGCAGCTGAGCAAGATTGGAGATGAGGAATGTAAATGCGATGTCATATGGGACAAGGGAGACCCTCGTTGGTGACTGAAGGTGGTGGAAGCTTGACCCCGGTAAACAGCAGGATTATCACCACAGCAACCATGGCCATATCGAGCTCATCGGTGGCGGGATGAAGCATCGTTTCAATATGAACGTGTCCAATTCTTCTGCATACATCTGTAGTAGATGTACCGCGGCGCTTCAGCAGACTTCTCGACTAGCTAGCAAACCATCGAGGGCATCGCTGTTTCCACGAAGTCAGAGAAGATTTAACAGTCATGTCGTCAAAGATGGGCGGCCCTTTCGGATGGCCGTCATTGGATCTGGACCGGCTGGCTTCTATACTGCCTATAAAGTGATGTCGAAGGTTGAACACGCAGTGGTGGATATGTATGAGCATCTTCCGGTGCCATATGGATTGGTGAGGTTCGGAGTCGCGCCGGATCATCCTGAAGTAAAGGTATCTACATGATCCTCCTTGCGCCCTGCGCCACCCATTCTATTCCTAACGGTATACCCCACGGTCAGAAGTTGCTGACCTTCATCTGGTATAGAATTGTCAAGCTAAGTTCGCAGAAGTCGCCTCATCACCACGCTTCAACTTTATCGGCAACATTGACATCGGTAAGGACCTACCGCTGTCCTTCATAAAACCGCACTACGATGCCATCCTCTTCGCATACGGTGCGTCAAAGGACAGACGGCTTGGTATACCTGGTGAAGATAATCTGAAGGGGATTTACTCTGCGCGCGCCTTTGTAGGCTGGTACAACGGATTACCAGAGTACGCGGATCTTGCGCCGGTGGTAGACGCAGGAGAAGAGGCAGTCGTCATTGGGCAGGGCAATGTGGCGTTGGACGTTGCGCGGACACTATTGACCGATATCGACGTTCTGAGAAAGACGGACATGACAGACTATGCACTCGAAGCGCTTTCAAAGAGTCGGGTGAGGAGAGTAAGGGTTATCGGCAGAAGAGGACCTATGCAGGTTTGACACCCTACTTCGTACCCTTGAGAGCGATTCAAACTGACTCTCGGGAAATTTAAGGCGGCGTTCACCATCAAAGAAGTCCGCGAACTTCTCACCCTACCCGCTGTCTCTTTCGACCCCATTAAACCTGCGCTTCTTCCACCCAACCCCTCAACCCTTCCACGCGCCGCCAAACGCCTCATCCAACTTCTCTCCAAAGGCTCTCTCACCCCATCCTCATCATCTACAAAATCCTGGTCCGTCGACTTCCTCCTCTCCCCAACCTCCTTCAACCCCTCTCCCACCGACCCAACCAATCTCTCTTCCATAACCCTCGAAAAAACAGCCGTTCAAGGCCCCAACCCCTTCGACCCCTCCGCCAAAGTCACAGGCACTAGCGAACACACCACCTTCCCAGCCTCTCTCGCTTTCCGTAGCATCGGCTACCAATCAACCCCTCTCCCCGGCATGTCCGCGCTCGGCATCCCCTTCGACGAAAGACTCGGCATTTTCCCCAACGATCTCCACGGCCGCATCATCACCCCATCTGCAGGCCCAGGCGAGCAGACAGCGGCCCATCTTCCCGGTATGTACTGTGCAGGATGGGTCAAGCGCGGGCCTACAGGTGTGATTGCGAGTACGATGAACGACGCGTTTGCGACCGCGGACGCGATCGCGAGGGATTGGGAGGGAAGAGCCATGTTCTTGAACGGTGTCGGGGGAGCCGGGAACGGGGAATCGAGATTGGGTTGGGAAGGCGTGAGGAAGGAAGCCGAGGCGAGGGGTTTGAGGAGGATTAGTTGGGAGGATTGGGAGAGGATTGATGCTGCGGAACGGGAGAGGGGTAGAAGGCAGGGGAAGGAGAGGGAGAAGTTTGCAAGTGTGAGGGAGATGTTGAGTGTGCTCGATTGAGCAGGATCGAGGTTTATCAGAATGCAAGATTTTCCCTCACAGTGCGTTCATTCAACATCCGACCTAACGCGTCGAGAAGCACTCGCTGCGCTTTTCCCCCAACATAGCGCGGTCGCCGTCGGTGACTCCTTAAGCTTGCCAGGCGTGTACGACATCGCCAATTCCGTTACCTTGCCTGACAGGCCTACGCCTACGCTTCTGGAGGGGACCCTTCTCGAGCGCTCGTGTGATGTCTCGGCCATAATCTTCTATGGCCATCCGTCAATACCCTAATTGCTCGTGTGTCTTGACAGACGCTTTTCTGACAGATGTACGATTGACCACCGTGAGGATGGAGTACACTGACGCTCACTACTGCGATTTGCACTCCTATTGCCATGCCTGTGTCTATGAGTACTGGAAGCTCCGGTAGATGCGGATGCACAGCGGCTTTTGCAAGGGGTTAGTGGAGTGTTGTTCGGATGTGTGGCTGTTGGGCTTTTTATGAGGACTGAGGGTAGGGAATTTTGTATCAGATAGGGTAGGTACGGAGCGTGGATGTCACGGGTTTCTAGACAGTTGAGGGCAGTTTCTGGTGAACTAATCCGAGATGGACAAAATGGCTGGAGATTTGACGCGCATGATTCCTTAATGAGTGCCGTTTACGCTGGGTTTAACAGGCAAGTACAGCTTTGCAGCTTGCAGGTCATCACACTTTTGAAGGAAACCGGCATGGTAGCAAGATTGAACCACCATCATGTACGTACATATGAGCATCATCACCTTCACCATGATCGTCTTCATCGATATAACAACCCCTCAACCATCTCCCCAATCGCCAACGAACTCGTCAATCCCGGACTCTCAATCCCCAACAAATTCACAAACCCCTCAAACCCCTCCTCTTTCTGTATCACGAAATCTTGAAACCCCTTCCCAGTCGCTACAGCACTATACTTGCCCAGCTTAGGCCTTATCCCGCAGTAATCCAGGTCGATCGCGTCCCTGTTCACACTAGGAAGGTATTTTTGAATCTCATCGATCGCTTCTGGCAGTCTCTCAGGGTTGGGTTTCAGGTCTGTCGGGTCGTCTACAAATTCGGCGTCTGGTCCAAAACGAACCCGCCCGGCCATGTCGATGGTTAAATGTGTTCCTAGCCCAGCATGGCCCGGTGATGGGGCTGGGTAGATGAGAGTGGAGGGTTTGGGGTGGGAAGCCGAGTATGAGAAGTAGGATCCCTTAGCGTAATATGGATCCCTGTGTCTGTTTTCAGGGAGGATCATGTTGTTGATAGCGCAGGCGTAGAGTCCAGCGCTGTTGATCAACATCTCTGACGTAAACGAGTCTTCTCCGCCTTCTTGGTTCGAGGTGAAGATTTTGTAACCACTCTTGCCGTTGTCGAGAGTCTCGATGCCCGTGACGGGCGAGTAGAACGCGCAGTCGCCGCCTCGATCCTCGAAATCGCCTTGTAGGTAGCTCATCAGACTATGACTATCCACTATGCCCGTTGATTCGCTTTCCAATATCCCCGCGTCAGCTCTGACGTCCGGCTCCCTCTCCTTTCCTTCCTGCAGGGACACAAAACGCGTAGGCACGCCAATGGAGCTTGCGAACTTGTGAACCTTGACGCACTCTTCCCATTGTGGTAGGTCCTGCGCGACGATCCATTTCTTCGTGCGGCGGTGCGGGATATGGTGTTGGACGCAGAGGTCGTACATCATGTTTTTGCCCTTGATGCAGAGTTTGGTTTTTAGGCTGTCGCGGCCGTAGTACAGGCCTGCATGGATCACCTACATGACACCGCAACGTGTCAATGCTGACCGTTAACAGATACTCGGTGAGATAAGATAAGATAAGCCGACCTCCGAGTTCCTACTGCTGGTCTCGGTCCCCACGGCGCCATGTTTCTCGACGAGTACGGTCGAGGTGCCATCTCGACCCGCCAACTGCCTGGCGATCGCAAGACCGACGACGCCGGCGCCTATCACCTTCGGTCAAACATGTCATCAGCCGGATGTTCATCGCTGGATCGGATTAACGGTGGCTTACTGCATGTGTGAAGTCAGCGTTATGGGAAGTGCTTGTCGAGAATGCTCTCTGCTTTTTGGCTGGCTGACATCGTAGTAGTCGAGCAAGCATTGCCAGCCATTCAACAGCCGATATCTATATATACATATACATAAAAAAGGAGATTATCGTTGCGAGACTACGCGGCCATAGCATCAGAATAAGATAAGCTCAAAGATAGGCTTACAGATCGAGCAGGGGTGTCACTCGCGAGTTCCAGCGCAAGGGCCGTCCCGAGGACTACGTCTACATATACGAAGTATGCAAGTCAACGTTGTTGCGACAACTGACTAAGGTAGCCGGAACAATTGAACGCATCTATCTATATACACCGAATACAAGATCATAATGTCACATATACTGGGGCCCGATAATGCCCTATCGCGATTCAGGGCAGCGCCAGTTTTAGCTTTCCCCCCTACCCTTAGAAGGAGGACCGACATTTGTTGCTCGTCGCCGCAAGAGGAAATACTTTGCTTTTCCTCTTGGCGATAACAGCGTGAGCCAGACACAACAGTTGGACGTCTGTGGTCCATCAGTCTTGTCCTCTATCAGCTTCCAATGCACCTCCCGCCTGACAAAACCAAGTACCCGGGTCGAGATCATGGGCCACCACCGATGTACGACTCGGCAACTCGATGTACATACCTTTCGAGCGATTCGTTGACTGATCGAACCGCAAGGACAAAGCCACAAAATCTGCCCGATTCAACGATGAACCAAACCAACGACTCGATGGAAGATTCCCGCAAAATGTTAGGCGTATGGGTCAACACCAGAGCCATCGTTAGACTAAGCTTTTAGCCATCAGGACAGCTTCGGCCCCGGGGCTAGGATTTCTTGCGCAGTGGCAGTGGAGCAATGCGGCAGAGCCAAGAAAGCCGAGAGTACACGAAGAAAGAAGCTGAAGGTAGTGCGAATTGGTGAGTTGGAGCTCGCAACCGTTAATCAGCATGGTAAGTGATAGGGTAGGGATTGGACCAAGAAATCGCAGTGGTCTGCGACAGACTCACGGGAGCTGCTACCATGAGGTTCATCGAAACAATCTGATTGTAGAGCTAGTCAAAGGTCAAGCATGCCGTTTATGTTTATCATTAGTTCTCATGGTCCTCCTCCTGACAACTTCTGTCCAGAAGATGAGTTAGTTGAGCCACCAGAGTCATATTATGTCCAGGCCTGCCGCAATGCCGATGAGGTTCCAGACTGTCAGCGGCTTTGCATATATACATGTAACGCTGACGACAAATAGATTGTTAGTAGCGAATTAGCCTGGCAGCAAGCTTACATGTATTTGTACATACAAGATCTACTGATCTTAGAACGAGGGAAGTGGTTGGAGAGTTCGAGACTTGACCCCTGTATTCATCCATGATAACGGTCCCAGAAGAGCGGCTGCGCCCTGTGTGTGGAACTTGATTGGGCCTTTGACCGGCTTGCCTGAGTTGAGATATCTAGCATCCGTCCATGGAAACCAGAGTCTCAGTTCTCTGTCACAAGGAAAGTAGAGCACTCGGGGTTCCCTTTCAACGTTCGCCGATAGAAGATGGCTGATATGCACTCATCCTGATCCTTTCTGCTCTGTCTTTAAAGCTTCGGCTTCTGGAGACAAGTTAGTGGTTCATCAAGGTGCGTCTTGAGCCACCGAGCTGGCGGAATTGGTAGCTGCCTTTACGGAGATTAGTCCTTGGGTAGGGCGCCTGATGTGCCCCACTCGTCCTCATCGGTGCACGGATAGTTGATGTAGAAGTCCAGTTCCACGAGTCTCGAGATTAGCACATGAGGAAGTTCTCAGCGTGCGGGAGACCCTCTGCGACCTATCATTGACTACTAGCTAGTGTACGCGGATAGTGTGGTGGAGTCGCCACACGCCCTGCGTGTGTTGATCTCCATCCGTAGATACCAGCTCAGCATGACTGTACCTCGACCTAGGTCGCGGCGTGCAGTCTGTTGGAAGATTTTGATAAAGGTGCTTCTCTTGGTCGACTTTTTACATAAGCCGCGAAACCCGATTTCGTCCGCGGTCATGATGGTTGAGACTGATCGATACCTGACGCTTACGGAGGGACATCGGACTCGACCTGCATGGATTGATGGTCGTCGCTCAAAACGCTGGTGCAATGAGGACGCTGAGCGAGCGGCATCTAGGTGAGCTCGCTCTTTTGCGGTGTGGCATGGCGTGACAATAATAGTTGAGCATGTCCCAATTGTCGCTGAGGGGTTGATGAGGGTCTCGTCCAGAGAGTCTCTGTATTAGAAGACGCGGTGAGGACTAATTTCGAGTCAAATGGAAGGACATTTTAATGCGATTTCCAACGCCTGAAGACAAAGAATGTCACCAAAACGATGATGACGTGAACTATGAGCCTGCATAGATATATAGGTAACCTTTAAACTAAAGAAAGGCTACAGAAAAGACCAGTCCGAAGACTTCGTAGTGATCGAGTGATCATTGCCAATGATTCAGATAGAAGATCTATAGGTACACAAGAAAGGACATGAAGGCCGTGAAAATAAGGGTTGGATAGATATGCCTGCAGATCATCGTGCAGGTCACACAATCAATGAGGCTCTCCCGGTGTTGTGAGACTGTCGGATATGGGATGATCAAAAGTTGCCAACTATCGCATCACGCTTGGATGGAGAACAGAGGTCTATCCTCTGATTGGCTTACCATATTTGGGCATACCGGCATGAACTCGAAACTATTGTTGAACTCCACTCCTATGCAGATACGATGCCTCAGCCATCCTGCACTGTATAATCACTTGATGAGAATTCCTTCATGAGTCGTGAAATCACCATCACGATCTTGTACGACCAACATGCCATCTACAGCCGCAGAGCCCAAGAAGGTCGGGCAGGCGTCATACATTCACACTCGTGCTCAGTCGTCTTTTGAACCGCTCCTGTCTACCGCACTTGGCCCCCTTGCTGTCGGCGTCCCAGCATCCGCCTCCATTGGTGGCGCCGCGAGATTGGAAACCGTTGCCGGGGCATTAGCTGGTGCCGCATTAAGCTCGTTGACTTGTCTCTCTGTTCAAGCAATCAGTGTGCGTTTGCTATGCATTCTAGCTTGTCCTGCGGTAAACCTACCCAGTTCTCTGATCCTCATTCTGAGCATTTGATTCTCTCGGGTCAACATTTGAGTTTCTGCCTGATAGAATGCGCTCTCATCCCTGCTTCCTTGACCGCCGCTGCCAGATAACAGCCATTCGTTGCTCTCGCCGTGTAACCCAGCCGATAGAGGAAGTAGAGCCGGCGAAGTGGTTCTACTGGACGGTCTCGACCGCCTGGAATTGTGTCGGGATAGGTCGAATGAGCCACGTGGTGCTGGCGAGCGTGGCCCTGGATTCATGACGGATGTTGGAAGGGGGGTCGGAACGTTGGAGAACGAAAACGAGCGTTCAGAAGTTGGTGTAGAATCATCGACTGCGGCGGTACTAGTGGTGGGTAGCGCACCTGTTGATTGTTGGATTTGCTGGAGTTGGTCTTGCTGCGTGCGGATCATCTGGAGGAGCCGGTTCTGTGATTTCCCTGTCTCAGTAATGGCATGCTTGATTGTCAGAGCAAAATGCCTGGCCAGGACGTACGACTTGCGCTTCTTGCTCTTGCTCTAGCTCCTGGTGTATCTCACCCAAGCTTGGTGCACGCTGGTGATGTGGATCTCCTGTTGCTATTGTTGGTGATCCACCGATGCTCTGCGGGCTTGCAGTCCGAAATGCATGACCCATTGATGATCTGTGGTCACTACTTTGCAACTCCCCCGGTCCCGGCAAGCTCGGATCATTGAGATTCAAGTTCATCATGACAGTCGACCTGCGACGTTCATTCCTGCCTGTTTGTGGAGAACCGCGGTTGCGGTTCGAGCTAGTGGATGAACGGCGAGAGTCCTGGTTTTGTATGCCTGCATTGATGGTTGCCGCAGCTGCGAGGGATACTGAAGAAGAGCGAGGAGATGGCGATGGGGTCTGGCGGCGCAAGCTCTCAGGGTTTGCTTGGAAAACGCGTGATTGGAGCGGCGATCCAGACGGTGAACGGGAGGGAGGTAAAGAGTTCAGGTCTGGCGCCATTATGGCTGATGATATCGTACACCTTAATAAAGGGAAAAATTCGTTACACTACATGTGAAATCTGCTATGCGCTGGTGTTGATGTGCAGAGATGATGCACCAAGCTCTTCATTGGCATTCGTCAGAAGTCAGCCTAAAAAATGATGTATGTACAAGTAGGAGCCGCACGCGTTAAAGTGCCGCCGGAAACGCGTCGTTAACAGTTCGACTTCAACGATGACTAAGCATCGTCAAGCTGTCGTGCCGCATCGTCAACACAGCTTGTGCGTTGGCGGACTTTGGGCACCAGTTAGCCGACGGCCATCTTATGCGTCTCAACATCCTCTGTATTCGAAGCCACCGAGATGGCAGAGAAATGCTCGTCCCCGGGGTGCCCGTCCGGCTTGATGGTGACTTCCGGTCAGGTACAGCAGCTTATAAGCACGAACGAAGCGCTCCTGAAGACCAACGAGTCGTTGAAGGAAATGGTCATCTCTGTGGTTGAGCTACTGAAGGATCCAACGCGCCACGTCACATATGCTGAGCCTTCGATATCAGAAGCGGACGACAGTCAACATTGGAAGGCCTTCCCAACCTTCCCTTCCGAAAATCCGCCTGATAGGTCCTCTTCCCCTCCGTCGAGACTCATGGGTCAGGGTCTCCCAGCAAAATATTTCTTTGTTGGCTGAAGACTGGTATCCCTTGACCACGTCGGCATGTCTTTGTCTCGGCAATCATAGAAGCAATCATATAACCTTACATTATGAAGTGTCATGAAAGGATTGTTGAGTAACTAATCCATACTTTCCGTGGAAGTTGACGGAGCGCTATGCCCGAACTCATGGACTGATCACGAAATACCATGGCCTCCAGCTGCCTGCATGTGCAAGCAACGCCGTCGAATCTACGAGGGTACCCTAGCATCCTCATCAGTATTACGTTTAATCTGTAAAGGATGGCGATGAATTGGACAAACCCTTCATAATCCCAACCAGCCTCGCCTCTTTTCCTGCGCCGCGAGCTTCTTCGATTAGTACTACACTTAACAAACAATGTCAGTGCCGTAATGACCAGAACAATAATGCCCGCAATGACTGGTACCAGGACGGTTCGTCGCTGTATGGATGCATCGTTGAGATAGTATGGACACGTAGCATTCGGGCCACCACTGACCCAGCAAGCTTGCACGTCCAAGCTGTTGAAGTCGATCCAGACCCCCTTACCTATAACACTGATGGCGTCCGGGTCCCAACGATCATGAAATATCGAGTGAAGATAGGAATTTTCCAGACCAGTGCGAGGAACAGCGAAAGCACTATTGCTGGGGCAGGCAACATCGGCAAACGAGTAGGTTACGGGATAGGTTGTGAATTGCCACATATAGGGTTGCGAGGCTATGCGACAAGCAGCGTAGTAACGCGAAGAACAATCATCGACCCGCCAGCGTCCATTGAGAGTTGGATCAACAACTGCGCATCGGAATAGAGCGTCATTGTTGCCATTCGAGCCGCGAGAGCTGTTCTGAGGCTCGTCTGGAGCCCAAGACCACACCGCACTGTGAGCAATCTCCTGGTACGCAGTGATGTTTAGATTTGCTGTCATATTGAACAAGGTTTTATCGACCATGGCGGAAATTCCACACCCGGTGAGGTTAGATGAAAGGTTCAGCAGAGGTTCGGACGGGGCTGTATTGGGTACTGCAACATCCAAGCCTGGACCATTGCTGGACACCGCCCACGACGAATTGACATGTATAAGGTCGGTGACATTAGCATTGAAGAAACAGGCACCGTCGAGATCGGTAGGGCTTGTGCCATTGACGAGTCGACTTTTGTGAAGCTCGCCTGATGGAAAGATTATATCTGCGTCGCCCGTGAAATTGTAGCCTTGCATCTGCGTATCAATGGAACCCCATCCCAGTAACACTCTCTTTGCTTTGAGGACCTCCACATAGCTCTCACTTGGCCATCCATCAGGGGTGGTATGAATTTGCTCGGGAGTGACATTTGTTGTGTAGTACTCTGCTAGAGGCTGAAGGTCGTGTGCAATTGCATACCAGGAAATGTTCAAATTCGCACGATCTGCTCGGAGATCTGTTGGGGTGTAAATGAATGCAGATATACTTGCGTCAAAAACATTGCTCAGAAGATTCGACGAGGCCGGAAGGCTTGACTCTGCAGGCGCTGCCGGAGACTTGGTTGGCGAGGAAGCTGATGCCGCCGCATGAAGATTGAGAATTAGATAGATCATGTGCGCCTCAAGGGTATTCTGTGTCTTTTCCACGTAGTCTAGTAATAAGGCTGTTAGTATGGAAAGATTCATCGTCGGCGTACAGGCATAGGGACCAATCTCATAGAAAGGCTCGTTCTGAGGGTTTGGTATCATCGAAACCGATGGCTGGGCTGTGGCATTGAGACTGTGAGTTACACCGAAGGTGATGCTGGATGAAGTTCCGTTTACTGGTGAAGGAACCGATCGTACCTGCAGAGCTGTGCTCCCGGAGCCGCCGCCGGGGGTACTCGCAGACGTTGGCCCAATGCTTGGTGTGTTCACATAGGTTGTAATTGGTTCTCTTCCCGTCTGCAATTGCGCTGAAGACAATGTTTCGGATGACACCGGAGGTGTTGGAGCGCCCGATGTGGAGGATGTCGAGTTGCTGAGTATTGACTTGGGTATCGAGACCGGACAGAGAGCCCAGTCCTGACGGCCTGAATCCCAATAGACATCTACCACAAATCTTCGGTATCCCACAGCCAGCAAATTGGATAGACAGTCTCCTGCTTCATCATCTTGATAACGCCCGTGACCGAAACAAGCTGATCTAAGGACGATGGAAGGTTGGGTAACATAGTTGATGGGTACCTGAGCTGAGACATCTCTCTGAGACTAAGCACGGCAACGAGTAAGCAGATAGTGATTAAGCCAGTGATGCGAAGCCTAATCCATGATGTATTGTACTCATGCACATACCAAGAATACGGTGCCCCATGGTGGTGTTGGCAACGAGCTGTTGTCCGGACTGTAGCTCGTCATCATGGGTACTGGCTGATGCCGCCGAAAATTCCCTATATTGAGCTGCCTCTGACCTCTAGGTACACGAACATCCTTCCTCGCCAGGAGGCAAACTTCAAGATATGTATTCTTATAACCAAGAAGAATACCGTGACGTTACAATTGGATAGAGCTTCACTCGATGACGGAGGTTCAGAAATAGAGCACCGACACTAATGCTGATCACTAGTGACTAGCCGCCGTTTATCGCTTGTCGCTTAATGAATCCTAACCCAAACTAATTTAGAACTCATTGACGTTTCGTGTCCTCTTTCATCCATTCTCAGATAATCCTCACACCGACCCCTCACTAACCAGCTTCACCGAATTTTCAGAAACCCACAATGGCGACTCCCTCGCCATCGACTCAACAACCCACCCCGCAACAAATCGCAGCGATGCAACAGCAATTTGCGGCCGAAGCCCAAAAGAAGGGCATGACGCCTCAAGAGTTTGCAAACTGGCAGCGGCAACAACTCACCGCCGACGCCGCAAAGCAAGGCCTTACCGTGGAACAGTACGTTGCGAAGTTGAAGACGCAGGCCTTGGAACAGCATCAGCAGAAACTTGCTCAGCAGCAGCAACAAGCACAACAACAGCACTCCACACAGCAAGGGCAGGGACAACAAGCACAGCAAGTGCCGATAAGTCCTGGCGCACCAGATCCGAAGGCGTTGGCCGTTGCGAAGTGGTTGCGAGGACAGGACTTGAAGAGTAGGACATGTATCCTGAACGGACAACGGAAAGACATGTTCAAAGGTTAGTGGCTCAAAGAAGTCTCATGGCCCAACAACCTAGATGACATCGCTGATCTGTGACTGTGATCAGTAAAACGCGCCCTCAGAGCCCTCCAATCTCCCGCCTACCAAAAAGCCTCGTCCAAGAAATCATCTCTCCTCCCACCCATCACATCGCCCTCTTCCGCAACGGAAACATTCAAATTCCTCCCCCTCTCCCTCCTCGCTCTCCGCATTACCAAAATCGACCCACACGAAGGCCACGCACATGCCAAACCTCAGAAACGCACCAAAGGTCTCTGGACCGTGCGCATCGAGCAGCAGCAGGAGATCCGTGACGACCTGCATTTCGTCTGGCTATATGAGGGTCCGCAGTGGAAGCAGAAAGTCTACGCGGGCGGCGCGCTGGCGGCTATCATGGCGGTCGTTATGTTTCCGCTTTGGCCTGTTAAGCTGAGGTTGGGAGTGTGGTATTTGAGTATGGGGATGTTGGGGTTGATTGGGCTGTTTTTCGCCATGGCTATCTTCAGGTTGATATTGTTCTGTATCACGGTGTTTACCGTACCTCCGGGATTATGGTTATATCCGAATCTATTCGAAGATGTTGGGTTCTTCGACAGCTTCCGGCCTGTGTGGGGCTGGCAGGAGGTTAGTCCCAATCCTATCCAACTGGCCTTCCCCAATCAATCACGTTTCACAACGCTGACATCTTCCATCAAGGACAAAAAGAAGAAATCAAAAAGATCAAAGAAAAACCCCACCGACAGCACCACCAACGGAAAAGCCAAATCCTCGACCTCAACAAATACCATCCCCACCCCATCCGCCCCACTTACCACCGGCTCTGAAGCAGCAGCTAGAACAGCAACGAGCCGGGACCTCACGCCTAGAGTGGAGGAAGTAGAAGAGGATTGAGATTTCTTCGCTGGCATTGGTGTTACATTGTCTCCCTGTCTTTTAACGCGAACGGATCGTTCAACGACTTGAAACTGCTTATCCCGGACGTCTTGGCGGGGATGTGTGCCCTCTTCTGGCCCCATGCCCGCTCGTTACTAGTGATTGTTCACTTCGCATACAATCAATAGTACTCGCAACACCCAACCGCAGCATGGATATAACGGTTCTCCCGCCGTCATAGCATGCCCTGTACAAACACCCCCATGCCCCACAGAGAACCAACCATCCAGCCACCAAAGCCTTCACTCCTTCTCAACGCCAACACTCAACCTCAAAGTATAATCATCAATGGAAATGCAGTTCACCCATTTCTATCCTTGTGCAAGCCAACAGGCCGACTCCGTACGTCCTCATCTATCGATCCGTAGGCCTCACTAACATCCAACATCCCTCCTCATCACGACTAAGCCAGACAAGTCCTCCACAACAGACGCAAAACACACGCATCCCAC
>JAABUP010002986.1_pt1 | contig 30874 bp, 38 predicted proteins | sample 5559201 | NCBI WGS metagenome assembly JAABUP01 (sample SAMN10711887, study PRJNA513373) | rock metagenome | isolation source: Antarctica rocks | place: Antarctica | reverse complement strand
GCGTCGGAGGATGGTGGCAGAGCTGCTGAACGGCGGCTTTCACGGGGCTTTCGAGCCCTGATGGAAGCCGCCGTTCGGCTTGTGGCGGTGTTTTTTTCTTTCTTTTTGTCACGAAGACAACGGCACGACGACGACGAGGTCATGTAGCGATGGTTGTGGTTGATTTACGTGGCGTTTTCAGCGTTTCTTTCCATCTGTATTCCATTTGTTTGTTTTGTGCTTTTGTCACCCTCCCTCCCTTTTCCTGTAAGTCACGCCATCTCCCTACTACTGCCTGCCTCCGGAGAAATCCGGAGGATCTGTGGCGGTTATTGGGATTGTCCTCCGTTGTGTCGATAGCTCCCTCAAACCGACTGCCCCTTGTGGGATGTGGCGGGTTGAGGAGCCCTCTGTTACCTGCCTGCCCCTTGCGGGATGTGGCGGTTCCGGAGCGAGCGATTGGTACGCGGTCGGCGTTGGTGTTGGCGAAGCCCAGTCTTGTTGTTTTGTGATTTGGTGGAATTTTCGTTTTTTGTGTAGGTGCGCTTCTGGATGTGTCGTTGTTGTTGTCAGTCGGTCGTCGTCGTCGTCGTTGCCGTTGTCTTCGTGTCCTGTCCTTCGCTTTCTCTCTTCGTGAAATACTCGCCCTGGTGAAATTCCAGGAGCTTACGATCGGCGCTTTGTATTCTCTTTTGTGGGTGGCTTCGGTGGCTTTGTCGTGCCCTTCGTGGCTTTGTGATACCCCAGTTGAGCCACTGCTCCTGGTATGGACGGCGTTCCATGTCTTGCGATGGGATGGGTCTTTTCAACGTTGTTTGTTCGTATGGGTTTTGTTTATAGAAGAGGATAGGATAACGAATTGACTTGTTTCTAAGAGTTCGGTGTGTGCTATGTGATAGGTGATTCACCGATTGTAGGAATGAGGTGGTTGTTTTACTTGCATTGTGGGTGTTGTGTGAAGTTTGTGCTACTCGTGATGTGTTGGGGTGATGGTGAAAAAGTGATACTGGTGAGGATGTTGGGAATGGTGAATTATGATTGAGATTGTAAGTAGTATGCGTCAGGTTGGCCGTACCAAGATGCTTCAGCGGTGTTACAGTCTGGTCGACTTCCATTCATCGCCGTTTTACCGACCAAAGTACATACCTACTTAGGCTTTTGGTGGAAGCCTTCGGTCTTGCATCAGTCACGTGTACTTTGAACATCCCAAAGAAAGACATTGCAGACCACATTGCAGACCGATAGCTGCCATAACCTCGACTAAGATCTAAACTCTAGCTCTTCTACAAACCACCAAGTATCCTCCCCATCAAAAGCGCCTCAACCCTCTCCCCTCTCGCCACCACTCCCTCCCTCGCAGGCAAACACAACAACGCATTCGCAGTCTTCAGACTCCCCACTCTCGAACTCCGCTGCCCACCCGTACTCGTCGCGTGGAGCAGCCCGTCCTTCCCCGCCGTGACGACGGCGCGATGATACTCCGGTCTCTGCGGGTCTAGAGCGACATCATGATCGAGCGTCACGAAGACTTTAGGAAGACCTGCGGGGCTGATGCCGGCGGCTTGGTGAAGGGATGGGAGGACGAAGAGATGGAGTGTGACGACTGCCGAAGCGGGATTGCCGGGGAGAGAGAAGATGAGGCGGGTTTCTCGTTCGCCGGCGTTGGTCTTGAAGGGGATTGTGGCGAAGGTGGTGGGTTTGCCGGGTTTCATGGCGACGCGGCCGAAGTGGATTGTTCCGCCTAGGGAGCGCTCGATGGTGGGTTTGAGGAGGTCGAGTTCGCCCATGGAGGCGCCGCCGGTGGTGATGATGATGTCGACTTTGCGCATGGCGTTGCGGAGAGTGGATTCGAGATGTCCAGGCCTGGATATGAGAGTTTTAGCAAGTCGTGACGTTGAAAAGGTTCGGGGAGAGATCATACCTGTCCCTTGCAATACCCAGATCTACCACGTCGAAGCCCCAGCCTCTTACAGCAGCCATCACCGTTGGTCGATTGCAGTCTCTGACCTCTCCAAGCCGTAGCTCGCCTGGTCGGTCATGTTGTACAATCTCGTCACCAGTGCTTAGCACGCCAACGACAGGCCCCTTGTAGATCAAGACTTCTGCTTTCCCTACCGAAGCAAGCAAACCAAGTTCACCCCCTACAGCGGTGATCTCTTCTCCTTCCCTTAGGATCACTTCACCTGCCTTAATGTCACTGCCTATCTCCCTAATATTCTCATCAAGCTCGATCTTGTCTGTCAAGATCTCGACTTCCTTCTCTTCTTTACCATCCTCTGTCATGCTCTTCAGCACGGTATCCTCAACCATCACTACAGATGTTGCTCCAGGTGGTAATGGTGCGCCTGTCGTGATCCTTGCAATCTGGCCAGAATGTAGTGGTGGTATTTCTCCAGGGGTAGCGTGCGAGACAGACGCAACTGGAAAGACACCTTTTGTGCTTGGTCCATTCCGTGATATGACGACGGCGTAACCGTCCACAATACTAGCTCTATAAGCAGGCACTGCTTCTGCAGCTTCGACGTCGTCTGCTAGTACCGACCCAACTAAAGCTCCATTTACGGCCGCCTTAGAGATCCGCGGAGCAGGAGTATGTTGCAGTACTAGCTTCGTGGCATCTTCTACTGAAAGTATCGGGTAAGGAGAAGCTCGGTAGCGCCGCGTTGGTCCTTCCTCGGGGTCATTGGATCTCGGGCGCTCATCAGGATTGGTATGCGCTTTAGGCATAGCATGGCTTTCGTGATCGTGGCCGTGATGATGCGCATGAACATGATGGTGGAGTCCTGCAGTTGTGTCTGATGATGCCACGCCTGCGCCAACGCCAGCGTCCCTCTCGAGCTTCTCTACTCCTCCAGCGTGCATCGAACGTGAGTCTGCGCCGGCAGCTTGGATACAAGCGTGGGGTAAAAGCTTCAGGACAGACTGAAGATTCTCTTGGGCGCCTTTAGGAGAGCCAGGAAGGGTAAGAATGAGAGTTCTGTTGCGGACGCCAGCCACAGGGCGTGACATAATCGCAACTGTACGGATAGAGGATCAGCCATCCGCTACAACGCTTAAATCAAGGAGTAGAAACTTACAAGGAGTGACTGCCAAAGAGGCAGCAAGCATACCATGGCTGTTGCGAGTCAGCTCAGCGTCCCTGCTTCACTGGCATGAACTCACTTGAGACTTACACAAGCCCTGGAGCATGCCTGTGTATAAGTGGACTTATGGCTTCCGGTGTATTATCCTTCGAAGTAAAACCTGTTCCTCCTGTGGTGACAATGAGGTTCACAAAGTCCTCCCTGTCGCTCCATTGGGACACCGTTCGCTGGATGTTAAGCACGCTGTCAGACACAATCTTTGAATCCACGACGTCCCACTGTCCACCACCACCAGTGACGAAAGCCTCTCTGAGTACATTATCCGCTTTGTCGGTTGAAGGCTCCTGAGCCGCTGTGTCCGATACAATCAAGATTGCAGCTTTGAGCTTCGTTGCGCCCATGACGACGAGGATGTTGGACGAAGCAAATGAGAAGTGGTGTAGTGGGGCAAGCTTCTGTGGAGTGTGAAGTGTTCTATATCACAGCCTCCTTCTTGAATTCATCTTGGATGTCTTACACTACATATTATCATTTACATCGGTCTAAGATTTCTATGAACATGGTTCCAGAAGGGTGGATGCGTCCTACAACATGTAGCTATATTACAAATTCGGCGCTCCCTCTCTGACTTGCAATTCATGACAATGGCGCAGTTCAGATATGAAGCTTTCTTTCCCAAAACGCCCCATGCCGCTACCTAACCCATGCATTGTTTTCACGGTCAGAATGGACCTCCACGACGCACCTTGCGCAAATCACAAGCAGTCCTCTATCTTCCTATGAGAAGTCCGCTGCTTTCGAGGACACCAAGAGACCGATGATCAGTCCGAATAATCCTAGTACAGAGCTGAAGATTTCGATAACGAGAATCTTGACAAATCTTTGTACGATGAATTAGCCTTTCCATTCTTCAGACACTAGTATCTCAAGAGCCAACTCACAATGACGGGTCAGCGGCATCTGCCAATGCAGCGCTGCTTCCGTTGATCCCCACAGACACACCGCATATCAGATTACACATTCCCACGGTCAATCCGGCCCAGAACAGTGCGTAGCCAGTGTAGTAGTTGCTTCCAGAATGTAGTGCATCCCCTTCAACGATCTTCAATTTTGCCGAGAAAACGATGGACATGATGACTCCGTAGATCGCTACGACCTCGCAGAAGATGATCGAGATCAAGTTCTTCGTTCGTATTCGGGGTGCTTTAACCCCACCTCCGAGGATCGATGAGCCAGTGATGAATATACCCCTGAGGTGGTCGTCAGCCATTCCCACAGCTTTCGATCGATTCCTAGCTATCAACGAACCATGCCGCCCCTACGACTGATAGACCTATGCAAAGGCCGATTCCCAGATCTGCCCATAGATATGGTGATACCGTCTCCAGGAATTGTCCGACCTATTGGGATTCCTGAGCTTCAGCCAAAGCCATTGGTAGCAGCTTGAACGTACGTTGAATGCTTCCCCGTCTCCTGTAAAGAGCATATCTAGTTCATCTATCAGCACTCGACCATCTTCAGGAATGTGTGCCTCAGCTCACAAAGTCCTACCACCGCTAAGGCGGACGTCGCACCGCCCACGCCATAAGTTAGACTCATCTTTGCACGCCTTCCTCAAATGTGTGCGGTGAGTGAGGGAGTTGATGATCAAAGCGAGACTTCGATATCTCGTCAAGCATCATGACTTCGCAAAGCGCTCATTCGCTGCTTTTTGCTGCTTACTAAGCCGCGCCGTGGCTCAACCCGAGAGCAGACGGCCTTTCGTTTCTTTCATACCTTGCTCTCGCATTCCACCTCGAGCGCCGTCAAGATGAACAACCAGGCCTATTACGAGCTCTATCGTCGTAGCAGGTACTGTGCCGGTGGCCAAAGAATGCTCACTTGCTACGCCTAACTGACGGCGCTTCTGCTGACAGTATCGGCCTTTCTCTCACCGATACGCTCGACGATCTCATCAATGACGGCCGTATCGAGCCTCAGCTTGCCATGAAGATCCTCGCAAATTTCGACCGTGCTATTACAGAAGTACTGGCTGACAAGGTCAAGGCTCGCTTGAACTTCAAAGTACATGGGCACCTCGTTTCATTCTGGGCTGATATGTCGAAACTACTGGCTAACACGGGATCTCAACAAAGGGCCACCTCGATACTTACCGCTTCTGCGACGAAGTCTGGACCTTCTTGATCAAGGACGTCAACTTTAAGCTGGACAATTCAAGCACGATTCAGGCGGACAAGGTCAAGATTGTGAGCTGCAACACCAAGAGGCCTGGCGAGCAGTAGGGAGATATGGCAGTACAGATGGAGTGGAGTTTGATGTCACAACAAGCGGTTTCAACGCTGCCTCACCTGCGTCTAAAGATAGCATCCACGCGGTGTTGGGGGAGAAGGCGCCAAGGCATCCTGATATGGTCTAAGCTAAGGTACTGAACAACCGGATTGTTCTGAAGCACTTTGACTTCGTACGCGTGTACATTCGTCTGGCGGAAGTCTTCGCCGATCCTAGAGACGCGACTACCTTAGCGTACTTGAGGTGACCTAGGATGCCACAGCCTGGTCCCCTCGATACGAGGAACCTCAACGTCGCTATGATTGTTGATGAATGGAGATGTGGCTTACACCAATCATTAGTAAAAGCTAGCAATCGCTGCAGCTGTTGTTCACAGCGGTCGCCAAGTCAAGTCAATGAAAACCATGATTGAAGATGAGGTGTGCAAGACATGTCCACGTCGAGGTGCACCAAAGCAGAAGGCGGAGAGGGATTGTTACCGTATCCGGACTTGATATCCCCGTGGCATTGCAAACTTGCAGCTTAAGCCCCTACTTAACCTAACTAGCACATGCCGATCGCCGATCCATACATGTACCCTTATCCTCATACTGTAGCGCGTCTTGAAACAAGAGATGCTCGCAAACACAGCCCACCTCGACCTTTTCGTAACGCAATCATGACATCCACCCAATCCGTCACATGCAATCCGACACATTATCTTCCACTACTTCTCCCTCGTGCAATGCACCCACTCAACCCTCCATGCTCCGCCAAAGAAACATACCATCCACCCCCAAGACCTCCAAGACATCCAAGACATCCAAGACCACCGATGTCGAACCTTGGCATCCGGCATCCGCAACATCCATGCACGCGTCGTCGCCCGTGCGCATCTCGCACCGAGAACAACACTCTCTCCTCCCCTCGCACCCTCCTGCTCCATCATACGATGGACGAGATAACGAAGGCCAGGTCGTCAATGGCACGGCGATGAGAGCCAACACCCAATGGCTGGCATTGGCCATTGCCAGCGGTGCATGTGCCGCCTTCAACGGCGTGTTTGCTAAACTGTAAGTCTCAAGTCCATGGTACATTCCCTTACGTCCTGCCTTCCACCACCCTCAAGTCACTAAGACAACCCCTCCACGCAGCACGACGACCGAGCTCACAACATCCTGGGCCGACTCCATCTCCGCCTTCCTGGGGCTAAGCACCAACAACCGCCTCATCGAGATCCTCACCCGCGCCGTACGTAATCCCAATGCCCCCCTCAGATCCCCTCCTGCCATTGACCACCACTGACACAATCCTCCGGGGTAACCCACAGACCTTCTTCGGCCTGAACCTCATATTCAACGGCGTCATGTGGGCTCTCTTCACCAGCGCCCTCACACGCGCCACATCCACAACGCGTGTCTCCATCGTCAACACGTCCTCGAACTTCATGCTAACGGCCGTACTCGGCTTTCTCATCTTCGCTGAGGCGCTGCCGCCGCTGTGGTGGCTGGGCGCGAGTCTGTTGGTGGTGGGGAATGTGGTTATCGGGCGGAGGGATGAGGAGGGGGAGAAAAGTGGTGGACATGGTGCTGTGGGCGGGCAGGGGGATGTGGAGAGGGGGGAGGATGGGGTGGAGGGGGAGTTTGGGGATGGGAAGGAGAGGGATGGGGAGGATGTGGTGTTGTTGGGGGAGGAGTTCGAGTTGGAGGATGATATGAAAGGGGGAGTGGATGTCGATGATCCTGTTGAAGGTCCTTCATTATCATACCGTTGACGATACCATGGGAGCATACATCTGGCGTTGCATTCACAGCGAAAAATGGATACCTGAGCCTCTGCATTGCGATATACTGGGATGATACAAACGTGGCTATGTTGGTTCGTGAGTTCAGGGTCTCCGTTGCGACCTTCATCACTTCGTTGCTTGATTGAAATCTATTGTTTGATAGCTGGTTCTATGCATAGAATACACAAGAAGAGGCAACGTTCCTCGTCATGCCCTTGGGGTATATCCACCAAAGAAACCAAGTCAACGCTATCTAGCCGTTGCCGATTGGTTCAAAAGATTGACAACACCTAAAGAGATGCACGTCGCCCAAACCAGCGGGGAGTAATCCGATCCCAACAAGTCCAACACACAATCTACGCGTCTTATAAACTCCAGAGCATCCCAATAACTACTGCACCCACCAACGCCAGTCCCTGTACCCTTCCCCTCGCTGCAGCACCTTTCTTGGTGGCCGTTGGACTAGCAGCTGATCCCGTCGCAGTACCAGACCCGCTCGCCGATCCGGACGTGTCCTGACCATTCGGCGTATTGCTCCGATCGTTAGGTAAGGGCTTGATAGCCAACCCCTGGATGACGTTTCCGTTGCTTGCGTATACGGTCTGCGGTACGTTGTCTTGCTTGATGTCGACTAGCTTTCCTTTGTTTGGGTTGCTGATGCCGTTGTCGATCAGACTTTGTCCCCCGGGTGGGATCGATGGGATGGTGAAGTTGTTGTTGAAACTGGAGCTGGTGATCAGGCTGCTATTGCACGTCGGTGGCTTGAGCATGGTGGCTGTTGAGTTGCCGGATTCGAGGAGCGTGACGTTGAGCTTGTTGTACTGGGTTTGGAGATTGTCATAGTCCGTGCGGATCGAAGCCGTGCCGTTGTCATGCAGCTCAACTAGGCCGAAATTGGACACTTCTTGAGAGTACTCGTAAACTAAGCCTCCGCTCATGACGGACGTCATCTGTGGGCCGTAGAGCGTTTGGACTTCGTCGAAGACACGAGGGTTTACCGTGTTGCAGCCATATTCGGAAAAGAAAACTGGAACGGTTGTGTTCGAAAAATCGGCGACGAGGACGTCGTAGCCGGCTGATTGAAATGTCGCAGAACCACCGCACCAGGAATAGGAGTTCAGGCCGAAGAAGTCGATTCGGGACATATCGTCAGAACTGCCTTTGGTCGCACATGACAGATACGCCCAAGTATCTACAAGAATATCACGAACGTCCGCGGCGGAGTATCCGACTGGAATGGTCCGAGACGAGTGTTTCGCTATGTAATTCTTCAAGTCTCTGTTGACAGCCCTTAGATATGGTGGGACAATGCCTCCGCTCGGATCATCGTTGATGACCTCGTTTCCTCCGAAGAAACCAAGTGTATTCGGATAGTCCTTGAACGCTTCCACAACCCCGAATATCCGCGTCAGATAGTCGGAGTTGTAGGAACTCGCAGGGTCTCCTCGATTCAAGCTCTGTCCAGGTAGAGGCGAGTTGACATCCAACAGCATGTAAATCCCCACTGCGTTAAAGATACTGACGCACATGTCATGGTTCAGGGAGGGATCCAAGTTATAGACTCGGATTGTGTTAATCTATTCGAGGGTCAGCGCCCTTGCTTTCCGATCCAGGAGGATTGCAATCTACCCCAAGTCTTTGCATGAGAGCTGCATCGCGAACGCACGCTGTACCATTACTCAGAGGATCAATGCCAGAACCGGGATTAAAGCCTGAAGAGCCGCCGGGCTGGTATCTGAACCAACTGGTTAGAAAAGTCCGTGTACTGTAGGCATCCGTGATGCACAACACTTACGCGACTCCAATAATTTGAAACCTGTTGTTTGTGACACTATTTACAAAATCGGACCCTTGGACTTTTATCGTCTGAACAGCAAAGGCGATTTGGGCGATGAGCGCAATGTTCGCCACGATTGCGCGGTGAGACTGTCAAATGCAATGGATCAGCTACTGCGTGGACTCTAGCACGCCCAGATCATGGACTTACGGAAATCATGTCCGCTATGTTGGGGAGCTGATGGTATGTAGAATGAGTGACTACATGTACCTAGCAAATAGTGGGTATGCAGCGGTGGAAACAGCGAGCGTGGACGAGCAAAATTGGCAAAGATGCCAAGTACAGGTAAGAAAAGTGAATGCGCAGATAGCACTGGAGCGCAGCTTCCGAGCCAGCTCTTCAAGAAAGAGTGAGTGTAGATACAAGAATTGGAGATGCCAACCTCAGTAGAAGTGGGCTGTGAACTTGGGAAGTAGGTACTCGGAGTGGTCTGTGCTCCGCTTCTTCATCAACATGAAACGGGCCATAATCTGAGGAATCCTTGGAGGAGATGTCTGCATCTTATCAGACTACATATTGCCAAGCTGACCGTTGTTTAAGCCGACGTTTTACAGGTAGACATTCGGACAGGTCCATCAATAGTCATGCGTATGGGCCAGGTTTTATATGGACAAGCAGAAGCCTGGTTATGGCATAGGTATGATCACTTTCATTAGAAATCCCAACTCGTTCATGCAGAACTCTATTCTCTCTTTCCGAGAGTCTTCTGCTCCTTCCAAAGAGCAAGGAACCCCTGATCGCGATGCACCATGCGCTTATGTACAATTATACAGTAGTGGAGATGGAGGCCACATGGCCCTCAAGTCGCAGTGAGGGGTGGTAAGATTTTAAGAGTATGTGCTGAAAGGATGGCTTGGAAGAAGGTTTGGTTTGAGAGCGGAGAACGGTTCAGCCTACTCCACACCTGGAGCACCGCTGTCAGAACCGGAACCGGCTCCAAAAGGGCCGACAGAGATCGACGGATCTGATGCAATCATCTCGGCGAGTATGTCAAGGACTGGCTTCGGGACCGTCTTATCGTAGATTGAGATGAGATCTCGCGGTTGCGGATAAACCTTGAGAGCCTTGTAGAAGCACAATGCAGCTTCAACTTGATCGGAGCCTGAAAGTGATAACATCAGTACACGTAGGACTCATGCGCTATGGTATCTACCAGGCATACCGTCTTGACACAGCGTTTCTCCTCGCGCAACCTCATTCATGAAAAATGCCTCCTTTTCTTCAACATCTGCAGGGAAACCCTCCTCTTTCGCCTCTGCAACCGCACTTTTGATGGCCTCCTTTTGCTGAGCTCCTTGCGCTTCCGCCTCTTCCCTAGCTGCTCGTGCCTGTCTTCGCGATTCCCGCTTGAGCGATTTTCGAAAGTCTGGATCTGTCCGCCTTTTGTGGTCGAAGTAGACTGCGTAAGCTATTACACTTCCTGTCAGCATTGCGCAGACTGTACAGACCAACTTTCACTGATTCTCCAAACGCACGTAGGGGCTTCAGGGAAATTCTGTATTGTAGCAAAATTTGCAGTTTCGTTTCAGGACTTGAATGAACTTGAGACATACCCAGCAGCCCAGTGACCGCCGCGCCGACTGAGGCAGCTACTATTGTAGAGGTCCTTATCGACATCGATGCTAAATGACAGATGTAACGATATTAAACGGATATAGAATTCAACTTTGTGAAGTGTTCTATGTTACAGTGTGAACCGTGCGAAGTGGGGAATCTGATGATGAAAGCTTTCTTAGGAGTTTGACTTGAGATTCTGCGGAGCAAGGTTCTCGAGACCACCGTACCTACTCTCCAAAGCGACGTTCGTGCCTTGTAGCTTCACCATAGGATAGATTATCGTTCAGGAGGAAAGGACAGCACGAGTCCAACTTGCTATCAAGATGGAGGATAAGGGGAAAGGATTCTCATTGCGGAAGAAGGCTTCTCGACGACTTCCAATTAGTGCGCCGAAGCAGATCTCTGCTCCTGTACCCACCCAAGGTACCTCCCGCAGTCATGGCCCTGGAAACCTACTCGACACTCCGCGCGAAAGACTCCAGCTTGGAGGCAAGACATCGGACTTGGTGAAGAGAAGGTACTCCACAAGGTTTACGCAAATACCTGATTTCAGTCAAGATGGAGCATCTCCTATACCGTCGATGCCCCTTCTACCCGCGCAGTATAGCCAGCCGCCGTCCCGAGAAGGACCTCCAGCCGGCAGTCAAGCACCCACGGTAGACATCAAAACGCTTCGGGACCCTGAACTACAGCCAGAGAAATGTATATCGTTACATGGATTTTGTATTTACTGATACTGACGCTAGTCAGATGTTGCGGATCTACTCTCCAACGCTTCTGAACAAGACATTCGCGAGTATCAAAACAGTCTTCGGAAACTCAAAAACAGAACTTCGACGGATCTTCAACAGAACGTCTATCAGAATCGTACGCAGTTCATCAAGATCAGTAAAGAAGCGGAGAAGTTGAAGGGCGAGATGAGAACCCTCAGGAGTCTTATGTCTGAGCTCACCAACGCACTGGGCCAAGCCACTGTGAGCAGTGGGTCGGCATCTACCTCTGGTCTCCGGTCGCCGAACTTTGATGATCGGACGCTCACGGCTCGAAAACGAGCGAACAGGAGTTCCGTCGCGAACCTCGAAGCCATGTGGAGTACTCAGCTCCAAGCCCTATGGAAGAATGTTGAACAGTCACAGAAATTCCTGCCGGCAGTTCCAGGTCGGCACATTGTTCATGAGTCTAGTCATTGGGTCGAACTCGACTCCGCAACTTGGAAGTCCCGCCGGCCAGTCCATATTTTCCTACTCAACGACCATTTATTGGTTGCTACGAGGAAGAAAAAGCGGGTGGACCAAAATATCAATGGAACGAATGGTCAGAGACAACATGTAGCAACTAAGCTCGTGGCGGAACGATGTTGGCCACTTCAAGACATTGATATGGTGGACCTTGCGTCAGGCCAGCAGGGCTCTCAGTCAGTCAACGGTGCCAGCCACGACAGGGATATCTCGAACGCCATCAATGTGCGGGCGGGGAAGGAATCCTTCACATATCGCCACGATCGACCAGATAGTGCAGAGAAGATTAATCTGCTTATCACATTCAGAAGGACCGTTGAAGAGCTGCGCAAGCTGTTACAGGTTGATGCAGACGGTAACTCCAGCAAGACTAAAGACTCGCTCAACTACCTTGCTGCACGGGATCCAGCACTGTCGGAGAAGACTGAGCTGCTTGAAACCCTCAACACGGCCAAAGATCGACCTGAGGTTCTGATCGATGTGGATGGTAAGCAGAAGAATCTTCGATGGGTTGAAGGGCAAATCGATGAGCTCGATATCGATGTTGCCCTACAAGGATTCGAAGAGGCTGTTAGGAAAATCGAGGGCCTCAGAAAAATTGCGAAAGGGCTCAAGAGCAGTGCTATTGCACAAGATCTTATCACGGTCAAGGTCGACCAGCGTGCTGCAAAACTGGCATCCCTTGTTACCAAACGTCTAGTGGATACCCATGCCTTTATGATTGCTATGCAGACCAACGTCAGCTGGCTCGTGAGGCTTGGTTTCGAGGACCGGGCTAGAGAAGCCTTTCTGGAGGCTCGCAGTAGTGTCATTGTGAAAAGAGCCAGGTATGTCCGTATCTTAGCATGCCGGCATGCGGTGCGCTAATTCCGACAGGCAATGTATATTCGAAGGTGACCTCCACCAATACATCTTCCAGACCTCGTCTGTCTACTTTACTATCATTAGAAATACCGTCAGCATTTATCAGCAATGCTTTCCGCCACTTATGATGAGCGCATGTGTGAAATGGGCAAAGGAGCATGTCGATGGCTTCAACGTGATACTTGCACGACAGCTAAGCAGCGTAAAGTCTGATAGTCCTATATGGGCGGAATGTATGGAAAGAGCAAGGGAGCATGCCATGCTACTGTCGGAGGTGGGTTTGGATTTTAAGGATCTGATTGGGAAGGGTATCGATACTGGCGGTCAGGCTCGAAATGGAGTTCCCATGGGTCTAGGGTTGCAGTGATGTTAAGGGTCATGGAGGCGTCTTCATCACTGTTCGGACCGTGTCATTGTAGCCGCATCATAGAAGGGGATGTTCTAGTCTAACTTTGACCGAAGGCGAGGCAAGCTGTATGGGAAATCTGTAAACCAATGTCCAAGTCCAATAATTACTGGACGTGGTATGAATGAACAAAGCTTCCTATATGAGGGTCGTCTCTGGTCCCTAGTGGGTTTTGCGTGTAGCTTCTCTTCCAAGTCAACTTGTCGCGTGCGTTCAAAGAGAATGGATTTGTAGCGCCAGCGGAGCTCAAGCCACATCGATCTCGTCCCACAACAACCATCTTAGAGAGTTAGACAAAACCTACCAACAAACAGATACCCCACAAACCTTCCAATTCCAATACGACTAATATCAGATAAAACAAGGCGCCTGCATCGAACGAGGTCGAAGAGACTGCAATTGGCACCAGAGTACGATTTCGCAGCTGCACTTCTGTCGTCATAGCTCTCTTTACAGGGAGCTGCGTGCGCATCAAAGCACCACAACTTCAGGTCTCGTCGAAGACTTGGCCGAGCTCTCTATAGGCCACCATGGACTCCAAGATGGATGTGGACATTGGCAAGAACCCAGAGCCCCATCAGCTATCGTCAACCACAGAACCTGCTTCGATACCTACTCTCGATGGGTGGATAGAAAACCTGATGACCTGCAAACAACTGGCAGAAACCGATGTACAGAGGTTGTGTGATAGGGTATAGCCACCTACATTCGCACAATCTGCGCTTGGAAAGGGTTGTTCAGTTTGGAGAGCTGTGATAAAGGCTGACCGGAGATGCGGCGCAGGCTCGAGAAGTATTACAAGAGGAGTCGAATGTGCAACCAGTCGTCAGTCACCCATGGATGGAGACCAATGAGGATCTCGACTTGGCTAACCATGCTGTTGCAGAAATGCCCAGTCACCGTTTGTGGAGATATCCACGGACAATTCCACGACCTGATGGAGCTGTTCAGGATCGGCGGACCAAACCCAGACACCAACTACCTCTTCATGGGTATGCCATGATCTGTTCTTCGGTTTTCACCTTGCTGCGCTGACATCTTTTGAGGTGATTACGTCGACCGAGGCTACTACTCTGTCGAAACCGTTACCCTACTTGTCGCTCTCAAAATCCGCTATCCCCAACGTATTACTATCCTCCGAGGCAACCACGAATCTCGCCAAATCACCCAAGTCTACGGTTTCTACGATGAGTGCCTTCGGAAGTACGGAAACGCAAACGTCTGGAAATACTTCACCGACCTCTTCGACTACCTCCCCCTCACCGCGCTCATTGACAACCAGATCTTCTGCCTTCACGGTGGACTCTCGCCGAGTATTGACACGCTAGATAATATTAGAGCATTGGACAGGATTCAGGAGGTGCCGCATGAAGGACCAATGTGCGATTTGCTATGGAGTGATCCGGATGATAGGTGTGGGTGGGGCATATCACCTAGAGGAGCTGGCTACACGTTTGGGCAGGATATTTCGGAAGCTTTCAATCACAACAACGGGTTGACGCTTGTTGCAAGAGCTCATCAATTGGTCATGGAGGGGTACAACTGGTCTCAGGATCGAAACGTCGTTACAATATTCTCCGGTAAGAGTCCTTAAATCATCTATTCTCCCAAATGTCACTAACAGGAGTCGCAGCGCCGAATTACTGCTACAGATGCGGCAATCAAGCCGCCATCATGGAAATCGATGAGCACCTAAAATACACCTTGTAAGTTACACCGCCACAGCAGCCATACTTGCCACTGACTAATCCATCGCAAAAGCCTGCAGTTTGAACCTTGTCCAAGAGCGGGAGAGCCGATGGTTTCCAGACGGACTCCGGATTACTTCCTCTAGATCGCTCAAAACCAAGCGTCCTTTTCTGCATGGGGCATAGAAGGCATTCTGGGCCGGCGTAGGCTGTAGCAGCAACAACCTTCACATAGTCGCGATAGTCGGTTCATGGCTGGATTCTGCGAACAGACAATCCACCGTTTGCTACCGTCGTTTGTGCGCTAGCTCGGACTGGTATATGCAACTGAGTTCCTGATTCCACCGGGTTTCCGATGCTGAGTCTGACTTGACGATAATACATATTCGAACCCTTGACTGTACAATTGACCTTCGCTCCATGCTTTAATGCCCTTGCAAAAATGCTGTGTACAGGATACCAACACCAGACCTCGCCACATTGATGATACACGTTATCGAAACACACCTTTGCGCCAAGTTTTTCTCTATGATCATTTAAGCCTCTGCAAACACGTCTCCTCGTCCGTCCCAGCCTCCATCTTCGCTTCCAACGACGCTTCAGGCGCGTCATCAAACGTCTCCTCTTCACTGAAAACCCTATGCATCCCCGAAGAATCGTCCTTTTCCATCCCCTCCTGCTTGATCCTTCCCGAGTAGTCCCCAGCCGCGTGACTCCCGTTCGGGACATGAAACCTGCGATCCACCCTCAAACCCGCGTATGATACAATGACGAGGAGCTCGACGGTGAAGTTGAAGATGTAGAAGCACGCTTTATGTTGGTACCATGCGGGATGGCTTCTTGGTCGCGGGGTCTTGATGTTCGTACCTGCGCGGAAAGAAGCGCCGAGGCAGAGCACCACCGCTGCGAACAGGAGGATGCGGATTTTGGACCTGAAGCGGCCGGAGCCGAATTTCTCGACGCGGGTTTTTCGGGGCACGATGAGGCCGCCGATGACGAGGGGGATCGGGAGGAACGCAATGGCGGCGTAGAAGACCTGGCCGTAGATTTGGACGTCGCGGTCGATGCGTCTGGTGTTTGTGTTGAGGGTGTAGAAGGATTGCACGGTGCAGGTAATGAGCATGATGAGGGTCAGCACGATGAGGACGTAGATGAGCTTGAAGGCGAGGGCGAAGCCTTTGTGCCAGCCGAAGTTCGGGTGCGCAGATCGGATGATACGCTGTGCGAATATGACGTTGATAACGAAGAGGAGGACGACGCCTGCCGCGACGAAGACTTGGGCGGCGATGGCGATTCGGACGTTTGTAGGGCGTGTGGCCCAGACGATGCGCATGATGCAGGTAACTATTCGTGACATGCAGAAGCCGAACATGAGGCCGGACATGATGAATTTGTGGCGCTTGCGCCGGTTGAGTTGGAAGATTATCATATGGGTAGCGGCGCAAAGCATGAAGAGGAAGAGGAAAACGGCGGTGATGGGAACGTCAACTTCGATTGTAGGGACGCCCCCGAGGCTGGCGGTTTGAGGTGCGTAAGGCGGGTGCTGTGACATTTCTGGCATCTAATCTTGTCGTAAGCACTATAGAACGGAAGTGTTTCACTGAGGGTGCTCATGAGATTGCGCGTACCTGTCCGGTCTCCAGCGAGGTTGTGGCCATGATGGCTTTTGGAGAAGAGTGTTACCTGGAGCAAACAATGACTCAACTCCTCTCTGGTCCCGCGGCCGTTGATAGCAGACCTACGGTGGTGATATGTGTGTGGGAGTGACGTAGAAGTTTCCGCGGCTGGAGAGCTTTGTTTGTTAGATGTTGGAATGATGCAGAATTGAGCAGAGTGCTCCCCAGAAATATTGAGGGCCTTCAACACTATATATGCCTTCCTTTGTTGTCGAGAGGGAGCCACGCCGAGAGATTCCTCGCGGTGGAAGATCCATCTGTACGAGTACCTGTCTTAAAGCCGGCGTTGAGCTCGCGCTCGGCTTTCGTCCCCTCGGTCCATGTCAGACTTCCGAGGAATTTAACGTGACCTGACATCTGCACCTCGAACCTTAAATAGGTTAAGATGCAACGCTGACAGCCGCTTTGTCATACGGTACGAGTACCTTCGTAGTCTACTTCGACTCTGGGTTACCTTCGTGTCGGTACTGAGACCTTACAGATGGAATGAGTACCTTACCTTAGGCCTTCCGACGTATTCATAGATCACGTTTCTAAACAGTCATGAAGTGATGAAAGTGCAATGATTTGTCATGTTTCTTCAAATGTTCACGCGAAGATGGAGTCTTCATACACAAATCTTTCTTCACAGTCACGTCCATCTAAGCAGATGCCAGACATTTCTCATTCTCCAAGATACACCCCAATCACTGTGGAAGCGTTTCTGAATGGTTTATCTAAGGTGCCCGAGAGGTCTCCGCGCAGGACTCGGCGTCGTCGTGAACCGCTGTCATGGACGACAAATACTTCGCTTCATGGTACGGCAGAAGCAAATCACGAGACACTGCCACAAGCACGAGAAAAAGAGAACACCAAAGGAGTGATGAAGACACAGGTAGCCGACGGTGGAAATGCTACTGGGCGGTGCGATGCCGCCAATCTAGTGCCTCTGGCTGTTGAACACAGATTAGGCTCTGAACTGCCATGGGATTCTCTTTTGACAGAATTTCGGCCTGTGATAGATCCAGTGCTCACCGCACCTATAATTTTGCCTTTCTCAGGTCCGTTCGTTGGAGATAGGATTTCCGAACCCGGTATCACAGATCAGGTTTCGGAGGAGACAAAACCACTGCGTGCCGCTCAAACTCATGTACGAAGGAGGAAGAGAAACCGCCGTGCGGAATCTTCCTACGGACAAGTGAAGTGTAAGACCGCCAAATTTCCGGAAACCCGGCGCAAAAGACGAGCTCCAGTGAATGAATTGGCCTTGGTAAAGGTGATACCTAGACACAACTCACTGCTCGGCGAACTCCAGGTGAGTTCTTCCTTTTTCGATGGTTAGCGATATACTATTGGGAATGTCACCCCGATGGTCATCATCCAACGCTCGAGCTCGGCATCGCAAAATGGTGACGACCATAGCAGCCTGGCGATTGTCAGGACTTGGAGGGTTCTGATACTAACGGTGCTTATTAGGACCCTGATACCGTCGTTGGCATTGGCGACCTTCGAGACGATCCGATTTCGAATAGCCAACCGCCCTATGCCCGCACTACAACCACTACACAATATATTAGTCTTGCACAGCCGTCATACTCCATCACAGAGCCAACTACTGACTCGCGCAAGCCTCTTAGCACGTTCCAGAGATATTTCATAGCACCGAGCTATGTTGGCAAATCATCGATAGATCTCTCGAAGTTTCGGATACTTCCAAGAAGTACAGAACCTGCCGAAAGGCGCAGGAGGCGTTCGGGAAGCGGCTTTGACGGGCTTACTGCATTGAGACGGCCCTCCACGGTCGATAGTGCAAGCCCACAACGGATACTCAAATCCAAGAAGCGCATACGACCGTTGACGTTAGGTCTTCGAGGTCAGGGTCAACGAATTGCTAATTCAGATACGCGTGGCCATGACCGAGGGCCAATTAATATAGGTCAGCATGACGAGACCATTGTAAAGCCTACAGCTATGAAGACGTACTCAAGACCGACAAAGCGGAAACGACGAGTCACATTCGAGGACGAAATACACCACCGCCCAATAACGGTCTCTACACCTGTAAGAGCGCAAGTCAAGGCCAATTCAGACGATTGCCATGACTACAAATATCTTGATGACAAGGATCAAGAGCAAGGCCAAGAAGAGGTTGACGCCGATCAGGGTGCAGTGAATAACTCGGAGCTGGAAAGCTTCAACGGAATCAGTAGCTCTGGCTGGCCAACCAATACGAAAGGCCTGGGTATGGCCCAAGCTGACGCGATGCAATCTAATGACTCAGTATTGGATGAATCAAAGCCGGTGAACAAGTCTCCCGGGCCAAATACTAGATTTTCCGTGGATGACGATGCACCAAGTCGTCAAGTACCATATTACGGCGTCAATCGTTCACAGGTCAGCGGCATGACAACAGATGAACGCGACGACTGGAAAGTTACCATGCCGACAAGACGAAGCCAGATATTCGAGGTTCAAGATGAAATCCTTGACGGACTAAATTCATCGACTTCAGAACGAGAGTATCCATTGCATAGTCAAGGACCAAAACCAAAACACGCTTCGTGGATATTTTCAAACATTTGCGGTAGCTCTCCGCTCGCCTTTGGGAGAGGTTCGTCACCCAGCTTAGGAGCATCCATCCAGGAACATAGATGTTCTGGACTATCAGCAGTACTAGAAACCCAAGAAATCATAGGGAACAGGATCTGTACATCCAAACGAAATTCTGATCATAGATCAAACAAGAGGATCTTCGAGAAAGGTTTGCGTTGTTTGAGACTATAGTCACCCAAGCGTTTACAGCTGACTCGAGTGTAGCTTCGATAAGCCTAACAGAACCTCACCATGATGGCGACGATGGCCAAGAGAACGATGATGTCGAGATGCTAGGTTATTACCATCAGAAATTTCCTCATGAGTTGGATATAGACTGACCGGTTGAAGACTTTGACATGCCCATTGCAACGGCGAATCTCGAAGTTGGTAGGTACTTTATGCAGGCGGAGCAGCAGCTTAGCTCGCCAGATAAGGGTCCGCATCAGGTTGTTCGGAGGAGATCAATTCTGGCTCCGGTCTATCTTTGGGGTACTGATGCCGACGCTCCACGGATCGGGGAGTTACCCAACGCCACGATGTTACCGGGCATCTCGCAGCGCATCAGTATGACGTCGAGTACGAGCCGGCGGCGCTCCCACACAGTCTCTGCACATAGTCTAGAGGTAAAGCTGAAGACGTTGGCTCAGAACACGTGCTACGACTATGGGACCACCCCCGCGAGATCAAGAAGGCTTTCCCTGCTTCCTTTCAATCCGCCCTTTCAAAAGACTTTGTGATTTGCAATACTACAGCACTTGCTGTTTCAGCTAATGGGACTGCTTACAGGTTGCGGTTAGGTTGCAAATGTTGCACCGCTTGATGAGCTGATAAAGGTGCGGGAACCTGGGAAAGCTGGATGTTTGCCATCCAAATGCGAAGCAATCCAACCAATTCTATTGGCTCAGACTACTAAACCCATCTGTTTTGATTCATCGATACCAACCAAGCAATGATAACAATCCTCCAGTATAGATAGTGACCATGGTACAGCAAGTATGCGCCTCGACCTCAAGATGCATCTTCCGAGGCCGATCGCATGTGCCAATTGTCGTTGAATTTGCCTTTCGGCCTAATACATGCAAGGAATCGTCCTTTGGGGCAGCAAAACCGGTCTGGTAGGCGCCAGCAGCGTGGTAACGCCGGCAAGGAAGCGAGATAACCGCCTGTGCGCTTGGGGCGTCTACGACCGCGCGCTGCTGCAGCACGCGCTTATACACTCCCTGTAATGTCGCTTACCGCAGGCGCCTAACGTCAAGCTATGAGGACGAGCATGCCTATATCGTTTCTTGTGCTCCTTCACGGCAGAGAGTTCGCAAGTTAGCTGCTCGATATTCTCGAGGTTTAGTCTCGGCTGCTATCGTTTCTCTGAAGAGCGTCAGAATCCTCAGAGAGGACTGGTAGGGCACGAAAAAATGACTCCGCAGCCACCACGACCCGAGAACCTATCGCAGCGGCCCACAACATCTCCTTCCGAGTGGTGTCCGGAGCTTCCTCATATTGAGGATGACCAGTCTTTTCCAGAGCTCACACGAAAGTTATCTCTGTTAGTAAACACTATATTTCTTACGACTTTCGAAGTTAACACCACCACTAGATACTTTGTCGAGGCTATAGAAACCTCACATACCTGCGAACAACTGCGGACATCGTCGGTCGGACACGATCTGAGACTTATGATAACGTACCTTTCGAAGACCACCCGGCGATTGTAGCAGCACTACTGTTAGCACGCCCTACCATGGGCATCAGGATCCTTAGCTAAACGTACCTTAGAACATTGAAATGGCAATTCGCTTCCCTGGAACCTGACGATAGAGGGATGCATGAGACTCGAGGGTATGCGTGCGAGAATCGTGGCTCGGCGACTCCTTACACATCTCTCCGAGCGCGAGGTGATCGATTGTCTCTTCTATGAGCTTCCGCCTCTAACGCCCAACGTCGATGAGGCCTCAGATATGGAGGCTGGTCCGGTCTAGGACCAACCAATAATGATGGCCTACCCGGGAGAGGTTTTCGAAGAGCATACATGGCTACTTCCAGATCATGCCTCTCCAGATTTCCAGCGTCCTCGGCTTGCGAGGAATGGTTCAGGATACGGTACCTACCAAACAGACGGCACCACTGCGGACATTTCAGACGAAGAAGATCCAACCTCCTTATTTACCGGACTGAATGCTCTGGAGATTGCCGCAGTAGCAGAGGCGAAAAATTTCTTGGGCCAGAGAATAGTCCAGAAGATTGTCAACGGTATTTGGTATGGCGAAATCGTATTTTGGGAATCCCTCAGTGTCCATACCAAGAAGAAGGCACAGCTGTATAATGAAAGGTATGTTGGAAGTAATCGAAATAGTATAGGACCAGATGATTGACCTTCAACGTCCAATGGACGTGGTCGAAACTTGGTATGGCGGTGATCTTACCTTGATGCTCGTCACCCTTGCCTGTTTACTCACTCCGAAATTTTGGTGTCGTCTCCAAGGGTCTCCTCTAGACATGTTTGCGAGGCCGTCGGATATTACGTCCATTACTGACTTGTGTACCAGGAGGCGGACCCGTATTGCCGTCTTCGTGTTCCAAAGTATCAGAAGATCTTCGAGGCACTCTTCTTCGCCTCGTTCCTAGCGCTCTACTATACGGTATTAGTGGAACGGAATCCTCGGCACATCACACCCATCGAGGTGTTGCTGTATATCTGGATTGCTGCCTTCGCTTATGACGAGTTCGGCGAAATTAGGGATGCTGGAACGCTCTTCTATGCCGCTGATTTCTGGAGTTTGTGGGACCTTGGCATCATCCCTGTTGGTGCCGCATATCTAGTTGCCCGTAAGTCCACTGAGTTTCCCTTCAGCTGCTACTCCGGTTGATTAGATTGTCGGCGGCGCCGTAACTATTTTACTTGGGATGGTCTGTCTGCTAAAGTCTCTCATAGGAGTCATTGGGTTGGTGAAGGACAACGATCGGATCATTGGCACATCTTTCGACATCCTATCTTTAGAAGCCCTCTTCTTAGTCCCTAGGTACGTTTGATGGCTCAGCCCCGAGAGTTACCGAAATGGGGTACTGAGCTTCCCTAGGACATGCTCAATGCTTGTCTCCACCCATATTTCGGCACTCTGGTAAGCGATAAGGTCACGGTGAACGAAAGGCTGAGCTGATCGTTACAGATTCCCTGCTTGAAAGAGATGGTACGCTACGGAAGCGGCATGTCACTATTTAGGGCTGCAGACTAACGGCCTATCCGAAATTTGAGACCAAAGACTTTCTCAAATTCCTTGGAGTGGTCGTCATACTATACATCGGTGCGTTGGCGTACCGTGCCGTGTTCTATCCACACTGACCCAGGACACCTAAGGCTTTCTCACGACCTTTACACTACTTGCCCGGGATCATTTTACACTAAGTGAGATGTCTTGGGTATTGATCCAAGTGTTTTTGGGGTAAGGCGGTGACGATATCCGGACTCCACCGCCAGTTAGACTAATGCAGCGGTGTAGGTCGAGTTACCTCGGATTTGTGAGTACTCGGTTCTTGTCGTTGTCGTGATGTGGCGGCTCACACCATAATAATAGGACATGACCCAGAAGGTAAGAACGTACCCCTGTCAGTCTGATTGAAAATATCAAATTGTCGGAGTGTGCTGATTGGCATAGATTTCCTGCTCGCTGGGCCGCCTTTAATGGTTGGTGCATTAGCTCCCGCATAGCCGCATTGACAGGGTGTCACGCTGATGTGAATACTGATATGTTCGCGCAGTTGATTTTTGTGTGCATGACGGACATTCTTTTGATCACATCGGTGACCAGCCTTCTCAGCAACAGTTTGACAAAAGTGTGCCCGATAGCCGCTTGGTAGCACAAGCCTCGCACGGGCAACAATGCGTGGACAAATTCCCGCGCTGCTCCACAATCGATATTTGCGGTCTTTGTTGGGTGGCTGATACTTTCCAGGTCATGGATCATGCGAAAGAAGAATAACTTTTCCAGTAAGTTTCTGTTAGCTACGCAGCATGTGCATCAGCCTACCAGAGCGCTTATTGTGAACAGATATTCAGTCTTCGTTCTCGAGGTTCGTGATTTACTCGGGTCGAAAACCCCGCGGCGTGATCGTTTAACTAGTCCACTCACAATGCTAGGCATCTGCATCTCGTCGTCTAACCTATTTCCTCCCCCCTCTGGTAGGTCGATTTCGCGCTGCTGTTCTCCAGCCCTGCAGTTGCTGCAGGCATAGCTGACAGGCATCCCGATCAGAACCTAATCCCACTAATATGCTTTCGACCGTTGCGGATATGCCTCCCTCCAGAGCAATTACGAAGTGCGCGCATATTGCTCTTGAAAGTAACGCATGCTCCACTCGTAGCTGCAATCTGGGCTTACGAGAGCGGGTATCGGTACATCACCCGCACGATAGCACGCTCATCGCCGTAGCAGAAGCGACCATTTCTGGCCAGTCGAAACAGCCTTTCGCGGACTCTTTCGCTTAAAACAACGTTTCGAGTCCCGGCGCTTAGATCTGAGAGGCCATTGGTCAAAGCAACGAAGTTCCACACCGGGACAGGACTACGGGGACCAACTACTGCGGACAAGACCGGTAATACCATTACGGAGCTCAAGCAAATGATCGAAGAGTTGAGTTGGCAGGTCCGAGAGCTAAGTGCATCGATCGCACGGCAGCCTAAAGAGTGATGGTGTGATGGTCGACTCGACTTTTCGAAGTCGGCAGGCCGAAAATCGAAAAGCGACTTCGAACAGATTAATTCATGTCAAAGCTGTAAACCATGCACCGACATTGGGCATCATGACGGGATGCTCAAGTGTGCAGTCAGATTTCAAGTTTGCCAAATGCAAGTGTTCGAGAGTTCCGCGGCGGACGCCGCAGCCGATCGCGCCAACGGTTCTCGCAAGTGTGGTTGACAATTGACAGGGCATGTAGGGTGTCATCGCTGCGGCTGCGCCTTTGGTGTGCACGGGAAATTTGAGCGGCGTGATGGAACAGGACAGCCGAAACGTGCTAATTGCCCTACCTGGCTCGTTTCTGCCGTGGTACCGTCGCCCTGGGACGCACTAACTCTTTTCGTTGAGATGCAGCTCAAGGCGGAGAATGGCACACCCTAACGCTCACTGCCTACCTACAAGTACCCCGAACGGTGGGGGCCAAAAAGCTCATGCTGGAGCTACCGCGGCTACCTGGACTTGTCCGCTCATTACTGATATTCTGCCTTGTGAGCGACACCTAACACTTTCCCACACCTTCACCTTCACCGCCGCCTAAAATCCATACCGGGTCAACATCATTGTTCCACCTTTCGATAACGTGCGACGAACAGCCGCAGTCATAGATGCTTCTATTCTCGTTCACATGTTGGTACTCTAATATATCTATGTCATCTCCCAGATCGGAGAACCCAAAATATCAACCTCCGTTACTCCCGAAATATATAGTGAACAGCGTGTAGCCAAACACTTGGCCTTTTCGTCTCCAACATCTTACCAACAGGTTCAGTTCACCAGAATGGAACATACCCCGCAATCTCTGCGATCGTCTTTGTCACCATATCAGCATCAGGGCAGACGGTTAACGTTTGCCTACAACCCTTCGTACCCTACACCACCTCAAACCGAGTCTACCTCTTTGCGGCATACTCCCAACCCTGGACTTGGATTGTTCGGTTGCTCGATGGCGCCGTCATCCGCCCACTCTGGTGCGAGGGGTCTCCCACCGTCTCCTCAACCATCCGAGCTATGGACACATTCTTCGATCGCGGATCAAGACATATCCCATTCATCTCAACCGACGGATCTCTTTTCCGAAGCTTACGATCCGTTCTCGACCATGCACTCGACGTCAGCTTCAACCTGCCTGCCATCAACATTCGCTTCGGCACCCCCTGACGTACCTAGTCTGACTCAGTCTCCAGGCCTGTCGAGTCACAACCGGCAGTCACACCGGTCTTCCATTTCTTCGTCTTGTGCGCCCTCGGATGTCTATTCTCATGCAGGCTCTGACGTTGCCTTTACTCCGAAGGTGAAGATGGAAGATTCCAACGACTGGTTCGCTAGCAGCAACAATAGCGAGTCCCTTCTGCAAAGGACGTTGTCTGCGCAAGAGTTATCAACGATAGCACGAGAACCTTCCACCTCCTTCTCGAGACCTTACTACCTCTTCGATTCCCACGACGGTGTTTGGGAGAGATCGGAGAGACACTCGGATTCTACAAGATACTTGACGGAGCGTGATCACAATGAGCTTCTGTCAAGTCCGGACAATCGTCGCTCAAAGTCGGACAATGACCAGCGCACTGTCACAACTGTGCCGCGCACCAAAAAGCGTCAGCGCACAACCCCAGAGGATGCGACTCATGAGTGTCGCGTTTGCGGACAGCTATTTAGGAGAAGCTACAACTGGAAAAGCCACATGGACATTCATAATCCCGTTCGCAAATATCCGCACCCTTGTCCGGAACCAGACTGCCCTAAAAAGTTTACCAGGAAAACCGACCTGGATAGACATCATGAGAGTGTAAGTGACCCTTGTTGTGTACGGACGGAAGAGATTTTGTTGACGGGTTTTAGGTACACTTGAAGAAGAGGAATTACCGCTGTGGACTATGTGGCAACAGATTCGCGCGCAAAGACACTCTCAGGAGGTACGTTCAATGCTTGTGCCGGCCATCCTTCCAAGCTCATGATTCCTGCAGACATAGCGAGGACGGCTGTCCCAAACGGTTCGAAATCACGTCCAAGAATGTCAGAGATTCTCCGCCTTCCTTCCATCCCAAAACGCCAACAAAAGACATCCCGTTCCGAAACCGCTCCTTCAGCATAGAGGCATCGCAGCCAGCTGCGGTATCACCGGCGGTGGCGTCCTTCCCTTGCCCGTCTTTCCCCAACTCATCCGACTACCCCAGCAACACCACGGGCTATTTCTATTAGTGGCAACTGTGCAATGGAATCATGTTTTGATCAAATTTGGATCGCGAAAGTATTCTTGGAGAGGCGTTCGTCGGATGCAGACGGCTGTGTTGGATGTTTCATGTTCATTATTATCACACTCGGATGGGTCACGAACTGATAGGCGGCGCGGCTTAGTCAGCAATGAGGGAATTGGTTGGGGGCAATACTGTCTTCTATTTCGTGCGGAAAGGTAGATATTGGCATACATCATTGGTGCTTGCGTCCTTTCCGCAAGCGAATATAGAGGAGTCACACTTTGCATGCGAGGTTGGATCATTTTGCTGCTGCCTTGGGTCTTTTCCTCATTTCAATCAAACTTAAGTACGTGTATTGTTGCACAGGTATGGTTGAATAATCAGCCCGTTCCACCAAGGGTCACTCTTAGTCTTCCACCTTCTGCCTCGAAACTCAACCATGGCATCATCATCTTGTTCCGAGGTTAGGACTTGTTCCTCGGGTATAACAACACCATCGAATAATAGAGCAAGCAAAGCCACGCTAACACCAGCCACGAAGCAAATCCAAGCGCTTGTTTCAATCTTCCCATTCGTGGAGACAGCGATTTTAAATCCAAGCTTCCTTCGAATAAAAGTACTTTATAACGCCCGTGCGTTGTCTGATACCGGGCTATCCGGATCAACGAACCATTTATCGATAAGGATTGAATCCTACAGGAAACTTGAAATCAGAGCTGAAAGGCAGCAGTCAGTAATCTGCACATGTACATGTAAGCATGTCCCGCAGTATCCCTGTCTGGGAATGTTTCACTCGTCCAGCCATCCCCTCCTAACCCCTGCTCGCCTCACAAGGCTTCCAATCCCATCAACACAGACACCTAACCTTCTGACAAATGCTGAGGAAACCAAGATCCCGCATAAAGTATTGAGGACTGTGCCTAACCGCCGGCGCTTGAAACGGTGCCACAAACGGGTTCAGCTCCTGCATCCGCGCTTCTCTAACCTACCTTGATTTCTGCTGGTCTTTATAGTTTTTACTTGAGATGAACTTACCCTAGCTAAAGTTTAGGTTGCATCCGCCTTTCCCTCTCCCTCTCCCTCTCCCTTCTTCTCTTTGGAGGACTATGGTGTACTTGTAGAGGCAGAACGCATCCTTGTAAGTTACTGGACCATGCACGGACAAGCATACTGATCCTTCGTCCTTCGCTTGGTGCGGACAAGGACATGGTTCTTGATGGGTGGGATTTTGGGAAGGGGGTTGCGGAGCTGTGGAATTTCTTCTGCTTGGTACGTACTGTCCTGTTGTGTGAAACCTTGAAGGTAAGGTAAGGTCAGGTAGGCACAGACAGTCGAGACGAGCTGAGATGGGATAGGGATCAAGACAGACAGCAGCTGAAAAAAGTGAACCCTTTCTTCGGGATTGATCAGGTCAAGCGTTGGTTTGCTACAGGCTACCTGTACAATGTGATCACACGAACACGCTCTCTTCAGTGCGAGGAGGATTTTATGCCGTCATCATGTATATCTGAGCTTATGATGCGGTTTCCAATGTACATGCATTGTAAGGTAGCTTCTCAGCTTGACCCCGCACACGCAGACCCAGAGCCGGGTCCAGTGACTCGCACGAGATCCATCCACCCACACCTGCGAGGGTGGTGCCAGTAGCTTACAGTAGTTTGTACTTGTATAGGGGATTGCAGAGTGCTGTTTGGAATGTTGGGGGCTGTCAGCTGTGGGTGTACTCGTACTCGTACTCGTACTCGTACTCTCATCCATACGTACATATATAGATGAAGGATTCGCTTGACGGCTGGTCACACTACCTGATATGTTTGAGGACATGTACATATAGCTTTATGAGTCTACAATTCTTGAAGGAATGATATAGGGGTGCGGGATAGAAGGTGCGGATTACATATTTAATAATACATGCGGATAATCGGGATGCTTGAAGTGAAAGGGACGGAGTACGGAAACAATTGAGTACGTTCTCATTTCCATATGTATGTATACTGATTTACAAGAAACTGTTTTGGCTTCAGATGTAGTTAATAAGCATGATTTTCGGCTCCTGAGGATCCAAAACTGGAGCCATTCCAACAGACCGTGATCCTGTCTTACACATTGGCTGGCACAACATGAATCCTTCGCCGACCAAGAAGGCTCTACTGGGATCTGGCCATTTCATTCTTTTATGCCACTCTCCTTCTGTTCCTACCTTCCTGCCTGTCTACCTCCGACTCGTCGTTTTGGTTGAGCGTCTTAAAATCACACCATACCAGGGAGCCAGTGGATTTGGTTCCGTCGAGGCGGACGATGATCTGTTTTCACTGGAGAAGTCGAACGAGGACGCTTCGCGGGGGCCAAAGTGTCAGGTTACTAGCCTGGAGGATACGCGATAACGTATTTCCCTGTTACCCGAGCCACCCGCCTATTCGGGCCACCTCAAATCCCATACAGATCATGAAATTTCAAGACTTCATAACTTCACATTGTTAATAGATATTTCTCTAAAACCTGTTATATAGCTTCTTAATACTATGAATTTGAACTCTGATATGTGAAAGAATTAAATTTATGAAGATAATCAAAAAAATTATAGTTTTTTTATAAATTACTATAAATTACATATATATATATATAAAATCTTAAGTTAAAGCACTTTTTCTATGTTTTACAGATATTAATAATCTTTATAGTTATATAATATTACTAAAAATATGTATTATTAAGTTTCTGCTTAAATATTGTGAAGTTATGAAGTCTTGAAATTTCATGATTTGTATGGGATTTGAGGTGGCCCGAATAGGCGGGTGGCTCGGGTAACAGGGAAATACGTTATGGTTAGCGACGACCACAAAAGCCAAGACACTGGACAACAGCCTGTACAACCAGTCTCAAACATAGTGGTACCTCCTCCTCCTTCACCCCTTCCTTCAAAATCCGAAATTCGACCACCCGTACCTCCACCACCTTCATTGACTCCCAATGCGTTCAGATCACAAGGGTCACCATCTGTTCTGGAGCAAAAATTTGCCGCGGCCGCAAATGCCAACTACAAGCCCGAAGAAGCTGAGCCACCTTTCAAGCTGTGCTTCTTCTTCTTCTATGGCTCCTTGATGGACCCGAAAGTGTTACAGGCCGTTCTTGAGCTTCTGAAAGTCCCTGTGGTCGAAGAGGGATGGGTAACCGGGTTTGCGATGAAGATGTGGGGAATATATCCGGCTTTGATACCACACAAAGGAGGAAAGGTCTTCGGGATGGTGTGGAAGGTCAACGCCCAGTCGCATTTTCTTCAATTTATGGAGTATGAGACTTCCGTCTATACATGGTGCTCATGTGACATTGAGTTGAGCAATGAAGAAACCTTATGTGATTGTCAAACCTTCTGCTGGGCCGGAGATCCCAACAGCAAAGAACTTGAGGAGGGAAAATTTGACCTGCAACGTATCAGAAGTACTTCAAACCCTCTGTTGTTCGCAAAGGTCCGTCTAAGGAGTAGCTTTGAGCATCAATTTTTTCTTTAGCCTAGATCAATTTTCAAGTTCAAATACTTCCGTTCTACGCTTGCCGGCCATTGGTTTGTTGTCTAGTGCCTCTCTCATCAACTTTGAATAACCATGTTTCTGGCATTCATTCAAGACAAATTTGTGCGCAGGAAGCCTTGTAGAATAGGTTTCCTATCAAAGTCAGTTGTCATCTATACACTCAATTCATCTCACGGCCAGTACCGAGCGAGCTGAAAAGTGCAGCGGCGGATTCTCGCAATATCGACTACACTTGCTGGGCTTATCAGTATGAGACACCGCCAGGAGTTCAATGTACGTCAATCGCTGAAACTCGACTTCGCAACCATCCACACGGTTCATTGGCTCTTGATCAATTCTGTCTTGCTAAGTGACAAGGCACAGCAACCAAACTCACGAACGAGTCAGACGGGGCGGCTCTACGCAGAAAGACTATCAGAAACGCTTAACGTCACATGAAGATCCTCTGCATCTCAAAAGCGGAAAAACCAACTCGAGCATCGTCCCATGTACCTTCAATGGATGCTCTCGGATGGAGACGCACTAAGCGGCGCAGCAACTGAGCATATATGGCCTGGTAAGTGAGAGCACACGGCTTGTGTAACGGTTCTACAACACCAACACCGCTCGCTAGTCTCTGTGACAGTCATGTACTTGCGAATGACTTCTATTCTTAGACGTTGCGCCTCCACCTCTTCTACCATACTGATCACATCTGCTGTTCTGCAAAGCTACTTAAACTCCCAAGCCTTCTTCCTCTTAGTAAACTAGTCAAAGATCATCTAATTTCACTTTCTCCAAGAGTGCCTCACAGATCCATTGAGTTATATCTGATTTTTCATCATTTATCGATTTTCCGACAGCATTGCGGGACGTACAAGCGTGATCAGCTCGAGTTCACTGTGAATTATTACATTTCCGATTAAGAGCTCAGTATGGCATCTCCAGCGAAGCGTAGGATGGGTATATATTCCCGGCACATTCTTGCCTCCTTGATAGGAACAAGGCTGCTCAGTTCCATAGACAGCGTCAATCTGCGCCTCATGACTTACACTTTACCCATCCCCACCCTTCTTTTCTACAGTATGTGCTCGATTACACCTTCAGAGGTCTTTACTAACTCTCGTCTAGTTTTGGCTCTGACTGAATGCGTGTCCAACTCGCCCGGGATCCCGAACGTTTTCCTTCTAAGACTTCAAAGTCAGAATGGCACTTCAACCGCCTCGGAGACTTTTCAGGTGCGGGTGGGCTACTTCGGTAACTTCTCGTGGCTGCTGAGACTTACCCCCTTGGCATCAGCTAACAGACCCTTCAGGAGTATGCGCTGGCCAACCCACCAACCTCACGTGCTATTCAACAATAGGAGCTTCAGCACAATCCCTCACATCCCGCTATTTTCAGACCTCGAACGCCACAGCTACCGACGTCACAGCCGCCACCTCTCTTTCCTCCCTTGCTCTAGTCCTCCAGTCAAAGATCTTCCT
>JAABUP010002985.1_pt1 | contig 30907 bp, 45 predicted proteins | sample 5559201 | NCBI WGS metagenome assembly JAABUP01 (sample SAMN10711887, study PRJNA513373) | rock metagenome | isolation source: Antarctica rocks | place: Antarctica | reverse complement strand
ACTGGATCACTGGTTCTGCACAAGAAGGTGATCTCATATTGCGGCAACTGTACAGTGTGGTCTGTGTATCATTGAATCAAGTTCACAAGACTGTGTCCTGAGATGCTTGTGTATCAGCAGTGTCTTTGATGTCAGTGACACATGACCTGTCTCCACTTCAGTCAAAATGATATTAGCAAGCATGCTCGTGCTTCCGATGTCAGTGGTCTCAGTTGCATAGCGTCTGTCTGTCACAGGTGTGGAGCTGTACATGCTTCCAGCTATTGACATGATCAACCACTCAACCCAGCCTGACAAGCGCAACACGCTGTTACGCAAGAGCAACGCTGAGCTCACTGTCAAAGTTGATGGTGAACCCATGACAATACAAGGCTTCTTCACCATGAAAGCAGGTCAGTGCAATCTGCTGAGACTCTTGCAGGCCTGTCATACGTACAGAACCTTGGAGCACACACATGGCTATGTCTGATGTGTGGTTCCTGAGGACAGGGACGGGTCTGCCATATCAAAGATTGTCTTGTGCAACATGTGCATTGCCCGCCTGGGTCATCAATGTAAGAACATAAGTCTGCTTGAACCTGTTGGTTGTTCTTGTCTCTGCATAGCTCTGCTGCTTCTGGTCTGGAGGCTTGCCTTGAGATACTTATACCACCAGCATCAAATCACTCTTTACTGACGCAGAAATGTTTACTTATGACGGCCCGACTCATCACTTGAGCCCACCCAAAATCTGTCATGCCCATCTCTTCAGCTGCTGTTGACCCTCCTTCACTTCATTGACTCAGCTATTGGCATGAGGTGTGAAACCCCCTTGATGCTGCAGAGAGAGATATCGCAAAGGGTGAGCAGCTGCTGCACACATAAGGTGACCTCAGCGATGCGCAGCTACTGCAGACCTACGGCTTTGTTGAAGACTTTGAGCCTGGCTATGACAACCCCCACAACTTTGTGCCAGTCCCCACTGTGCTGCTCCTGGAAAGCTGCAGTGAAGCTGGGGATGAGGTACGCTGCAGCAACTATGATGCAAGTGCTTCAGATAGCACTTCACATCTAGAATGAGCTCTGCAGTTACTCTCTACTCCTGTCTCTGCACCTGAGAGTATGAATGTCTGTCCATGTTACAGGTTTTGTGCATCACTCACGTGCTTCCTGCACCTCCTGTTGTTGATGGCTGTGTGCTGCATATCTGCAGCTGGCTTGTCACGCATATGCTGTGTATGATGTCTATGCTGCACATGATGTACATACTGTACGTGAAGCAGCTGCAGTTGAGCAGCAACACCAGTGGAAGGCTGTGCAGCCAATCCTCAGGTCTTTCACTAAGCGTCAAAACAGCACTTTGGTTTTGCCATAGCTGCTCCACATGTGCCAGCAAGCTGCGCCACACATGATGCCGCACCGCACAAATCTGTGCACACCAAAGCAAGCTATTGTGTGTACTCTGGTGAGTATTCAGGTGTTGTGGACATGGCTTGCAGGCTGCACTGGCATGTTTTGAGGGCAAGAAGAAGCTACTGCAGCAGGCCAACATCCTCAAGGATGCCTTTGTGGTCACCTCACAGGAGCCTTTGCCAGATGATCTGGTCACTGCTGTTCAGGTCACTCCCCTGAGCTGTGCTGTGCTGTGCTTTGCTGTGCTGTGCTGTGCTGTGCTGTGCTGTGCTGTGCTGTGCTGTGCTGTGCTGTGCTGTGCTATGTCAGTCAAATGGTTGCTTAGCAGCTACAGTATGTGCTGAGAGCTCCTGAGGGCTTGCCTTGTCTTTGTGTGAAGATTGTTCTGATAGTCCTGACAAGCTTGCTGAGTCACATCTGGTTCTTGCCAGATATGAGATATCATGTTCTTTACAAGACTTAGGAAGCTTGGTGTGAAGAGTCTCTGCAGGTTATTGTGCGATGGTCCAGATACTCTGCTTGCAGACAACTCTAATCAATGACAAGTATGGCCCTTGCAGGTCCTTCACATGGAGCCACATGAGTTTTCAGAGCTAGAAAAGGTAGAAGCCACTGATGGTGCTGGAGAGGCATCAACATCGCGGCCTGCATCAGGTGACTCAGCATTGCTGCAGACATGCATCCATCCCATGCCCCTCTACATTTGGTAACGTTGGCTCCGCATGCCCTCAAATGGCTTGACATCCCCATGTTGCTCAAAGTGCATTATCTCATAAAGAGGAGTCTGACATTCCTTCAATGCAGAGTGTTAGGCTTCTACGACGCATTCAGACATCTTGCTTGAAGTCTATAGTTTGCTCTGTAGGAAACTGCATGCACCAGGAGCTGGTATTGACAGTGAAGTTACGGTGGTGATCTCTGTGTGCAACCTGCAGCGGAGCCTCAGCCAGCTTTCCTATTGGGCGCTGGCTTCATGAATGACACCTCGGATGCACAGGCTGTGTGCACCACCCTGCTGCGCCTGGTGGAGAAGCTGCTGGGGCGGTACCCCACTGCCCTCAAAGATGATGCTGCTGCCTTGCATAGAGACAGGCCCATGCCACACAGGTGACGTGTTGTGCCATACTGTAGCAGCTGGTCAGTGTTTATGTTTTCCTTGGCCTATGCTGGACTGGAGGCAAGCTTCTGGGAATCCTTTTTGACAGCCCGCTTTGAGGCCTCTTGAGGCATTGCTGGGGCCTGTCTAGCCTATTTGTTGGATGCTAGATTAATAGAGTGCACAAATGGTAATTGCATGCTGCTGTACAGGTGGAAGATGGCAGTGAAGGTACGCATGGGTGAGAAGGAGATCCTGCAATCGATGAAGCAGGCTGTTGTCATGCTCATGATGGCCCAGGAGGAGGATGAGGAGGGTTCAGATGAAGACGAAGATAATGACGACGACGATGATGATGATGATGAAATTGGTGATGGTAAGCCTGCTGATGCTCTCAGTGCACAGATGCAAAGCTGTGCATGCTGACCAGCATGCTGACTGTGCGTGCTGCTGCTTGTATGTGGTGCATTACTCACAACCTGCCAGATCACAGGCTGAGAAGGTGCAGCACATGCACGCTGTTGCAACTCTAGGCTTGAGCAGCACACACTCCATGAGCAGCGAACTGTCTCATGACCCAGGTGCATGTGTCCCATGCTGCACTTTGCTGAGCCAACTGTGTCAAGCCATGTTAGATTGCGTCGAAGTCTCTCTGCACCAGAAGGCAGAGCATTCTGGACTGAGGCAGGCAGACCTGTAAAGAGATTTATGCCTTGCTGCTGTTTTGCAGACACTGGAGCTGAAGAGACTCTAGCACGCATTATGGGCATGAAGAGTGCTCGTGACACATCACAGCAGCAAAGCTCTGAGCGCAAAAAGCACCAAAAACGTTGAACCTTAGCGTCTTAGATCATCCAGGCTTGTGGCAATTTTCACTGCAGTTGCTGGTGTGTCACCCAATGATCACAGCAGCACGAAAGGATATACCAGAAGCTCAGTGCTGGTGCCAATGAATGATCCCGCTGATGCCATGTATCAAGCTGAACTGATACCCATTGGCCAAAGCAGCACATGTAGAGATACACAAGCAAGATACAACGTTCGCATGTTACACTTGCACATACTGCTATCAGCAACATTTAAAGGAGCAAAATTGAGTAAGGTCTTGAAGATTGCAAGTCTTGCAATGTCTCTCTGAGCCTAACTGCCTCTGTCTATCTCTAACTCTACACTACTCTCTATTTCATGTCATGCCTGTCTTTACATGTAAATGAGCACAGCTCCAGTTTCTGCTGGAATACTTCAGCCTACAAATATGACACTAGCAAATAGCTGTCTGGAGTACACAAAAACATCAACACCACAGAATCACCGCCGCTGCGCATTCCAAGCTGGCCTGTCAATAGTTGGAGGATATGCAGCAGCAGCATTCGGCCGAGGCGCACCCCTGCCTGCACCCTGTTGAAGCTGATTCTGACCCCCAGCTGCTCCATAAGCACCATAGCCACCACCACCACTGCTACCACCAGGAGGACCAGCATTCCCACCATACGCACCCCCATAACCATGTGCATACGGAGCAGCCCCTCTACCACCCCTCCCCCCATACCCACCAGGCTTAGCATAGCCCTGAGCACCACCATAGGCAGCTGCTGCTGCTGGATTCCCTCCCTGGCCTGCTGCACTGACTGGAACAGCCCTGCCCGGTCCAGCATAAGGGGGATGCATGGGGCCGCCAGGGACAGCCCCTCTGGGTACTGCACCAGGCAGCCCTGGATGTCTGCCAGGAACAAAGCCAGCAGCTGCTGCTGCTGCTGCTGCTGGGGGTGCCATGCCAGGTCTCTGACTGGGATCGTATGCTGGGACTGAATAGGGAGCGCGCCCAGCAGGCTGGGGCATGCCCCGACCAGCACCTCTGCCCTGCCCTCCATGGGGTACTTGCTGACCTGGGTTGTGGCGCTGCCGTTTGGGGTCTGGCTGTTGGGACGGCTGCTGTTGCTGAGGATGCTGTCGCTTCTTTTGTTCATCCCGTTCATGACGGATGCGCTTCAGCTCCATCTCATGCGACGCCTGAAACTTGGGCAGGTCCTTGGGATCGCAAGCTGGTGGCTTGTCATAGTAGAATTGATGCTGCAGGTGACACATTGAGTCAGGAAAACGGCATTTGTTTTTGCAAGCTGACGCATACTGCAGACCAGGATAAGATAAAGGTTGCAGCAATTGCTAAATGTGTGGCATGACTGCATGCAAAGATAGTGTGCCTGACATGACTGCATACCAAGGATCAAACACATGCGTCAGCTGCTTCATAGCCCAGATCTGTGCTCTGTCACTACAGCAGGCTTGGTCTACAAGGCTTGAGGGTAAAATGCATTCTTGACCGTCTGGCATCACTCGAACCACAGCACAGCAGAGGAGCATGCAAATGCATGATGATGCAGCTTGGATTCTTCAGCATGCAGGACTGCTTTGGCACAAGTCATGTGGCACACATCACCAAGAATACATAGTACAGCTCAGTAAGGTCTACTCACTGCTGCAGCATCTGTTGCTGAAAGGCGCCGCTTTGGATCATACACAAGTAGTTGCTCCAAAAAGTCCAGCGCCTGCAGTCCACCATACCTTATGAAAGACTCTGTGACATTAGCGGGAATTGACTGATAGTCATGTGCTGCTCACTGACTATGGTAATGATATTGACAACAGTCCAAGCAAGTTTCCCACAGTGCAGCAGAGACAGGAAAAGTGAGTGATTGCCCAATATTGCAAAAGAAACCATGAGACCTTGCAGTCAAAGGGCACTTACGCCGTCTGGCAATGTCTTCTTGTTTGTGCGAGCCATTCGGTTCAATGTCTCACGCAGCTTGTTCTGCTTGTATCGAGCAGGGTTCAGGTGCCCAGCCCTGCATTAGTTCCAAATCACATATTCAAAGTTTGCTTCAGATACTGTCACAGAACAAAGCCTGCATGCCAAGTGCACCTTCAATGACCTTGCTAATGTGCAATGCAATCTGGATATTTATGACAGCAACTGCTGCAATTGTGCATTGTTCAAAGTTTTGCACGAGCCTTGCCAACATGCACTACAGTCTCAATTATGACAGCACCTGCTGCGCATGTGAAAATGCTGCAAACAAGGCCACTGAGGCCGGTTACAGTGTCCTCCATGTGGTGCGTTTGAGCAGAGCAGAAATGGGTACAGTGCATGGGGATGTAGACCAAGACCTTGTGCCCAATGCGGTAATTCAACAACACAGTTGCAGCGACAGCTGGCAGCATCACGCATGACACCAACATGCGCAGGCAGGCAAGAATACTACTGCACATTACCACTTACCCTCATTCTGCATGTTACCTTCACAATTACAAGTGGAGAACAGCCTGCATATACTCAGGGGTAGCAACGTCATGCAAAATACAACTGCTTACAGTCTGCTGCGTGCCGGGCAGGCCAGGCATGCAGCAGACTGTAAGGGTTTGTAGTTGGCATGACGTTGCTACTCCTGAGCTTGAGTATGTGGACCTGTGTGTGGACAGGTTCTGGCATTCATGAGAGTTGTGACCCACCACTGCAGCTTGCTGAGGCCAGGCATGTTGTGTTCATTGGGGCAGCCCATGACAGCCTGGATCTTCTCCAGCTGGTCCATCTCATCCTTGCCAGGGAAGATAGGCTTGCCCACCAGCAGCTCAGCAAAGATGCAGCCCACACTCCACATGTCAATCTCTGTGTTGTACTCCTCAGCTCCCAGAAGCAGCTCAGGAGGCCTGCGTAGCAGCCGCAGCAACTCATTGTGTCGTGATAACGTCTGCATGGCAAGTAGTAGTTGCTGGTTCATCAAACCAGTTGTTTGTTGACGGGGTGAGCTGCATGGATAGGAGCACATTTTGGCTTGAATTGGACTCACATACCCTATTGGCAAAGGTGCCAAAACAGGAGCCAAACTGCTTGGACTTGACTTGACAAAAGGTCCACTGCTTTGACTGCAACAGTGATCCCTCAACTTTGACACAATTGTGGAAGGCATACCTGTACCAGAGGGTGATGACCCTGTTAGTGAACTTGGGATGCTCCAGGTGAGTGAGAGTGTGTCTGGCCAAGCCAAAGTCAGCTAGCTTGAGCTGTCCCTCATTGTTGATCAGCAGGTTTGACGCCTTGAGGTCACGGTGCACCACACCATTGGCATGGCAGTGCGCCAGGCCACTGCACAATTGCTTCATGTACAACTTTATCTGCAACCAAGACCACTATGTCAAGGACTTTTGAGCGGCACCATCATACAAACGCGTGATTGGGTACAAGGGTACATGCCAGCAGGAGTGAGCGCCTTGCAAACCGACAGGCAAGATGAAATGGATTGCTGCACCATTTGATGACACGTGTGATATTGCATGACCAGGTTGGTATCACAGGCTGCCTTGCACCTTCAACTTCAAGGGCAAGGCTGCCAGCCACACAACGCGCTATGAAGGCAACAGCGCAGCACAGATGCATGTGCTGTATCGGTGTCATGGTTTTGCCTTTGGGCAAGAGCCTGTGTAGACCAGACATGCATGATGGACATGATTTGCAGTCTGCACTGGCTCACCTGTGGTACTGTAAACCGGTGACCTTCCCTCTCCATGAGACCAGTCAAATCATGGTCCATGTAATCAAACACCATGTATATACTGCCCTTCATACCATTTACTCTATGCACTGCATGTCAGCAGTGGTGTCAGGCCTAGGCTACTGATCTGCTCACAACCTAAACAGTGCAGAGCCTATGTGAATTTGCTCACCCTGAGAGCGTACAATCTCCCGCAGGCAGATTACATTTTCGTGATTGAGAGATTTCAGCAACTTAATCTCTCGAATTGCGGTAATGGGAAATCCTTCCTTCTCGTTGTCCATCCGAATTTTCTTGAGTGCAACCTTGTCATGCGGGCTGCCTTTAGGTGTTGCCAAGAAAACTTCCCCATATGTTCCTTCCCCAATCTGCTGCCCTTTGTCATAGCATTTTTCTATGCTTCGACAGCCCCCAAAGCTATCATCTGAGTCTGCTACGCTGGGCAACTCCACCTTCCATTTAGAAGGGCCTGGCGTGCGGGGAGTCGTGCGAGGCGTGGACGCAACAGATGCTGGCCTTGCTGGCTGCGGCACCCGAGCAGGAGGCATCACGCTGCTAGGAACTCCGGCACCTCCGTTTGCACTTGTTCACTGAGAGGAGCAGAGTAAGCAGATGAAGAAGAAGTGCTGAGTGACATAAATCCCTGTCATGAAAAGTGTTCACTCAGAACAAAAGAGAACAGTTTGAAGCCTTCACCATCAAATATTAGCAAACGCTACTGAATCAGCCAGGCAACTGTATAGTCAATGAAAGCCTCAACCAGCAAACATAAAGGCCCTCTGGGAGCTCGAGAAAGTTGCTGAACATGCTGAATCACAAACAAAATTTTAAAACATGCTTCGTTCATTCAACTTCGCAAAAAAAAACATTCATGGACAACTTTCACAGACATTGCACTCAAACAACGTTCAAACCTTCTTGACAAGGGCGGGCTGTCAGCCTGTGCATGCTGAACCTGTTGACTTGCTGCAGAGCAATTGCATTTCATTTGCTGAAATTGAAGACAATGGTTTGGAACAACAGCTAAAAAAAGGAAAAATAAGTAATGCCAGTAGCAGTGGAATTTATCATCCAATACACTTCAATCTTAGTTACTTCAAGCAAACACTTGCTGAAAATGCATGGTGTCAAGATAAAGGATCCCAGGCACAAGTAGACTACCAAAAACTCCATATGGTACAATTCAAGTACTTGTTGTGCTGGTAGCGCTGCCAATGGCTACATGCCTGCTTACATACCCTCAACTGTACATACACTGATGTGAAACCACATATCACATCAGCTTCTCACCCTTCTCTTGACAACAGGCTGGGATGCGGTCCCTGCCTTTCGCTTGTTGGAGCTGGATGCACCTGTTGCCTGCAAGGCCTTTTCCACTTCTGCTTCATGCTTTGATAGCCATGTTTGGAGCTCTTTCTCAGCTTGCTGATACTTTTCCTGTGCTTGTTTGGCTTTCCCGTCAGCAGCCAGATAGCTTGTAATAGCCTCACGCTGCTCATTGAGATTGTCATTTTGGGCGTCCATCTGGGCAGCAAGCCTGGAATCTTCATATCCCAACACACCAAACTCCACCACTGTGTCAACCTCTCCAGGAACCGTTACAGATGTCAGTCTGCATAGCAAATTTTCAGCAAGAATGTGCATGGCCAAGACTATGGCAAACACCTGAAAGACCAGTGGTGTTGGGGTTTGACAGCCCCTAGCATGATCAACAACAAACAAGCCCAACATGGAGCATCATTGCAAATTCATGCGAGATGGAAGCAGGCATCAAGAAACTGATTGTCCTTGTACCGTCGTCAATCTCCAGCTCCAAGGTGGCAACATTGCAGTGTTGCAGACAGACATGCGCGCAATGTGACAAGCCCCATGTTGCATATATCAAGTCAAGTTGGGCACAACATATATAGGTCCGCATGACAAAGCACAAGGCAGGTCATTCACCATGTGGGTTGCACAGCACTTACCCTGCAACACAAATGCCCTGCAGTCTCAGCAAGCCACCAGGCTGCTCCAATGCAAGGATTGGGGGGCAATGAGCTCCGCTGGTTGCCCTGGATTGAGCAAAGTGATGCGCCTGCAGGCAACTACAGCATGTAAGTCCTATACGACCAGCCTGCAAGGAGATAATCTCTGTTTACAAAGCAATCTTGAGAAGGAGGGTTGGAGGGCTCTGAGCACAAGGCTGAACAGCCAAATCTGTGTTGCAGGCAAACGCATGTGAAGATGACTGGTTCACCTGCTTTGATGTGTGAAAAGCCAAGGCCCCCTCCAGCCACAGACTCAGCCCTCTCCGCACAGCAGCATCATCAACTTCAAGTCTTGAGTCACGCGACACATCTGTGTCTGCAGAGAGCATACACATAAATTAGCCTTGCAGTGCCAGGTACAGACTGAGGCTGTTGCAGGCTGGGTTTGCTATTTGTGAGCACATTGGCTTTCACTGGTGAGATTGACAGCATGGGTGCCATTCAGCCTGCCATGACTGTCCTCTAATGTCTCGTTCAGACTGCTTACTACTGTGCCAAAAAGCAAGAGGAACCAGAAGAACAGCTCACGCGCAGTCATGACGCAAGAGCATGGTAGAAGTTTCCGCCAGAAGGTGCTTCACCTTGAGGCAGAATGGAGAAAGCCTCGTGCAAGAATCCCAAGAGACCATCAGGCTTGGCAGATCCCCCTTGGTAGAAATAATCCTGCAGCTGGTTGCTGACATTCACAGCAGCTGGTATGGGTAGCAGGACATTCTGCAAAACATCACAGAAACAGGTCACACAAGTACCCTTGAGCAAGTATCAGCTGACAGATAGCAGTGCAGCTAACAGATTGCAGCAAGGATGCTTGCATGTGAGCAGTATGCATTTGTGACAGCATGACGTTTTTGTGACGTCCTGATCAATCAACATACTGCATGACCCAAATGGGAGTCTGGCAGTTATTAAAGGTTGCAGTGTGACCTACCCTGGGATGCTGATGGCGTAAGGTTGTGACAACCTCTTCCCCTGTCTTGCAGAGCATGCCAGCCATTTGTTGCTGCAGACATGCTGATGCACCACGCACCAGGGCAGAGCCCTCGGCGCCAGACAAACTGCCCAGAGTCCACTGCGTTTGGTCTGGGCTTGCATCAGAGGTGTCTTCAACACCAAGATCAGATGTGAGGTATGGCAGGTCAAAAGCAATGCGCTTGCCCAGTGAAGCCGGAACCAAGGGTCCTGTCTCGGGCCGGGGTACACGGAAGCTCGCTCCATCTTGCCATTGGTCAATTTGCCTGCAGACAAGCCCACCCTCTTGCACCTTGTAGTGCGGTGCATGGGATTCTGCATTGCGTATACTATACACATAGCTAAATATGCAGCTGAACATGAACATGCCAGTTGGTCAACATTGCATGGCAGTCATGAAATCAGTTCATAGCTGCCTTACTCTTCCACTTTGCGTAGCTGCATCTCAACATGCTCCAGAGCTGCGCCCACATCTTCCAGTCCCTCCACAGGTGTTATTGCCTGACTGAGTTTGGTTTTAGCACCTTGCAAGGCCTTCTCTGCAGCATGAGATTCCTTCTTGGCGTGTGCAGCAGCCTGCATGTCAAATACACCAGTGTCAATACCCAACATGCAACTCTTCTGGAGCAATGACTGGAGCATGTAAAGGACAGCAGCATGCAAACAACACATCAAACAACAAAGGAGAAATGCCTGGCACCAAAAGCTGCAGTCATGCCCAATACACACCTCAGTCCGCTTCAGCTTCTCAGGCCGTAGCTCACTGATGATCTTTAGGTTTGCTTGAATGTCGCCCACTTCTGCTGGCCTATCAGAGTACATGAAGGGAATCTGCAGAGGGGTCAGGTCTTTGGTGAGACCGCATTCAGCAGTCAACCTCAGCTCCAATCTGTGCTTGTTAATGAGCCCACAGGGTTGCTCAGACAAGTGCAAAACCTCTTCAGGCAGACTGAAGCAGGCAGTCCTCTCCTCTACAGCATTTGCTTCCCAAGTATAGGAGCTCTGCTGATTCACTGCAAACTTTGGCACACTTGATGCTGAGCCAGCTGCCAGGGTCATATCTTGATGTGGGACAACAATGGCTGCCTTGAACTGCAAGCAGCGCCTAGCCTCCCGAAAACTGTTGATGTTGCTGTGCTGGTTGCCGCTGTCATCTGCCAAGCACCACTGTTGCTCTGGAAACTTGAACCCAACAGAGAGAGCAATGGAGGGACTGATCTCTCCTTGAAGCTGAAGCTTTGAGATGGGCTTGGCAAGGACTGTAACCTGGGACAGGTGCTCAACCATGCAGTTTGCATCCACTGGCTTGGTCCAGGCAAGTTCTTGTTGTCCCAACATCTTGGCTTTGCGCATCTGCTCACCCAGTGCTGCTCGTTCCTCAGTCCAAGAAGCACTTAGAACATGTTGTCCTGCAGTGACTGGCAACACGCCATGCATCACTACTTGGCAAGCATCTTGGTCGTTGAAACCAATTGAGTCTCTGAGCTTGAACTCGCTGCTGCCAATCCTGACTTTGCAGTGCCTCCTGACTCCAGCCTTGCTGACTACCAAGGGGCACTCTTTATGTGTTTCAAGCTGGACAAGCACAGCAACTTCCTGGCCTTGCAACAGTTGTGTTGCGTCTAGCGGCTGGTGCTGTTGATCAGATGCCCCTGCTTCTGCTCCGGAGATGACAGCTGCCTTGATGCCCGTCACAAAGTCTTGTGCAAGCACCTCCACATTCAAGTCAGCCTGGTCTGAGATCATGACAACATCACTGCCCTCTGCTGTCACTGCTAGGTCATAAGTACCAGTCATCAACTGCATGTCCTGCTTGCATGTGTACTGCCCATCCCTGCCAGCGCTGGTCAGCTCCTTGACATGCTCATCGTCAAAAGTCAGATACAGCTTGGAATCTGGATTTAGGACTGCCAAGTTGCCATCTTTCAACTGGACAGTGAACCGCTGCTCGCTGAGCTCCTTCACCGTGCTTGGAGGGCGCAGGAACTCTGCAGTGGCAGCTACGCCTCTGCCCAGGCTGACATCAAGCTCACCTCTGACATCGGTTGTGCTGACTTCATCTTCAGCTTCTGCTGTGTCCATCTGATTTTCCAGCTGTGGGTTGTACACAGCTGTTGCTGTCAGTAGCAAGCGCTGGTCACCCAATGAACATGTCTGGGTGGGAAGGACAGCAGCAGCAGTGAAATGCTGCTGACCGTCAGCATCAGTGGTTGTTGACACTTCTGCTGCGACCATGCTTTGTGGCTTGAGGCCCATCAGAACGTTGCTCAATGAGAACTGCAAGGGGGCGTTCTGCCATGCAGCTGCTTCTTCTTCTGTGCCCAGCAGGGCCACCTTGACCTCTACTCTGCTGCCAGCAGAAATGACTGGCTTGTCAGGCTGTCCCTGGTCTTGTGCAGCGCTGGTGGGGAGCTGTGCAGGCATCAGCAGGCGTGCCTGAGGTGAGACCCCATTGGGAGTGGGTTCTGCCGTGAGCTCAGCTGTGTGCAACTTGGCTGTGTTGCGTCTCAGCACCACTGTCTGTGCCGAGGGCTCATAGGCTCGAGACAAGGTGATGGCAGGCAGCTGATACGTGCTCTGGTCAGGCAGCAGCTGGAGGGCTGATTTCTGCCAGCTACACTTCAGGGTGTATCTCTTCTCCACTGCAGGCGCAGTTGGTTGGCCTGCCTCATCAAGCAGCAGCGCAGCTACTGTACTGATTTGAGAAGCTGCACCACCCTGCAGCTTGAGGTTTCCGTGCTCATCTTGGTCACCCACATCTGGTCCTGCACTTTGGTTGCGTATCAGATGCATGCCACTGCAGTTTTGGTCACATATTACTGACCTTTACAAGCCGCTGTTCCTAACGCTTGCTAGCAAATGGCAACAAACTCATGTAGCTGCAGCAGATTAGCATTGCACTGCAGATTATCAGCAGTAGACTTCATGCATGTGACTTCAGGTAGAGCATGCTCCTTTTGAAAATGGACTGAACAATAAAGACGCAAATGCATGTTGAATGTGTGCATGGTGTCACCTGCAAGGCCACCAGCAACATCTTCAGGTGTCATGACTTGCAATCTCTCCACAGGCCTTTGGCTGAGCAGAACTGCTGCTGGCTCAGTACTTGGGCTGATGATCACTTGCTCAAACCTGCAAGCGAGTACTGTTGCATATCAGTCAGGTAGGTATAGGGTCTTGTTGATGCACCAGCGTCTATGCATGACATATGTTGCAAGCTGTCTTACACTGCAGCGCTGATAGATTGCAGAAACGCGGCAAAACCTGCCCTCGCAGTCACATGTGAGACAGAAGTAGCTACAGCGACAGGACAGAAGACGCGTTGATGCAAACCTACTTGCACAGAGCTGATGTGGGTGTGCCATTTGAGCCAAGCAGAACACACAGAAGTCCGATGCACTCCCAGCTTGGCACTGTCAACGCCTCACTGCCATCCAGGCCATCACAGATGAGTACAGCTGAGCCAACTCTGCTGTTGCTGCAGCCTCCAGGGAAAGCAGCATGTGCCTGTGCTGTGCTGAGGACGTGTAACTGTTGCGTGACAGCACTTGCTGTGATGGTGAGGGGCTGTTTAGGCTCAGGCGCCACTGTGACGTGATGAGGGGAGCCTGGCACAGCCTTGAGCCCAGTCAGCATCAGCTTGACATTTTGCCGCTGCATGCGCTGAACCTCATGCAGGCCCGAGGCCACTGTATTAGTACCCCATTGGAAGCCTGTGATGATGCCCATGGCGGTTCTGCCCTGCCGCTGATTGTACTGCACAGCATTGCCAATACACAACACTGATGCTACCCGGTTACCATCCTCCTCCAGCAAGCCCATGCCAATCTGAGGGGAGCTTCCTGCTGTTGATGGGTCTGAGGGTGCAGCAGACATGCTGTTCCCTGTTGACGATTTTACTTCCACAGGGATGACATCAGTGTGGAAGCTGGGGCACTGGTCTTCTGTGATTGAATACAGTGGGGATTCTGCTTGACATGTGTCCAGACTGGCCTGCCAACACTGTTCATTGTCAACGTACGTGAAGGTTGGCGTACCAGACAGTGGACCAATGAGACCAGGCCTGACAGTGTCACAATCACCTCCAACCTGCAGGAGGCAATGATTGCCTTGAGTACAATTGCTTGCATTGTGGGCCTCATTTTGCAGGACACCATCTTCCAAAAGAAAGTAAGCCAATCAGTGAGGCCAAGACATAGTCTGTGACCTGAACAAGACAATGAGCCAGTGACACAGCATTAGCATACAAGGATGATCACTCGCAGTGCGCTATGATCTAGTTTGCCTTGTCCATTGCTTTTGTTGATACACCCACAGTTTGCTTGGCAATACAGCGATATGACCTCAGGGACCCAGCAATACAAAGGATCATCAATGCACACAGATTGCCATGTGCAGTCAGGTTCTGTAAAAACCTGAGCCAGCAACACAAGGTGGCATCAATCAAGGACTCACTGCTTTTGGTAAGCTGAAACACGTCGAAACTGTATTGTTTGTCTCTGGACTATTACATGGGCCATGCATGCATGGTGGAGGCAATTACCTGGCCTCCCTGTTCATCAAGGAAAGCAACCGATGGCTGCAGAGCATTGCAGTCAGAGCCATTGACTAGGTCCTGAGCCTGCACGCCTGGCAAGATGGTTGTGGGCAACCCAACAGTGACAAGGCAGGGGAAGGAACAGCTCAGAAAGATTGCCGCATCTGCGCTTCCAACTGTGATTTTCATGGTGACAGGACCCAGGTCAGCTTCAAAACGTAAGCCCTTTAGCTGAACAACATGATCAGGTCCGCCTGCTGCACTGCTCTGCTCCAGGGTCGGCACTATACTCCTGTAGTTACACACACTTCAGCAACAAAAAGAACTGTATTTCACGCCAAACAGCCTATGCATATGCTGAGTACTTCTTCTGTTGCCTGGAACATGTGAATGCGCAACATGCCAAGGCTCATAGACTTGCAGAGTGCTGTAAACATCAGCTGCACACCCTATGAAGACCTATGCATGCAGAGAGGTCCTGGCAACCCTTGCCTGCCTGTGCAGCATTTTGAATTGAAAACAACGCAGACACATGGAGATGCCAACTAGGTAGCGTGTGTGTAGGCAGTGTCCATGTTGCAGCAGCTGCATTAGAGTGAGCTAACTTACTCTGCAATCTTGACATTGAAGCTCACATTCAGGCCTGCCACATCAGCATCTGTCAGGCAGACAGTCTGGGAACCCCTCTTGAAAGTTAGGCAGAGGTCTGTGGGGACGCCTCGCCTGATCTGTAAAGGAGGTTTCACCAGCTCGAAGCTCTCAGCATGCCTCAGCCCCGGCGCTTCAACTTCTATTGAGTACCATGGACTGCTTATGGTGGCAGCAGCGCCGTCAATGGCATGCTGCTCAGCGGAAGACCCAGCCCTGACCTGCAGGTTTCCTGAAGCGAAAGTGTCCTGGCCTAAGTGCAGTCTGACCTCATACTTGCCAGGGGCATCAAAGCACCAAGCGCCTGAAGGGCTCTGACAGTTGCCGACTGTGCCAAAGGCCACTTTGCCTTGAATGGAGGGACGCACCAAGTCATAAACTGGGGAGCAAAAGTAGCCAGCTGTCTGCGGTTGTCTGACCTCAAACTGTGCCTTGCTCCACCTAGACTTCCTGAGCAAGTCAAAGGCAATCTGTGCGTTGGGGCTGCTGCCACTCCTGGTTCCGCTCATGTCATCAGTCACTGAGGCATACTGATCAGTACATGTATCTCCAACCAGTATACTTTCTGGGGAGCCTGGCAACGACTGCCTTCTGCTGCTTGAGGAGCTGCGAGCCCGCCCTGGACTGTACATGCCTGTGTGCAGTGTTGCTGATACCAAGCTAGCAGGCGCTATCCATGGCTGTGACTCTTTGATCTTCTGCAGCTCAGGGGCAGCAACCTGAGGGACATAATACAGACAGTCACAAAGCAGCGTACATTTGCAGCTTAGTATGGTGAGGGAAGTCAAGAAAATGGTGTTTCCTGGCCAAACCTTACAGCTTTGAACTAACACACAGACAGGGAAGTTCTGTTCAACTTCATGATGCAGCTCTGTTGAATGTTCTGTGTTTCACAGCACCAAGACAGAGATTGCAGTGGCAAACCTTGTGCAGCAAGAATGACCTCAATGGTACCAGATACGCCTCATCTGCAGCCTTTGTTGCATAGTATGGACTGAGCTTGCAAAGCACTTGGTCCTCTGCCTCATCATTATGTGTAGCATCCAGGTGAAAGCCGCGTAACACAAAGACGGCACCTGCTGTCTCAAAAGGCTTCAGCTCATCACTTGTCTTGGCACGCCTGCAAGACAGCTGTAGCTTGTGAGGATGAGTGACAGACTTGGAATGTGCTTCTAGACATACATTGAAAAGAATCATAAATCACAATGCCTGCTGATCAGATTGGTCACCAAGTCCTTTGTTCACAAGACAATCATCTATGAAACGTGTTTTGATGCAACAATACATACGTGAAACAGGTATTAGCAGGTGAAGAGACTGGAGGCTGTGCAAGTCATGAAGTAAGGTCGGTGACTGACCGCTTCTTCTGCAAGCTCACAACCTCGCCATGCTTGAACAAGCCACCATTTGCTGTCAAGGTCGAGGCGTCAGCACTGATTGTTGATGTTCTCTCATAGTCATTCAGCATCTGGCGCACCCATCTGCCAACAATTTCTGGTGCATCACCATCAGATATAGCACGCCTCACAGCTTTAAGCAGCTCCTTTTCTTCTAACCCAGCTTTGCTCAGCGATGTTGCAAATGGCTTTGGGACCATCATGAATCCCTGCACAGCCCTAAGGATATCAGAGCAATAAGATTACCCTTGACCATGCGAAATGCCACATGGTAAAGCATTGGCAGCTGGAGATAGCAAGTGATGATCTGATTGCTGCTTAAGCATCAAATCATGTAAGGCTAGTCTGAAGCTAGGACATACGTGGATAGACTCCATGCTGAGGTCTGCAAAGTCAGCCTTGTACTCCTTGTTGGCCCTGGCTTTGTCTAGTAAGCCCAGATCAACAGGGTCTGACAGGGCCTTCATCTCCCACAGCGGCTGCATCTACAGAAGCATTCTTCCATCTCTCAGGATGTGCAGGGACAAGCACACAGCTGTAAGAAGCTGAGACATGTGCATGTGCCTGTCACAGCTGCACCAGGAGGCATCAAGGATCTAGAGGGGCTGGCTCCATTGTGATATGCAAGCCATGCAGCTCAACCTGCCATGAAATACAACTTTGTGCTGACCTGCTCTGAGCCTATGTCAAGGCCAGCTCTACGCCGTGCAGCGTGAAGCTGCTCATCAAGAGCAGCAATCTTGGGCACGTAAGCCAGGTAAACCTGCAGAGAGCATGCTTTTGCCTGCTATTTGTTGTGGATGTCTGCATTTCTGCTGCTTGTGGCAGCAAAGAAAGGGGCATATGTGGCAGAATATACAATGAGATGAGTTCAAGCCAGATTGCAAGATGAATCACAGTGACAAGGCTCAAGGTCAGATGGCTGAAGCTATAGGGCAGGCTTTGGTGTGTTTGTACCTGGAGTGTTCCCCCAGCTGCATCTTCCCCAGCTTCATCTTCTGTCTGCACTGAAAAATGGAGGGGCAGACAGGAGACAGCATGCTGGAACGCTTGCCTCATGTACACCTGTGACTTGTACTCGTCTGAGCTGCAGTCTCGCTCTGCATGCTGCGGCTGCCCATCTGCATCATGGTAGTCCAGCTCCACCTGAACATGTCAAGTTGTTAATCACGCATGACACAGTCTGGGCAAGAGTCTGGCCAATGCCCATCATGCTGTCAGTCACATAACATTGACAACTCCGAGGGTTGTCATGGCTAAGTTCTGACCTGGCGAGCACAAATGATGGTGACAGACTGATGGCGACAATCAGCATAAGACAGAATTTGCCACATTGCAGACATAACTTGGTCAGCAAGAGCTGAAGCATAATCGTCTTCATCCTGCAAAAGTAGCTCTCACACTAGAAGCAGTGTGCATAAAGATGCAGCTGATACGTACAGTCAGCTTGAATCTCTCAGGGCATGGTTGTTGCTGAGCGCTATCCTTGAGAAGTTGTAGCGTGTCCTCCATCTGTCTCTTGGCTAGCTTGCCCGCTGTAGTGCGGGTCGAAAACAAAGGTGAATGGCTTGTGACCTTGTCCTGCATGGTGCACACAAGCCATGCAGATTGCAGAACCAGACTGGCACCAAGTAGTACATGCAATGATGTATGCTCTGTTACCCAAACATGGCTTCACAGCATGCTCAGTAAATTTGACATGCTGTGTACGTCTGTCTGCCAGCATCACTCTCACTACCTGCGTGACCTGCATGTACCCTGTGACATATGTCAGCAGACACAACAAACACATTGACAGCTGGGCCTCTGAGCAGAACAGGTGCAACGTGGACATACCTCACTGCCTGCCAAAGCTTGTACCTTGCTCAAGACAAGTCCTGCAAGCTCGCCCACGGGGTGCAGGTAGGCATCATATGTTCCTGCAACAGCTCCTTGAGTCACCAAGGTAAACATGCACAACCTCAGCAGAAACCATGCATGCAGGCAAGAATGCATTGCGATTGTGTGCCCAGTAAGCAAGCAAAGCACTGTGCTTGATGTCTCAGGGAAGCAACAAGCACAATTGTCTGTGTAAGAGTCGTATGAAGGGGTGCAGAAGTGCAACAAACATGGTAGAAAATGCTCCAGCCAGGGCAAAAATGCCACAAACATGCCAGAAACGCAGCAAATATGGCATGAAAAAACCAGAAGAGGGCTGGTGGCAGTGTTGCTCACCCCCAGTTGCATGGCGTGCAGGGCAGGAGTGAGTCAAGTGAGTGGCAGGACAAATGGCAGCATGGTGGAAGATGATACGAGCAACCTTTCAGCCATGGAATCGACTGTTAGCTGTACAAATGCAACTTGCAGGCAAAAGGCATACTGTATGAATATGGTCACATCTGATGACCAGCACACGAAATGGTGCATCATCTAAGCTGATCCCATGCAGAGACACAAAGCATGTAAATGAGTGCATGAGACATGATGCAGCTACCTGCAAGTCTGCTGGCCAAATCATCTATGAATCTTTCACCTTGCCCTGTCCAGTCTTTCTTACCCCAAACCCTTGAGGGGTCTACACCTTTTAAAATGATGCGGGTTCCAGACGACTTGGCAAACTCTTCAACTGTTTGTCTGCACACACAATGTGTCGTTGCAACATTGTTAAGCTTGCACTCACTCAACACTGCATTGATTGACTTCATGAGTGATTTGCATGCCACATGGTCATTGCCAGATCAAGCCACATCAGCGCCAAAATGATGAGCTGGTGACGCCACGTCTGGGCGTATGCATTCAAGCAAACACATGCAAAGCCAGTGCATTCTCTTATCATATGCAGAGACATCAACTAGCTGTTGCCTACAAGGCACAGCTGTGAGCAAGCACTGTATAAGTAGGCACTCCATACATAGGCATGAGCAGCAAAAACCGTCAGCCTACAGAGTGTATTACCCATTACGACCGTTAGAGGTGACGCTCTTGGCTAGCTCGTCCCCTGGCTTGGATATCCATGTTGTTCGGTACCGGTTGCTTTTGCATTTGGTCACAAATCGTAATTCTCCTTTCTTGCGCCCATTTGCCAACAGGTAACCAGTTGCTCCCTGGACACGGCAGCAGTGGTTAGTGAGATTTTCTGCCTGGCAGCATGACCCAGGTTGGCAGTGGTCTTGACTCCAGCGCCATTTAGCATAGATAATAAATACGATTGGTGAGTGAAATAGAGCATGCTGCGTTCCTGAAGCAAAAACATATATGATAGAACATACCTTGAGGCCCCAGCCAAAGTTGCCAAGCACGCCGCTGCGCATGACACCCCACCTTTCAGGATACAGCCTCTGTGCCGCTCTGAACGCCGCCTGTATTGAAGCTGATGGGCTCAAAAAGGTGCGTGCAATGCATCACACAATGTGGAGCACAGATGTGGTTGCATCAGTTATAATCTCACGTCCTTTGAGCCACAATGCAGAGGCTTGCCAAAAGCATGCAGTTTAAAACACTTTTGATTCCTGTACCTGCTTGCGACGTTCCCCTTGAGCCTTGGTGTCAGCGCCTCGGCTGGTGATGTCGCCAATGTTGGAGCTGCTGTCATAGCTGACACCAATACCATTATCTTCCAACACCACAACCTACGCATTTCACAAGTCCAAGTTGAAGTGAGTTGTATGCATGGTCTAAACCATACGCGACTTTTGCACAGCCTCAAAGTTGTAAAAGCTGATGTCATCAAATGCTTTGCAGAACCAAGCCTTGACATGTGCAATTGCAGCATAGGCTGTATAAAGGCCAACTAAAAGGACATGTATACAGCCGTGCATCCTGAAATGCTTGCAGCTCACGTCATTGATCTGATCAAGCTTGAGATGAATTTCTGGAACCTCTTGACCTTTGGCACCCTCCAAACAGTTGTCTACCAGCTCCTCCACAGCCGTAAAGTCCTTGTACCTGGAGCAGCAGTTCAGCACATCTCGTCCTTGACCAGACAGTGTCTCTATGTGCATGCATGAGATTGATGTCTCATCATGCATGTTTGTGCTGCAGATACATGAGCATACCACCTCACATGCTCCTTGGAAACAGGTGAACCTACATGTTGTCTGTGAAGAGGTCAATACAGTTGGCAGCAGCAATGGAGGTGTTGATAGGGTTTGTCTCCATGCTGGTAAAGATGAGGTCTGCAAAAAGAGGCACCTTCCATCTCGTTAGCTTCTATACCTAAACGAAGCAGCTGTGCACATGTAGAGCACATGATAGCGCTGACCTTCATCACGGATGCCAATATCAATGTTGCAAGCCTCTTTGCTTAGCTTTTGCAGCAAAAGCAGGTCTTGTTTCACAGTGACCTTGGACCCATTCCAGCTATGAAGTGCAACATCTTCCGCACTCAGCTCTAAGCCACGCAGCTGCATGCAGAATCATTCCCTGTCTGTGCTGTGAGAAGTACATATTGCACTTTGTAGAGCACGCAGTTGCAGCAACAACACGATGGTGACACAACATATAGCAAGCCACAAAGCTGCATGCAGAATTATTCCCTGTCTGTGCTGCAAGAAGTACATATTCTGCACTTTGTAGAGCACGCAGTTGCAGCAACAACACGATGGTGACACAACATATAGCAAGCCACAAAGCTGCATGCAGAATTATCCCTGTCTGTGCTGCAAGAAGTACATATTCTGCACTTTGTAGAGCACGCAGTTCCAGCAACAACAAGGTGGTGACACAACATATAGGGGCCTTACCCCCTCCGGCAGTGACTCCAGGTCACGTAGCCTCGACAGCAGACGTGACTTCAGGTCGGCCAAATTTTCTTGCACAACATCGTCGCAGCCGCATTTGTACTTCTCATTTCTAGGCAAGTGGAACGTGAACATTGTGTTCACACTATGATAGCATTCTCGAAGACCGAGAAGCCTTGAACCAGAGAGAGTTCTCAACGATCTTTTGCAGCTGTATACAGGTGTCGCACTTGCAAGGTCTCGACACAAAATCAGCGGCACTATGACGAGCCAGATGACAGTCCACTCTCACGGTCGACTTCTGACTCAACGGCAAACTTCATGTGCGCACAGCTGCAGCATGCTGCACGATCAGGTCGTGAACGTTCAGGTTGACCGTGCTGTGGTATGTGTGCTGACCTAATGGTGCTGTGCTTTGGGAGCACGGTCATGAACACAAGAAGCTTGGCGTGGCTGGCTACCTTGATACGTCTCACGCTTCACACAGCCTCATCGCGCAAGAAGGCCGCAACATTTGCTGTGTTCTATCAAATACAGCTTGCAGATCTTGTTGGTTAGATCCATGAAGGGTTGACCTCGATTTGTCCGCCGCATCTGCCCTGCACCAACACAGCCTGTTGCATGTAAGCCCAAGCAAAAAAAATTGCCGCCTGGCAGCCAGAGCTTGTCATGGAGGCCAATAGCGTTGTGGAAGTTCGGTTTACCGGAGGGTACGGATTGCAAGAGAAAACGTTTTACCTAGCAAGAGAAGACTTCGAAGCCATGGGCTTTGAAGATCTGTGCAAAGGAGTCTGTGCACGCCTGGGAGGGGACCCGCAGTTGGACTGGCAGCAGCTGCTAGGACCCCGACCTGTTCTTGAGCTTCAGGTACTTAACCGCTTAGGTCAGGCTGGCAGGTGTGTAGCTGTGATAATGACTTGTGAAGTTTTTAGCTTGTGAATTTCTGCAGATATGCGGAATCCCGTTGTCACCAGAAGACATGTCTCCCATTCAGCTTTTGTTCGCGGGGCAGCAGCATATGACAATTAGCCTGCCAGGAGCTCTGGGTCAGAATAGCTTGAAGGCTGCAGTCGCTGCTTTACAGGATGACACTTTTCTGCCCAGCCTGCTCCAGCAAGCAACATCATACAAGGCAGCTGACGACATTTGCTGGCAGTTTCTTGTTTCGGACCTGACAGCTGGACAACTGCATGGAAAGGCTATTTGTGACTTTGACTACCACACAGCCAGTACTGATCCGCTGAACTTACAGCTGCGGACCTGTCAGGGCATGGATAGCGTCCAGGACAAGCTCATGGATGCCTTGGTCGCGACGCAAGTGCAGCCCATGTTTGAATTGGCTGTAGAGGAGTCCTTACAGGTAGCATGATTTGTACAATTCCGGCTGCCTGCGCTGCTGTCAGGAGTAGGCCATCCAGCTAACAATTGTGCATTGCACATGCGTTGTGCAGGCGTGGGCCAAATGGTTGTACGACACCAGACAGTATCTCGTGTCTCCACTAGCATCTGGTCAACAGTGCTTTCTGTACTTGATCCCATACAGAAGCAAAGCTGAGATCAGATTTCTCGGTTTTCAACCAGGCACAAATGCATTGCGAGAATCAGGGGCTCTGCAGAATTGTATCAAGCTGGTGCTTGACTTGGATGAGACTCTGGTCAATTCTCATGAGGATGCTGGCCTTCAGGTGTGTATGGAACAGCGTACAAACTAATGCTATGGAGCAAAGCACTCAAAACTCATGTTCTGTTGTTGGATTGTATTTGAGTCATGAATGATAGAGAATGCGCAGGGTGTGCTTACTCCCTGCTGCACGATTTGCTGTCTTGAGGTCAAATTTGATAGCACATGCTACATACATGGTTAGTGAAACTTTGTCACTTGCAGTACTATCGGCAACAATGCCAAATCATGACAAAGAGGACGGCATCACCAACCAGAGAAGCCATCTGCAAGTTCATCAATGAGGGCTGTTTGCAAAGGAGTGCAAGGGTGATCAGGTGTGGAAAAGCATGGTCTGATAAAGTCGAAGCTGCGGACTACCTCGACAAGCAGCTGCATGCCCTGTCTTGCAACGGCCAGGTCCAAATATATTCTGAAGATGGCGAATGGACTCAGTGCAGGTGCGCAGCAAAGTTTGCTTGCTAATCTGGATTTGGCTGTTCTGCTTCCACTATGCTTGTCTGCAAGGATCTGCAGTTTTGTGTTGCAGTTGTCAGACTTTGCTGTCAGTTCTCCTCTGTGAAGGTCTGCAGTTTTGTTAAAACTTGGCCATGTGATGACCCAATACCATCCATCCACATGGCGTTTATACACACTGTTGGTGTTGCCATGCGCATGCCTCTGCTGAAATGCCTTATTGACTGCATCTCAGGCTTGATAAAGGTTCTGTCTTGCAGCTTGTGCAACGCTGCCCAAGTTGATGACCTGCCACGCATGGCAGAGGTTGAGATAGCATGCGCAGTGAACCACTTGCTGCTGAAGCTGAGCCGCGTATGGCATGTGATGGGGAGTCAGAGTTTCAATGTACAACAGCTGCAGAACGCCATTGATAAAGATGCTGAAATTGCCCGATGTAAGATTCTGGCCAATGCATTGCTAAGCACTACTCTCACATCCTGTTTGTCTTGTATTGGCTTACCTGCATGTTTTTACTAGATCCGTAAAACAATTGCCCAGTAGACTCGTCTAACAAACAGCTCCTGCTCCACATGCATGACATCCATCGTCCTGCGTTTGTGCTGTGTGAAGCAAGGCTTCAGACATGTCTACACAGCTGTATCAATGCCTCTGTTGGCTTGCTGCTGCTTGGACTTAAATAACTTCTGGTTTTTGTGTTCACCAGGACAGTGTGCCTAATCCTGTAGGGCACCATTGGTTATCGTATGCTTTTGCTGTTGTTCAGGGGAGCCAGATGTGACACTCGTGGTCATAGATGCAGGCATGACCACCTTTGACGAGCCCAGAATGACGGCCAAGATTCAGCTTGCTGGAAAGCTGACAGCTAGCAGAGCTGCTGTCGTGACTGACACTGCTGTGTTCACATTTTATTCTGCCCCTGGGAGGCCTTATCAGAATCTGCTTTGTATGGTGCGGCCAGGTGTTCAGCATATGCTGGACAAGCTGTGCTCTAGGGAGCATGACCTTCACATCTGTGATGTGGCCGTCTGCACTGCAGCTAAGCCAGGATACACACGGGCTGTGTGCCGCATACTTGATCCATGTCAGCGCCATCTTTTGCAACCCAGTGACCATATGTACGCCCGCATTCATGCTGAGCAACACCATAAGCAATTGGAAGGGGTGACTACAATTTCCAAGGCAGCTTTGATCATGGATGATTGTCCAGACAGGCCTGGTGCGCATGGCACTGTCTGGAATGTTGCCAGCCAGCGTGTGCGCATCCCTATGCAAGAGTACATACCTGGATGTGACCAGGCGGACATGGTGTTTTGTGAGCAGCATATTCGCAAAGTACACACAAAGGTGAATGTGCTGTCCTCCTGGGCTGTGGATATGCCATGCCCATGGCGCCTCAAAGGGCTGTCTGCTGTTTGCTGTGTGATTGCTACTTTGTGATGTCAGCAAAATTGTCTCCCATTCTGGTTGTTATCTTTTTTGCAATTCTTAAGCATGTAAAGTTTCATGCAGCCAGGCATGTCCCACATGTAAAATTTAACCACGCAGCTTGCTTACAACGCAATAGTGCTTCAGGTCCTAACAGTTGATGAGCTGCAGTTGGTATTGGGACAATCTGCAGTGTTGCAATATAATTCTCGTGGGCTTGTAAACGTCCTTATTCGCAATCTAGCGAGTTGGATGATATCAGGTGAATGGCATGCGCATGAACGTGAAGCTTTTCAACTGCTTGTTGCTTCATGCGTGTCTTTTGCTGACACTCTGCTCCTTCTGGCACCTTAGTTATGGCAGGACTCTCTATTGTGTCTGAAGGACATTGTGTGCACCATGACCTCAGGCATGTGAAATGGCTGCAGGAGGTGCCAACAAATGTGCTTGCTTGACTGTCCTCACTGGAACTGGCTTGGAGTATGCAAGATCAGCCTTGTCACGTTATGAGCAGACATCTAGGCAAATTCATCATCTCACTCTGTCACAAGTCTCAAATCTGATGGCAGACTCCATTGCAAAGGTCAACAGGCTCACAATCCAGCAAGCAAAGGACCTTTTGGGCCATGGAGCCATGAGGGTGCAGCTCAACCTGCTCATGGGCCTTCCTGGATTCATGGATATGGCCCTTGATGTGCTGCATGCCAGTCTTAAGACTGGTCTCCCCCAGAATGATCAAGAATCCAGGTCAGCAGCTTTTGCCATTGGCAAGTGACACCCAGTGCAGTCACAGATTGTGATTGTAGCCTGGCAAGTCTACAGACATGAATGTACTACAAAGAGGAGGTGATATGTGGTCAAAAACTGAGAGACGAGACTTGTCCTGTACGTGCCTAGCTCATCATGCGCTGAAAAGTATTATCATTATTATTAGCAGCATTTTTATGATTATTGTAATTTTTGTATTATTATTTGCCTATTATCAAGTGGTTTTGCAGGCAGCTAGCAGGCCGAGTATCGACAGGTGTGAGGGACAAAATTAGAGCAAAGTTAAAAGATGATTTTCAGGCTCTTGGTGCAGAGGTGGTGTTTCGGCTACTGCTCATGTCACTGTCAGGAGTTACAGTCAACATTGAGTAAGGCTTCTCGCCAATTTGGTGTCTCCTTTCTCTAGAGAATGACTAAACATGAACGTTGCATTTCAAAAATGACACTGGATGTTGATGAGCACTGCTCAGGTTTTTGCAGTCTTCTCATTTTGCTTTTGTGTCTGCTCCTGTAGGTATACATTTATCTCAAATGGCATGACTCTGGAAGTTGTTAGTACAAACTCGGGTATTGTTTGGACCTTGGCTCATGAAGATGGTGTACAAGCAATACTGCCGCCTGTCGCGCAGCACCAAGCAGTGGCTGTCTGCTTGACTCAGGTGAGTATGTGCTGCTGTTCAAGGCTGTACAGCCTAGTAGACAAGCAAAGTATCCAAACATGTGTGCAAGCAGTGTCTAGCCAGATGGAGTTATAATCTGAATGTCTGTGTGGTTTCAGACGCAATTGCTGCCATGGACGGATCTTCTAAGAGCAATGCAAAAGTGTCTGCCGTTTTCCTACAACAATACCATTGATGGGCCGCCATTTGAGAGGCTTGTGGCCATTAGCATTGCTTCCACAGCACACCTCTTCTCTGCTGGCGTCACCACGGTAAGTCCCTTTGTGATGTATACCTTGTTGTCTTTTTCAGTGTCTGTGCTTACACTGAGACGTTATGCATGACATCATGTTTGTTTGGTGTGTGATGGAGCAAGCCAATCATTGCCATCATGTAATCAGCATCTTTTGGTTGACCAAAGCATGCAAAATCCTCTTGCTCTCTATTGCCTGTTCAAGATGTTTGGCCTGATGCGTACTTTGTATTCAGAAATTGGAGGTCTCTTGCTCCTGACTTAGAAGCTGTCCTCACATTTTACAGGTGCCAGGCGAGCATACTTGGGGCCGCTTCTTCCCAAGTGCTGCAATGAGCGAGTTGCTAGGGAGCTCAAAGTTCACAATTAGAGCTTTGCAGCTAGCTCGGGATCGCAGCCAGCTATTCAAAAGTGAGTGCACAGGCAAGGCCATGCATGCCCAATTCACTACTGTTCCAATTTGGCAATTCAAACCTACTTCTGATGTAAAGGAAACTGGTGTATTGTGCCAAGCTTCTGTGTTTATACCAATGTTGCATGCTATTTGCAGGCACACAAAGCGGGGGAGGGATCTTTGACTTGATTGTGGACTCTGAGACATGTCTGGAAACAGCAGGGAATCTAAATTCTCATCTTCCATGGGATGATCCCAACTTCCTTGTCTTCATGGACTCTATCTCTGGACCTCCTGCACCTTCCGGAGATCTGAGATTTGTGGTAGAGAGACCCAGAGGGAAACAGCAAGTGGTGGTTGTGCAGTGCAAACAGGTTGGCGCTGGTACAAGGCAAGGGCGTGATCGTACAGCATCGATTCAGGACATTGAGCATCATCTGATACAGCTCAGAGCATGCTTTGACAGGTGATACTCCTGCTGTGAATGCATGAGTCTGTCATACCTACCAACGCTTGCAGACTTGGACACAAGCACAGTTGGGCTAAACACCAACTGTGTAGCCCAACTGTGCTTGTGTCCAAGGTGATTGTAGCATATACATCATGTCTGGCACCGTCACATCATCAACAGCCGCGGTTGTGCATGCTGTCACATCAGCCAGTCGTCCAATTGAGTTACCCACAAAAAATTTAACATCATTGCCATCATGTTCTGTTTCAGCATTGCTTCAAGGACCTTCTCCACACAACAACATCACAGCTGTTGCTCAAGCATCAGTGTGCCTCTTTGGTGGGTTTGCACCACAATGCATCAACAACAAACCCTCACTTGAGCTGAGTGCATACTTCCCGCATAGCAGACGGGCTGTTCTGTAGCTGTCTGCATGGTCTGCATCAGTCAGAGTAACTGATTTGTATGCAGGTGGAATGCAAGGGGCAACTCTGTGCCAGTGGAGCTTGTCTATGTCTGGGTCACGTCTGCAAGAGCTTCACCAGAGCTTCTGAATTATGCCTGTCAGCAGCAGGATTTGATTGTTGTGCACGATGATGTGATCATGAGACTGTGTCCTCTTCTGGCTATAGCTCCTGAGTTGTATAGTGTGAAACCTTTAGCTCCACTTGAACCAGGCCTACAGCAGGTGAAAGGGCTAAAGCAGGTGAAAGGGCCACAGCAGGTGAAAGCCAGCAGGTCCAGCAAACAGACATATTGTGCACTGCCAAAGACACATGCCAGGGCGTACTGGCACAGGGTGCCATGCATGCAGGTCAACAAGAGGCCTATCATGCACAAAATTTCAAATCTTGCTTCCAATGCTGGGTGCACACTGCAATGTTTTGTGTAGAGATATGCCCAGATCTGTATTGACAGTGAGTTTGTTGACTTGAGTGGACTGTATGGGCGCACTCATGATACTGAACATACATTGGATTAGTCTAAATCGGATGGGAAGGACACGTTGTCAACCAAATGCAATCGTCCTGCTAAAGTTATTCAACTGTATCATGAATAAAAACATTTTAGACGTGTGCCCAGCTGAGCATCACACCATTCAAAGGGCAGGCTGCTTGGGAGCTGGTGTCACTTTGCATAGAGAGATTACGATGCTTTAGCCAGCCAGCAGGTCTGATCACAGTAGCATGTGCTGCTGCCAGCAGAGACCAACAACAATTGCAATGTCTGTTGACGTCAATAGGTATGCTCACGTTCACAAACTTAAAAAAACTTATTCACTGCATGGCTCATGTACAGACGCTCGTGGAGCAAAACAGCATTCCAAACATACACATCTGTTTTGTAATTGGAGATCCAAAACAGAGACGTCGCCCTCTCAAGACCTACCCCAGGGAGCAATGACCTTGCCACGTGGGCTGTGCATACCTGCAGACGCAAGCAACTTACAAAAAGGTACGGGATTGCATTCCCATAGTCAATCCAAGAAGAGACTCTGTGGGTCAGCAAATGCAAAACGTCAGCGAAGTATCCAGCTGGTGCCTGTGCTAGTTGATTCGCTGCAACACAAGAGTGCAGCACAATGTGCACCACGGCTTTGCTGACAACATGTATGCTCATGACTAGTTCAAGCAAGTAGTCACACAAGAGGCTCACCTTCCATTGTGGTGACATCAATATGTCTAAGCTGTCGCAGATGCTTGATGACTGGCAGCTGCTCAGCTGATGGTGGCAGAGGCATCACAAGCCTCTTCAGATTTGTCAACAAGGTCATCCTCTCAAGCCCTCTGACAAGTCCATCCCACAGATCTAGCTCAATCAGAGTCTGAGGCAACTCTGGAAGATGCCTCATTGCACCTTTGGTGGCTGCACGCCCTCCCAGTTTGAGGTATTCCAAATCAGATAAGGAAGCCAGATCAGCGTTTGTACCCTCCCTCAGTAAATTGTGCAGGTACAACTTCTTGAGAGAGGTGGGGAGGGAAACAGAAGGCATTTCATGACCTCTATGTGTGATTCCTAGACTGGTCAGAGCGCTGCAGTCTGCCAAATCAACAGATGTGCAGCTTGTGCCCGCAATGTACAGCTCACGTAGATTGGAATCTGAACTGAAGCTTATGCCGTCCATGTCTGAGCTGACCAATGAAGCAAAAGACACATCTAGAAACTGCAGGTTAGGCAATGTTGCACTGTTGGCATCAAAGAACAGCGCAATTGGCCACTTATGAGCGTCATGTATAGTCAAATGAGTCAACGCCTTCAAGGGTAAGGTCTGCACCCAATGTTGGTATCCAAAATGGGGAAATTGACCTTCAACTTGTAGCAACGGTGTGATTAAGCTACCATCGTGTGACCTAAAGGGTTGCATGAAGTCATTGAACTGATTCACCTCTACATTCAATAACTGACTGTAGTGGAAAGAAAAGGAGTGCAGCCGCAGTGTTCTACAATCTGAGGGGCGTAAGAAGACATATGAGCAAGATGCAACATCAAGCGTCTGGAGTGAAGGCAATGACTGTAACAGAAACTCCAGTGACAGAACAAACTGTCCATCATCCAGAATACACTTCCGCAATACAAGCTCTTGAAGATTTGTTGCAGTAGTCAAAAACTCTGTCAGCGCTTGTGGAGGTGTGACACTTGATCCCTCCAGCAACAGTGATGTGAGCGTCTGCAGACTGACCACCTCTGAGTCCATCTCAAAGCTGACGATTGAGAAGGACAAGTCTAAGTGGACTAGCCCGTCCATATGTGACAGACTTTGAAGGCAGAAGCCCTCATGGCTGGGCCAAGACATGGCAGCACAGGCTCTAAGACGAAGCTCCTTGAGCGTTCTTGGCAACATGTCCAAGCTACCACGCACCAAAGCTGGAGCAGAGTGAGACTGCCCAATCACACTCAGAACCTGCAGCTGCTTCAGAAGTCCCAAATCTTCGAGATCAACCATCACTGGATGACCCCCTTGTACGCATAGCTGCTGCAGATTGAGCAATTGGCTGAATTTGCTCAAAAAGGTCTGCTCGTTCGGTAGGAAGCAATCCAGAGAGAGCTGTCGACACGAGTCCGGGATGCTCTGCATAGTCTCTGTCCACTGTGCCAGGTCCCTGGGAGCCCAGGTATAGCATTTGGCTGGGACAGCATTTAGCCAAGTGCCGCTCTGCGTCTGCCAGTCAGCGCCCTTTGCTAAGCGGACTGAGTGTAGATCAGAAAATTGCCGCAGATAGGTTGAAGACAGCAGAGCCTTATTCAGAGGGTTCTGATGTATAGCAACCTCCGCACCACATGCTTGGAAAATCTGATTCCAGGCTGCGCAGGCGCAGCCTGCGCCAGAGTTGTCTGTGTAGTCTAGCTGGGCTCTGAAACACCTGACCAGAATATCTGGTGGACAGGAGGCCCATAGATCAATCGCAGAATACCTCGGCGTTTGCATCGCACCACTCGACATGCTTGAGTCCATGAGAAACCTGATGTTGTTGCAGGTGTTAC
>JAABUP010002984.1_pt1 | contig 30907 bp, 43 predicted proteins | sample 5559201 | NCBI WGS metagenome assembly JAABUP01 (sample SAMN10711887, study PRJNA513373) | rock metagenome | isolation source: Antarctica rocks | place: Antarctica | reverse complement strand
CAGCCGGCTGGAGACCCGCGGGGCGGCCTGCATGGCCCGTGTCACCCCTGGACGTCAGGGGAAGCGAGCGGTGCCGTTTCCGGGCCTCCGGGCGCATCAGCAGCGCGCACAAACTTCAAAAAGGGGCGAGGACGTGCATGCCACTTATTTGGGACACTTACGGTGTCCTCGAGGACGGTGCCCTAGGAATCTGGTGTCCTCGCGGCCATATTCCTGCGGTAGCCCCCGTCCTCGCCCTGAGCAATAAGTAGTGCATAGAGATAGATGACACCAAGTGACAATCAAACGCAATCCGAAGACAAACGGACTGCGAAGAGCTACGCAAAAAAGCAGATATGAGATGCAGAGAGCGATAGATAGATAGTTGTAAATCTGCAAGTACACAAAACCCATGTGAGCTGGGCTGGGAGATGTGCTGCGCTGACTGGACTGAGCTGTCGCTGAAGCTGCTAAAATCAGATATTAAATCTTGTGTAGACTTCGCCGGTCTCCATGGGTGAGTGATGAATTGCACCTGCTGTCTATGAGTGATGAATTGCACCTGCTGTCTGCTCCGGAACCAGAATTACGGCTTCGCTTTAGATTACCCACCATTACTGTACAGCCTCGCCTAAAGTCAAGGTTGTCTCGTCCACGGTTTGCTACACTTGCGAACAGCAACGCTGGCATCTATAGACAGCTTTCGCACGACGTCCATCATGGCAGGATTACACCAGAGCTCAGCTTCTGCCAGAAGTCCCAAGCTTTCGACTACGATGTGCTTGGGAGCAGCTGCAGCGGCCGCTGCAGCCGGCGGGGTTTGGCTTTGGGGAATATCGGGAGGGGATAAGGTACCGTGCGTTTGTTGTGTGAGCATATCCTGCGGTCGTCGCTTGCGACCTTCCGTATCAGCTTTGCACACAGAGTTTGACTGTGTCTGCAGAGGAAGTTGCACGACTTAGAAATGCAAAGAAAATACTTGAAGTGCGATCTTGAAGAGTTGGATGAGGTTCTGGTAAGTATGGACGCTATGTGCTGCGGTCGTAACACGTCGAGCTTGTGCAACTGACAAGTCAGTGGCACACTGGTATCTACCAGCTAGTTGCAAGGCTTGATACTGTCACAAAACACTGCGCAGAACTTGCCTGCAGCCTGAACAATCCCACTCCAAAACTTCTTTTTGCTTGCAGCTCCTCAAGGAGGCACACATTCAGCACCTGCAGGTGAGTGCAACCTATACCTGAAGATCTGACCGGTCATAGTCAAATGCTCAAAAGCTGGTCTGTCAGGGGCACTGACAATCAGTGACTCCCGCAGCTTGGTGCAGGCTTCAGACATTCACCTTCAGGGTTGCTTATGCAGGGTCAGCTGGCTGCAGCTCACAATCAGCAGGGCCAGAATGCAGCACTGGCACAGGAGGTGACCAGGCTGCAGCGCCAGGTTGCTGACCTGCGTGCAAAAATTGCCAATCAGGCAAGCATTGTAAGACAGAGTCAGCAGAACAGGGCGGAGCTGATGCAGCAGCTGGGAGCTGCTCAAGCTGGTATGGAGTTTCCCATGCACCAAGCCATCACATCATACAGTAACATAGAATGAGCTCTACAGTCATACTCAGCAATGCATGTTCCTCATTTTAATGGATTACCAACACGGCAACCCATGAGACTGTGGTCATGCAGAGCAACAGCGCTTGGCAACAGAGCCAGCGTCTGTGGTAGCGAGAGAAAGTGCTCTAGTCCAGCATCAGGCCGGGCAGGCCAGTGCAGCTGCAGAAGAAGAGGCCAGGTTGGTGCAGCAGGCTCAGGCACTGGACGCTTAGAGGGCTGAGCTTCAGGCTCAGTTTGCTCATGCAGTGAAAGGTATCTCACTTTTGAACCCTGGAGTCTTGGCATGCGCCAGCACACCTGATGCTCTCTCATGTAAATCCCTTCCTGACAAGAATCTCTTCCTGACAAGCCTCTTGAAGCTGTTGTGTCTACAGACACAATGGTACTGCCTATTGTGCAAGACTCAGTCAAGGTGCAAGCGCTAACTTGCACTCTTTGCAGTCCCCCTTGGAGACCAACTGTCCTTACTGGTTGGAGCCTTGAAGCAGAACATGTTTTGCAGCGCAACGCAGAGCAAGAATGCATCTGCTGACAGATGCAGAAAAACACATGCACTGACTTTTGTACCTCTGGTCTGGTGCAGAGGAGGAGACACGCCAGCAAGAGGTGCTTGACATGCAGCAGCATCAATGCGACTTGGCTGAGCGAGAAAGCAGGTTGGTGAGTCGGGAAGGTCAGCATGCTGCTGCAGTCAGTGCGAAGGAGGATGAGTTGCGTGCCAGATGTGCTGACTTGCACAGGCGTGAGGCAAGCTTGAAGTATGAGCAGGACAACTTGGCAGCAGGTCAAGCTCAGCTGGCAGAAGGTAGGCGTTTCTTACAACCTGTCTGGGCTGGGTGACATGAGAACATGTGACTGCCATACATGCCTTAAGTAATCAGTGACCAGAAAACCCAGATGGGTGTTTATTTTCAGATTCAAACAGCCTTATGTGGTACTCACAGGGTCAAACTGAAGCTGACACATTTTTTTAAATTGCTCATCAACAGTGTTGATATGCAGAAAGCCAGACATGGATCCAAGAAAAGGAACGTGACAAGGCCTGGATGTGGAAGCACAAGGGCCTGCTGAGCAAGCGTGAGGGAGACCTGAATCACAGGGAGGAGAGCCTAACAGCTCACACTCTTGAGCTGAGTGAGAGCAAGGCCAAGCTGGATGAGCTTGAGCTGAACAGGATGAGAGGTGAGCTTACATCATGGCTCAAGCAGCTGTCTCCTGAGTTTGCCTGATGCACTGTGTGCAGCACCCTTGATTGCGGGACTGACTACTAGTCAGGCACAGCTGACTTCGCACTCAGTCCATTTTATATAAAGCAGTTCACAACCCGATTTCTCTCCAGATCAACAACATGTTGTCTATACAAGGTGCCTTGAGTGTCTCAACATGACATGTGTCACAGGCATAGCACATGTCCGCTTCTGCTCAGCTGCCGCAACTCCAGTGATGGTGCTGCAGGTCATGAGCAGAAGGAGAAAGACTTGAGTGCACGTCAGGCAGCTCTGCAAGGTGGTGAGCAGCAGCTGCATGCTGAGCAGGCTCTGGAGGAAACACTCAAGGTGTGCTCAGCGAATCAGCAATTGTCATCCTCAGTTTCAGCCAATTTTGTACCTGCTGTGCAGCTTTAGAATTGCTGTCATTGCCATCATGCGTGAACGTGCTTTCAGCAGCAGCTTGCATGACCAGCTGTCCCTGCATGTCTTTCTTGATGGTTGCAGCCTTGGTCACTCAGCACAACAGGAAAATATTCTTGAGCTTTTTGAGCGGCCTGTTCAGGAGGAGTATGAGGAGAAGAGCAAGGCGTGTGATGCAGCTGCTACAAACAGCAAGGAAGAGGTGGCTGCTGTGGTGAAGGAGATGAAATCTGATGACAGACAGATAACACCTTCTTCGAAGAGTGCCCTGCAGCAACAGCTGAAGGTAAGCTGTGTCCGCACTCACTTTGTTCACAACTGCTTGTTGCAATGTTGCAGAGACTGCTTCAAGTGGCGTTGCCTGCAACCGCTTGGCTTCAAATTGCCTGCACATTTGCGACAACGCAGCGACATGCATGCTTTGCTGGTTGCATGCTTGGGCAGCTGAAATGCATAAATACTCTCGTCCTGACTGACGAGGACAGTGTAAATGGTGTGTACACGTCCAGACAAAGGACTGCATGCATGATATCACTCTGTAGCACTGCTTGATGGAGATCAAGCATGGTGTGGATGGCGGGTACTGATGCGCTCTACATTTTCTGAAGGAGGAGCGGCAAACACATGCTAAGTCGTTGCAGCAGCAGATGGACAAGCATGCCATTGAGCAGCAGCGCACAGCAGGCGCCAGTCTCATTTCCTCAATCCCCACTGCCTGCAACATTATGAAGGCTGGCCCGTACACAAGTAGGGCCTCTCCCTTGCCTGCTGCTCACACTGCACTCAACACATGCGTGTGCTTTGCTTGCTGTGCCTTCTCTTTGGCTTACTTTGATGGTTGGCCCTAATTTAGGCGCAAACCAAACAGTTGTGATATGAGTGTTTGTTGCTCACACGTGCAACAGCAGCTGCCACTGCATTCATGAATTCCTCGTGTTGCTGCTGTCTGCAGACAAAACCAGGAGGCTTGCAGGTGGTCAAGGCAGCCTCACATACAAGATACGGCAGTTGTCCCAGTCAGCGTCACGCAGATGCCTTACAGATTTTCTCAGAGTTAGAAGACAAGTTGCATATCCATATGGATGCATCCAATGGTTCTAGCACAAGTTGCCAAACAACTAGTAGAATTGATACTTGGAATTTGCGGCACCTTTTGCACCTTCACGAAGGCTATACCCCGGGAGCTGCAAAAGCTTGTGCTGTCCACAATCGGGTCTCCAGCAGTAGTTGAATGTCTGTGGCATTCACAGTACGGTGATATGCAGACACATGTGTTGTACAGCACTAGTCAATGTGGGTATTGGCATCTGCATCAGGCATCTGCAAACTATTTAGGCTTGCAAGACTTTTAGATTTACAATAGATGCTTTATACTGTAATTACTGTAACTACAACACTGACCCAGCAGCATGCGCATGTGCGGCAATGCGCCATTTGTCACAATCTCTTGTTCAAAAACGCATTAGTGCATTGTTGGCTTTTACTTCAAATTTGATGTACAGGATCTAGCAAAGCGCTTGTGGTGTTACCTTGTAGTCAGTATGCAGCATTAGTGTTGATATCATTAGTCACAAGAGCAAATAAAGCTGATATTACCCTGTAGGCTACAAGGTTGGGCTAAAGCTATATAGCTTTATATACAAAGCCTCTCTCCCTGTCACTTCCTCAGTTGCTCTGAGACACTTGCTTTTGCTGGGTGTCAGGTCCAAATGATGGCATGTCATCAAATTTCGGTTCAGTGGTCGGGTTGGCTTAGCTGAGTGAAGCTGCTGAATTTAGCAAACTTTGCAAGCTTTAAGCTTAGGACTCCTAAGCCTCAAGAGTCTCTAACACGCCACCAGATTATCATTACATAACCCTATCTGACACTCTTGACATTACTTTTGCATAGGCTAGTATTCACATCTGTCTGACGCTCAGCAGCTGCAGCTTTGTGACTGCGCCAGACAACTTTCACCAACATGCTTAACAGATGTACTTTGGCTGTCTACCACGACAGATATAGGCACATCATTCTCTGCACATCAGTCTGAACTCAAGAAGCATACAAACATGTCTGATAGGCACGCCACCAAATAGCTCACTACTGCATAAGTCAACAGCCAGCCACCCTGCACCATGCGTCTGCAGACAAATCATAGCATGTCAGGACTTGCATATCACTGTCCTGCATGTTCTGCAAGGCGTGGCGTACAGTATTTGAGATTGTCTTGCCCTCATGCAGGGAACATGCAGAGTCACACAGCTGGCTGCAACACAATGTGCGTTGAGGCCTCAACACTGTACAGGTCAGTAAGGCTGTCTAACCTGAAACAGAGGCAGCCAGATCCTAACCAGTGTACATGCAGCTGCAATAAAAGCTGCCAAAGAATCTCACTCTTCCCTACAACAGAGTGACCACAAATAATAGCAGCAGAACCAAAGTAAGCCTGAGCTGGACCTGAAGTCAGTCCCATTGACGTCCAGCAGAGCGCTCCCTGCACCTTCCGCATATGCATAGCAGCGTAAAGCAGCAGGAAAAATGGTTGCCAGTCCAAGCACCAGGGCCATTATGGCTGTAAAGTAACCAAAAAACCGTCGAGACTGCACTGAACACAACAACACTTGCAGCTTTACCCAAAGAGGTGTCACCTTTGTGCGTCAGCATAACTCAGCAAAAGTCATCACACAAAGTGAGCAACTTGCCAGGAAACTGCTAGTCATCATCTGGGCTTGCTGCTGTGTTGACTGCGCCTGCTGCCACGGCTTCCAGATGTGAAATTCTGACGCCACCAAACCAAAAGTGCCGGTCATAAATGTTAGGAAGCTCAGGCTGGGAACGAAATGTGTGATGGCCATCCACACAGTGATGATGCTTGTCAAGAACAACAGCCAGTTGGTATACCGGTGCTTGCGCCAGCAAGCCTGAGCTTTGCTGAGCTGAGTTGACTCCTTCTTGTGAGAACGTGTCAGGTTGTGAGAGCTGAGTTGTTCCTGGGTATGGCGTGCTTCAGGGTTAAGCTGCTGCTCAGAGCCGAGGCTCGGCCTGCGCTCATCATCTGCATACAAGCCCTGATAAACTTGACGTAACGCGTGACGCGTAATACACACAGGCGAACGCTTCTTCGAGCGGGATGCAGGCTGTTTGTCGAGCAAGCTCACCTGTATTGCGAGTCAAAGCAAGTTCGTGTGCAGCAGGAACGTTGTTAACGGACCCATGGTGACCATTATCAGCGTCGTCATGCACCCCCTCAGGCATATGCATAAACATGGCTCGATGCCGACAGAGTGCAACGACTGTAAGACTTGTTTATATTGCACAGGGCCAAAACTTTAATGCTTACGCTACGTGAACAATAGACGTTGTGGACTTGACAAACCTTTTGTCAACAAACAACTCCAGAGATATCTTGTCGAGAAGTGATCTGTACGTATACGCCTGCGCAGCCTGCCGCAGAATGACAACTTGCCATTTGCACTTCTGATCACAAGACTTACTAGTATGCAGCCCCTTCCCGTACACAGATGCATCACAACATCGTGGGCAGTGAGACAAGAAACAGCTCGTATGTGCCTGGTATGGAGATGGAAGGGATGGGAAACGGCGAGCGTTGTAACTTCCGACTACTCTTCTTCCTCTTCATTTGTTACACCTGCTCTATGGGACATGCACACGCACGCAACTCAGTTTTTCCCTTCCCCTTTGCTATTACCGCCACCTTTATGCTTATCACGGTCAAGAACGTTGCCGGTGTCGTTCCAGGAAGAGCCTGCGCCCGCAAGCCGTCCTGCGCTGCCGGTTGCCGGCAACCAGGAGCTGGCTGGGCGGTCCTCAGGGAGTGGGAAGGCAGAGAAGCAGGAGTCCAGGTTTTGGAACTGACGTGACGTCATCAACATGGAGTCATCAGGGCGTGCTCGGATTTTTGCGAGCGGGTTGAACCCCTTGGCTCCTGTCTTTGTCCCCCAATCCTGCACACGTGCAAGTGATGAGGCCGACGCCCTAGGGAGTGGTCTGCAATGTGAAGGATTTGGTCAGCTGCCTGACGAGGTTTGTTGTCGGCCCTCTGATGTTGATCTTCACTGGAAGCATCCAGGCTACTGACACTTGTCTGCTTACAGGTTTTGGCAACAGTCCTGAGCTGGCTTGAACAGCCCAAAGATGTGTTTGCCTGCGCTAGGGCTTCTAAGCATCTGCAAGGTATTGCAACTTATGCACCTCTCAGGCTTCACATATGCCAAGCAGAAAGCACTGCTCGCCCCAAGCACGCCGAGGACGTAACGCTTGTGAGGCAGACTTTGCAGGGTGTTTGCAGGCTTTTCAAAGGTGGGGGCAGTGCTCTTTTCATAGATGCCCATGCTGTTTCAAGCTACCAAAGCAGTTGATTGAATGACAGTGCTGCTATTGCAGGTGTCCAGATGCTGGATTTGAGTAATACTTTGGTTGATGATGCTGATATCAGCATAGCGGTAGAGGAGTGTCCAGAACTGCAAGTTCTAAAGCTTGCTGGTTGCCGGAAATTGACTTCTATCGGGGAAGCTTTGCTGGCACCTGACACTGGTGAGCAAAACAGGGTATTCGCAACCTGTACCTCTGTGTTGTGCAGCCTTGCTGCTTTGTGTCTTTGCAGCAGATCAAGCATGGATTTGTACCGTGAAAGTCTTTGCTGTTATGTTGCCTTTTGAACACTGCACCAATATCCACCATGCCTTGCAGCTTGATGCCAAGCCAAAGCATGCTAGCCATGCTTCAGCATTGTCCACCAGCAAAGCATTAGTTGCTGCATTGTTAACACTACAGCACAGGTCTCCAAACCCATACATCTTCTCCCACCGTTTGAATGCCTTCCTGCTGATCAGCATATTGGCCGTGTGATGATCTGTCCCTTTGCAAGCAGCTTCTTCAAGGTGACATTCAAATGCTGCAGGTACCAGGTTAGAGTTCCTCAGCCTGCAGCGCTGCTTCCAGACCAAAGACAGCGCTCTAGACGAGCTCTTGGAGGCAGCAATCACCTCAAAACAGTCCCTTCAATGCATTGCACTCAGTCACCTGCAGCTTCAACAATGGCCAGCAGCTGCGTCACAACCCAACATGCAGGCAGCCAAGGACTCAGATCAGGACGATCTGTCATCCAGTCCTGACCATGTCTTGGAGGAGTTGTACAATCGCATAACTCCTGTTGCTTCAGCTGTGGCAGGCTCAAGTCTGCAAGCTTTGGCTTTGCACAATTGTCACGGCATCACACCAGCAGGCTTGCAAGCTGTGGCAGCAGCATGTCCCCAGCTGCAGATGTTGTTCCTCGGTGGCTCAACCCTGCAAGTCCCAAAGCAGCAAAGCAGCGTCATGGGTCCTGGTCAGATCCCCATGTTGAACAGCATCCCCCGATCTAGAGCAGCCACCATCGCTGGTGTGCTTCAGAAAAGCCCGTCTTGCTTCCACCCAGCAGCAAAACCCATTGCTGCAGAGCTTGCTGCTCTAATCCTGCAGCTGCAAAACCTGGTGCTGTTGGAGATCACTTTCCTTCCGCATGGTACGCGTCTAGAGTTGCGCAGTCTTATTGCTGACAGCTGCGGCAACAGGCACGTGCAAGTTTTGGACATGTGTGAATCCAAGAGCATCACTGCAGCTGTCACATACAGCAACAGCAATGTCAAGCACAGGAGCAGAGGTTCCGATGGGACCCTGCTGATGAGGGGCAAGATGCAGGCATACTTGAAGCTGCTGATTGAAGCAGCCGTCAACTGCTCCAATGCAGCTCGCCAGACACCGCTGCATGTGGCTGTAGATGTGGATGAGGCCAGTGCTGTAGAGGTGAGCCAGGCCTGTCCTGTCATAGCCTGCAGTGTCCATAGATCACCATGCACTGCACCAGACTGCCTTTTGCAGCTGTACTTTTCCATTGCTTTGCTTGTCCCTCTCATGTCTGCAGCAGATGTGCATGCAGATCAAGGCCATGCAGTAGCAAGAGCAAGTAACGGCATGTTTGCAATTATATGCGTATACTCACATGCTTGCACTTCCCTCTGTCACAATTTGATTGTGATGCATCCTCAGAAGACATCTTGTTATGTGGAGGCACGCTGACTGGGACAAGTGCTTGCAACAGGCACTGCTGGGTTTGGGCAGTGGGGTCAATGCCAGGGACAAGGGGGGAGCCACACCCCTGTTTGTGGCTTGTGAGTCAGGCCATGCAGGCTGTGCAAAGCTGCTGTTGCGTGGCGGAGCCGATGTGGTGCTCAGAAACTCTGCAGGGGAGGCTCCCTTGTACATTGCAGCTCTGAGGGGGGAGATCATGGTTGTGGACGTTTTGCTGCAACACATGCGCCAGGAGGGCATTCGCTGGCAGGTTGGCATGCACAACTCATCCACTCTGATGACGAGTTGTCTGCAGTTGTGATTAATTTAATGCAGGTTGTGTTTCTGGGCCTTTGCCTGTGCCTTGGCTTTCATGCCTTCAACCTGCAGCTTCTGACCAGACAATTGTTCTGCATTTGTTTTGGCTTTGACAGCAATGCACTGTTTGCCCACATAAAGCTCAGATCATTTGATGTCTGTGATCTTTTGCTCCATGCCGATATTGTATTGCACAGCAGGATATACAGACATGCTGAACAGTGCAAGAGCTTGACACACTGGTGGACATCTTATCAGCATGTCAGCAACGTCCACTGTCAAGCCAAATAAAATATCAATTCTGCAACAGGATGGTGGGCTGTATGGGGATGGATGGACACCGCTCATGGCTGCTGCTGTAGCTGACAGGCATAACATAGCAGTCAGGCTGCTGAGCGCAGCAGGCAGTGCTGTTGGTGCCCTGGTGCGCCATGCCAACCGGTATGGGCAGACAGCTGTACATATTGCTGCCAGGAAAGGCAGTCTGCCGCTGCTGACTGCCTTGCTGACAATCGGTGGACCATCAGTGGCAGCGGTACATCTCTACTGCACTGCACTCATGTGCATTTGTTCAGATTTGCAAAGTCAACCTGAATGGCAATCCTAGGGGATTATGTTGCGTGATGACGCTGTCTGTGTTTGCTGTGCAATGTCTAGACTATCAATATAGATGTAGACCTGACACTCTGCCATGACATGCATTTGTTGTCCATCGCCAGCATGTTTAGTTTTAAGGCAATAGAATTGACCATGTTGTCTGGACCATGTTCATACGGTGACACAACCTCATCAACACAGCCTAACACCTTGTGCATACTGCACAGTACAAAATGCTCTGTGCAAGCCTAGGTAGGTAACAGCTGTCATTCATGCATGATTCCGCACGCTCACTTTTGCACCTTTGGCTCAGACACACAAAGTGTGAGTAGCTTGCGCCATAGCACTACATTCAACTTCATACCATGAGCACCCAGGTTGCTGTGCAGGCACGAGACTGCGTGGGGATTTCGCCAGCAGATATTGCTAGCAAGAATAACCACACTGCAGCTGTGGAGCTTCTGTGCAGTGTAGCTGCCAATGCACACACACCAAGGCCATTTGTGCATGCTAGACAGTTGCTTAAGTGATGTGCCAGTTCCTTGCGTCATTCACTTGTTGCCAACGCCTTTTCACGTAGGGTTGGGGGTTTGCTGCAACACTATCAGGCAATGAACGGCATATGTACAGAATTCTGATCTCTACAAAGCTGGCATAGCAGTGTTCCCCAGTCTTTATGCAATCTCAGCTGTGGAGTCTGACCTGGGGGTTACTGTTGAAGCTGCAGCAGATGTAACACTTCATGGCAGGCGGCCAGTGTCATACCTTCCTGGTTGCCAAGTTTCTATGTGTTGCAGTGCTCCCCCAATCATTGATTTCGTCACATGAGAGAGATGTTACAAGCTTTTGCTAGCCGTAGGCCAATCGCTTGTGGCAATCATGTCCAATATGCTAATGAATAATTGTGTGTGTCTGTGTACGTCAGAGGGGCTCCCACACCCCTGATGTGCATGGTCTGCAACGGTGCTTTTTTTTACCATCATATACTGTATATTGCCAGTGCTCTCAACGCGTCACAACAGAGAATGGATCAAAACCTAGAATTGCAATTGATTAACCGAGCAACAATCGTTTTTGTACAGTACATCATGTAGCATACATGCGTCGTTTAAGCTGACTCAAGCATGTTTGTGTTAGCTATCCAATGCGTTACGTAGATGCTTTTACCGCTGCCGCCGTTCCTGATCCTTGAGTGGGGCTGGAGCATGATTCAGTCTTCGGTTGTCCTTACAGGTCATGAGATTTCTGGGGATGCGCTGACACTACCGTTGCAAGTGTCAAGGCATTTCTGCCCCTACAGGGGATGACGTTGATCCCCCACGTGAATAGCAGAGCCCCATTTGACTTTGCGAAAATCAATGCGCTGCCGCAAGATATCACCAACGACATCGTGTGTGACACTTTGTAGTCATTTCCAATTTGCTTGACACGACAATCTCTTGTTCATCGCAGTCCTGTGCGTGTTAACAAGCGTGACGTGAGCATGCCTCAGCACACAGCTTCTTAGTCGACGACGGTCCTTTCCGGTCCGCAATAGTCTTCCACTGCAGCAAAGCTGCTATTCTGTATCTACTGTGTTTCAGCGTTCTACTTTTTGACAAAGGCCTGAGGTTGGTGCTTGTCACCGACGCTGCTAACAAGCATGCAGAATGGAACACCTGGTAGTTTCCGACCACGAGTCACGCACGTCGTATCACAGATGGTCAAGAAGGGAGAGGTGCGCTTACTACCCTTACACTCTCTGAAACTACCAATCCCAAAACTATGTGTGTCAGCAAAGCATGCCTGAGCACGCATGCATATCTTTCTGCTTGTTGCCTTGTGCAGCACTCTGGCCATTCGCTTCAGCATGGACACTTTGATTTCATTGCAGGATGTTGTGATGGTTCATTCCTCACCATACCAGGCTGGAGGTTCAGGGCTGGGGTACAACTTAGCTGTCTTTGCTGTAGCAGATGGTCACAATGGCTCTGCAGCAGCGCTGCACTGTCAGGAAGCACTTTACAGGGAGCTGATGCAGCACATGCCAACCAAACCTCCACCTATCGCTCCTGGCACTGATGGTGTGTACGGATTCTTCATCTGTTGCCTGCCCTGGCAAGGCGTTGTAGCTGTTTGCAATCATGATGCCTACAATGCAATCCTGAATGTGTTGCAGCCACCCAAGCCTATGCAGAGAAGCTAAGAGAAGCCGTCACAACAACCTTCCTTACTTTGAAGGACAATTTGTCCTGACTGGGCAGTTGTCAGGTATGCACAGCACCTTTGCATTCCAAATTATGCAGCTCTGCACCATGAGCAAGGCACACAATGCCATGCAATTTTCAGGCTTTATCTGCAGGTTGTTGCAGTCTGAATGTATCAGGTCTCCAGGCTGCTGAACATACTGTCTTTATCTGCAGGGTGCACTTTGACCCTGATTCTGATCACAGACTGGCTGCTCACTGTAGCTGGTATTGGTGACAGTAAAGCAGTGCTAGATCTGGGTGCGCAGTTCTTGGATCTCAGCCCAGAACACAGGGTACACAACCACCTGTCAGAACAAGATCGTCTGAAGAGGGCCGGCTCATATTTAGCGCCCATTAGGTATGCCAGCTTTTGCAGCAGAATCCACTTTGGTGTCAATGGTCATTCACCACATGAATGCTGTTTCAATTGTGCACACACATAGGCTTGTATATCTGAAGCCTACTGTAAAGTGGGCAGCATGACTATCCTGCTTGTCCTTCAATGAACAGTCTGCAAGCTGTTCTGTCAGCATCTGTCTTTTCTTACATTGGCACACATCATCTGTTAGTGGCCAACCAGAATCAAAGCATTGCACACATTGGGATGATGCATTGAATGCATGCATTGGTTCAGGATACTGACACAGCCTATGCTACAGCATCCAGACAGCTTCACAGTGGTATCTCTATGCAGAAGCAACATGCTGAGGGGCCACCCTTTACACACTGCAAGGTTCATCCCTGTTTTTTGTATCCAGGCACATGTATTATGTGGCTGCAGTGTGTACATGGATGGAGCAGCAGAGGCCGATGAGCCAGGCTATGGCCCCTTGAGGGCGTGGCCGGGCGGCCTGTGTGTCTCAAGAGCCATTGGTGACATGGACGTGGGTGAATGCATCATTGCCCACCCCCACATCATGCAAGTACAGATACCTGAGGAGGGCGCTCGCATTGTTGTTGCAAGCGATGGCCTGTGGGACTGCTTTCCCAGCCGTAAAGTTGTCAAGATGGCCCGTACTAAAGACACACAACAAGCAGGTCAGTGTTTGCATGGCTCGTGACAACTGTCATAGATAGGTTGCAATTTCCCCCAGTAGTGAAGGTGTTGTTGATGTGAGCTGTTGTGCTGTGTGGCATTCGTTGCTGGAACCTGCACTTGACTCCTGAACTGCCTCAAGAGTGTTCCCATTGTGATATAGCAGATTGAAAGAGCTAGGTACAGAACTGCAGCCAAGCAGCTATCTGTTTGTTGTGCATTTGCACACTTAAATTGGCTGCTGTATGATGCAATGTCCTGGTCTGTTGATGCACTCTTGCCATTTAACATTATCAAGTGTGATTTTCAGGCTGAGCCACTGAGCAATATTCAATGTAATGCAGGTGAGCACATACAGCGAGCAGCAGTTCGTAGACAGGGGGGTCAGATCAGTGATGATCTCACCATTGTTGTGATCGACATGCTGCCACCTGGCACCACCTTCCCAGATGTTGCTTCCCGCCTCACACGCTCCACCAGCAATGGCTCTATGGGATCTGGCGGGAAGCCAGTACGCACGAAATCAGTCCAACGCACCAACAGCTTCATGTCCTTCTTCCGGTGTGGCTCCGAACCCAGCGTCTTGGAAGAATTCGAACCCTCCTTTCATGACCCATCTGTCAGAGATCCATCAACCAGAGGCCGAGGAGACTATTCCAATCACGCTGATGTGAACATCATTGCAGATGTAGATTCCTACGTGGAGTTTGCCCATCTGTCACCAATGTCGGTGGCGCGCAAACGGCATCACCAGCTTCCTGTCCAGCAGCAGCATCAGCAGCTTCCTTCTCCCTTCCAGCAGCCTAATTTGGCTCGTGGGTCTGGCTCATCAGATCTGTCTGCCAGCAGCAGCATGTTTGTCGACAACAGCACACATGCAGGCCAGCCATACCAAGCGCCGCCTGTGCAACACAGGGACCACACAACACATGCTGGTGACCAGATTCCCCAAGCCCGGCTCAGCCTTCAGCGACCCAGCAGAAATGGCATCATGCGCACTTTCAGCAGAGGCAGCATAGATGATGAGCTGACACCACCATTTGGAGCAAAGCAGAGTAATGTGCACAATGTGCCGCCCCTAGGCAGGCGCCCCAGCATTGGGGACAAGATTGTGAGGGCTGTAAGCAGGAAGAGCTTGGGGGCTAGGCCTGACAATGGGGATCTTGCCAGGGTGAGTGCTACACATTATGGAGGGCAGAGTCCCACTATGGTGCCTGTCAGGAGCACTGGTCCACCCGAGAAGATGATTGTAGACCCCACCACTCATGCAGAGGCTAGTTTCAGGCAGCGACAGCGTGGCAGCGGCAACCTTGATGGCAGATTTGAGAACAGTTGATTGGCAACATTCTATTTTTCAAACGCTGGCCGTCGGCTCTTGTGAAGCATCTATTGATTTTGGATGAAGTATTATAGCGCTGACAATTTTGAGTTATTTTTATACTCTACGACAGTCAAGCAGACTACAGCAGTTGCAATGTTAGTCAGGTTGTGCTTTCCTATGGTCGAGTCATCTGTCTTAACATGCAGTACAGACTGTGACTTGTCCTGGCCTTTTGTCCTGGTTGTATGACGCAGCTGTCTGTGTTTTGCAGCAACAATGCATTCCTTGTGATTACCTGCGCTGCACAGCAAGATGTTGGCTTGACATAAAGTTTCTCACTGTGTACACGTGTGTGTGTTTGGGGCTGTCGCTTTGTATGTGCTTCGACGCTGGCAGGACACATCAAAAATGGCGTGTAGCACAAGATGGCAGAAACTCCCTTGCGTGATACTTGATGCAATGCACTGAGTTGTCATATGAAGTAGTGCACCAACAACACAAGCACAGCTTTGGAGTCAGTATTGTCGACCATATGGTAGTGCATGCATGACTGATAGTTCATGACTGTATGCAGCATGACTAATAGTCCATGCACGACTGTAAGTATGGCCTCCGAGATGCATCTCAGTGCATTGCGCAGCCTATGACAACCTTGCTTGAGTGCATACTGTGTCATATCACCTCCATGATCCAGGCGATTACTGGGCTCTGCACATCAGTGCATTCTTGAGACGTATATGTGAAATCCAGCCCATCGAGGAAGCATGGATGGAGGCATGGATGTATCCGGATGTGTCAAGACATAGATACATATGTATGCATGTCATACATGTAATCGCGACAATAAACTCATTACTCACTGTGCTGTGCATGTGTCCCCAGGCTGCGCTGAGTCGTAAAGCATTGCAGCACAGGTTTCAAACGTCTATATTCTGCAAATTGGCTGCATGCATACCTGGTACACAAGACCCTGGTGGTACCACAGTTACGCATACGCATTTGCAGCTGCAATGATAAGCATACTTAGTCTACATACTTAGTCAACAATAGTCTACTGTTGTGGGGCAAAATCCCACATTGCACATTAGATGCCCCTCAACTCATTGTACCCTGCTACAACTATGCCAGGACACTGGTGCTCAGAAAAGAAGAGCAACAGGCATGTCGACAAGCAAGATGGACCCAGACAAAGCCATTGATCACAGACGGGTGGTAGACTACACACATCACGAACATAGACAGATGCCTTACTGAACTCGCAAGTCTCCAACAGCATCTATGTTTTGTTTGTTCGTTCAGCCAAAGTCACCAACAATTAGGTTATGCAAAGACAAACAAAAGAAAGAAAAAAAGGTCCATCAAATTCAATGCTGGTCGCCTGTGCCAGACCACAATTGCAAGTGTGCACAGATCAAATGTCGCAAAATCCTGGATATCAAGATCACAACCATTTGCCTAGCCATTTGATGGAGACAACTTGGCCAGACAGCTGGCTCTGACAAACTGCTCAGGTCGCTGCTCATGAAATAAAACCCCATTCTTATAGCTGCAAACTTTCCACAGACTTGTGCGGGTGCTCTCCATGGAATACTTCACAAGCACATATATGTGCTGCTGTGGCCTTGAGTGATGGTGCAACTCTCTTGCAAGTCATCTCAAGACGGACTACTACTTGCAACAGGTCCGTACCTGCATTGTACCGAATCTGCGCGCTATTCGATGCCGCAAGGTCATAAGGCTTGCACCAAAGCATTGGCAGCATCACCTCCAAGCCTGTAGACAGCAGCCGTACAGATCACAAAGGTCAGATCAGGCAGCATACAAGCTGCAGAGACAGTTTCGTGCGGATTCTGAGATGAAAAGCTGTTGCAGAGATGCGAGAGCAAATGTGAACATGTCGTACGTGAAGCCAAAGCCGACTGCTATGCAGTGGAAGCAAGTTCCGCAAAAGCGTTGCGGGATAGCCATGCAACCCGTCGCTGCACTGTTGGGCGCTCCGCCTTCTGCAGGCGGGCCGCCAGCGGGTTTGGCTGCTCTGTTGCCCATGGCTTCTGGTTCTAATGATGGCGGATGTAGTGCTTGGGTTTGCGCTACTGAGTTGTATGTCACGTATTGTTCATATTCAACGTATGCAAAAATCGCTCCGAACCACGGAGGTGTCTGTGCATCTACCTTGTAACTTCCCCTCTACGTATGTACATCATGCCATGAGCCACAATGGCTACCCAATGCAGCATTGTATACTGTGCTGAGTATGCTACGTCTGTCTACAGGCACCCATGCAACTCATTGATGATATGGCGTGCATGGACTTGGATCATGGTATTACTCCAATGAACATCATGGCATGATGTGCACGACTGATCATGATGTTCTCACGTGAGTCAGCACATTGATGAACACTTTGCCAGTAACTGCAGGTATTCAGTTGGTCAGTGCCAGCACGGCGTGCAGCCTAGACTGGCTATCTGTGTCCAAAGAAGACTTGCAAAACTGATAGCCCCAAGCATTGCTTGCCAAGACATCTTCCTCTTGACAGGTATGTGAAAACTTGACATAAAGCTTCTCATGTACTCCAGATGTCAAGGCCACAAATGCGATCGGTTGCTCAGCACACATAGTCTGGATCAGGCGCAATTGCCGCTGATACCAGACTTGGAAGTTCACTCATTAATACTCAATATTGGTACTTGGTAGTTCACTTATGTCACTGGTGTGCACACGTGCCTCTGGCGGCGCAACCCCCTGGCATGTGGCTTGCATCCTCCCAGTCAACAGATGAGCGCTAGGAGGCAGCGGACTGTCATACGACTACTGCAGCACTGTTAGTAGGCTGACTGCCAAACCAGGACCCCATAAAGGAAGCTACTCAGAACTGTATGTACCTGACCCTACTACATTTGGTGAATGACATGTACAGTGTTTACGCATTCAATCTGCATTCTGTCTGCATTTCTGTCGTTACTGCAGGAACATGTACGTGCGTCTACAAGACAGTTGAACACACCAACAAGCGACTCACCAAGTTGCACTACTGTGCCCTGTGATACAGAATTCCCTCTAGCCAGCCATGCAGCAGCAAGCGCTTGTCCTGCTGAATTTGCAAGGCAGCATTCTATGCCTCCTCAAGACCTCTCAATGGTATGCAATGGCAGATCTGGTCAGTGAGATGGAGTAACTGTAGACGCAGCAGATTTGCTCACCATTAACTGCAGGCTGCAAATTTTACTGCCTTTCTCTAAAGTGGAGCTAATTCATAGCTAGTCCAGCTGAAGTGACACGCAGAAAGTGTGGCATTCTAGCAGCAGCGCGTCTATATGCATTTCCTGCCTGCAATGGAGGAATGGTTGCCAGGATGATCAATGCAGTCCAAGATCATTGCAAGCTTCCAGCCATAAATCTCCCCACGTGCTTGCCCTGAGCATATCCAATCTCAATCTGTACAACAGCTGCAACATCTCACTGCATGGCTGCTGCGTCCATAGTCATGGCTGCAATTTGCGTTGCTCAGGACGCTCTTCACAGTTGCTGGAGTAGCAATGTACATTGACAATCTCTCAAGTTGGCAGAAATTGGTCTGCTGCACAGCTGGCGGTCTCTACAGCTGGCGGTCTCTACAGCTGGCTTTCGGTCCGCTGCACAGCTGGCAAAGCGCCTGCCAGGTTGGCAGCAACTGGGACCTTATTGGACACCCATGTGGGCTTCAAGGTGAAGTGAATAACACCACCCTACACAGCACATTATGGGCTTATGGAGCAGCGTGTATGAGCCAGAGCATGACAAAGGCTGCATTGGAAGGTATGGTCAGTAACACTAGCCACTCAGGGGCCAAACTTGCTTTGTGGCTACTTGACATCGACAACACATGTTGCTTGATGCTTGCAGGCAGGACTGTATAGCAACACAATGAGGTTTTGCAGATACAGCAGCATTGATATGGAGTACACACAGTACAAGCATCACCATGTCATTACAGATTGGTATTTTGCATTGATGCAATAAAGCAGTCCCTGCGACATTAATAACAACTGTCACAGAAAAGCACAGGGCTCTTGTGTGTTGCATGTACCTGGACTTGGCCCCAGTTGGCTGTTGACTTACAGAGCTGCCAGCTGCCAGGCACACTGTTCAGCCTGGCTAGCTCATTCATGTAGCCTGTCAGGTCTCCCTCCTGCTCTGCAACAGCTGCATCAAAGGACACTACCACCAGCAAAGCCCCATTCTCAAAAACCTGCAGTGTAAGCATGTTGCTTGTCAGCCTTGGATGCTTTGTATTGGCATTTGACTTGCTGCACTGTGAGACTGGCACCCCTATTTGAGCTGGTGCTGGCTTTGAGCTGAGCACCTCCTTTTTGTTCAGATAAAGAATCTGGTCTGTAGACACAATTCATATACAACAGAGCTGGACAAGCACCATGAAAGGTTGGCCTGTTGACCTGTGAATGTGCTGTGCTGTGAAACAGCTTGCCGATGGGGAGGAGGTCTTACTTCATCACAGACTTTGCAAATGTTCTGGCATTTGTCACAGGCTTGAAGTGCATGCAGTACAGCCTCAAACTGAGATTGTGCCACCTGCAGGAAGGCTTGAGGCCAAGCAGCAGCCAGCTCTTGTTCCAGCTGGGCCAAGCATTCCTGTCTGCTGAAGCGGCTGCGCAGCAGATCAGTGGGGTAGTGCAGATATCCTGCGGGGTAGAAAGGGATCCCCTTCTGCTTCTCACGAGCCTCTGTGCTCTGCTTGCTCTTTTTCTCAACCTGGACAGTGTAGGTTTGTGTCGGTATGAGTAGTCAAGCCATCAGCACCCGTTGAACTAATCAAAAGCTCAAACAAGACATTCTGCTGGTCGGCAAGGTTGGCAAGCTGTGAACAACAAGGAAGCTGCCTGCTTTGTGATGGTGGGGAGTACATCCTGATACGCACCCCATTGCTGAACATGGTGTATGCAGGCAGAATGAACTCCGGTGCAAAAAGAAGTGCTAGCTGTTACCGGGTAGGGATTCAGGTCATATTCATAGTTGCCAAAGCAGCACAGCCCTTTGACAGGCAGCACGCTGCTGGGAACTATGAAGTCTTTCTCGGACATTTGGAGGGCATGGGCGATGCGCTTCTGCTTTGCCAGCTCCTCCTTTTCCCGGCTGTATTCGCTGCTGATATATGGCCACACACCAAAATTGTCTGAGTGTATGTGCCAGCTGCTGGGGCGCATGGTGGTCTTTGGCATGTAGTGGCTGGCACGTAAGCTTGGGCCATCATTAAAAGCAGGACAGCTTGAAGTCAGTCTGTTACGCTGCATGCTTGCTTGCTGTGACCTCTGCTGACGCTCCTGCTTACCTGCACCATTGACTTGCATGGAGAACAATATATCATTTAATTGACTAGCCACACAATGGTTGATTTATGTGGAAAGCTGCACAAAGCTGTTGAAGCAAGTGTGGGAGTGCAGCCAAGATCTGCAAGATCTGTATTAGCCAATGTCTGTCACAGCAATGTTACCTCTCAACACTGTCTCACAAAGGGACTGCTGTCGGAAGCCATGCTCCAGAACCTCTGGCAAGGCTCTTATGCCTGAAAAGCTGCGCTTGGACCAGCTGTCTGCCACAACCTCCAGGTCTGCATAAGCACTGTCTGCAGGCAGTACAGGGCTTAGCAACAGCTCCTGAACTCAGCAGATGACCAGCTCAAATCAGTGATGTACCAGTTGCGAGCTGCCCAGGCTGTGACCGTGTGACACAGTGGTAGTGCTTGTCTTCCTCCGGGCCTAAGAGCTGTCGCTCTCTGTCTGTCCGGGGGCCTGTGCTTTCCATCTCCTGCTCTCGCTGCCTCTGTTGCTCCCTGGCATAGCTAATGGCAAACTCGACTGCCTCCTGACTGGTAATTCCCTTCTCGGTTGGTCTGGGACTTGGCTTTGATGGCCTGGCGTATCGGCCCTTCAGCGGGACAACGCCTACGTCAACAGCTCCGCCACGAGCAGCTCCCATGGCCATCAAGTCACACGAATCATCCTGCCGCAGGTCGGCCGCGGCAGCGCCGTGCTTTCACTACAATGAATGCTGCTGGACCGCCCTGGACGGGACGGTTGATCTCCTAAATGTGTTGTTTATGGGGATTAAAATGCAAGGTAATGCAGTCATGCTTCCGCTTAATTCCGCCTAGCAGATGCAGCAGGAGTGTGCGCATGCCGGAGAGCCAGCATGAGTTGGCCAACAATAACCTGCAGTGTTGAGATCGTTGTTGCCATGCACAAAGTTTTGTTGAAAGCATAGTTGCATTGTTTACATGGAAGAGCATATTCTGAATTAGGGACAAGCACATGACATGCTTCAAAGGCCGTGTGTAATCATGTGAATGCTGGACACAAGCAGACTGCAGAAAACAAAACATCAATTTCAGGTCAAACACAAGTCTTCTTCAGATTTGCAGTCAATGTATTCAAAGATATGTACACTGCACCTTATGCCAAAGCTAAACACTGCATCCACAAACTCAAGCTAGCATTTGCAAGCAAGCAGATTTGATCTGCAAAGCAGCGTCATCACAGCAATATGCTTCTATGGATTAGCTGATGATGCTGTGGCCCTGCGATAGGCACTGTAAGCGTTTACAGCACTAGCCAACAGCCTACTTGCATCTTGTGACTGACTATCGCCAGCATTCATCTGGCCATGCAGCTCATTGAGATGGCGAGCCACCTCGCCCCATCTGCCTAAGCTGCTGTCAGAACTCACATGCTGGTCAAAGATGTTCCTGACTGCATCATAGATGCCTTGCACTGGAGGCCCTGCTGCTGCTGATGATGCTGGTGGTGGTGCAGCGGCCCGCCCAGCAGCCCTATCAGAAGCTACACCTGATCTGCCTGGCTGACCCTGTGAAGAATATGACGATCCAGCAGCTGACTGATGTTGTGCTTGAGATGCTGATTCACTACTACCAGCTGTGTTTGCATCTGAACTAGCATTGGCAGTCATGCGGCGGTAAGCAGCTGCAGCAGCAGCTCCTACTGTAGTCAATGCAGCAGCTGCTGCAGCAGCTGTACCAGCACCTATGCCACTGGCCTGCTGTGCTTCAGTTGTAGGCGCACTTGCAGGTGCTTCAGTGGGCAGGGTGCCTGCAGGAGCTGGACCCCAACCCCACTTCCAGGACCAACCACCGCTACCAGAAGCATTGCTGGAGACATTGGGTACACTGCCTGTGGCTGTGCTTGATGAAGGCGGAGACGATGCAAAAGGAGGGGCGCTGGGCTGACTCAACCCTGCTGGGTGGCCTGAGTATTGCTGGTGGACCTGAGCTCGCTGACGCTGTTGCTCTCGTGCTTCTGACTGTGTGAGAAACTCGTCAAGCTGCGCATTTACTGTGTCTGTGTATTGCTGGACCTGCTGGATGACTTGTGCTGGGTTGCCAATTGTTCCATGCCGGCAAGCGTCCAGCTGTGCACTAGCTTGCTGCAGCTCAGAAATTTGGGCATTCCAGTACAAAGGACGGTGGTCAAGAGACTGAATGCGAGCCATAACAAACTGAATACTGCTTTGCAGCTCGCTAACGGTAGCAGAGCTAGTCTGTGATGGTGGAGCACTTCCTGTCCCCGGAGACGGCTGAGAGCTCCAATAGAAGGTAATGCCATTGCCATCCTGAGCATCTGATTGGGAGTGAGCTGCAGACAACCCAGGTTCACCACCACGCAACGCGAGCTGTCCTAGCAACCCCAGAATTGTGGCCAGCGATGGGCCTTCCGCGTCCTCAGGCTCATCAATGCGGGGAACTAGATTTGGCTGGCCGTTGTTGCGCTCAAGTGTACGCTGGTCTGTCCGACAGACCGGGCACAACTGACTTGTTGCCTGCCACCGTGCAAGGCACTCGCGGCAAAACGGGTGACCTGCAATCAAGTTAGACTGAGTGATCCACACATGTTACCAGCGGATTTTGATCTGCCCAATGCAAGCATTTGAGACGGCAAACAAGATCACCAAGCAGCGAACAAGACTCACCACAAAGCAAGGTAGAGACCCCTCCGTTTGCGCCCAACGTGTCTAGGCAGATGTTGCAGGTATGGTCTACGCTTCCCGGCCCTACCATTGATTGTTTGAAAGTGAAGGCGACGCTCTGAGCAATGCTTGCACCTCGAGACCTGTTGGGGAAGTTGCGGGTCATCTACGTACGCGGTATGCTCCGTGAAGTTATTTTACGAGGCCCGTGCATAGCTGATTCCTGAATTGCAAAAATTGTTGGTCGAGTGCAATCAGCTTCGACTTCCGGATCAACCTTATCAAAAATGCCTGCAAGCCAGACGATGGTGGTGATGAGGCATGCTTTGAGACTTGATGAAGTGGATCATGACTTTGTGTCCTCCAGCAAAGCTTGGTGGGACCCGCCCCTGGCACAGAAGGGCTTTGACCAGGTTGTGCCTTGTGTGCGTTCCTGTCGATGGCAACACTCCCCATCATCATGCTTGTGATGCGAAGTAGAACTGACACAGGCGGCTCATACGGCCGAGACGCGTCTGAGATCGCTTGATCTGCAAGTTTTGGTGACTTCGCCGTTCAAACGCTGCCTACAGACGGCAAACACTGTCGTCCAGTCAGTGCCAACATGTTGCAGAAGAATCCACATAAACTGCAAATTGTGCGAGGTGTGTATGTTTACATCTTGGCAGTACCTACAGAGTGAAAGCAGAGCAGTCATATTACTTTTGCTTGAAGTGCAGATGTTGACTGCTCGCAATCTGAATGCTCAAGATCGAGCTCTTCCAAACGGTCACATTCAGGAATGGATGTGGAATGGCTGTAGCATTGATGCAGCCCTTAAGCTTGCACCTCTCTCCGGTACAGCCAGGATAAGTGTTGCAAGCTGGTGCAACCAAACTCACAAGCTTTTGCCATCAACACTACTTGCTTGCAGACAACTTCATCATTGATGATCCAGACCTACCGGCATTCCCAGAGACAGCAGAGCAGGCACATGCCAGAATCAACGTTGCATTGGAGGTGGAGTTTTTGTACCATGAATGCTGGACCTCACAAATGTTCATGCACAGCCCAAGTATGTGCTGCAGGCAATTGGCAACCAGTATGAGGGAAAGAACATTCTTGTCATTGCTCATGGAGAGGTGTGTTACTGTCATTACTTTTGGGGTGTTACACTGCCTGACCCATGACAAGCTCAAGAGGAGCTATGCATCATACATGTTTGACGTGCAGGCAGTGAATAGATCTGTGGTGCGCCTGATGCCCTGGACCACTGTAATCGATGCACAGCATTGCTGTTACACTGTAGCCCATCGTAAGCAGGATGAAGATGGCGACTGGGGTCAGTGGGAGCTGGATGTCAATCAGCTGCACAAAGTGCAAGTCCTAGGCTTATAATGCTTAGGTGAGAATGCAAGTACAAGCTTGGCAAGGCATCTGTGTGACTCCAACACTAGATGTCTGCAGCTTGCTGAGGAAAGAGCAGCCTGTAGAGGCCAAGACTTCAGCCATCAGTTCTGTCACACATCTAGCCCTTGATGCTAAATACATATGCAGTTACCTCACATCTCATCTGTGACTTAGCTGTGTGCTGAATGGACTGCTTCTTGCATAGGGTTGAGCAACTGTGCAATATGCAGGGTAAAGTTCGTGCTGGTCAAGCTATTCACGCCAAAAAATGATATTGTCCTGAAAGCAGCTGCTGGATAAATCAATTTCAAAGCTCACAATTCCTCATTGGAAGGTATGTCCTGGACATGGCCAACTGCCATTGCCCATATAATACAAGAGTGATTATGGCAGGACATGAGGGTTGTGGTACTTTTGTTTTATCTGAATGTTGGTTGCTGAACGACCTGCCGCTCACAGTAGCCTTTGCCCTTCTGCAGGCACCCAAACATGATCTTGAGCACATGTAAGTTTGTGGATGCTCACAGGGTCAATCAAGCTGGCGACAGGGCTCATTTCAGATTGCTTTTTGCCGTCCTATTGATACATATGCTTGTTGTTCAGCTTGGTGGCAATAAAGCAGCGCAATGTGGTACACAGCACAAAAGCTTTACTAGCCTACAGAACGCATATGGTGTCCCAACAAGTCAGCAACGCTGTGTACCTCGAAGCTTACTGCTGTAAAATGACCACATGCGTGTGGTTGAAGTGCCTATTGTTATCTGCTGACGCGAAAAGCTGGTCAAGTCAATGTATAGCCCAGTCCAGAGCCTTCACAGTCACCGGTAAATTATTATGAGGTCAAATAGCCCTAGGGCGGGAGGCAGGTCAGTGCATATTCCATATTCCTTGCTGACTCAACCATGGCTTTCAGCACATCCTCCTCTAAAAAAAGTCATCGCGGCTTGCTGCGTCACAGCCTGTGAAGCAAATTTACTGCAGATTCTGACCAAGGCGGTTGTTTCAGAAGGAACACATATCGCGAAAGGTTGGCTTTGTCCGATCAAAGGATGATTTTGCCGATGGGTGGTGTCGCGTCCGGCAGGCGTGTTAATGTTTTGAGACACTCGCACGTTGGCGTTGATTTGTCTCAGCAGAAATCTCTGTTGTCTGCACGGTCATTTGGGCTACACTGCCGTAGCAGACGCAACCGGTTGGTCAATCAGCCAGTCTCTGCTGGGCCCATCACTGCAGACAGGAGCACAAGCCACAAAGTTTCCGAAAATCAATCCACCAAGACCACGCAGGTAGATGCGGGCAGAAGCATCGGCTGCGTTCTTGCCACAACAGCTCCTGATATTTTGTGCTTTCCCTATAGCACCTTTCAAACAATGGCAGCACACCTAACGGAGCATCCAATGGTGTACCCGGCAGTAAGAAGATTGGCCCACCACTCAATGAGAGGTGAGTGCTGATCCTGCTTTGCCAGCTGTGTCATACCTTGGCAGATTGATGCTGACAACAAAAATATTTTTTATGTGTGCAGTGTGCAAGCCATCTTGCTGGCAGGAGGACCATCCACCAATGCTTTGGCTAGGTTCCGAGCCATGCCTGCTGTCAAGCTTGGTCAGTCTCATGCTCAAGCATGGTGTCGCAGACAACACTGCCCACAATGCTTTTGACTTGGCCTCACTCCAACATAGGGAAATCCCAGCCAAACTAAAAGTGTCAAACTGTTTGCAGGTTCAAACATGCAGTTGATTGATGTGCCAATCAGCAACTGCATCAAGTCTGGAGTCAACAAGATGTGAGTTCCAACTCTCTGCTTTGGTCTTGAGCTAGCACAGCCTGCAGCAGGAATGTCACCCATCCCAGAATGCAAGACAGTTTCCTCCTGCTTACCTCTGTTCTGTTTGTAGGTATGTGCTGACACAGTTCAACTCTCACACCCTCAACACTCACATAGCTGCCAGCTACCCACCGGTGGTGTTTGGGGGCCCTCAGAAAAGGGGCTTTGTGGATGTGTTGACAGCCAGTCAGACACCAAAGAGTGCCAACTGGTACAAGGGCTCTGCAGATGCTGTGCGACAGCAGCTTGACAGCATTCTGGATGCTTTCCGTGGAATGGACCTGCCAGATGAGCTGCTGGTCCTGTCAGGCCAGGCACTGTATAGGATGGTGAGCTGTGCTGTACCATGCTGTGCTATCCTATGCTGTGCTGTGCCATGCTGTGCTGGCCTATGCTGCCTCACGCTGTGTTGTGCCATGGTGTGCAAGGTCATGCTACACTATTTCATGCCATGCTTCGTATGGCACCCTATGTGACACGGAGCTAACCATGACCATCACTGCTGACTCAACTTTGAGACATGCCTAAAGAATCGCGCTTCAATAAGGTTCCTCTTCAGGTCCTTGTAGCTTTGCCAGCACGCAGCTGGCGGTACCCACAATGACAGCTGCCATTGGGACATTGCAACCATGGAGAATGTTGCCTGCAGGACTATGCAGACCTGCTGCAGACTCACCGCAGCAACAATGCAGACATCACCATTGCCACACATGCTGTGGGCTTGGGCCAGGCCAGCTTCAGGGGCTGCTGTAAAGTAGAGCCTGACACAGGTAGCTTGCTCACAACTACCACAGCTCTGGGCTGCCGCCTTAGGAGGCTCCCATTTTGATCATCGAAAAGCGTTTTCTTGATGATTCTGTTTCCACAGGCACCACAACGTACAAAGTATTGTTGCAAGTTGTTCATCTGAGTGTGTGCCTGACAGGGACTTGGGAACATCTACAGCTTGACCTGAGTGCACTCAGGAGTTTTGATGCAGTGTACAATTCAAAGTTGATGCTTGTCACAATCCGTAATGCTCACCCAGTGCTTGCTTTGCATTCAGCACAGCTGCGGCTGTAGCAAATCAATTTTAATTGTTATTACTGTTATCAGGGCAGTGATGAGCAGACACTTGCCTCATGCAGCGCCAATGACACGACAAATGTCAAGTCTTGCATGGTACTGTGCAAGATACCAGTCATGCAAGGTGCACAATTGCAAATGTGTGCAGGATGCATCTCCTTGTTTTATGAGAAGCCAACAGGTGATGATCTGGATAAGGTGCGCAGCGTGTCTCAAAACGCGACTGAGGAGAACCCATTTGAGGCTTCCATGGGGATCTATGTCTTCAAGAGGGATGTCTTGGTGAGCCTTGGATTTTGTCTCTGTGATCTGCAGCACCTTGACAAGATGACATGGCAGATGTCCCGTGAGCATGTATGCCTTGACTGGATGTTTGGTGCACTAGCTGAGCTTTTTCTGCTGCACACCAAAGCGCCAGATTCAAAAACTGGCCATGTGTTACTCAGGGTCCCCTCACCATCAAAGATGTGTTTCTGGGTTCCCTGCCAGACATTGGCTATGACGCTCAATCAAATTCAAAGGATGCCTGCATTTGGTTCAGCAGGCACTACACAGCAGCTCACCCTGGGCACATATAGCTACACCTGCATGAAGGGCTGTAATCTTTACGGGGACACTAAGCTCACCTTTGACAAACCTTGTTTCTTTCGAGTCTTTACTTCGTATGCCTTCACAACCCTGCATCCGTGTCAGGCAGTGGTGTACAGGGTGTGTTGATCAATGCAGGTGAACCTGTTGCGAACAGAGTCTGGGGACACTAAGAGTGCCCACTTTGGGGCTGATGTCATCCCCCATGCCCTGGAGAGCAAACTCAAGGTGGTGGCTCACCACTTTGATGGATACTGGCGGGTGAGTATCAACATCATTTTGGACAATAGCTTCTGTGTGCCTTCCCAGCATGTTCTTAGCACTTACAGTCTGCCTGAGAGCTTCTGCTAGATCTGCTCCCCACATCAAAACAGATTTGATACAAAGTTGTCCTCATCTATCACAAGCTGAGATGCTTGTTTCACTAGCTGTCTTGCATTCTCTGTCTAGCATAGGGTTCAGCCAATCACAAGTTTCGACGATGGCAGTTGACTGCTGGCATTTGAAATGCATTGCCAGCATCAGTGAAGGTCAAGTGCTGGTGCTGGTGAATATCTGAGCAACAGCAATATTACCTGATACTGCCAGTCCACTCGGTGGAATGCATATGCCACTACCAGCACAAATCTGTGCCTGTGAGTGCTGTGTAGATCAGTTGTATCTGACAGCATGAGTTTCAAAGATAGCAAGAACTTGTTGCTTCCATTTGGAATCTGTACCCCTTCTATCGAGGCCTTGCGCCACAACAAGCATATCTGTAGTCCTATACTTTACTCATGCCTTCAGTTTGCAGCTTGTATGAGCTTACCAGGACCTGGGCAGCCCGGTACAACACTTGGCCTCTCATTAAATTGACGCCGAAAGGAGTCTTTCCATTTCTTTTCTGACGGCACCATGCATTGGTTGCTGCAGGACATCTCCAACCTGAGGGATTTCTTTGAGGTGAATCTGGAGATGACCTCCCCCAGCTCTCCCATCTCAGTCTTTGATGTGGAGGAGACCATCGTCAGCCGAGGCCACATCTTGCCACCGGCCATGATCCACAAGTGCGAGATTGTGCACTCGTTGATGGGAGAGGGCTCTGCCCTGCGGGTGAGCAACTGATGCATGTGGCGATGTGTACAAGCCTCTGTTTTCAGTACACTTTGACCAAACGCTCAGGGCAAGCGTTGTCCTGTGGTGCAAGATGTTGGCAGAAAGAGTGTGCTTGTTTGCAACGTCTTTGAGAATCATGTTCTTTGTCTTCTCTCCTTGAATGGCATGTCTGGACATGCACTGAGGCATGTTCCTGGTGAATCAGGCATCACAGCTTGAATACAATGTGTGCACTTTCCACAGGGGTCGTACATCAAGGGGTCAGTGATTGGGTGCAACACATTCGTTGCTAATGGCTGCCACATTGAGGACAGCCTGCTGATGGGCAATGACAACTACTCCAATGACCGTGAGAGGGAGAGAGCAAGGCAGCAGGGCCTGTCAGTTCTTGGCATAGGTATGTTGGTGCTCAGCGCTGCCGATTGTTCACACAGATGTCAAAGCAAAAGGTGCTGCTGTGCCACTTAGCTGCAGCACTGCTGCGACCCAGCTGGGTGTCATGGTTGCTTGCAAGAGTATTGGCTCTTGAGCTTTTGAGGGGCATGGCAGTAATCATCACACTTTTGGGTGCATTGCAATGACAAGTGTTATTCAGAGCTGCTTTTTGGTTCAGCTGAAACAGCGGTCCCTGTTACACTGTACAAGCACAATTGGAACAACGTACCCTGATGTTTGCATGATGCAGGTGAAAACTCTGTCATCAAGAGGGCAATCATTGATGACAATGTCTCTATTGGGAGCAATGTGCAAATCATCAACAAAGATGGTATTGAGGAGGCAGATCACACCAAAAAAGGCTATGTCATTCAAAATGGCATTGTGGTGATCCTAAAGGGAGCCACAATACCTGATGGCACTGTTATTTGAAAGAGCCTCACAGGGTCGTCTCAGGACAAGGCAGACCACTAGCGAAGGTTTTTGAGCCAATTGTAGGATGTAGACAACAGACATACGTATGAGGCTTGCAATGAATGCGTGATTGAGTGTAGTAGGTATCTGCAGCCTGTATAAGCTGCTCTGGCCAGGGTTGTCTCGTGTATTGGGTGGCCTTTTTGTCTCGTGAATTGGGCGGCCTTTGATTGTATTAATAGAAAGAAGCACATCACACTTTTTCAGGAAATGCTGAGACAATTGTAGTTGGACCCACATGAGCAGGAAATGCTTTTCAGAAGGGTTGGTATCGGATCACAATATTTACTGTAGTATACAATGTTGTTGCAACTGCGTGCAGCATCAAAACTTGCTCACCAACAAAACAGTACCGGTAATTATTGCAGCTCCATCAAAATCAAATGCACAAGTTTATTTCTGCATGCAGCAGCAACTGTGTCCCCTGAGCTGTTCCAAGCAACTGATGCCACGCCACCACTCAACGTGGAACTGTACACTTTGTGACCATCTGGGATGGACCATAGGCATGTCTCTCCATCATCACATCCACTGACCAGAAGGCGTCCAGAAGGGTGGAAGTCTACAGACCGTACTTTGCTCGCCAAGCTGATCTTATGTTGGCAGGTTCCACTGACCAGGTCCCACAGCCTGCATGCAGAGTTGCACTCAACAGGTTGCACAACAACGACACACATCTCAACAGCAACCACACAATGGTCTACTGCATTATGACCCTGGGCAGCCCGCTATAATACTTGGCTTCTCATTAAATTGACGCCAAAAGGTGTAGTCTTTTCTTTTCTACTGTGTTAGGAGATGTGTTGCTCTGTGGCACCATGAGGTGCAGAGCAGGCACAGCAGCACCATATGATGCTTTTGCACTATTTGGTGAAGCAGTGTAGCACTGTGACTTGCTCAGAGCAGTGCTACAGGAGCAGAAGGAGAGGTGCAGCAGATGTGTGCTGAAGCAGCCTGTGGATGCATGCCGCAGCATACCTGACTGTCTGATCCTGAGAGGCTGTAGCCAGTGTGTGGTGGCGGCCCTGCACAGCTGCAGGGCTCCAGGCCATGGCATGCACATCAGCTGTGTGGTCCTTGAGGATGTGTAACAAGGTCTGCTGGGCGGGGGACCACACCAGGAGCATGCCACCCTCACAACATGAAACCAGATGATCTCCTGCAGACACGTGTATGACGTCAACTAACTGTCACTGCATCATGTAGCTGAAGGCAGATGTCAGCCTGCAGATCACTGCCGATTTTCAATGGTGGCCAATATAAGGCTGGCGCGGGGTGGAGGGAGGG
>JAABUP010002983.1_pt1 | contig 30920 bp, 40 predicted proteins | sample 5559201 | NCBI WGS metagenome assembly JAABUP01 (sample SAMN10711887, study PRJNA513373) | rock metagenome | isolation source: Antarctica rocks | place: Antarctica | reverse complement strand
AGAGCTTTCAAGGCCTCCAGTCGCCTCAGAGCCAGCCGCATCCGCTTGGATGAGGATCTCACTCCCCAGCAGATGCAACAGCGCAAGGGCCTGTCCTCAGACTTCTTGGGCCTCAAGGTCAGAGGCTTCAAGCCTTTCTTCAGGGGGCCGACCCTGAAGTACAGAGATGGTGGAGTGGTGCGCTAGTGTGCCAAGGGAGGGGCTAACAAAATCAGAGCGCCAGCTCCTACAGTTCCTGGCCCTCAACCAGCCCTCAGGCCTGAGCATACCAATGTGGCAATGGACCCTGCTGAGGTCCTGCGGCAGGCTGGCGTGACAGTCAGTAGGGAGGTTGATTTTGGGCCAGCCATGCCTTTTACCATGGGGATTGTGGGGTCTGACAGCGAGTTTCACGACTGTGCCAGCCCCACAGCTTCGGCTTCTGGGCTCATGGGCACCTTTTCCGGCTGATTATCTCGCTTCTGTGATCACACGATGCCGATACACGATGTTGATCATGTGCAGATGTGGCCTTTGGGTTAGGGATTTGCTTTTGTTCAGGCCTTTGTTTAGCCTAACCAGCTCAGGCATATGGTGTTGACAGGGCATCTATATCTAGAGGTCACTGACATTTAGTTTGACACAAATGAATGACGTTTGGCAGGGTTGCTGAGGCTCTGCCACGAGCGATCAGACTTGTTGGCTGGCCAAAGCTTGTAATCTTCTTCCTCTTTTTCTTCTAGGTCCGAGATCGGGAGCACTGAGGTAGCGCTGTTGGTGTGTGTGTAGAGTATATGCGCAAGGTTTTCGGATTACATTATTAATAGAGTGGATAGTGAGGATAGTCTGCTCCACTCAGAGAGCAAAGGGCAGGAAATAGACTTTACGCTACTCAGATCTTAGTCAGTGAAACTCCCCAGCAGTGCTGTCTCGCAGTGCGGCTGTTGGATTATGTTGGTTTCAGCTACAACAGTAATGGCAGCTGCTGACTGAGACAGTCACATGGTAGGGAATGCAAATAGCTGTGTAAGACCGTAACAAACGTTACAGACCTCCCCCTTTTAGGTGTGAAACCCAGAGGGTAATGAATTGAGCAGGTTGCATATGCTCACATTGAGTAGTGAAGCATATGAAAAATGAAATAAGTGAAACACTTGTCAAATGCAAGGAACACAGTGATGTTCAGTGCGGCCACTTCATGCTGGGGATCAGCCAGGTGATGACATACCGACTCAACTGCAGCACCCTTATTGGTGGATCAATACACAATAAGAGGACTGACTTACAGACTTCAGTGAATCGCAGTGACAGCTCAAGATACAAGGCGTTGCAAAGGCCGTGCAGCATCTTGAGCGTGAGCATGCTTGCATACATGCTAACGCACTGTTGTGACTATACTGCAGATTGCCACATAGTGTGTGCTTGGGTGCTAACTGTGTGACAGCAGCAAGCCTAACATAAGAAAAGCTCCAAGCTGACAACACTTGTAATGCCCAGTGAGGCAGTACACCATTGCTTGCCAGCAATGCAAAAGGAAATACAAATAATCAGAATGTTTTTTATTCTATTTTTTGTTATTTTACCTTTTTGTCTGAAAATCTGTTTGGCTCAAGGAACCAGCCTACTGAGGCATAGGGAGTAAGACAGCTGCAGCAGCCAGCCTTTGGTCAGGGGGCAAGGTGAGCCAGTAATCCTGTACACAGTCAAGAGAGTTGGCAACATTGGCTGATGTTTCCCAGGTGTTGTGCTCATTGCCGTAACCTTCCCAGTGGATCAAGTATTCAACTTTACGTCGACGTCCACGCTTGACAACTCAATGGTCAAGCACTTGCTCTACTGTCCATTCAGGGCAGTTATCAACCAGTTCAGGAGGTGGTGGTGGCTGTGTGCGACCATCACTTCTGTATGGCTTGATGAGAGAGACATGGAACACACTGTGAACCTGATGCATGCAGTCTGGAAGATCCAAACAGTAACCGGTGCCGCCCATGCGAGCTAGGACTTTAAAAGGCCCAACCCATCTAGGTATAAGCTTGCGGGTACCAGTGGTCCTCAAATGCAAGGTAGTGGTGGCTAGGAGCACTTCTGCTCCAATGTCAAAAACAGATGGGACATGCCTTTTGTCATAGTAAGGCTTCTACATTTGCTGTGCATTGAGCATGCATGTTTTAGCGCGTGCAATTGTGGTTTGCATGTGCTGTGCAAAAGCAGCAGAAGCAGGATTTTTACTTTTTGAAGGTAGCGTCCTCCCCCTTTCAAGTGAGGCACTGAATGGTGGTTTAGGGTGACGGCCATGGTTAAGGTAGAAGGGCGTGTTCTGCACCGACCTCTGCCAGGCATTGTTGATAGCAAACTGCGCATGCATAAGAAGATCATCCCAATTAGTCATGGTGGGAGGCATAAAAGTGTCTGAGCACGTCCTCAACAGTGCGACTCATGCGCTCTGTTTGACCATCAGTCTGAGGGTGAAATGCTGTTGGCATGTTCCATGAGATGCGCAGGCGATCAGAGAGCGCTTGGTTGTACTTGCCAGCAAACTGTGGGCCTCTGTCAGAAATGACTTCCAGGGGAAGACCATGATTGCAGAACACATGCTGAATGAACAAGTCAGCCCAAGTCTTTGCAGTGCATTTTGTTGTAGTGGGGACAATGTGTACATACTTGGTCAATCTGTCAACAAAGACAAGAATAGCGTCATAGCCTGCCTTGGTCTTAGGAAGACCCGTGAAAAAGTCAGTAGAGACACTGTCCTAAGGACCGAGTGGAATGTGCAAAGGTTGCAATAGACCAGAGGGCTTGACAGGTGAACGTTTGCTGCGTTGACAGGAGACGCAAATGCATATGTAATCATTGATGTCAGAAAACATACCTTGCCACCGGTTGTACCAAAATGATCGCTGCATATTATGCAGTGTTTTGTTGACGCCAAGATGGCCAGCATAAGGGCTGTCGTGATAGTCCCACAGCAGTGCTGTGCGCACACGGCTGACATTGGGAATCACAAGGCGATCACCTTTCCACCATAAACCATCCAGTAACTTCAAGTCCTGCAGGTTATTGCTATTAGCAAACCGTGCATCAGACTGGTGAACTTGATTTAGCTCTGCATAGAGGTCAAGCACAGGTTGCTCAGCCACCTCCATGACCATGTCTTCAGGAATGACAGTGTCAGCTGCAAGGTCAAAAGGGTTGCTGGGGGTTATAGGAGAGGTTACAGAGGATACAAGTGGCGAGGTTAAAGAGGTTACAGGAGGCAAAGAACTTCCCCAGGGTCCATCTTGGGTCTGCAATGCAGGCTCAGTTGGGTGGACAGGTGTAGCAGCAGGTGTAGGTGTAGTCTTTGACCGTGTTGTTACACACAGTTGAGCACGCAATGCATGAGCAGCGAGTGAAGTAGCAGGGAGTCATGCCAGGATTATGGCTCAAAGGGTCAGCTACATTACTCCTGCCTGGTCTGTATTCCCAGATGAAGTTGAAGCGCTGTGGGTATTCAGTCCAGCGAGTTTGGCGCCTTGACAAGGTAGGTTGAGTGTCAAGGAAAGTGTTGGGTTTATGATCAGTGACCAGGTTAAAGGGTATATGTATGTCATCAACATTGCACCGGAAGGCTTTCAGTGCTTCAATGACAGCAAGCAGCTCTTGCTCAGTGATGAGACAGTGTTGCTCAGCAGGCACCATTCTCCTAGACCAGAAAGCAATAGGCCTACCTTGTTGGATGAGCACAGCACCAAGACCAAACCCAGAAGCATCACACACCAGGTCAAAGGTGGGATTGCCTTCTGATGTGTCCGGCAAAGCCAAACATGGAGCTGAGGTAAGGGCTGTCTTCAATCCTGCAAAGGCATTCTCACAAGCAGTATTCCAGTCATAGGGAGTGTTCTTCTTCAGCAACACAGTCAGTGGCATTGTCAAATTGGTGTAGCCCTGTATGTACTTGCGAAAGAAGTTGGTGAGGCCAAGAAATTGCTGAATCTCATTGAGATTAGTAGGCTCAGGCCAGGAAGCAACAGCTTCAATCTTTTTAGGATCAACTTTGATGCCATCTTTGCTCACAATGTGGCCAAGATAAGGCAGTTCAGTCTGGCCCCATGAGCATTTAGACATTTTGATGAGTATAGAGTTCTGGCGCAGTACGTCCATGACAATTTTATCATGCTCAACATGCTCTTCAGCAGTTTTACTGAAGATCAGTATGTCATCAATGAAGACAAGAACAAAGTCAGAAATTGCTGCCAGTGGGTTTACCTTGCCATCAGCCAAGAACTTGGGATGCTCAAACACCCTGTTCATGACAGCTTGGAATGTGGCTGGGGCGTTGGTAAGGCCAAAGGGCAGTACTCTGAATTGGTAGTGGCCAAAAGGAGTCCTGAAGGCTGTCTTTGGTCTGTCTGACTCCTGCAACAGGATCTGATGAAAGCCAGAGGCAGCATCAAGGCTAGTGAATTACTGTGATCCCTGCAGTTTGTCAAACAAATCATCAATCCGAGGTAAAGGGAAACGATTTTTTATTGTAAGTTTATTCAGTGCACGATAATCAATTACCATGCGCAGCTCACCCCCCTGTTTTAGTACAAAGAGTAATGGGGCTCCATATGGACTTACAGAAGGCTCAATAAGTTGCTTCTGCAGCAGCTCTGTCACTTGGCGCTTTGCCTCAATTAGCTCAGAAGGTGACAGGCGATACAAGCGCTTGAAAGGAGGTGGTGCATCAGGTTCCAAAGGAATGACATGCTCAATACCCCTATCAGGCCTCCCAGGAGGCAGTCCAGATGGTTCAGCAAACACAGCAGCAAACTGTGACTTGATGCCATCAAGCTGCTGAGTTAGTGTGAATGCAGTGTCAGGGGCAGCAGCAGAAGCAGGTGCATTGCACTGTGCAGATGCAGAAGCAGCCCAAGGAGATTTGTTGTCAGATGTTACACTGGCAGTGCCATTGGAAACATCAGCGTGAGGAACCACTGCAGTCTTGACCAGAACAATAAAACTTTCACAACCTTGACGTAAAGCACGCCTGCACTGGGATGCGTTAAGCAATAGCTTCTCAAAAGGGAGCCTAGCAGATGCTGCAACAGGTGCTGAAGGGAGCCTAAGAGTGTGAGTGCAGTGCGGTGAGTCAAGATCGGCTCCGCTGTAGGACAGAGGACGCAAAGTATAAGTCTTGTTATGCTGCACAAGTGTGCAAGTATCAAGGTGATAGTTCAACACAGCCTTATAGCCAGTCAGAAAAGGGTTCCCTAGAACGATGTCAAAGTCTATAGAAAGCTCAGTGACAAAGCAAGAGACACGTGTGCTAAAGGCACCGATGCGCAGTGTGACTGTGGTAGTACCAAGTATAGGGCTTGAACTGCCATCAGCTAATTCAAGAGTGGCCTCAGTAGGGTTGAGTGTCAGCTTGCCAATGTCCAGTGCCTTCTTCGATATGAAGTTGGCAGACGCCCCGGAGTCCAGAAGCATAAGGGCATCCTGCTGCTCTAAGTGCCCTTCAAACAGCATGGTCAAAGGCTGGTTAGAAACAGCAGCAGCAACAGAAGGCACAGCTGAGGGCTGATGCACAACTGCCTTGTGCAAAGGGTGGCACTGTTGACCAGCAACAGGTGGTGTGTGTGTGGGCATGACAGCGTCAGTGAACATGTATACAGGCCAGTGAGTCCCAGCCATTGCACAACGTCTGCCAGATACAGCAGGAGCATCAAATAATGTAGATCCTTTACGGTAAGTTTTCAATATGTGCATGCCCTTTAGGAAAGGACGCATGACCGGCAGCAAGAAGCCAGGCACAACAATGCATGCAGCGGTGCTAGGTGCTGCTTGCTTGCATTGCAAGTAACGCTGCACAAACTCAGGAAGCAATGCATGGGGCATGGACCCAAATATGACCTGAATGCAGCTCATTCATGAACGACCTAGAAGGACTGCAAAATGAAGAGTAGTGTGCATTCTCACCACAATCATTTGCAGCAGCATCCAAAGTGAATGGTGTGCCAGACAGGGATTGCAACTCTGAAAATAAAGGCTGCAACAAGCGACAATCTTGCAAATTAAGCAAGTCAGATGCACATTGTGCAGGATCTGCAGAAGCTAGTTTAGAATATCCAGAGGACTGCGAAACAGAAGTGAGGCTTTCTGAGCATTTCAGCAGTGATAGCATAACCTCTTGCAGCTAAGCTAGGCTTCTGTAATTGCTATCGGCGCTGGGCAGGTGGTGGAGGTGCAGCAAAGGCACACCGCTTACGTGATGCAGGTGCAGAAGAAGACGAAATTGCTCACTGTAGTGTTGCATTATTATTATACCAAATGGCAGGACTGCCCCAAGACGGCAGCTTGTTTTACTGACAACATTGGTTCAGGCCCATTGTTATCAGTGAAATAAGCTGCCGTCTTGGGGCAGTCCTGCCACTTGGTATATTAACAATAATAATTTACAGGCGTTCCAGCCAATTGTTCATGCCAGGTACCAACTAGGTGCTACTTGGTGTGGCCAGCTCTGATGCAGCCCTTGACCCAGCAGGTGCCTGGGCGCCTGGATTCGGGGTGCTTGACCAGTAACAATAATAATAACAATATTAACAACAAATTCCAGCTGATGATGAGCTAAGTGATAAGCAGATGAGATGGTTCTTTTTCGGTTCTGTTCATTTGCGATGCGATGCTCTTATCAGCAATATGGCGATCTGTGATAACAGTACAGTCATAGCTTGGGCTGAATGGGGGAACAGACATGTCACTGAGAGCAGACGCCAACTCCTCCTGTGCTGATTCCATGCCCATCACTTGCTGTTCTCTTTGTTAGTCAGGATCACTTCTTGCCAGTTGATGTGACGTTGAACTTGAAGAAGATGACATCACCATCCTGCATTCACGCGAAAGGATTGAGCACAAGTCGCAGGGCTATTACGCTCATCGCTGTGTCATCTGTTATCATGCTGGTGATGCAGCTCATGGCAAGTATGCGCAAATATCTTGCATGCATATGAGGCACAAACTGCAAATGCACAAGCAATTACTGTGCAACACAGAGCAATATACAATTGGCTCCTATTGGGAATCTCTACATGTGCGCAGCATGGATGATCCAACATGCAGTTCTTGCATTGACAATGGCCATACCTGGACGACATAGTTCTTGCCCTCCTGCTTGTATTTGCCGGCAGCTTTGACATCCGCCTCCGTTTTCAGCTCATGCAAGACATCATACTGCATGACCTCTGCGCAGATGAAGCCCCGCTCAAAGTCAGTATGTATGGCACCAGCAGCCTGCAGCAACATGCCACATCAAATTGGTTGTAGTCCTGGGCAGCCCGGTATAATTCTTGGCCTCTCATGAAATTGACGCCAAAAGGTGCAGTCTTTTCTTTTCTTTTCTTTGGTTTGAGCAGACATTGCAGCGTGGCAGACAGCACGTGCAGTGCAGACTCTACTTGAGGGACAGGACACAACACTCTTGGGACTGATATTGCCAATGCAGCTGCCTCTTGGCTGCCACAGGCAAGAGTCTCACATCTAGCCAAGTTCTAGAGGGCAGGACAAAAGACTATGCCAATAAGAATAAGCAAGTAGAAAGACTGAGTGATGATGTAGAAGGAAAACTAGGAAAGAGCTGCACCTATGTGCAATCACACCGGCAACCTCGCAAGATGGCAGCCTGGAGCTTGCTTGACACGTACTCAGATCAGCCAGGAGTGCCAATGAAATGGTGCAACAGTCTTACCTGCGGCGCTTTGGTGTGCTTGCGTATTTGCCAGCACTTAACTTCATCTGCTCCAGCTGTGAAGAAGTAGATCAACTGGATGGCCCTGAAGCCTGTGGTGACAATCTTATCTATGGCACTTTGCGCACCCACCTTCAGCATCATATTCAAATCAGAGAAAAGTGTGGGGATTGCTACATTGCTGCATGCTTCATGTCAACAAGCAGTCACTCATGAAAATATGAGTTGGCTAAACTAGGTAAGTTGGCTGAGCAGATGCTATTACCATCACCTGCAGCTGACCAATGTCATGCAAGACAGTATGTAAGTGGGCGCATAACGTGTCAAAAGTTGCATGGGTGCGGGAGCTAAAACGCTACCTGGTCATTCATCTACCCTCTCTCAAGTCATATGCGACCAAGTCATGTGATGAGCACTACTAGTACTGGCCAGTGCTGTATACACAAAAGCATGCTGCATGCTGCCTCTAACACTCTGCTATGCCTGCCAGTACAGCACTTGTAATGTAAGCTGTTATAGAACCTCCTCCAGCACAATGTGAGTGGCACATGCTGTAAGGCATACCTCTTTGCAGTACTTGTCTCGCTCATCTTCAGGCATGTCCACCAGTTTGCTCTCAAAGACACCGCTGAAAGGGATGATAGGTTCGCCGCCATGATTCTTGACCCATTCAAAGACCTACATGTGCGAAAAGTCAGCATTCAGGCAGTGCCTCTTGAGCGTTTTGGTTGAACACAATGGAAACGCGTTTCATGTGTTACATGACACAAACAAACAAACTGCATGTGAACACCACAACTGATGCAGCATGGTTATGGAGTGTGACCCAACACTGCCAAAGCCTTAGAACAAAGCGAGCTTCCTGCATATTGGTGACAACAGGTGTGGTACGCAACAGTGTCACAACTGTGCTTATGTACCTTAGGGAGCCATTTGCTCTTCTTTTTTATGAACTTGTCCTCATTCAGGTTGATGAGATATACAACTGGCTTCCCACTGATGCAAGGATTGCTGTTAAGCCAGTCTGTCTCCTTCACACTCCAGTCACCAAATCTGCAGAGCAAATTTTAGCATATCAAATGCCAGGTTCGCAGCAATGCATATTGATGCCCCTAAACTTGCCTGTTCCACAAATTTCACAAATTTGCCTGTACCACCCTGGTTGTAAGACTGTTCTTTGTTGCACTTCACCTTGTTTAAAGCTGAATGGCAATGCTGATCCACAGCATCAACGTGTGTGCATGCACATATCAGCAAAGGGACTATGCAAACCACACGTGTGAAGTGACAGCCAGCTCACCTCACATCTTTGCCTGACTGCAGCCAGTCAAGGACTTTCTGGCAAATGACAAGCTCCTCTTTCTGCTCCTTGCTCAGGCCGCGCTTCTCCAGAGCTTTGACGCCATCAAGATGTTTCTGTACTCGCTCTATGTCTTTCAAACGCAGCTCGCTGCAGTAAGCAGATGCCATATCACACTCTGGTCAGGCCAGGCAAGGGCCCCATGAACAGAACATCACAGCAGTACACAAAACACCTAGCATGTAGTCTAAAAGTAGCTGAAACATGTAGATGGCATGGTAATTCATGCTGCATGCATGCTTGGAAAGCCAATGCAAATGGCACATTGCACAGTGTGAACGGCTCATCTGCTGATGGGAGGACAAGCTAATTGCATTTGTTGACTTGCTGGATCATACTTGTGGATGATCTCCAGATCCTCCACTGGGTCAACCCTGTCTTCAACATGGGTGACCTCGGGGTCTTCAAAGCCTCTGCAGACATGGAAGATGCCATCCACTGCTTGTATGTGCGATAGGAAAGCATTGCCCAAACCCTCTCCCTCTGCTGCACCCCTGCATAATAAACAATAATGTTCAACACGCTTAGTTTTTGCATACTATAACACCCTTAGTTTCTGCGTACTAAATCATAACTGACACGCTTTCCAGCTCATGATGAGCTAGGTAACTGCTTGCCCATTGCAACATCTCACACAGGCCAAGTTGACAGCCTGTGATAGCTACAGGCTGAAGTGAAACGTATATTTGTGTCATCAGACTTGCAGCATAGTGCTGTAATGTAGCAGATGAAGGTAGGGCAGCATGACGGTCGCTGCGCTGCAGCAGAAGTGCGGATGTGAAGGTGTCAAAAGGTTTAGTGGCAAGAACAAGGAGGGCAACTCGGATACTGCGTCCCAGATGATGCATAAGGAGAGCTGTGCAGACTCACTTGACTAGCCCAGCAATGTCCACAATATCTAAGAAAGCTGGGACTTCGCTCTTTGGCTTGTATGTTGAGCACAGCCATTTGAACCGCTCATCTGGCACATGAACTCGTGCCTGCAAATCTCAGACCATGCATCAGGTTGCAATGCATATAATGCCAACAAGATTGCAAAGACACAGTGGTTTGAATGGAGCCCAGAGACTAGTCCAGGACAAGTACACGTGCTGTGCATCATACTGCTTACGTTGTTAGGTTCAATGGTACAGAATGGGAAGTTCTCTGCTGGGATAGACACTTTGCCCAGTGTGTTGAACAGCGTGCTTTTCCCGACATTTGGCAATCCCACGATCCCCATCTGCATCATGAAGGTCAAGATCATGCACACAAGCAAAGCAGGGGTCATTGATAGCCCAAAAAGCAAACAATCTCAAAGCAGGCATACCCAACTTGACTATTGGACATCGCCGATGAAAGCAGCAAAAGGTGACAGTCAAAGCGAGGCTCACCTTCAGGTTGGACTTAAATCTTCCTAGGACAGGCTTCTCCACTGGCTCTTCCTTCTTTTTGGGAGGCATTTTGTATTATTATTTGTGCTGGTAAACCAACTACAGGAGTACTTTCGGGACCAGGCGACGAACGCAGCGCAACCAATGTGACGTTCGATCGCCAACAAGCTCGGATGTTTGTCAAATCGTAGGTCTCGAGCGCAAGGGAATGCACAAGCTTTCTGCAGGTGGCTGCTCTTGTTGGTATAAGGTGAAGAAGAGCACCCCTCGACATAAAGCACAGCAGGCAGCATGGCTGATGTGTGATGTGCTTCTTACTCACTGCTTTGCATACATGGGAAACCTACCGCTTGTACTCAGACCCTCTCCGATGCCGTCAAACTGTAAAGGAATAGTACCCAGACTTCTGTGCCTTCACATTACATGCCTCTCTTCATTTGAGCAAGTGCGAGTAGGTACATCATGATCATTTGCCATTCATGTGTGCGTGCTGGCACAGGCGAAGGGAGATGTTGTTGATAGAAATGTACCTGGCCTGCCAATGCACTCGTGCACCGATCAGCACCTGTGAGTGCTGAATACGCCCGGGAAGAAGCTCATGTTGCATGAAAATTAATCATTCCTCGTTATTGCGTTTACGACCCTTTGTTATGTCCTTCAGCAAGTTGTCGGTCGGTCTGGTTCCTGAGCGCAACCGCTGAACCCAACAGCTTATACGGCGCTTGCAGAAATGACTGCCGGTCAGCGGCTTCTCAGCTGTATCGCATCGCGCAATGGCCTGCTCGCATCGAAGACCTTGACGCCTGCGCTCAATCACTCTGCCATCAGAAATTATGCAGCATCAACCAGTGAGGACATCACAATTGAGGTATGCACCATGTCTACCTGATACTACATGCGACAAGTACAACTAGGAGGCATGTGTGACAAGCACTTGAGAGTACACCGCAGGTACGGCCATATTCAGCACACAGAATTGAGCCCCCTTCCACTTCAGTAACAACTAACAAAGAGGAGCTGATGAGGTTCTTTGAGACCATGTACAAGTACAGACGAATGGAGATTGCCGCGGATATGATGTACAAAGCAAAGTTCATTAGAGGCTTTTGTCACCTGTGAGTCATAATTCAACTTCGTTCGTGCTGTACGTCAGTTGTTCCAAAGCATTTGCATGTATACACTTGCTCCGTTAGTCAACAGCAATCCGCAGCATCCGTCAGAGGGTTGATGCCTCTGCATGCAGGTATGATGGGCAAGAAGCTGTAGGTATGGGCATGGAGGCAGCCATCAACTTCAAGGACTCCATCATCACCTCATACAGAGACCACTGCACACATCTAGGCAGAGGTGGCACTATCTTTGAAGTCATGGCAGAGCTGATGGGACGATCTGGTGGAGCCTCAAAGGGCAAAGGTGGATCAATGCACATGTACAAGAAGGAACACAACTTTTACGGTGGTCAGGGCATTGTGGGAGCACAAATACCTGTAGGAGCAGGGCTGGGATTTGCGCACAAGTACAGGAATGATGGTGGTGTAGCCTTTGCTCTGTAAGTCACTGTCCATGCACCCATTCACAATTTCACAAATGCCATCCTGGCATACCCTGTCTACTTAGAACTGCCTGACTCGCACCCGCACAGCATCAACTGCGCAAACATGCTTCGACGCACACAACTCGCCAGTAGCAATCACACTAAAAGTTGCTGCAGATCTTGCCTTTGTGCGCTACGGTGCCTGAAGATGGTGTCTTCTCTGCTTTCAGGCTTGGCATGTGCATGTGCTGAGACAACCTTGCAACAATGAACACAGCATTGCAGACTAGACAGACTTGCATCTCAAGCACAGGCTTGTAATCAACTATTGCTTGCAGTTATGGAGATGGCGCTGCCAACCAGGGACAGAAGTATGAAGCTCTCAACATGGCAGCGCTGTGGGACCTGCCCGTCATCTTTGTGTGTGAAAACAACCATTATGGCATGGGCACAGCCGAGTGGAGAGGCTCCAAGTCATCAGCCTTTTACACAAGAGGAGACTACACCCCTGGCCTTAAGATTGACGGCATGGATGTGCTTGCTGTGAAGCAGGTAGTTTTGTCATGCATACACGATGTGTTCACATGGCAAGTCACAGGGCTGGCCTGCTGCATTTGCCTAAAACCTCTGCAGGCATCAGCATTGAGGTACAGGTTGTGACATGAAATATATACACTCTGCTCATCCCAACAGTCTGTTGCATTGCTTCACCTGTTGCAGGCATGCTGAAAGATACTACAGAATATTGACATGCAAAGCATGGCCACTATGCTACTGTTTGCCACCTCCTGTAGGATGCAGGCACATATTGGCTGCCTGTGCTCACACACTGCTATAGCACTACACCTGGCTGATTGCCATCGCTGTGCTGACAGGCAGTCTCCTTTGCAAAGAAGTATGTGCTAGAGCATGGTCCAATCATTCTAGAGATGGACACCTACCGGTATCACGGGCACTCCATGTCAGACCCTGGGTCCACATACAGGACACGTGATGAGATTAGCAGCATGCGGCAGCTTAGAGATCCTGTAGAGCACGTCAGGAAACTGCTTTTGGAGAAGGCTGGTGCTGATCCTGCTGAGCTGAAGAAGATAGAAAAGGTATGCTTGCCAGTTTCCCCTGAGCCTTATACAACAGCCTTACTGGTCTTGTGTCAAGGGCCTGACCAATATTGCGTCCTGTTGATGTAGCTGTTGACTGTGCAAGCATTGATGCCTGGCTCAGAGGTGAATTTGCTGTTGAAACAGAGACTACTCATGGACTTACTGTGTGATTGGCATGCTCAACACTGGTGCTATGCAGCACAATCACTGCTAATTATACCAATTGCAATCGGCTGAGGGTCAATGGCATACTATCGACTAACAATGCCTGGGGATCATGACTCTAGCACTCTGGCAGATCATTTCATAGCAGCAAAGCAATGATTCCTGGTTATGGCAGCACATGGAACTGCTGCAGGCAGTGAAGAAGGAGGTTGACCAGGCTGTGGTGGAAGCCAAGAACAGTCCTATTCCAGAGCCAGAGGCACTGTGGCAAAACATATACAAGGACCCACTGGGCAGCTCAGTCAAGGGGCTGGATTCCAAGACTCATATCAAGCTGTGACCTGACGTATATACTAGAACCATCTGAAACAAGACCTGCGCTCATGAACTGTACATTGATAGACCAATGTCCTTAGGTTTTTTTACTTCTTTGTCATTTATACAAGCATCACTTGAGTCAAGTCAGGCAAAAGTAAACAATGATGCAACCAAACTGGTGACCACAATTGCAAGCATCAGTGCAAATGCAGCGTGCCAAGCAGTTCGGTTGCATGAGTTCATGAAGTACCAGTAGTCAAGTTTGATCCAAACAAAGCAGTGTAAATGCCTGACAATGGTAACATACCATAACACAGATACCAACTTTCAAATTATACCAAAAATGCTTACATGCAACAGCAGCTGCAGAACCCAAGCACTGTTGCTTGTTATCAGAGCGCAATGTATATGTCCTGGCCGACTATGCTGCTTTTGCTGCTGCTCTGCTAGAAGAAAGATTTACCACGCCACTGCCGCAGGTTTGCACATGCTGTTGCTGCTGCTCATGTTGTTGCTGCTCTGCTTGCAGTACGGTGTGTTTTCCCCAGAACATGGTGTCATCAATGAATGTTGCCAAAACCTGCGAGGATGTTTTTGCTCCTGCATGCAAGCAAATTCAGTGATTAAAGTAGCTGAGACAAGCACAGTTTGTATTGTGCACTGAGCAAAGCTGACCTCTGTTGACTTCTGGATTGCCTTTTGCTGATCTTGTCCTCCAGCTCACGTTCTCGCTTAACTGTCAGGAGCTGCGCAACCTATACAGGCAGCAAATGGTACAGACAGTTGCAACAGTTGACCTGAGCTGAACACAAGAAGAAACATTACCTTCGTCTCCAAGTCCCATTTCAGTTGGCATTTGGGCTTTTTCTGCAGAATGACCAGAAGGGTTGGAAGGTTGTGCCAGTCAGTCACAAGCAGTGTGCTCATGTCACCCCACATACCTGACTCCTGACTTGCTTTACGCGAAAGTCTAGAAGCAAAGAACGCTTTGCTTCCTCTACTTGCTGATCGATCTCTTCCAAGGTGAGCCGTCTAAAGTCTGAGGCCTTTGTAGAGGCTCTGGCAACGACACACTGGCTCACGGCGGCCCGTCGTGCTGGCTCAGCGCGTGCACGGCGAAGAACAACACCTTGAGAAAAGGCACACCTAGAACTTGTCAAAGTTTGCATGGTGTCCCGACCGGCCTTACGCGCTTCTGCAATAGCCTGAGTTGCCTCAGATGTTGAACGCCGGATAACATCGTGGCTCGGCTTCGCACATCTGCACTGCAGAACTACATTTACAACTTGGTTGCCGTGGGCAAGATCATTGCAAGCATTTGCGCAGGAGGTGAGACAGTGAGCCAGGCGGCTGAGATAAACTACAAGACGTTGCCGGCTTACATTTGCTTGTCTTGTGAAGCTCATGTGCTGAGCGTACACCTGTAGGTTGATCTCACGGTAACAGGTCACCTTCTACGCGACGTGCAGTCAGCCCAAGGGCCAAGTACAGTGTCAGATCTGCCCTGTATCCACATCAAGATCATGCGACTGTTCAGCAAGGTCAAGCCGGGAACCGCTTTTGCTGCTGAAGCACAAAATTCGGGCCACCAGATCCCCAAGCCTGCAGCTCTGAACACGGATACGGAAGACAACGCACTCGAATACCAGGCAAGCGGTCTGTTTACTTGCTTGTCTTGCAGAAGTCACCAAAAAGCAAGGAGATGCAAGTTTGCGGTTGACAACTGCTTCTATAGAGCAGTCAGCAGTAATGCCAAACCCAGCTGCAGCTCAATGCACAAGCTTGCAGGATGAATATAGCTAGACTTGGTCTGCAGGTCTTGGAGCAAGCTGCAAGGGTGGCAATTGAAGCTGATGTCATCCTGAATCAAGCTGCAAAGGTGCGGCAGGCCTCACAAAGACACATTGGTGCACTCTGGACAGATGGCAGTCTTGGCAATATTGATGGGCTGCCAGACCGGAAGACTCGCATATACATCTCTGATTCCACGGTTTGCAAAGCCAGCCAACAGTCACCAGCTGCCATTGATGGGCAGCATTCGCTTGGGGAACAGCCCGCAAAGAAGAAAAGAAAGGGCAAAGCTGAGCGAAACAGACTGAAGCGAGAAGCTGCTGAGAAGGCTACTCTTCCAGATGCTGCCTGAAAGCAAGTGATGCTTTCACATTTTGGTATCAAGAGACAACCTTGATGCAGATCAGCCGATGCTACCAACTGGATGGAGGCAGAGCAGAACAATGGACTGATAACTCAGGTAGCACTTCCTTATGCACTGCTTCTATTGCATATGCCAGACTTCTTGATTTGTATTTTCTACAATAAAGCAGGGATGCATGTCATAACACTTTGGTCGTCACTAGGGCAACACAAAGATACTAGCAACATCAGCAGAGCAACCACTATCCTCATCTTGTTGTATACCTTGTTGGTGTACACTTGACCAGTGTTCATCTTTGATATGAGTCCATTCAAACTGCTCTGCCCTTATTATATGTAACATTCAAACAGGGTGGTGTGCAGGTGGTCAGATCTGTTTCTTGCAGTTGCGCGCACTATGAAAACAGGATTCAGGGGCAGATGATGTGCCTCGTTCGGCAGGAACTGCCATCAATTCAGCGAAGAGTGTGGTAACTGCACGCGCCGATTGGTTCAGATTACACCTTCTTGTCGAGGCAGAAGTGAAACAGTAGTGCGCAGCCTATGCCAGTGTTGTTCTCATTTGACCTTTTCTGTCTTCAGGACTCATCAGGGGAGTCAACAGACAACAACTGCGAAAGTTCCGGATTTTTGTGGGTAAAGTTTGACACATGTTGTACAATATCTAAGAATATCACCTGTCCTCAAGCTTGTGCCCCAGGGTAAATCTCAAATTCGTGAAAGCCCAGATGTCAGCATTGTACAGCGGCACGTACTTACCTCCTGATAGCTTACCAAATGTCTTGCATGCAGTGGACAGCCCGTGCTCTAGGTTTTGAAAAAAACCCCTCTCTGCGACTGAACCCTGCATGATCCTGGTCGTGGGTCTTCAGGGCTTCATCCAAATGAGCTCCTCCTTGTCATCGAGGTCCTACCAGCGTCATATCATTGGGCTGGCACAGCCCATAATATGTCGCAGGAAGTTATCATACTCAGCAGAAGCGATTACTGAATTGTCATCATCCATTTCCCATAAGCGAGTATGGGTGGTCCTATACCCTATACAGGGTTCATACTGGCCTGTGCAGTCCAGCGTGCAGAGCAGCTGGACACCTGTGATCGGGAGTGGTTCCACGGTGGTGCCTTGCAGCAGAGCAAGCTTGAATGCCGTCTGCCTTGTGCAAATTCTTTGACGACCGCAGCGCAGCTATCATCCCGATTTTTTTCGAACACAGACTGAAGAGGTAGACAACCTGTCACCGTCGCAGCTGGATGAGGCTAGTCAGGCCATTCAAACACAACGTTACATTGACTGTCACTTTTACATGGTATCAACTCGTGCATTCCCCGTTACACAGAATAAAAGACCTCGGCACCATCACAGCTTTCCTAGACATCAACACTGGCATAGGCTGCGCACTACCGTGTCACCTCTGCTGCGACAAGAAGATGTACTTTGAACCAACCAATGCGTGCAGTTACCTCACTCTTCAACGTTGAATCGGTAGCAGTGCGTTCCTGCCGAATGAGGCACACCATCTGCCCCTGAATCTTGTTTTCAGAGCAACTGCAAGAAACAGCTCCGACCACCTGCACACCACCCTGTTTGAATGTTGAGGACAGAGCAGTCTGAATGGATTGATATGAAAGATGAACACTAATCAGGTGTACCCCAACAGGGTGCTGTTTGCTGAAAACAGCTGCGCAAACTGTTTGCATCAATGAGTGTAGTGGTTGCTCTGCTGATGTTGCTAGCATCTGCGTGTTGCCCTGATGATGACCAAAGTGTTTTGACATGCATCCCTGCTCTACTGCAGAAAAGCCAAAGCAAGAAGTCTGGCAAATACATCAGGAGCAATGCACAAGGAGGTGCTACCGGTGCGACAACAAAGAATGCTACGCCAGATCATGCCTGCAGCATGACTCACCACACTGACAGCATGTGCATGACTCAATCTAGAAATTCTGAATCCCTTTAAAAAGTTCGACCACCACACAAATAATTGGACAAGGTTCGCACCTTCGGGGCTTAAAAACCGGCGCAAGCCCGCTACTGACTAGGGCATTTGGATTTGGCCCCTGGTAACCAGCACAGAGCATCAAGCACAAACAGTCAAGATGTTCTGCTTTACAACGTTGTTTATGATGAGATAGGGCGTGGTGCCAACCTAGCATACTCCTCATGCACTGCATTGTCTATCAAATTCAACTTTGACCTCTGCAGTCCTGTAAGCATGACACCCTCAAGGTTGCGCACCCTGCTGAGTGCCACATATGCTTGGCCATGAGCAAATACATCTCTGCCTAAGTCAATCACTGCCTTGTCTAAACTCAAACCTTGCACCTTATGAATGGTGATGCACCATGCCAATACTAATGGAAACCGGTAGCGCTCTAATGTATGCCGTCCATTTGTGCTCTGAAACCTGGCCATCATTGTGTAAATAACAGTGGAGCCTGGCTCAGTGCCCTCATCACCATTCAATCTGCTCTGCCTGCCCACATCATCGTTGTGAAACTTGATTTCAACGCGATCTGGATGTGCAGGCGAGCTATTACCTTGAAACCAATGCAAGCCAGTGATGGTGCCACACGCCCCATTGACAAGATTATCATCTGTGCTGACATTCTTGCGCAACATGACTCTAGCACCTACAGCTACCTGTTGTAACGGTTCAGCGGCATTCCAGAAGGTAGCCGTGTCAGACAAACACAATTGATTGTTGTTCAAGTCACAGCAGGGACTTGACCAGCATTCAGGAATCTGGATTCACAACTGGCCCGCTGGCATACACGTCAGACAGACCTGACTCATTGCATGCCAGTAGTATTGATATCTGTTGTCTTACGCCGTAAGACTCAGTGTGACTATGTCAGGATGCTACAATTCCTCCCCACTTAAGTACAGAACCTCCAGGTCAGTAAACTCAAGTCAAAGGGACACTGCAGATAGCAGAAGTTTGGCACAGCGCCAAAGCAGCGCTTACTTAGCATAGGATGGATGATTAGTCCACCAAACACATGTAAACATCAAACACGGCTGCCCCGCTCAATGTGCATCATGCACAGGTGCATACAAGCAAAGCGCACACAGGCACTTAGGCATAACAAAGGTGACAATCACCATGCCTCAATGAGGTAGCTAATCTCACAGGCAACAAAACTCGTCTGCGCGCCGTGCGCATAGAGCATGCTATCAGAAAGTTGGCAGTACCAACCTCAACATCAATATGCTGACACTTGGCAAGTCAGTCAGCAAGCACAGCACAAAAGCATACACTGCAAATGCCACCGGTGGGCACCAGCGCATGTCTGTCAATTGAGGGATGCAACTCAGTGCAAACACACTACTAAGCAGCTGTTGTACTGCATTAGACAGGATTTTGGACAGAATTCAGTACAGACCAGCACGGTCAGCTGTGCATTTCAGTGTGCAATAGGACAACGCAAAGGCTTACGCTGGTTGCTTTGCTTGCTGCGCAGTGTGCTGTTCACGTGACGCAACATAGTCTCAATAGTCTTGCACTAGAGTTGGGTCATGTATGTTTGCTTCAGGTTCCCATGAGTCATTCGCAGGGTCATAACCTTCCCATCTCACTAAGAACTCTTTCAGGTTCTTGCGCTTGCCGGTGCGGTGATCTAGTATCTTTTCAACTGTGTATATAGTATCTCCACTGGGGAGGAACCTAGGTGGAGGTGGCTGCAACTGACCATCATCACGCCAGGGCTGTAACAGTGATACATGGAACACGGGATGCATCTTCTCAGACACAGGCAAATCAAGGAGGTAAGCAACAGGGCTGACTCTTTCTAACACCTAATATGGACCCATCCATCTAGGCATTAGTTTAGGGGTACTAGGGTACTTCCATCACACGTTCTTAGTGTTCAGGAGAAGTTGCTCACCAACATCATAGGTGCCATCACGGCGACCCTTATCAGCATAGGCTTTCTGCCTTTGCTGCGCACGCTCCAGGCAGTGGACAGCGCGCTCAGTGCTATATCGCATGTTCTCAGTGAACTCAACTGCAGCAGGCACATGAGAGTGAGTTTGCAAGCTCAGGAAATTCAATGGATGCTGGCCATAAGTCATCATGAATGGGGTCTCCTGCACAGACTCCTGCCAAGCATCATTCAAACTCAGCCATGTCCAGATGCTCATCCCAGCCATCATGAGTGGGACTCACATAGTGCCCAAGCATCTCCTCTAACACTCAGTTGGCACGCTCAGTTTGGCCATCAGTATGAGGGTGGTATGCAGTTGACATTGCTTGCTTAATGTTAAGCATGCAGCATACTTCTCTCATGAAGAGACCAGTAAAGCGACCATCACGATCACTCACAAACTCATAGGGTATCCCATGTAAACTAATGACCTCATGCCTCAGCATTTTGGCAAAGGCCTGAGTTCCACTGGTAGTCTTGCAGGCAGCAAGGTGAGCCATCTTAGTCAGCCTGTCAACAAATACAACAATGGCAGTGTTACCAGAGGCGGTCTCTGGTAAGGCAGTAATCAGATCCATACTGACAATACCCCACTTCCTAGTAGGCACAAGCAGCGGTTGCAACAGACCAGCAGGTTTCTGGTTAGTTGGCTTGTTACGCTGGCAGCAAGGACATGTTCTCACATATGGTTCAACATCATCTTTCAGAGATGGCCAGGTGTACAATCGCTCAATAGCTTTCCTGGTCTTTTTGACAACAACGTGTCCTTGCCAAGGTGAGTCATGCATCTCACAAATGACAAATTGCCTCAAAGCATCAGCATTTGGAATGACCAATCTGTCACCAGATGCCCACCACAAGCCATGCCTGTTAGTGTACTGACTAGTGTGAGACTCATCCTCAAACAAAGGATCCTCATCATGGGCAGCAGAACATCTCTGCTGGAAGTCAGACACATCAGTCACAGGTGCAGATTCCTGTGCAGCTGAGTCATTCACAGGTGCAGATTCCTGTACAGCTGAGTCAGATTTAGATGCTGGCAATTCAGATTCAGGGAACCACTGGCCATTGCTTTTCCTGCCTGCACAGTAGTTATTGGAGCAGCATATGCACCAGGAGCAGACTGTACAGGTTCATCAAGGTCACTTTCAGGACCAGGAACTAACGTGATTCCCTGGCTACCCTTGGTAAGCACACAGCACTTGTGGCCCCAAGACAAAGTAGCAGAATACTTGCACAGCCAATCCTCACCAAGCATGATTTCATAGGCATCAGCAAGCTCAACAACATGACACATCTGATCAACAGAAAATTGCTGCAGTTTGAGGTGCACCTTGCAAGTCCCAGTAGAAGCATGGATGACACCATCAGCCACTGCAACCCGCAAAGGCTCCCCCACACTAGGCTCAACATTGATGCCCACCCGCCTCGCATAAGAAGCAGACATAAGTGTGTTAGTGCAGCAAGAATCCATCAAACAAGTGGCCGGTGCACCAGCCACAGTAGCTTTGAAATGCATAGTGAGGCCCAAAGAGCCCACAACTGCAGCCAAACTACCAGTAGCAACAGGTGGAACATAATACACCTGCTGTGCATGCTCACTCAAAGCAACATCATCACTAGGAGCAAACAGTGCATCACTGCTAAGGCAACTAAGCAACTGTGCATCACGCAAATACCTACGCCATACACCAGGCTGCTTAGACAACACCACTACAGCAGAAGTGCTGTTTGTCTTGTGTGCATGCAAATGCTGCAGACAAGCAAACAAATCGCCACAGGCAGGATGCAGCAAAAGATTCTGACCGGCAAGGTCAGTCATCTCAAGGAAAACAGAAAGCGGACTAGCTGTAAATTCATCATCAGACTTTACAATATTGTTATCAGCACAATAAATTGTATCGTAGTCAACATCAGACAGCACCACAGTGGTGAATTTGTGTTCAACAACAGTTGACAACACATCAGTTTCCTTCAACAAGGAAGAGTGACTACTACAGTCTGAAATCACAGCTGTGACAAGTTCAACCTCAGGCCCACTAATCAAAGGTTGAACTGTGCTTTGCCGACTTGGCAAAGGCAGCAGGCATGGGAGCAGCAGGCTTCCCATCCTCCTTGCTGGTACAGTTAAAGGACATATGCCCAGGCTGGCAGCAGTGCAGGCACAGCTGTTACAGCCGTAAGACTCAGTGTGACTATGTCAGGATGCTACATGGTGTTAGTGGTGTAGCATGTAGCATGTCCAAGCCTGCAACAGGCATCAGGCTGTCAAGGGCCCCTGTTTGTGCTGAAAGTTGTAAGAATCATGATGATCTGGTTGCTGCTGTGTCTGTGAACAACTCTGAACAGTGACTGGCTGACTGGCCTTCTCTGATGGCAGCTGCCCCTTGTCTACCATTTCGGTCCACCACTATTTAATTCTTGACGGATGTGCTCAATGTCTGGCATGTACTGCTGATGTGCTGCTGCTGCTTTGCACCATATGTGGCACCCTGTCAGACATGCTGAGATGTGCTGGGTCATGTAGGCTTTTGACGCTGACTTGTTCTTGCTCTGCTGGTGACATTCAGCTTCCCATTCAGGGCGTTCGCTGGGCTGTGGTACCCTTCAGCAAAGCGTCATGGAGATGTGCATTGCAAGGGCTCTTGGAGTTTGATCCTGAAGGGAATTGCGACAAGGCAGCCCCTCACCCTCCCTTCAAAGGGCAGAACAAAGTGGCCCAGCATGAAGCTGCCATCAAGCATCAGGTGTGCAACTTTAGATGTTGAGCCGGCTTGCTTGCACAGCTTGTGACTGCAACCACCATGCTGTAGACATCATGGGCGCCTTTTGTGTTCAGCTTGTGAATGACTTTTTCTGCATCATGAGATACCAAAAGCAAAGGCAGCATCAGCCGCAGCACAGACAGCATGGCCTGCAGCGCGCATAAGATCACTGCACATACAACACACACACCCTACACATACTCTCTGCACTTGCTGCACATACAAACGGCGTCATGTGATCAGTGCTCAGTAGCACTGGCTGCCTGGCATGTAGGCCGTCTAGCGCTGCTCTGATGCGATAGATGACCCAAAGCACCTGACTTCCACATGGGAAGCATCACCACAGCAGCATGGTTGCATGAGGAGATTTAACATATTCACGTGCACATCTAGATGGGACCAGCTGCCTTTTCACTGCATCAACCACTGACTCTGAGCAAGAATGGTGAAGGTTTGCTGTTTCGCCAGCCTCTTTCGCCAAGCAAAAGTTGCTCATGGTTTTTGCATGACACACTGCAAGACTTGTAATGTGCGTTGTAATGTTGTGTGCAAATGCAAGGCCACGAATGTAACCCCCGCACAGGTTGTTGCCAGCGCCATGCAAGAAGCTACAACCAGGTTACAGATGGGGGTCATGGAGAACATGTTGTACAGTATGAACCTGTACATTATAAATGTAACGGACGAGCCTTAAACCATGGAAGATAGCGTGTAAACCACACAGTTGAAGTGTGTCCTTGTGAGCAGGCAGCCGCCAATCGGCATACCTCTTCCTCACATGCTCACCTATGAGTCATGTGCTGCAGCGTTGACCAGTCAACAGTGCAGACCGTTACAATAAACCTAATACCAAAAGATACCATAATGTACAATGTGCGACTGTTACTAACATTACAGCACTACCCTTCCATTCAATCGTGCACGACTCAGGTGTCTTGCCTCAAACTCAGAATGTTCACAAAGGCCAGAGTTGCCCAACAGTGTGTACAATTACACATGTGCAGGTTGATGCAAAACTTGCCATAAAACTGGCAAGTTACTGTTGAGATAGTGTGACCACTGACGTCTGTGCTGGGAAGGTGCACAACGCAGAGCCCAAAGACAATAAGTTGTGCCACGTCCTGCAGCTTGACAAGGCTATAAATGCTGAAATGTGGCCAGGCAACGCGCATGTATGTTGCGCCTCTTCACAGCTCACTTATCAACCTCAGACAGCACCCAGCATTGCGCATAACGCACAGTCTCTCTGAATATCGCCTCATTGGCGTCATTCAGCAAGAGCCCAGGATATTCACTGGTAATGTCTGGGGGGGCTTGTCTGAGACCACCACAAGGTGCTTGGGAGGTCTTGCTGATCTTGAGTCAACAAACGACTCTTTATCAATGTACGGATGCCATCTGCGTTCTTTTGGGCCAAGATGTTCGTCTCGGTTGTGACTGACATAGCAGATTTACTGGGATCCAGAGCTCGCCAGTACAAGACAACCATACGTCCTCTCAGGTCCACCTTGGCCAACGCTAGTCCGAAATCGAAAGTCTTTCGAGCAGACTGCACCATGCAAGACACCAGTGGCTACCCCGTGCAGGCTACCGAATGCACTTGCAAGCGAGTCTGGTTCACACCTCAACACCAGGCACGCCCTTGGCCAGCAGCTCATCAATGGTAATCGGGTAATAACCCGCGTCACCCGGAAGCACTATAAGGGCCACCTGGGGCTCCTGAGAAGCTTTGCCTGATGAACTATTAGGCGTTGCAACAGCCTTGGCCGTCACAGAGCGGACAGGGTATGCCGGAAGAGGACTAGGCGATGCTGACTTCGTAGCTGTGGGTGTTTTGGGGCCGTGCAAAGTCCAGCGTCTAGCGCAGAGTTGCATGTTAGCCTCACAATCTCCACACAATGTTGTGGCATACACAGTGCTGCCACACTGGCGATATTATTATTATTATTATTATAGCGTATCATTTATACGGCAATGGCGAAATGGCGAAAGGGTTTCGCCAAGGACTAAATTGCCTGGCGAAATGGCAAAACATCGACTGGATGTATACTATACTGGTTCCGACAACTTTATTTGGTTTTTATGTCCGAGCTCCGGAGCACTGAGGTAGCGCCTTTGAGTGCGTGGATAGGGTGCAAGTGCAACGGTAAATTAAAGTGAGGTACTATCGATATCAGTACGGAGTCCACTCCGTTTAGAGAGCAAAGGGCAGGTGGTAGGAAATGCAGATTGCTACGTAAGCTATACACTATACACTATACAAGCGTTACATGATACCACTGCAGCCATACTACCCACAACATGCTACGTTGGAGAGAGCATTGTGAGATGTAGGGTTTACATGTGTCTACCGTTTGATTCGTGTGTAACATGCTGGACAGTGTTGTCTCCACACATGCCAAGTCTAACCTGCACAAAGGTGCAGAATACTTCAAGGACAACTGTACAGGCTCAAGTCTGCGTTTGCAATGTGTCACAAGCAAAGAGCAGCTGGCCTCATGAACCCTTTCTCTCAAACAGTCCTGGAGTGCAAGCATGCAACATCAGGACAGTGTCACTGCAAAACATGGCTAACAGTGCAATGCTATGCATATCTTGCTTGTTGCCATGCCTGCATCAGCAAATGCCTGATCACGGCATGCATGCAGCATCTGCTGCAACACCTCCTGGGGCGTCTGCTGCAGCTTGACGTCTGGGGTCTCTGTTGTTCAAGCCAGGTCAGCACAAGGACGGTCACCAAGGCATTCTCTTGCGAGTTGTGTTTTGTGTCTTCTTCAAGCGGCAAACCTGCCTTGCATCATGCAGAGAAGTTGCTACCTTTGATGCAAGCAGGCCCTGCCACAGCAGCAAGCGTCTGGGTGCAGACTTCCCAAATGCAAGAGTGGGACAAGCTGCCGCATGTCTTGCTGCTGATCCTGTCCTACTGAGATCGTCAATGCTGCAGGATGGATGACTGCTTCTGTATTGTAAGTAGGATGCAGCATCGAAGCCACAGTTTGCATCTGGCTTGCAGCTGAAATACCCATGTGACATCAAGTGCAGTGTGGACTGCATAGCAATCTGGTACAAGCTTAGGTCTGTGTTTAGACTAGCACCTCGTGACCACTGCCATTGCACAGAGGCAAAACTGTTGCAGCCGCTGCCTTGCGCACTGCAGCATCTGTAGCACTTCCACTGGCTGCAGCTGTGACACCTGTGGTGGGTGCAGCTGTGGTGCCTGTCATTGATGCAGCTGTGGCTCTTCTGGTTGCTGCTACACTTCTTGTTGCACTGGCAGGGATAGGAGCATTAGTGGCTCCTGCAGGCTGTGCAGCAATGACAGCTGATGGGAGAATGGCATCATTCAATTTTAGAGGCATTGCAGCAGCAGCAGCAGCTGCACATTGTACAGCTCTGGAGCTTAGAGGCTGTGTAGCGGTAGCGGCGGGAGGCTGTGCAGCAGCAGTGGCAGCAGGCAGTACAGCAGTGGCGGGTGATGGTGATGCAGCAACAGTGGCGCAAGGTTGTACAGGAGCAGCAACAGCAGGTGAGGGTGGTGCAGCAGCAGTGGTGGGAGGTTGTACAGCACCAGCAGCAACAGCAGCAGCAGCAGCAGCAGCAGCAGCAGCAGCAGCAGCAGCAGCAGCAGCAGGAGAGGGTGGTGCAGCAGCAGTGGTGGGAGATTTTACAGCAGCAGCAGCAGTGGTGGGAAGCTGTCCAACAGTAGTAGGCAAGGGAGGTGCAGCAGCTGATGGCATTGCTGCCTCATCCTCACTCCCTGAAGGCAAGCCAGCAGCAATCAGCCAGTCTGCGACGCTGGCTGCATGTTGATTTTGCACTCCATCTGCTAATAGGTCTGCTAGCAGTCAACAGGAGGCACCCACAGTCAATGGCTCAGGTAGAGAGTCTGCAACATGCCAGACTGTTCCATTGATATGCAAGGCATCCCAACCAAAGAGCAGTGTACAAAACATACACAAGAATAGGAACATGTGAAGCATCACTTGTAGACAAACACTCACAGGTTGGGCTGTGAAGTTGTTGTGTAGATGTTATAGGTCTAAATGACAGGCAATGCAGTGTAACAGACTAGCGACAGTTATGCGAGTGTAAGCGTAGCGCAGCAGCAAGTAAGAGCTTAGATAGCACAAGTTGGAGGTGTTGAGAGTACACCGGTGGTGGTAGGGTAACATACTGATAGCCAAAAGTGCGGCTACGATTTAGTCATCCGTAATACAACCATTACGGTGGTATTGTGACGGTATCGTTACACTCGCCCCCTTCATCTGAGGTTGGGGTTATATCATCAAATCACCCTTCACTAACACCAACCACCAGGCATGCTGATGCATCAATCATTCTCTCCCAAGTGCAACACCAGCACTTGCAATCAGCAGCCTTCCACTAATCAATCATACGTTCATCTGATCATCATATCATATCATTATTCATTTGATCAATACAGGAATCATCCGTTCATTGTAAACATCTACCACTAACCTAAACCTAAGTAACGCCTAACATCAGAGAATCATCATCACAACATCACAGTTATCATAGGACAATGCCACCTCTCAATGAAGTGATCATTGCAATGTCAGTACCGGCGCTACGGTATGAGCAGTCACGCCAGTGCCACTCTGGATCATCCATTCACCAATGTGTGCGACAGGACGTCATGCCTGGGTACACTGATGTGCTAGCATATCAGAATGTCCATATCAACAGAGTTGGGACTACTTGCCTCTCAGCTTCTTGCTCACTGGAGCCATGTAGCCATCTGGGCCACGCTTCTTGCTTTTGGCAGCTGCTCGCACAGCAACTGTGTCCCAATACTCATTCAGCGCATCAGGGGCATTTTTCAGGTTCTTGTAAGGCTCCCATGTGTTGTGTTCATCCTTGTATCCTGCCCACTTGACCAGGAATTTGACCTTAGGATCAGTCTTTTTCCTGCCCTGAGGCTTATGTGAGAGTATCTCATCTACCTCAAACTGCTCTTCCCCATCAACCATCAAGGCTGGTGGTGGAGGACAGTATGTATCATTCTTCTTGAAACGCTTCAACAGACTGACATGAAACACGTCATGAATCTTGAAGTGAGCAGGCAGTTTCAGCCTGTATGCGACAGGTACATCACCTATCTTCTCAACCACTTTCAGTGGTCCCATCCACTTCATTAACAACTTCCTAGTTCCAACATTCCTGAGTGGGATGTGTTCAGTGCTCAACAGCACCCCATCACCCACTTCAAACTCAAGAAAGGATCTTTTCTGATCAGCATAAGCTTTCTGTCTCTGCTGAGCAGCTTGCAAACAGGTTCTAGCCTTCTGCAAGGCCTCTGCAATATTCTGCACATAGTCATTTGCAGCAGGATTCTCTGTGGGCACGTTCAGACTGTGAGGAGTCTTAGGATGTCTGCCATAGTTCAAGTAGAAAGGTGTGTTCTGTATACTCGCTTGCCAGGAGTTGTTCACAGCAAACTCGAGAATTGGCAGCAGGGTATCCCAATCATCCTGCCTAGGGTTCACATATTGCCTAAGCATGTCCTCCAGCACTCTGTTCATCCTTTCAGACTGCCCGTTCGTAGCTGGGTGATACGACGTCGACTTCGCATGTATCACACCAACTGCTTTGCAAACAGCATCAGCGAACTTGTTACAGAACTCCTTCCCCCTGTCCGTTACGCACTTCGCAGGAATGCCATGGGGTTTAAAGACATGCTGCACAAACAGGTTCGCGATCGCTTCAGCGTCGGACTCATCGTGGCAAGAGGCAAAGTGTGCCATCTTCGTCAATCGATCAACAACGACCCATATGGCCGTGTAGCCAGACTTTGTCTTTGGCAGATGTGTAATACGATCTGCAGTGATATGCTGCCGTGCCTCATCAGGCAAAGGCAAAGGCACCAGCTTCCCAGCAGGCTGACTTTGACTGCCTTTGTTTCTCTGGCAGACCTCACAGCCATGCACATACTCATGAATCTCCTCTTGCATGCGAGGCCACCAGTACAGACGCTGGACATTCTTCACAGTTCTGAATCCACCAACATGACCAGCATAGGCAGAGTCATGCAAGTCCTTCAGTATCCTGACCTTGATGGCCCGGACATCAGGTACAACAACTGCACCTTCCTTGTAGTACACACCATCTTTGTGCACAAACTTTCTCGTGTTCTTCCCATCAGCAAAGTGCGCATCAGCTGCATACCCTGCTCTGATGTCACTGACTATATCAGATTCATCATCAGCTTTGCTTGTGCAGGCAACGCCAAGAGCACAGCAGATCACTTGACCAGCAGCCATTGGCATTCTGCTCAATGGGTCAGCAACATTCAATCGGCCAGGTCTATATTCCCAGGTGAACTTAAATCAATTTTTTTGCCAGAGTCTGGCCCTTCCCTTGCCCCTTGACTTTGACTACTGTTTTGTCCGCTGGTTCAAAATTTCAAAGGAAATCTGAGTTTTCAGGTTGAGTCATGCACACGCAATCATGCTGTCAGTATGGTGAGTCATGCTGCGTGCTTGATATGGCATAGCATTCTGTGTAATCACACTGGGAAATGCAAACAGGCTGGACATTAAATATGCCTACTGCTGTAGCAATCATGAGCTTTTCAGATCCGGTAGCGCACAAGCCTTGTAATGCAATGGCTGGCAGCCAAGTGCATGGAACATCATCACACATGAACAGTAGCTGGCATATGCACCACTATTGCAAATAAGAGGCTTGCTTTGACTGAAAAAGGTTTTGGCAGATTGACAGATTCACCGTCAATGAGCATGGCATGGCACCACCCACTATGGTGAAGTGACCCAGGTTGGTTTCATACCTGTGTTGCATGTTGCCTGGACACTGCCTGACCTGAGTAATGAATCCACAAAAGCAATAGACCTCAATGATGATTCTGTATGGTCATTAGTCATTTCAGTAAAACGCTCCATTCTGGGCTATATGCCAGTTTGTCACAGCAGGGCATGTTGTGGTTAAGCTGCCATACATTGACCTACTGCCACAAACACAGCTCAGAGGAGTTGCATCTTGCACTTTACTTGCAGAAGTGCTGCCAAGACTCAACGGCAGCCCAGAAGGCTTTGTTTGACATGACACTTCAAGCTGGATTGCAGTCTGGCCCAGCACTAGGCAATATTATGCGGTGACTTTGAGACAGCTCAAAGGCCCTCAAACAGTTTGCTCTCTGCATGCCAAGGCTATGCTAGCACAGTGTGACTCTGGCAAGCTGCTGCTAGTGTGCTGGCAAGGACTCAATGCTTAGTTCAAGGTTGTGACAGCCTGCTGTTTTGGTAACAAATTGCTTTTCTGAGGCGCTTGGAGGCTGCGCCATCTTGGGTATTGCTTTGACATCAATGCTTCCCCTTTGAAACTATGATGCCAATGTGACATGGCCCCATGTTGCAGCTGATGCCCTGTGATGCCTGATGGGTCCAGGACTGCCATTGCCAAGTTGAAACTACTCATGTTCTGCTACTCACTGGCTGACTCTATAACGTTTGTGGCTCTAGAACTCGTACGTTTACACCATGGTATCCTTATGTGACAAATGGTTTCGAGCACGGTACTCGTTGCTCCACTGGTTGCATGTGGGACTTAACATTCTTAGGTCGCGAATTCGACACTCCGCTGCGCCACTCTGGCATTTGCGATAGGCTCCGAAACCATTTGTAACGTATTTTGTATCTACTTGACTACTTCACCTCTCTCTCTCTCTCTCGGCGCAATGAGCGACGCGGACAGCGCGGGCAGTCATGGCCGCGCCACCAAGGCTCCCAGGTCCGCTGGGTGCCGGGTGGCACGAGTTCGGAAGCAGTTTGAGGCAGCTAATGCACTTCCTTCGCCTTCGGCAGGGGCTACGGTCTCAGCGCCGCAGGTGCCGGCCGCTAAAAGTGCTCCGAAATCTGCTGGGAGGAAGCGCAAGGCCAGCCAGCAGCGGCCCGCAGCGACAGCGGCAGCCTCTCCGGATGCCTCGGGATCTACACCAGCAGCACCTCCTACTAAGCCTTCCGCGACTCCTTGGCGCGACGTGCTCATGGGCAACAGTCCGGATGACCGGCACACCATACAGGCCCTGATCGCTGAGGTGGAGCAGCTGAAGAAGCTCATTCAGAACAACCAGGCCCAGTCCAACAGCCAGCATGACAACTGCCGGCAGCACCGCATGGAGAGTTCGCCACAGACAGAGCACATTCTCAGATACAGCAAGCGGCAGAACCTTGTTGTCTTTGGCATAGCCGAGAGCTCCGCTTGTGCCACCCCAGAAGCACTGGCTGCACACATACAAAGTCTGCTGTTTGAGGATGTACCCAGCTCAGCAGCGCCCCTTGTCAGTTGCGCTTATCGCTTGGGCAAGTGGAAGGTGTCTCAGAAGAAGCCGAGAGCAGTTCTGGTTGAGCTTACCACAGTGTCAGCTAAGCACAGAGCTTTCAAGGCCTCCAGTCGCCTCAGAGCCAGCCGCATCCGCTTGGATGAGGATCTCACTCCCCAGCAGATGCAACAGCGCAAGGGCCTGTCCTCAGACTTCTTGGGCCTCAAGGTCAGAGGCT
>JAABUP010002982.1_pt1 | contig 30937 bp, 51 predicted proteins | sample 5559201 | NCBI WGS metagenome assembly JAABUP01 (sample SAMN10711887, study PRJNA513373) | rock metagenome | isolation source: Antarctica rocks | place: Antarctica | reverse complement strand
AAAATCCCCAGTGGGAGTATGGAAAAACTGGGGAGAGCTGTCTCGCCATACAAAGTATGGCAGCTCCTGCTTATGCAGCTTATAGTACTGAGCAAAGACTCCTAATCGACTGGTGTAGGTATCTACGTCATTGCTCCACATGCCTGTGTTCATCATGACAATGTCTGTCCGTTTGCCGGTCAGGCCTTGATAGAAGTACGGAAGCACAGCAGTGTACTCGGGGGCGTCATTGACTCTATGATGGCAGATGCGTGCGCCATGCAGCAGATTTGCACACCAGCCCAGCCTGACTTTGTCCCTGACAAGATCAGTCTCCACTACACGGTGTTTCAGGTCCACCATGTCCAAATCCCAGAACTCGTACATGAAACATTGGAAAGTTTTCATGAATTCTTGGGAGAGTGAGTCTCCGACAAGCCAGAGGGTTCTGTTCTGCAGCAGTGGCCACCAGTCACATGGAGTCATAGTCAGCATGGCCTCGTATCCTGGCGCCCCTAACTCTGCACGTGAAATGAGGTGCTCCAGAAAATTCCTCTGCTCTGGATATGGACATGTCAAGCGTTTGCAAAATCCTGCACATCCACTGTGTCCATTTTGTCATACTGTTATATTGTAATGATACCATTACCAATACAGCAAGCTGCACGGGCATGCAGGACAGTTCACGATTGCGCCACTGTGTTACTGAGCTACAGCAATCAGGAGTGCCTGCTTAGGAGATATGCAGAAGGTGTGCAAAGAGCACCTGCAAGGCCATCGTCAACCAAGCAGTTGTTGCATGTGGGCTCTTGATTGCCACCCACAACGTACGGTTTCTTCTTGAAGGTTCTGATGTCTGCATAACTGATTGACACACCGGTGTCATAAAGCTGACCAAAAGCCTGAAAGCACATCAGGAGTTCTGCTGCCATTGCTATGACGTGAAAGCCAGGAGCATGTTTCACCTCTGCCTTCGAAATTCGAGTGGGCATGTCCGGGATTGCCTCCAAGAGGATTTGCTACTGAAAGTTGCTGACCCAAGCAGTCTTCGTTTCACCGTGGATATTGAGTACCAAGAAGTACAGGCGATTGCAACGACAAACAGTCCGATGACAACAGTCATCTTGGACCTAGCGAGCCGCCGAGGCGTATTTGGCTGCGGCATTCCGCCCTGCTGCTGCTAATGTTCAGACAAGATGATGGCCGGGCCCTGTCCACAAGCAGCTGCACCTATGTACGTGGTGCGCAGCCGCCATCACAATGTAGGTGAGTGACATAACAATACACATATGGTTATGTTGGCGCACAACGGCTGCGCATACAAGTACAGGATTTTGCTTCCAGTAAAATACGAACTCTCTAGTCTGGAACCTGGGATTCACACCAGTCCCAATTAGCACCTGCAAGACTGTGATTATGGCTGGCCTGTTGGTTGCAAGACGCTGGCAGCCTGTTGGAACCTCCACAGCCGTCGGAGTCTTGTCCTACCAGCAGGAAAGCCAGATGAGCATTGCGACAGATCCTTCTGGCGTATCTTTTGTTTCATCACTAGAGTGTTTGCTTTTGGCAAAGGCCATCAATGTCTGATAACAAGGCAACAGCGGCAAGCTTGACAACAAAAAATCTGTATTTTGACCTGCTGATGGAGCATGTACGCATCGGTGTTATCAGGGATCCCATTGCCAGCTACGTCACAAAACGTCAGCAAAACAATGCATGCAGCCATTCGATCTTGTGTCTTAGCCCGAGCTTTCACGTGAATTATTTGTGGACGCCATGAAAGCTGCCGTATTCTCTGGACGTGTAGAGAAGTAGGGGACCTCAAGCCTGCGCATATGCGTTTGCTTGATGAGTTATTGAGTGCGGGGGCTGGTGCAGGGGGGGGGGGGGGGGGATGCAAATCGCGCACATGCGAGGAAGCCGAACGCACCTATGACTAACCGCCCATGTCATCACGGTTGACCCAGCAGGCCCGACAAGCATCTCAGCCGGTATTATCTGCCGCATGAGCACTATGTCGTTGACGAAATGGCTAGACAGCCAACACTCGGGTCAGGACGTGGAACTCGACAGTTGTCTGCAACAGTATATTGTTGATCTTCAGGGATCAGGAAGTACAACTGCACCGGGGACTCCCCCAGACCTGCATTCATCGTGGCTGCCAACCAACAATCAAGGTCCCTACGAACTTAACACTGCACAACCGATAGGTACTGAATACACAGAGCAGTACACACACTTTCCAGAACTGGAAAAGCTCGTTCCTTTGTGCCCAGCTGATGATTCAAGTCAAGAGCAGCAGGATAATGTGCACCACAGCTCTTCTGGATCTGGGATAGCACTGAGCGATAGCAGGCCAACAGCAAGCAACAACAAGCGCACTGAAGCATGGACTGCAAAAAATAGGAGGGCTCAAAAGAAGTTCAGAGAAAAGCAGAAGGCACGATTGAGCTGTGATGCAGATGTTGTTTAATGTGCAGCGGTGTAAAGTATATGTGCTAAAAGCTGATCTGTACCTGAGGTCTCTTTGCAAGAGCACATTGAACCCCTGTGCTGGTGGTAACAGGCAAACAAGAATGACATGCAGCAGCAGCTTGCAGAAATGACAGCTCAGCTGAATGCGCTACAAACAGAGCACAACAAGCTGACCGGCCGAAACGTAGTACTGGAGAAGGTGCTGCGTTCACGCCAGAGTCAACTTCAGATACTGCAAGACCAGCGCAAGGTACATGCGCTTGCTGCTGAATCCTGATTCCTGCACACACTGACATTACTGCTGTCGTTTCTCAAGGTAGACCACCATGGTGTGCTATCGTGTGATTAATTTCCACCTTTCTGCTTCTCAGCAAACAGCTGTGCTGTCAGCATCCAAAACCAGCTCTGGTGGTTGGCAATGCAAGACATGTGTTGCCAACCTGGCCTGCTGACTGCAGGCAACACAGGAGCAGTCTGTCAGTGTCCAGGAGCAGCAGCCAAGCCAGCTAGCTTTGCCCAAGCCGCTACCGCCTCTCAGGGCCCTAAATCTTGCCCAGGTTCCATCCCAGCCTGCACAGATACAAACGCACGAAGTAGATGCTGTGTACGCTGAGCTTGTCGAAAAGATGCGAGGCATTGTACACAAGCTGCAGGAGCAAGGCCACTCTCCCGAGCTCGATGCTCAGCTTGAACAGCAATGCAGCGTCATGGTCAGTCATCCAGTTTGCTGGATTGTATACGGAACGTATGGCATACCTGCATGTTTGTACGCGGCAAGCTTTGAGGCTTCTATCATATATTTGCCTCATCTAACGTTTTGTTGTTTGGCCTTATGGCTTACTTGATTATCATGTGTGTCCATGCATGCCAGGCGTCACTTAATGTGGCTTTGTGACTTTTTGATGAGCCCTGATGGTGCCGTTGGATGACTTGAACTGCTCAGTGATAGGCCGGCATCATGCATCATGCCTGTCCTTGAGGTGCGGTAACCAGACACAATGCAGCACATTCTCAAAGCAGCAGGAATGACTAACTGAGCGTACGTCTGCATCCAGCCACGTCTTACTGCAATTTGCACATGGCCTTGTGTAATCAGCATATGTGATGCAGTAAGCAATAGCTGTACGTGAAGTGCAGGCGCACTTCATGAGGGGCACTGTCCTGAGCAATGCAGACAACCTGAGGAAGCTGTATATGGTCAACATTGACCCTGAAGCCTGGGATGAGAATGAATTGCTATACCGCAGTCCCCAGCATTGGCAGGCAGTCACAGTGAGTACTCATGTTGGAAAGCATGATGTCATTGTGGTGCTCTGTAGCTGCAACACATGTAAAATGAAAGAATACATGCACGAATATAGTGCAGTCTGTGGTTGTGACTGCCAGCTGGAATGACTGAGCAGAATCCATGTGTGTGCGCACATCCTGGCTCAGGCTTCTTTGTGATGCAGCAGTCTGACATACAACATGATGTGCATTTGCACTGCTTCCCTTAGGCTGGATCTCCTTTTATGTTCTTTTGGCTGCACTTTGCATCAATGAGCCAATCTTATCTGTTCACAGCCCGAAAGTTATTATAGTAGCTTATGTGATTGGTCATTTTGCGATCAAACCTTTCCCCAGACGCTCATATTGACAGTGCACCAAGTGAGGTCACGGTGCCATGTCAGACGTCTAAGCTTGTGACATGCTGGGCTCATCACTTTTTGCAGGCCTTGTTCTTCATAGCTCACGCTCGCCCTCTCCCGCAAATGCTTTACAAACTTGGGGCTCAGGCTTATGACAATGCATGGCCTTTGGGGAGCGGACAGATGCTCCATTATCAGGCGGTGGCTAGAATGCCCCTCTGTGTATGACGTTGCAGGACTGTTTGAAACTGACGCTAGAGCAAAGGGAGGAGATGATCAGGCTGCGTGCAACCTCATTTGCCAAACAGGCAGAGAATCAAGCTCAGTGGCATCAGCTCTGTACTGCAATTGCTCAGGTAATTTCTGCAGCTCATTGTCAATTGTATGTACCCAAACACTCCCACCATTGTTCCTGCCTCCTTTTGTTGATTCGGAAAGACATGTCTGTGCCGTTGTAATCAATTTGCAGGCTACCTTCAGCAAGCATTGAGCTTGTCGTCGCAAACAATAGAGCCCGTACAACTGCTGGTCCAGCAGAAAGTGAAGATACAATGATGTGACACAGGCGACTGAGTATGATCCAGCTAGGCCAGAGATGCAGCCTGCCCTGGGCCTGGATGCCCAGAGACTGGCAGCGCTCAAGGCCAACTTGAGGCGGGGTCAGGCCATCTGGCTGGAGCTTTATGAGCAGATCTTTGGGCGGGTATGATGAGCTGCACACTCCATGCTGACAAGCATCCTGCCTCGTGTGCACACCCTGCAAGCCGCTGTACTGAGTGTAGAACCAAAACAGCCCTGTTCAGGCTTTCTGCCTGGAAATCCTAAGCTGCTCTTTGGTCGGCGCATTGTCAGAGTGCTACTGCACCAGGCTTGTGCTGACAACAAGCGTGGCGGTGACACTGCCAGCTACTGTACACATGCAGTGGTTGCCTGAAGTGCCAGTGTGCCAGTGTGAACAGCAATAATGCTGCAATCAGCAGCCACAAAGCACCCCATCAGCCGCCTCTTGTATGTCATTCAGCATGGCATGCCAATTTTTTTCAGCTGTGGTCTTGAGCCAGGCTGCCTGTTGAGTCAACATTCAGTCTCCAGCCTGTAGGGCCTCAGTGATCAGGCGAATCTTGCTGCTGGCTTTGCTGAATGTTGCATGTTGTGCAGGTGTGGACTTGTATGCAGTATGCGGAAGCAGTCATCACCAGCGGCCCTCACCATGTGGATGCACTGGCCATTGCTAGCTGTGTAGCACAGCAGCAGCAAAATGTATCTGGTGCCATTGCCAAGTCGTGATATATCACCAATTGTGGTCTCGTATATTGGTTTATGGGTATTTTTGCAGGTTTACGTGTATGCTTCAACAATTTCTTGGTTGGATCAGATGTCTGTACAAAGCACTGCTCTGCATATGCGTACTGCCAGTACAGGCTGTACTGTTTTGCAAGAGCTGTTTGTCAAACATGCACGCATCTGATATCATTCACAACCTTGGCTAAGCAATGTTAGTCAGCCACCATGTTTGTCAACCACCTTTAGCAATGCTGTTGGTTCAATTTGGCCGCCACTCGTTTTCAGATGATCGCGCACTACTGATCACGCAGTACACTAATGAATGTATAGGACGGATTGGACTCGTGGCAGGGTTCATTTGTATTCATCTACATTGCTTGCGCCCTCAAGCACTGACTGCAGTTTGCAGGCATGTGCTTAGGCCCCGGAAATGTCATGCAGCATATGGCCTGCATTGTGACTGTCAAGAAAGCTTGTCTTGGTTACAGCTTTTACTTCTCAGACTTGAATGCTAGTAAGCAATGTTGATTTCAGCTATAAAATGTGCTAGTAATGAGTGCTGAAAGCATGCAGTAGACTCGACATGAGTGCATGCATATACACAAATGCTTCGCTAGTTCGAACATGCTGAAATCAGCCTCAACAAAAGAAATCTAAAAATCTAGCTAGTCAGACAACAATACTAATAACACTAGCGAAAAACAGGCTGGTAATTCCCCTCCCCCTGCAAGCACAGCAAAGGTACAAGTTGAAGAAGTGGGTATGATTCATACAATGTACATCAGAAAACAGAAGAAGAAGCAAAAAGCATTCATAGATGTGCATAATAGGTTCAGCAGCCCTCTTAGACTGTTAGCCATCCCACAGAAAGTGATCCGCAAACATAAATGGGTCAAACGTAACTAAGACGCGAACCCAGAGGCCCTGTGAAACGAGCAGGTAGCATTTGCATGGCAAAGTCAGCTTGATAAAAGTTGATACAGCCACCCATCCTGGCAAAGAATAGAAACAAACAAAATACTGCACATGCATGCTGTTGCATCTCAGAAGGTGCAGTATGCATCTAATAGGCATCTATAACTACAGCTCAGCTGGCTCAATCTGCTGTTGCTGGGCAAGGGTATCAGATCCTATTATGGGCAGAGTCATCTTTGGCAGCATTGACAGATGGTGGGAATGAAGACGGTAACCCCTTCTCACCCTTGTCCTTCATGGGCAGCCCTGCTTTCTGAAGCTTGCCTCGAATGCTGTCTGCCAAGGTGCCATAGCACATGGCATACGAGAAGGAGATCATGACTGTAGCTGAGGCTGTGTTGCCGATGATTGTGGGGATCATGCTGTACACTATATAGTGACCCACAGTGATAGGCGCCCCAAGGCACATGCCAAAGGGAATGATGAACATGTTTGCCACCAAGTGATCAAATCCAATAGCTACAAAAGCCATGACTGGGAAGAAAATTGCTGCCAGTTTCCCAAAGACGTCTTGTGCTGCAGCAGATTGGTAGCAGGCCAGACAGACAAGCCAGTTGCAAAGGAAGGCTTTGGCAAGGACATGCCGGAAGCCAGCGGTTGCCTTGATTTCTACATACTCCACTGTGTATGTAAGGGCTGTGGTGTTGGCGGGCGCTGCCTCAAACAGTTTTGTTCCCAGCACAAAACCCACCAGAAGCAGTGAGCCAGCCAGGTTGCCCCAGAAGCAGAAGAACAAGTGGTACACCATACTCCAGACTGTTGCTTTACCCTGCACTTGCACATGCCCTGCTGTAATGATGTGAGTATGTCTCTGCAGAGGTATTGCACTGGTTTTGTAAACATGACATCACCTGATCAGCAAGCTCACAGGAGCTCTCGGGGGGACATGAGGCCTTACCTCAAAAACCGCAGCTGACAAGTAAGCGCAGTTGGCTGTGTATAGCTCTGCGCCACTGATCACAATGAGGCCTAGACCCATTGGTAGACCAAATGCTCCGAGGACCAGGTGCTGCAGACCAGGATCTGATTTTTCTATAGTAGGCAACTGTCCCGCAACGAACAAGTAGAACGTGGCTCCCAGCCCTAAGTATGCTCCAGCTAATATGCCCAGCCAGAAAACCTTCCACCATGGCTCCCTGGCCTTGTCTGCGCCGGTCTTGGCAACAGCGAAATATAGCCTGCAAGACAAGATCAGTTTGCCACCGTTCAGAAATGACGGAACAGCTGATGGTGACGCTGCTGGGAACTGCTTCCAAGTAACTTTATAGAGTGCTCAAAATGGAGCACCGAACTGAGACATCAGACATAAAGCAAGTCGCAAATGGTACCTCGGAGGACTCAAGTAAGCGACGATAGGCTCTGTCTCTTCGATCTGCGGGAAAAGCGAGCGATGATTGACACGGGCGATGACCAATCTTAAAATCGACAAATGATGCGCTGTGCACCTGGATTGGTTTCTCTGTCTGCGGGGGAAGTGCGTCCAAAGTAGCCATCTTTGTCTTTGACCTATTCCAGAAGGGCGGCGAGCTGGTGTGAGTGCAAAATGGATGTTCTCGATGTGTGTGCAAAGCATACTATCTTTGTCGGCAATCGGGTGCAGTCCCAAGGAGCTCCTTCGGAAGGCAGGAAAATCACTCGAGAGTGTGATCATAGTGCGAAGGGACCGTTTTTTCGAACCAGTGGGAGACCAAATGTTGTGCATGTGCGTGCACACACTCACATGGGGGCCACATGGACCCTACGTCAAATCCTACAATGCAGACTGATCAGTAGGTTCAGGTGTGGTTGCCATGGCCTACATGTTGACACAGGCCGCTTTGGCAAAGATAGTGGACATCGCAGCAGAGAGGACAGGGTCTGTCTTGTGTGCATGTCTGGCTCAGTTGAAGACGAACACCATTTTCTGTTTGACTGCCCCGCATACAGTCACATACCTCAGCTGTACTAGTACAGCCACCTTTTCCATCAGGCTTCATCTTCAGTAGCAGCTTTTCTGGCTAATCACCAACCCAATGTGGCAGGCAGTTATCTCAAGGCTTTTTGTGCAAAACAAAGACAATCTGTTTTGGCCAGTCCACTTTTAGCTTGGCTTCTGAACTTTGTAGATCTAGCTAGATCTATAGATTAGTGTACAGCGTGTGGCGTCGCGGTACTAGCGCCCTCCTTCATTACAGCATCACTACAGCAATTTCTTTGGTGCTTTATTGTCGAACGCCTTGAACATTTAGTGCTTAGCGTATATACGTATATGTTGTTTTCCCAGTTATTGTCTGCATCTACAGCTGTTGACTCCCCTGATGAGTCCTAAAGACAGGAAATGTAAATTGATTGACTGATTAAAATTTGCAGGTGGCGCTTATGCACCGGTACGGTAGTCTCTTCCCTCAGGCAAAAACCGCATTTCATGCCATGGCTCAGTGTCAATAAGGTCCAGGCCTATGGGGTGGGCAATGGTATGTGGTATGTGGTGTGTGGTGTGTGGTGTGTGGTGTGTGGTGTGTGGTGTGTGGTGTGTGGTGTGTGGTGTGTGGTGTGTGGTGTGTGGTGTATGGTGTATGTGGGTAGATTTGTAATTTTTGAATAGCGGACAGCTGCCAAATCTGGCCTTAGCTGCACCCCGACAAACCCGCAGGCGTTATAGGTGTCGGGGGTTAACGCCTATAACGCCAGCAGGTTTGTCGGGGTTTAGCCAATGCGATCTGCTTCAGTGGAGGTCACCAAGGGAAAACAGATCGCATTGCACCCAATTTGACAACTTTGTCAGCTTGCTTGAGTTCATGACATCAGAAAGCGGCGCTGAACTCATTTTCTCACTGTAGTGATCCTGATCCTTGGCATGGCCTCGTACTTGCAGGACAGTCTTGACAACGACCTTAATGTCGACACCGTACTTGAGCAGTATATGCAGGACCTCGAAAACTGCACTACAGACCTATCGCAAGCCCCTCCGATTCTTGGAGATGTGGCGACCGTTTCAAACTTGCAGCAAAGGATCGACACTGCAGCCGGTCTCTATGATCCATTTGACCCAAGTGCTAGTTCGCCCCTGGACTTGCAGAACCTCGACTTGCCTATGCAAGCGTCAGGTCACTTAGAAGACCGGCCCACTGATCCCCCAACAGGCACCAAACGGACCGAGGCTTGGACAGCTAAAAACAGAAGAGCACAGAAGCGCTTTCGAGAACGGCAAAAGGCCAGTGCAGAGCAGCTACAACACTGCTTGCTTGATCTATTGCGTGCCTCTGTGCATTAGCTTTTTCAAACATCATGCTGACAGTATACTATGTGAATGCAGGCACAGAAGGAACAGATGGCAGAGCAGCTTGCGGCTATGGCTGCCCAAATGGAGCAGCTAAAGGTGGACAACAGCAAGATGGCAAGCCGCAACATCACACTGGAAAAGGTGCTTGTGTTCAGAGAGGGGGAGATTGCAGAACTCCAGGACCAAAATTGCGTAAGTGCCTGATGACTTACTCCGTCCAAGTTGTCACAATCATCCCACAACAGCAGTCCTTACCACCATCCCATGTCTCTGTCATGCTGAAGATGCATGTCACACCACATCATGCATGCATTAAGTGACTGCTGGTCCCTCACGACATCTGGTGAATGCAAGGCCAGAATCAAGCATGCTGAAGTCTAAAGCTCAGCCAGACTCCTGCTTTTACAGATCTTGGATGCAGAGCCACAAGCTCCCCCATCGACACTTTCCCCCACCTCTACACCCCAGCAGTCCCTTCCTGTGTCATCTAGGATGGTGCAGATCATTCAAGAATACAGGAACATAGTCAATGTCATGGCTAGCTTGCTGCTGAGGATAGATGAAGAAGGAATGAATTCAGAAATAGCTGACCAGCTGGCAACATCCGGCCGCCAATCTGTGAGTAGTCAGCTCCATCTGGTTGCATACTTCACGGCAACAATGCCTGACAACACTGTCTGCCATGCATACGGCTGCAGAACTCCAAGCAGTGCGCAGATTGACTGTAGGGTACATTATATCCCCTCGTCAGGCAGAGCCGTGATGCATTGACCATACTCCATGCTGATGCTGCATCATTCAAAGAGCATGGAAGACAATCAACATGCAGGCATAGGATGATGACATGGGGATGTGGGTGTGGTGCAGGGTCAGCTTGCAATGCGCACAGCTGTCTTATCCCCAGAGTGCATCATTGTCCTCATGCAAGTCAACATGGATCAGCGGCATACTCAGCTAGAGTCCATGCTCAACGACAGAAGCAGCAACACTACCGAGCATTGGCAGCAAGTAACGGTATGTTACTCCTTCCTGCATGCTCTCTGCCTTAAGTCAGGCTTTCCCTTGTATCTATAAAGCCTTTGAGTTTGAGTTGTGACTTGTTAATAGCACCAGATAAGCCTTTCATGGTTGCTAGCTCAGACAGTATTTTGCCTTATAGTGTAATGCACTTGTGTCTTATTGAGCCAGAAAGCATTGGCTCTGTGCGTGATTTCCTCAGCAGCTAAGAAAGCCAATGTACACATACCTGTTACACAACATGACTTGTTATTTTGATGGAGCTACCACAAGCCTGAAGAAAAGAGTGTAATGTCAGCGGCGGAGGGTGGCTAACCCAAATATATGACTTCAGGATATGTTGGATCTGGAAGCAAGTCAGAAACGAGACATGCTGAACCTACACGCGCGGTTCCTTCAAAGGTTGCAGGCCAACAGAGATATGCGGCGCAATATCTGCCTAGGCTTGCAGCAGGTCTTCTTATATGCCCCGCATGCACAGCACTCGTGTGTGCCTGCTCATTTGCACAAAGTCCAATGTTATGCTCTTGCAATACCATTAAGGAAAGGATCTGGCAGATGTAGGTATGCACAATGCATCAGGCTTGCCTTGCACTTTGTCATGCACCTGAGCCCGCAAAGTGGCTTTGCATGTGACATCATCCATGTGGAAACTTTGAAGTGTCTGGCTTGTAAAATGTGTCATGTACATGCACACAGGGGACTGACAAGGTGAAGAAGCTGCATGCGGTGGTGGCCACAGAGGCTCAGAAGTATGTAGCCTCCATGTTTGAGGTCCACAGCGAGGTCCAGCAGCTGAGAGACAACTTGCGTGAGCAGCACAGGGTCTGGACTGAGTTCTACAGCACTGTCAATGGGGTACATTACCCTGTCTACTGCAGAAGCTTCACTTCTGGCCATTGCATGATGCCATACTGCAAACCACGAAGTAGTTGCCAAAGCCACAACCATGGTTTTGATCTGCCAGGTTGTGCTTCTGAACTACGTAATTGGAGTCACAGCAAGATTACATATACACTGCAGGACGCTGGCCGTTGTTGCTGACATTTCAAAGCATGATTCACAAGCAGGACCTGGTGCCAAGCAAGCATTTTGGACTCATGCAATATCGAATGTCTGTGCAGGTGTTTAGTCCTATCCAGTACTGCCGTTTGGTGGTACATAGCTTTCCAATGTGGCCCGACATTCTTGCCATTTGCACATGCTTGGCCAAGTCAGAGAGTAAGCATGCTGAAGGCAGCAGTGAGTAGATTCAAGGTGACCACGTGTAGTGTCAACAGCCAACAGCAGCAGCTTAGTCCAGCAGCAAGGTTTTGGCAATGACTTTGTTGCATCATCACATCATCAAGTAACCAGGACAGACCGACACAGTCTAAGCATTTTCTTAAGCAGGTTTGCAAACAGTTTCCCAAACAATTTGCTGCAACCTGTGAGCATCTCTGCCTCCACATGCCCTACTGCTGACATATGTCAGAGGCTCCAATGCAACTCTGACAGGCTCTGAAAATTACATAGCAGAACCAAGCTCCGTATGTTCTTGGCTCCGGGCCTGGGTCCAGGCCCTCGGGTGTGTGTTCACGGTTTTGTAGACGAGTTGCATGAAGTATATGAAGGTTCTGCAGCTACACTGTGCAGCAGAAAGCCTGCCGGTAGTTATTTCGATAGCAACATTGAACTGATCTTGCAAAGTATGTTTGCTTGAGACTGTGCATGAGCAGGAGCGGATTTTGTTGGTCAAGAGATTGCGTAGGTGCACCACTTAGCAGAGCGTCATAGGATGCCTGCAGTAGAACGACAGAAGACTGCTTGTGCTGTCTTGCGCAACTGCTCTGACTGGTTTGTAGCTCATAGGAGCGGTATGTCACAAGCTAGCTTGTATTCCATTTCAGTATGGGCCACGTGCTTTTACTGTACTTGGGCAACAAGGCTTCTGCCAAGGCTGTCAAAACAGTTCCTTTATTGTTTGTGTCAACGATTATCATGCTGCAAATCTGCGTCTGCTCCACAGACATACATCACATATTTTCCCACCTCGGCCTCCAACGCTGTGATACTCGTGGTTCTGCTGTAGGTAAATCAGCGCCCAGGGTGGTCTTGACCAGCAGGGCGAAAGGTGCAGCAAAGGCGAGCCACTGATATTCTGCCACAGCACTGCAGATATTTACAGGCTTGTAACTTGGACACTGATGGAGACATGTTTGCAACACTGATTGGCCCAAAGGCACAGACAGATGCAAGAAATGAACATGAGAAGCTCACTGAATCTGCTTGGTTGGTTCTACAGATGCACCAGAAGTGAGTGACTGACACAGCAGTACAGAGTCGTAAGTCAGGCACGATGACACGCTCTAGTTGGTATATTTCACAAATGCCGACGCCCGCACTTGTGCTACACAGGTTTGACACGCGATGGCTGCGTTGCAGCATACACAGCAAGAACAAGGCATGTTAACACAAGTAGTAGCCAGCGGGGAGCGACACAAGTGAAATGCAGATCACCCGAAGCACCTTTTGCTGTGGCGGACCTGACACCAACGTCAACCCGGCAAGGCCGTCAAACAGAATCCCTAACACCACAACGCCATAAACGCTGGAAGTACTGTCACGATCAGCTCAAAGATCAAATAGATGTTAACGGCCCGACGCCGAGCGTCAAGCTGAAAACAGTGTGGACGTCGCAACATGCGCTGCAGATGTAAGAGCGCGCGGCAATGACAGAGCTCGCCTAGCCGGCGAATAGTCACAAAGTCTTCCCCCTGACCGTCTGTCCCATACTTCATGCCTTTCCCGCCTTCTGGCTTATGGTCTTATAGGCAGACCCTAAGCTTGGTCAGGCCATCAGCTCGGCATTGCAGCCATTCCAGCTCTTCAGCCATGGCAGAAGGGCATTGCAGCTCTGGCAGCTCAGCAGCAGCTCAGCTGTTACAGCTCAGCAGCAGCTCAGCTGTTACAGCTCAGCTGCACCAGCAGTGCAGCATGTTGCAGCAATACAGCTCAGACAGCCTTGCAGCCATGCAGCTGTGCAGCCATGCAGCCTTGCAGCCATGCGGCCATAATTAACAACCTTGCAGCCCTGAATATTCCCAATGAATAGATTTGCAGCCTGAAACGTCAACAATAGAATTCCCAGCCCAGACACCAATTAATTGTACAACAGTATGCATATGCACACCATGTCCAAGTCTTTACATGTTTGAAAACAGAAATTGATTTGAGACACTGAGGTTTCTGGGACCTGCAATATAAGCACATCCTTCAAGCACAGTCGCATCAAGGACCTCAAGATGACCTTCCTGTTCTTGGACAAGTCTGCATGCTTACATGCAGGCACTGGACAAGAGGTCGCTGCTGATTTCGCTCAGGAGAGTCAATCAACACTTGCAGAAAAGGTCAGGGGCTACAAGCCTTGCAAGCCAGCAGAAAAGGTCAGGGGCTACAAGCCTTGCAAGCCAGCATCTGTGCAGACTGCTGAGGTTTGAGTTGCCTGTTGACGGCACAGATGTCAATCCTGACGGACAGCTCTAATGCAGTCTGCAACCATGGTGACATGTCTACTTGACTGTCACAACATCACTGAAGTCCTCAAGCAATCTGTCGTTGCAAAGCTGCCAAAGTCATGCTGTTGTTTTGTGACAGTGTCAAGCACAACAGTCAGCGTCCTGCATGTGATCCAAAACACTGCTGGCTCAACAGGCCATCTTTGCACCATGCTTCGCTGGCGCATTGGAACCTTCAGTACTCTCAGTCCATGCCACTGCGTTCAAGAGCTTCCAAGGCATGGGCTACTGACAAGCAGGTGGAGCGCAATATGATCGTCTGCAAAAGGTTCAGTAGCTTTGGGGCCTGCTGTGCCATCTGCTCAAAAGAAGCCCTGCAGCACATCGTCAACAAAATGCTGCGTCAGCAACCTGTGCAGGGCCTGATTCAGGGCTGGACAAAAGGAAGAGCAAGCTCTCCAGGGGTAAGGGAAGGAGTGAAAGTAGAACTTGTGCACATGACATGACACCCATCATGACAAACTGCTCACAGCCGTTTATATGCCCTCAGCCCCTACCTTACAAGGTACTGTGTAATACGTCTCAGCTGCACTTTGCATGCATCATGCCCAGGGTAGCTGTGCATGCTGACACCGTGTGCTACAGACAGCAGGTGGAGGACTTGCCCTGCTAGACAGGCGTAATGCAGGCAGGCTTGGCAATGAGCTGAAAGACTACCTGGAGATGCAGAGGAGGGTGCATGAGTCCTTGCAGACCGCCTCAAATGAGCGTGCTTGCTGCAGGAAGAAGTCAAGCTCGCCGACTATGCCTCCAGGACCATAATCAAATTGCCTACAGCACAGCATGCACATCAGGCTTGCACAGTCCCTTTGACACATGTTGTTGGCCCAGATCAGTGCCGTCATCTTTGGGCAGTGTCACACAAAACAATAACTCATGTATACAAAAACAGACTCAACATGTGGCATGCAGAGCCAAACCGCAGTTGCTGGTGACCAGCCATATAGCTCCACATATCACCCCTCTAACGAGAGAAACATACACAAAAGCAAACAAACTCAAGCTAGGCTGACTATGAAGCAGGCCGTGAACGTGTCAATAGGAGTGTCTGACCTGACAGGTGCCACAGCCAGCACATCCTGGGAGAGTGTTGGCAGTTGCATGCGGTGATGCAGGCGAAGGAAGTCCATGTGACACGTCACCACACCACTTTCTACAATGAACATGACATCGCTGTGCTCACCCTGCACAAGGGACGGGTAACCATGTTTCCTGCTAAAGCGTGCTGTACCATCATTGTCACGCTGACACGAGATGTAGATGTGCGCTCAGAAAACTTTGCGTTGCACAATGGCATGCAAACACTTGTCAATTTTCAGCTGACTGACACTAGCAAGATGAGCAGATGGGGCAGCAGATGTACATTTGCATTAGTCATTGCTGGCCAGGAATAGTGAGGGCTCTGGAGCAGCGCCTTTAAAGACAATTGTTTTGCTGTCATATGACACATATATACCAGACACATTCAACACAAGACAGTGCATTTGCCAGTACTAAGGTATCATCCAATGTGTCATCACAGAGTGTAGCACAGTACCCATGTCAGCTTTATACAGGCGTCAACAGCAGTTCACCTGTTTGAAGAGAGGAATTCCAGGCTGCAAGTGTGTGACGGTCATGAAAGCCCGCAATTCCCCTGCAGCCTTGGCGTAGTTGATAGGACCCGGCAGTATCGCATGGGGCAGTTCTAAATGGGCTCTCAATACCTCACTCAGATTCATGTGCAGCTGGCGTGGTTTGCACAGCTTATAATGCAGAGCTACCTGCACGGCAAGGCTGCATCATGCAAGACAAGCAGCTGTTGCCATCCAGTGATCCACAATTATCCAGCATGACATTTGGAGATTTTGCCTCCTTGAGCCTGCCTCTGTGAGCCTCTGTGAGCTTTGATGTGTGTTCAGTACATATCAAGTGGAGAACACAGTGCGCAGCTTGAATGCATGTGTACATGATTGCAGAGGATGCCACACAATGTCCTTCAACAACCATGGTGTTTAAAAATTGCAAAGACTGATGCATAGCGGCAATCAAATCCATGGTCTAATTGTTTGGCTGCTGATGAAGGGCTTTACTGCAATCAGAGCACAGAAACAGAGAGAGGAAGATTATGATGCTGTAGCCAGCCAACAGGTCTGATCACACGACAAATGCGTAGAGGGGGTTGCTGGTGATGAAGAATGGCAAGTACTGTCAACAAGAGTGTACCTCTAGGAAGCGTTCTTCACAATACTGCAAACCAGCCTCCATATGGTCAAAGGCTCGGCAGCCCTGATGCACAGCATGGGCATCCTGGTGAGCATCACTCACAGCACTCTCCACAATGACGCCATGCGCCATCAGCAACTGCCTGATATGTGGCCTGCATGTTGATTTAGCAGCATGGAAACCTTATCAGAAGTCATAATGAACAAGCAAACATGTATCAGAGAATGCAACTCATATGCTTCAGAAACTTGTACTTATTGTCAACATCTGCCTACACAGCAAGGCAGTCTGCAGCTCTCTGAAGGTGTAGGGGGTAACAGCAGCCTTATGGGGGGAGGGGGGGGGGCAGATTTGGGGTATGGGGTTCGACAAGAAGACAGCAGTCACCTTGTGGTGGGTAGGTGAGTAAGGACCAGCTCCACTCCCAGTCGCTCCAAGGCAGATCTCAAGCTGTAGAACGTCCTGGCTGCTGTTGCATCCAACCCTTGCACCCGCCTGTTGCAACAGAAAGAGCTTAATGCAAACCTCCAAGCTGCAGGCATCAACTTGCACATGATTGCTGCAACTTTGCTGATCAGCAACTGTACTGCGTGGCTGCAGTCAGCACCAGGACCTAACATGCACTGCACATCTGGTGTCATGTGAAAAAGACAAATACCTTGCAGGCAAGTTTCACTATTTGCCCACACATCATGTGCTTGTTGATGGCGGCTGTGATCACCACAAGCTGTGCTCAAAGACAGGTGACAATGTCATTCTCAGCCAGATGACTAAGCAATGCTGACTGCAGGCTCGGAAAACTCCCAAGTAGTCAAGTGACCTACTGATGCTGCATTTTTGGGTACAAAGAAGCACGGTTGCACACACCAAATGCCCAAGATGCTCATCCAAGCAGCCCAGCAGTAATGGACTGGACAGCGGACAGTTCCTTGACAAACTCCATGGAAAGATCAGGTGTTGACACTGGATTGTTGACAGGATCCAACCTGAAATCCAGCAACAGGAATCTGGGTGACACAGCAGCAGCTGCCTGGAACCTCTCTCTTGTTGACCCCTCAAAGGTGTCACCAGAGCTGCCATTCAGCTGATCGTCACCGGTCAAGCTGTCCAGCAAGACCGAGGCATCAGACAAGGTAGCCTTGGCTACCTGAGGCAGACGCAGCTGATGAAGATGTTGGGAGCTACACAGCAGCAAAGTTTGCATATAGGTCAATGCACACAAGACACACGTTTGATGGATTTAGGTCCAGCCAGATAGCAGCAGGCATACGCTGACCACGCAATGCTGCACATATGTTCTGCAATGACACGGAGAGAACAGACCAGCAAAGAATCGGAGGAGCTATTCCTGAGAGAAGGCAGCAGCTGTGACTAAGAAGAATGCAGCTGTGGCAACTCCAATAGATCATCCACACTTCCAATGGTAGTGACGATACAGCCAGCTCTGCACTCATGCTGCAGAGCAAATTGTGCATCAATGTCACATGCAGCTATATTGCTGCTGTATCTTGAGCACATTGATGCTGCTGCAGTCATGCACAGTGGGCCACAGTTGACTGCTTGCACGTGCGAGAGACATATCGCAAAGACTTGCCTGAGAGAGTGGGCACAGTAACAAGCTGTGCAGCAGCTGCTTGTGACTCACAGCAGATTGCACAGAGGCAGGACCTGTCTCAGCAGCAGCCATGGCGTCGCTCTGGAGCATTCCAGCTTGACCACAGGCTGAGACACTGTCTTGACATGACCAAGCTGCAGGGACATCACCATGCTCTGCTCCTGCTGCTAGAGTCAAGACTGACGCTTCAGCAGAGTACTCAGACTGTGGCTTGATTGCCACTTGCACAGCTGGATCTGCCTGTGATGCCACATCCACAGCAGCAGCTGATGCTGTGTTTGGTGAGGCACCCAGGGTCTTTGCCTCCGACTCACAGACATGACGAATAAGACAAGGCACAATGTTTCTCTGTGCAGTATTGCCCACAAGCTGGTCAAGGGACTGCACTTCTTGTGTCGACCTCACTGAGCTCTGTGAAGCTGCAAGCTTGCTGATCTTGCCGGTATGCCTTGGGCTGCTGTTAGAGACAGCAGCAGCTGACTCAGCAGGTTCAGAAGCAGATGCTGAGGCAAACATCATCTCGGCTGACCCATCTGCTTCAGGTGCAGCAGCTGGTGAGTCATCAGTTTCAGATGAGACTGCTGGTGCAGAGGAGCCTGTTGGTGGCCTGTCAGCTTCAGCTGCTGTCACAAGGGGCGCTGCAGCTACCTTTTTGGCCTGCTGTCTCTGCTGCTTTGCCTTCTTGGCTGCTGCCTTAGCTTGTTGCATCTCTTCTTCCGCCAGAAGCTGCTCAGCTGCTGCAGCGGCAGACATCTCAAGCTGTGCATCTTCCTGCAAGCACAGCGGCTGCATCAGGTACAGTGAGAATTGCTCTATGGCAACAGCAAATTCTGCAAGATGCAAGCCTGCAACATGCCATCCATGTCATTGCAAGGTCACTGCCTCTGGAAAACCTCTGACCGGAGGCTGGCAGTCAGCGCATCCTGACTTAGCAGGATCTGCCTGTGATGTGTGGCAAATTGTGCCTGGCTATATCCCATATAGTCTTCAAGGCCCAGATACTTATCAAGCCCGGTAGCCATGACCACATAGGGCAAGCTGCTCTGCTCCCTTTTGCTGTGAAGAGTGCATTTGGTTGACAGTGTGCATGTCTTGATGCAGGTCTACCTCCAGGGTTGAGAAGCAATCTTCAATGCGCTTGCAAATAGGTTTGGGCAGGACACTAGCCAGCTTTAGCATCTTCAGCTCCCGTCTGAGCCTGCCCTTGGCGCTTGTGTGAACACCACACCAGCTGTCACTGTTCCACTCCCTCTTGATAGAGTGCCAGCACAGCTGCTGTAGTAGGCCTTCCAAGGAAGTGAGCGCCTTGCCTGAGGATAGATTCAACAAGTGTAAGAGATGAGCAGCAGCACTTGCCATTGAGCTGAGTGCCAACCTTGTTGATTGGCACTTCTATGTTCTGCACGCATGCGAGACAGTGTGCAAGCATATGCAGAAGACATGCAAAGGCATGGCCACATTATGATCTGAAGACAAGCAAGATGAGTCTGTCCGTGTGACATCTTGGTTGCAGTCAGATCAAGAAACTGCTGTTGCTATGCGGCTGTGCCAAAATTCCTCAACAGCTGGTAACTCACCAATCTCAGGCTTGATCTTGTTAATCTCATCGACCACACAGGAAACCTGCTCTGGGCGCAATTTCCCTCTGTTGCCCTTGCAAGGGTCTGTGCTCTCTGCCATGCAGCTGACCAGCAGGAACAGTGCTTGTGCAGATGCTGCCACTGCCCCTGACAGTATCAGCGCAGAGGGTGTAGCTTTGGGATACATCAGCTCCCAGTGTGCTGCATAGCAACACCATGATGATGTTAGCATGATGAGTTGCTAGTTTCATTGCAATTGCTGGCAAACGTGTTTCACAGCAGAGTGCATGGGCATCAATCTGGTATGTGGCTGCAGCTGCATGTTTGAAACTCAACAGATTAGTCTGTACAACTCAGCTTTACAGTGTCACAAAGGGACTGTGACTACGTCAGGTGGGGTTGACAGAATCAGCCCATGCAAATGTAACAGACACAAGCTGTAGACAATAGGTAAAATGTGTCTAACGTGTGATTGCAGCAGCTTACATATGATCTGCATGTGGGGGTGTGGACATGGTATAGTCATGGCCGGGTGTAGAGCAGTTGTCATCCATATCTCCATCCTCTTGTGCGCAGAGTCAACAAACTCATGTGTGCACTGAGCAGCTGCATGATGTCCAAAGTATTCCCAGTCGTCAGGTGTTACCAACACCTTACTCAGAGTAGTCACAGCTGCAGGCTGTAACGCCTCCACCTTACAGCTTGACACCAGAGCAAAGTTGTCACAGAGTGTGCCGTCAGCCTCAAGCCAGGAAGAGTGAGCAACCAGGCAGTCTGTGAGCACCTTTTGAATGCCCTGCAGGTGAAAACTTTGAGGTATACAAGCATTGCGGGGGCATGCTGTTGCAAAGTGGCGGGAAGCCATCAATCTAAGGCACCTCTTGTTGTATGGGGCCACACACTGTTTGCTCTCATACAATAACAATGCAGGTTGGCAGCAACATGCCGTGTCTGCTCCCTGAACAGACACAACTGCTGACTGAGAGAAAAGATTTGGCAAACACACGCACATTTCTGTGCTGAGCTGCGGGACATGTGACCTTACCTTGAGCGCTTCATGCTCAGGCTCTCCTGAAATGTTCAACCTGTTTGGGCCTGTGTAGACAATGAGGCAGAATGACGCCAGAGACAGTTGCTTCTGCAGCTGGCTGGAAGCTGTCAGCTGAGGCAAACGCTGCTGGATGCTGATTGCCAGCTGAACAGACTTGGCACAATCCTGCAGAACATCACATATTCAAGACGCCAGCAGGGAACAGTGTTGCTGAATCTTGTTGGACAGTGTGAGCTCAAGGCATGCTTGTGCATGCTATAGTAGCTACCCATCAAAGGAAACAAGCATGTGGGCTGGCTGTGGCATAATTGTGACAGGGTCACATGTGCTGACTAGCAAGGGCGTTGGTGTTATTGTGGTGCTGCTAACATTTGTGACTGACTTGAACACAGCTGAGTTTTTCAGAGGAGAATGTCGCCCGCTTGAGAAGCTTTGCACAACTGCACATTGCCCAGGCCACTGCCTTGCAATGGTCCTCGGACCAAGGCGCCGGCTCCTGCAAACATGGCACTTGTGTCATGTATGACATGTCTGTGTAAGCAGAACTGGCAGGCAGTATGTAGCCAATCAAATGTTTGTTACATACTTGGTGCACAACACACCATTGATGAAGAATGTCTTGACATTAGTCAAAGTTGCTGCAAGCGCCAAACCTTGCAAATCATGCGTGCACCACAACATGTCATGTGGGGAAATACGCAGGAGGAAAGGCTACCCAGCGCCATTCCCATATGAAGCAGCTTGAACAGCTTATGGCTTGCTCTTGAAGTAAGAGCTGGCAATGTAGGGTACTTGGGGTCCTTTTGCCCAATCTTGCGAAGACGATGGATGATGCATGTCCAAGTGGCTACCGCTATCAGTTGCGCTACTTGTTGGCCTGTCAAAGTCTCAATTGCAGCCTCCACACCAGCCACAAACATTGGGCGAGGTAAAAGAGCACTTCGATAACTCTTCTTGGCAAAAGCAATGTGTACAATGCTTAATGCTGCTGTTGAGATTGATGGACTGAGTCTTGTGTCCTTCACAACATTGCCTGTGCATGCACACATGCCTTGTGCACACGTCCTTGCATTACAATGCTGGCTTTTGTACCTATTGTGTATAGGGTTACACACATGCTCTTGAGGAAAACCAGGGAAATGTAAACAATGCATTTGTACGCCATGATGTCCAGCACAAGGACGCACAGTAGCTCAGCTTGCTGACCTTCAGCTGACTTTGCAGCATGGTAGCTTCATGTTGATTGTTGCTTGCGTTGTGAACAAGACTCACTGCATCAACGTGCGGTCACAAGTGCAGAATCAAGGCTTACCAAAGCCATGAGCAATCCACTCGACAATTGCCACAACCCATCTTTCAGCTGTGTAGTCTGGCTCCTCGGCAAGAAACTCTTGGTCAGTGGCCATTCGCTTCAAGAACAAAGCGACCAGTTCCTCAAGGTCAATGCAAACATACTGGGCTTTGTGTGACTTTGGTTTTGTCAAGGTCTTCATGTCAAAGAACACAGAAAGCAAAGGTATTGCCCCACACAGAAGAGTCCCCATCATGTTGAGCTGGTGATCGAGAACGTGACCCACAAGCAGCTGATGGCAGATTTGTATAAGTACGGCATACAAAGTGGCTTCCCTCTCCGACTCTTCAGGTTTTTCCTGAAGATAAGCAACCAGCCACTCTAGTGTTATCAACACCCTGTTTGCTATGGTTTGGATGTTCCCCCACACTGCTGCAGTGGGGGTTGGCCAAACTACTTGACCATCATCTTGGCTACCATAGACCTTGCTTGTAGCTGCTGCTGCCGCACCTGGCACTATTGCTTGTGTCAAATCCAAGCAGCTTGTGACTTTTGAGGGCTCCTCGACATATGAGTGCACTGACATTGGCTCAACAAGCAACAGATCCCTCATCCAGAGTGCTGCGTTCAGCATGATGACAAGGTCGTCATCTTTCACTTGGGCAGCTAGTGGGACAGATATCTTGGAGTATGCTCTGAGAACTGCAGCATGCCACACTTTGTCAAACAGCTGGTGCCAATTGAGGTGCAACAGGCAATCGACTTGTCATGTCAAGCAAGTAGATGCACGCACAATCAAATCAAGCAGATGCACGCAATATCAAACACAGCTGTTGCAAGCAAGCATGACACAATGAACAACATACTTAAGATTACTGGTATTCAAGTTATGAGCAAGAATAATGACAATGTCAAATATACAGCAGTCATGTGTGTTTCAACAAGCTCATGGCTTACTGCTAGCAGCTTTGGCCATGCTGACTTTTGGGGGGCACAGCACATTGGACAACAGCAGCACTCCATTCATGCTGATCAGCTCAGTCTGAACAGCTTCCCTCTGGTCAGGAGATAATTGAAGATGCAAATGGCTCAATGTTACTGAGGCCGCCCTTGCAATGTTGCTCCATTCATCCATAGCACACACCAACACGGCCAGGCTGCCTGTGCATCAGACTTTTCAGGTTGCACAACAGTGTATCTGAGTACATTCAAAAGGCAATCAGCTTTTGATGCAGGAGGAAGACACGCACAACACAGATTGAAAGCCAAGTCTAAGGACATTACGTACTAGGGGCAGCACTTACCCATTTTCAGCATCTCACAAGCAGCAGCCTTTTGCACTGCAGCAGATGACTTCAAGAGAGCTTGAAGTAAATTGCAGCTGCCCAGACAGGCATCATCATCACGTGCTAAGAGCTGCCGAAGAGTAGGTGTCAGTAGCTGAACCAGAGCCTGACAAAGGCGCACATTCTCACTGTCAGCAGCTGTATTTGCATCCTGTTGCGAACCTTTGGGGTGAAATATCTCATGTACAATGACACGAGAAATTTCTCCCAGTGCATTGAGGAGCTCTCGAAGAGCAAGATTTGCTTGCTTGGCACCCAACAATAGACCAGCCAGCTTTGATATCAGAAGCGCACTGCGGAGCTGTATAGTAAAGTTTGCGCAGCACAAGTTGCTCTGAGCTTCTTGTTGATTTTCAGGCAAGCATTGTTGCTGCTCCTGAGTTCTTTTGGTCAGCAGTGCATCTTTAGGACAGGCCCCTCCTTTGCCCCGCGTGTGCACAGAGGCTGACAAGCGTTCAAGTACAGCTTGCAGAAAAGTGATTGACGGTGGCGCAGTCTGTGAGGCTTCCCCTTGAGCCCCATGCTTGCTGTCTGGCAGCATATACGTGCAAGGCAGTGCTGCCAGTTGTTGACAGGTCCTGGCGTCTGCCATTGCATCATAATATTGTATACTAGTCTCCTCTGCTGTGGCGCGCACTAAATCTGAAAAGCCCAGAGTAACTACTGAGCTTGCAAAGGTGCTTCTGACCAGTACGTAGAACGTCAGTGTGACTCTGAATGATGCTGTCAGCAGCAGGAAGGATTGCTGGTTGTCCACCTGCAGTTTTGGCACATGTTAGCGAGTACGGTCTATTTGGAATGCTGTCAACTGCTGCAAGCGCCGCCAGAATGCAAGCACAAGTAGCATGTCTCGCTAGTCCTGTACCTCTTGCAGCAAACGTGCCTGATCCAACTGATCTCCATTATGACTAAGGTTGCAGTCTTCTGATAGCAGACCGAGTTGCTGGCAAAATTCTGACAACAGGTCCCCGACTGATCCTCCGCCTGACCACTTGCACCGCCACTCATACCGGTAAGGCTCCTGCAAGCCTTTCATGTGATGTGCAAACATACGAAGCAGCGCATATGCAGCCCAGGTTCGATACTCACCTCAACGACGATCAGGATCTGCATAAGTGATCAACCCGAATGTTCACACGTCAGACGAGCACGAGACTCTTGCACGTATCTGCAGTACCATACAAGGCATGCTAGGAAACAGAAGGCGCTCTGCACTAATGTGACCCGTATTGCAGCGCCGGTTTGAGGTGTCACATTGGCTGATACGGCCTGCTCCGAATCCAGCACAGCAAGATGAATTGACGCGGTATCAATGTCACAGCGAGTTGGCATTGCCGTCATAGGTACATCTGAAGTCATACTGCAGCTACCTGCAAAAGCTGCTGTTGAAACGCACCAAATATGCTGTGCACAGGGCTAGCCTTGCGGCTGTATCTGTAATGAATTAACTCATGAATGCCAACACCTCATAACTGGAAGCATTTCTGCAAGCTTTATTGCTGCAGTCTGTGGGACTTGCTGTAGATGACACTATGGGCACACTGAAGCATGCATGCCCAACTCTCTCCAGAAGAGTGCTGGCAAGCCAGATAACACAAAATGGCTTTGATAAGACCGTGGCAATATAAAGAAGAGGTCAGATCACCAGCAATACTGATAATCAACCTGTACTTGTAACAGGTGCACTGGCAGTCTGCACATCTCAGGGGTGCATGCTGTGTCTGCGATAGCACTGGTGCCGGTGCTTGCTGCGCTGCATGCCTTTGGTGAAGGTCATTTTGGCCAGCAGCCTGTCTTGCAGACAGTTGCATTTGCCATCCAAAAGTGCTTCAGCAAAGATCAAGAAAGGATGGGGACAGCTCAACTGCTGGTGTAGCTGCCATGTCAATGTGCAATTGTGAGGACAATAACAAGCACTGCTGGCAGATCTGACATGATTGAACACATGTGACGCCCACATCAGGCTTAGCTGTCAATGCTGCAGCTGAACAAACTTTAGGTGAGGAGGAGCTGCATGAAGCTAGCGAGTGGTCAGCGCATCCTGACTTAGCACTCTGAGAGCTGCAAGCTTGGCCCTTCCATGCCAAGCAGGAAGGGTCTGCTCGAGGACATGCAAAGTAATTCAAAACTCTTTTGAATTGCACGTCCCCAAACTATGGCAACAATTGTTTCTGGAATCATACTAGCAGCGTAAGGCTTGCTGATGGTAGGCCAAAGAGGACGTTACTGCAGCCCTCTGACAAAAGCAAGGCATTTGGTCTATGTGTGTGCACTGTTTCTGTTGCTCAATGGTCTGCCCACATGCATTGGCACAGCCAGAGCATTAGATAGCGCTGTCATGTGATGTTGTCACCTATATGTCATAATGATATCATCCAAGTATTTTTCCTGGAATATTGGTTGCTGGCGCCTAGGAAATCTGCAGATGTTGCTGCCATCAACTTTTGGGTGATTTGCTGCAGTCTAGTTTGTACAAACCCTCTGATGGCTTCAACCAGAGCTTAAAAGCAGTATGCAGCCTGCACCAGGTTGCAAACAGTCAATGACTGATCTCTAAGCTTGTTATGTTACGTAGCAGGCACGACCAGTACACATCTGCGTTATTTTGAGCACATTCAAAGCAGACAAAGCCAGCATCCCAGCATATACGCGGTGCTGCGGCACTCAAACACCACCAGGACAAAGCTGCTCTAGGTACGCTGATGTACAAGAACGTGCATTGATGAGCGCAAATGCAACTCACCACTCTGTCTTCAGGCCGTGCTTGTCCTGTTCGTGAGCTGCCCTGATCTGCAAACATGAAGGACCAAGAGATTATAGCATATATTCAAAAATAAATAAAAAAAACAAACAAGCTGCAGTTCAGTCTATGGAGCTGCTGCCAAAATCTGGTAGCACTTATGTTCATTGTCGTTGCGGAAACATATTCATTCGTCTCCCAGTGAGTGTTACAGCCTGAGTGCAGCATTCAATGAATTGAGGAGTTGAGTCACTGACAGCAGCATTGCATGTGCATGTGCATGACTTCTGTTTGGGCATGTGCAAAGGCAGTCATGGACAGCACAATCAGGTGCAATTGACTCAGCATACCCGTGAGGTGTACTTGGCGCCCACCACATGCGTCACAGAGCCACTTGTGCAGTATTCTGCACCAAAGCTCTGAGCCTTCTTCTTCAACTTCTCCTCTTCCTTCTCAGACGAAAATCCGCTTAATCGCAGCTTGACCCCAGCAAGCACCTACAATGGCAAGACATACACATGAGGCTGGGAATGACTCATGCAGCCTGTACAGGAGAAGCAGCTCGATCATGCTGACTGCTCTTGCCAACTTTGACACTCAGGAAACTGAGTACACTGAGGACACTGAGAGCACTCAGGAAACCACGAATCTGGTTGATCACCTGCAGTCGCACAGCTGACAGTGCTTGAGGGACGTCTCTGCGTGGCCATGGCAAAGGGAAGGCAGCATGAGCAGCGGTCCTGGCATTGTCAAGCACTCGCTGTCTGGTCCACAGCACCAGGTCTTGTGCTGCTGCCATCATGTCTGACGTAGCATGCTCATCCTGCTCAAGTGGGGGGAGTAGTGTGGAGCCCTGCTTTGGCCAGTAGTTGTAACGAGCAATGCAGATGAGCTGCCGCTCGTGCTGCGGCCACTTATCAGGGCTGTCATCCAAGATCAAAGCTACATCCTCCCTGCCTTGTAATCCCTGCAGCGTAGCAGGCGTGTGCATATGCATTGCAAGCGTGTGTACATGCATGTTGCTTGATGTCTGTCAAAAGCCTGTCATACCTTACAATTACACATACACACATCAATTGGCACAGTCAACACAACGAGAAGAAGAAGGACTTAGCAGCCAGACTGAAGAACAGGACTACAAACATAGCGTGCCTGACAAGATCAAAACTTGGGAGGAAAAAGAAGACAGGGAAGTCACAGAGTCATTCATGCAAACAGTATGCCCTGCCAGGCACCTTCACACACACACCAAGCATATTGTGAACATAAACTCTGTCTTGATCTCAGCAGCAAAAGAACATATGAAATTGCAACCATAGACGTGAGGAACAGAGCTGTACTGACCTTGAAGAAGCCCTTCACTGGGTCCCCTCCTGCACCCCCTTGGGCTATGATGTGCCCCTTAAACAGCAGCCCACTGGGGTCTAGGATGACAGCCATCTGCTCAGCATACCAACTGCAGCATAGAACGCTATGTCACAAGCGCCACTGAACTGCCTACTATTGCTACTAGTGAGAGCAAGTTTCAAGTCAACAGGTGACCTTCCTGCTGAACTTTGCTTGGGGATCATGCACACATATGCAGAAAGCATCCTTTCAGAGCCAAAGGGGATAGCCCCAAGGCATAAGACCGTTTGGTACAGCCTCAACTTTCAGGACATTGGCAGTGCTATACTGACCTCTACGACAGCCAGTCAGTCTGTACACTTAGCAAAACTTACTCTCAAAAGGAGATACCAATGACGCTGAAGACACGCATCATGTGTACTGTTGTCAATGCGATGCAAGCTTACAGCTGTTGACAATCAGGCAAACACAGCAATGTAGCCACAATGTGTTTGGTAGCATGGCAAGACTTGTCATGTGTTACCTGCAGCCATTGGTGATAATCCAAAGCTAAAAAAAGAGGGCCACAGCTGCCAGAAATTGGCGGACACCTGGCCTGAGCTTGGTACAGTAGCCTCTGCCAAGACAGCTGAACAACGTGCGTTGCATGAAAGGCAAAGCAGTCTCCTGTACCATGCTGGAGGCAGTCAGGGCCTTCAAGCCCCCATCCTCAGATGGCAAGAAGTTTGAGATCCGCCTAGGTGAGTTAATATACCCTAGTTGCACCCTTTGCTTCAGACACAAACCCTTGCGCTTGCGCGCGACACTGTCAAACTCTGCAGCCCAGCAGTGGCATCATCCACTTGTCATGCGTACATGCAGCAGCGTATTGGGCAGTGTAGTGTGCAGCTCAAAAAGGCATCTGGCCTGCACATGCACTCAGAGACAGACAGAGGGAGTGGATCAAGACTGGCAGCTGTGACTTGTACTCATTATGTTGATCCAGCAAGTTTGTGTGGTGACACCAACCTTGCCACGCATTGTCCAGGTGTGCATTGTGGAGCAGCATATGCCGGCGTGATCGGCATGAAGTGCCCCCGGTACTGTTTCCTGGGAGACACCGTGAACGTGGCCAGCCGCATGGAGAGCAACAGCTTCCCAAGCTGCATGCACGTCAGTGACGCTGTGGTCAAGGGGCTGCAGTCTCAGGCTGACAACTTTGCACCCCTGGGGGAGCGTGCCATCAAGGGCAAGGGTAACATGATCACACACCTCTACAAGGTCGGTTCAGCTTCCTGGTGCCTCCTTCAAGACCTGCCAGTTTGAGCCTGATTGGCGCTGTTTGGCTTGTCAGACTGCAAATGGGTCACACTTGCAAGTGTGTTGTTTTGCTGCCAGTAAAGCTGGTCCTGCCCCTCTGCTTGTTGCAGCATCCCTGACAAAAGTGAACCTGTCCTTGAGGTCGTGCCCACAAACAGGTCTTCTGTTACTGTCTCCTTTGATGTTCCTGTTGTAAGACAGATTTTTCATAGCAAGGACAGACTATCTGCAGGATTGACACCCATGCTGCATTCAGTTGCAGTCACAAATAGCTAGCCTGGCTGTGATTATGCCTCGGCCATTAATCCCCCCCCCCCCCTCCTTCCTTTCTTGCATCGGCACCTTTCTCATGTCAGCTGAAGTGTAGACTGCCGTTACTGAGCGCAGCAGTGATCTTAATCTGCACGGGCATGGGCATGGGCATGTGGTGGTGGTGTCAATTTGCTGACTAGCCAGTGACTCACCTATCCAAACAAATCGTGACAGCTGTTGGTCCTGGAACAGGTGGGTGACTGGGAGGAAGCCTTGGAGAAGTACAACGCCAGCCGAGAGGAGGCTGCGGCCTTGGCCAACTCTCAAGCAGCCGTGATGGAAACCCGAGCCATGAGCCTGGCTGAAGGTCAGTCTGCGCCCTTCTTGGCAATAACTTGTCATCATGGCTCATGTATGGTCCCTTACGCCATTCAGCTGAACTTAGCACATGCTGTGCATTGATTTGCCCCAACTCCTGTGACTCATGTCTGCGGCGGTACAAAGGTGCTTCATTGCCTGAAAAGTGCTCTGATATCTGCACCCCTCATGCAGCTGTGTGTGAGCTGCGCACAAAACAGTGGCGATTCACAACACCTCTGTTTCAACGTGCAAGCTTTTGAATGTGTGTCCTAGTGCATAGTACATTGCTCCCAGGATCCAGGATGAGCCCGGTGAGCTCAAAGTTCCAGGCTGCCACTGCAACCACATGAATGCGCAGCTGTTTGCCTGATGTGTCCTGCACCCCAAGCTGTCAATGTCTTGGTTGCAGGTGGTCTGGGGCTGAGGAAGACTCTGAGCCCTCAGGCCACCAGGAATCTGATCAGGTTGGGGAGCAAACGGGCTGAGGCCCTTGAGGTCTTGACAGCCCAGGTGGCCGAGCTGCAGAACACTCTGCAGGTCAGCCACCCCCCCCCCCCCTCTCTCCCCCCCCGCTTGCATGTCTCCACTTGCTGTCTGCCAGTCTGCATGCTTACAGCCTCACACTGCAGTCATCTGGCCAAGTCTTGCAAATTAACCAGTGACACAGTATGGACAGTCGCAAGACATGCGCTGCATGAGTGTGGTCATGTCCTGCTACTGTATCGACCTGTCTCAACACCATAAGCATGATGGTGCAGCAAACACACTGTTGGTCAATTTGCATGGAGATACTACAGATGTATTGCATTTCACATCTAGGGTTGGCATGATTGTGTATAGCAGTTGCTATTGTAGCTGCCTACATTGCTTGCTGAACCAGCAAGAAACCAAACTCAATGCCCACAGGGTTTGCCTATGCATGCTCCAGCTGCGCCCACAATGTTGTTTTGCATGTATCAGCGAGGGCCAGATGTTCTAGTGATGCATCTGCGTGGGGTGCTGATGGGATCTCCAACATGTGTGCTGGCAATGCAGAGTGAGAGGGGACAGAAGGAGATCAGCGCTGCTAGGGTGCGTGAAGTGGAAGTGCAGCTGACTACTGCCCAGAGCAGTCTCAAGTCAGAACGCCTGCTACTGCAGCAGGCAAGCCTTGCCACATGTCATGACGTCTCAAAACATACTCATCAGCTCCTGCATTGATGTATTTTGGTGCAAACCTGGCATACTCATCAGCTCCTGCATTGACGTGCTTTGGTGCAAACCTGGCACTAACGTCATCTTTACAAAGCCATGCCAGAGCACCTCTCTGCATTTGCTACCTTCTGGATGTGCCGACTGTCAGTTTTTTGGCGGCATCTGGCAGCAACCAACAGCCAACAAATGCACCTGGCAACAGCTTGCGAGCGTGCATGTTGCTGAGATCCAACTCTTGCTATTCTTGTCTTTTTTTGGGTGCAGGTTCAGCAGGAGATGAACATGGTGAAGTCACAGCCTCTGAAGAGCTCCCTGGAGGTGATAGGGGCCCAGGTCAAACTGGAGGCTGCTAGCATCAGCCCTGCCACCACTGCATCTGCCCTGCCAGGCTGCAGTGTGCGCTCCCTACTGCAAGACATGGGTCTTCAGGTACACCTCCCTCCCCTGCCTTCACCTTTCATGCTCGTTGATGCTGGCTGT
>JAABUP010002981.1_pt1 | contig 30940 bp, 26 predicted proteins | sample 5559201 | NCBI WGS metagenome assembly JAABUP01 (sample SAMN10711887, study PRJNA513373) | rock metagenome | isolation source: Antarctica rocks | place: Antarctica | reverse complement strand
TGCGGTGGTGCGGGGGGTCGCGCAGGGTGGTGATGCTGCGCTGACGGTGTGCGGTGCTCGCCGGGTGACGAGGGTGCGCGCGGTGCGGTGGTGCGGGGGATCGCGCGCAGGGTGGTGACGCTGCGCTGACGGTGTGCGGTGCTCGCCGGGTGACGAGGGTGCGCGCGGTGCTCCGGCGCGGTGCCGCGGCGTCTCCTGGGGCGACGCCTCCGGTGTGTCGGGTGACGCGGGGATGGCACCTCGGTGGCGTCGATGGCCTAGCCTCGGTGCCCATGATCGGGAGCGATGTCGACGTGGTGGAGCCGATCGAGGGGTTCTGGGCGGTCATCCCGGCCGGTGGAGCGGGCACCCGGCTGTGGCCGTTGTCGCGGCAGGCGTCCCCGAAGTTCCTGCACGACCTGACCGGGAGCGGGCGCACGCTCCTGCAGTCGACGTGGGACCGGCTGGTGCCGCTGGTCGCCGACCGGGTCCTTCTCGTCACGGGGGAGGCGCACGCCGATGCGGTCCGGTCGCAGCTGCCCGGGGTGCCCGTCTCGAACGTGCTGGCCGAGCCGAGTCCGCGCGACTCCATGCCGGCCATCGGGCTCGCGGCGGCGGTGATCGAGCGGCGCGACCCCTCAGCAGTTCTCGGCTCGTTCCATGCCGACCACGTCATCGGGCAGCTGGACGAGTTCCGTGGTGCGGTCCGGCAGGCGGTCGAGGTGGCCCGGACGGGCTGGATCGTCACCCTCGGCATCACGCCGACCGGGCCGGCGACGGGGTTCGGCTACATCCGAGAGGGCGCACCGCTCGACGTGGCGCGCGCGCCGGACGCCCGCGCCGTGGAGGAGTTCGTCGAGAAGCCGGACGCCGCGACGGCCGCCGGGTACCTCGCAGCGGGAGGGTTCTGGTGGAACGCCGGCATGTTCGTCGCCCAGGCCTCGGTGCTGCTCGACACGCTGGCCGGCTACGACGCCGAGCTGGCCGCTGGCTTGCGGTCGATCGCGGCCGACCCGGCGCGGCTCGCTGAGGTCTGGCCGCGGCTGCGCAAGATCGCCATCGACCACGCTGTCGCGGAGCCAGCCGCCCGTGACGGTCTGGTGGCCGTGATTCCGGCGTCGTTCTCCTGGGACGACGTCGGTGACTTCGCCTCTCTCGGTGGGCTGCTGGCCGATGTCGATGGCCGCCCAGGCGTGAAGGTCATGGGGAACGCCAGTCAGGTGGTCACGACTGACGCCTCGGGGATCGTCGCGGCCGGGAGCGGTCGCACGATCGCCGTGCTGGGCCTCGACGACGTGGTCGTGGTCGACACCCCGGACGCGCTCCTCGTCATGTCGCGGGAGCGGGCCCAGGACGTGAAGGCCCTGGTCGACCAGCTGAAGGCAGCCGGCCGCACCGACCTCACCTGATGTATCAAAGAGCCGCCCATTCCGGGCGCCGTACCGCGGTTCTCTGATACCCGAGGGGGCAGGTGGTCCGGGCGAACGCGGCCTGAGCACCCGGCATACGGAACGCGGCCTGAGCACCCGGCCGACACGGGATCCAGCCGACCACAGGATCCGGCCGGCACGGGATCCAGCCGACCACAGGATCCGGCCGGCACGGGATCCAGCCGACCACAGGATCCGGCCGACCACAGGGTGACCCGGGGGCGCCTCAGCCGATGTCCCGGCGGCGGAAGGTCCCTGCCGCGGCGATGACCAGTGCGCCGGCAATGGCCAGCAGCGCGAGATGCGGAGCCGCGGCGACCGTGCCACCGGGGACCACGCTGCCGTGGCTGAACGGTGACAGGTCGATGGCCGCCGACGGAAGGTTGAGCAACGGACCGAACTCGCCGAGAACGAGAAATGCGGCCAGCAGCCCCCAGGCCGCGAAGACCAGTCTGGGCTGGGAACCGAAGATTGCCAGCGCCAGCCCGATGCAGACCCAGACGGCGGGGATCGGGGACAGCGCGGCGGGCATGATGTGTGCCAGTCCCGGCACGAACCCGCCATAGGGGCCGGCCGCACTGACCGCCAGACCGAGGCCCAGCAGAGCCATGACGGCGGCGCTCCCGAGCAGCGCGAGAACGGCGTGGCTGGCGAGGAGCGAGTGGCGGCTCGACGTCGTGGCGAGCAGCTGCTCGGCGTGCCGCGCGGTCTCCTCGGCCCGCAGCCGCAGGGCCGTGAAGATGCCGGATGCCGCCGCGCCGACCGCGAGGAAGCGCAGCTCCGTCGAGAGGAAGACGTCACTGAGCGTGGCTGCGTCTCCACCCATCTTGCGCAGCACGTCCTCGACCTCGGGCGTGTCGACGACCGAGCCGACGTTGCTCGCGACTGCGCCGAGGACGAGCCCGAGGACGAGGTATGCAATGGCGCAGGCCAGGAGCCCACCGCGCTGGAGGCGCCACGCCAGGGCGAACGGCGAGTCGAGCGACGTGGCCGCCGTGGCCGGCCCGGGCCGCGGCGCGACGAGGCCGGCGCCGAGGTCGCGCCGTTCGAGGAGGGCGAACGCCACGCCGACAGTGCAGACGAAAAAGGCGAGCGGGATGAGCATCACGACGAAGCGGTCGGCCCCGAACACCTCGAGCTTCTCGGCCCAGCCGATCGGCGAGAGCCAGGTCAGGGGGCCGAGCGCTCCCGTGGAGGTGTCGCCGACGGCACGCAGCAGGTAGGCGACGCCGAGGGCGCCGAGCGCAAACCCCGCGCAGCCCCGGGCGGTCTGGGTGACTTGTGCCGCGACGGCCGTGATCCCGCTGAAACTGAGCCCGATGCCGACCCACGCGAGGCCGAACGCGATCGACCCCGAGGTGCCGAGCCCGTTCGCGACGAGGCTGATCGAGGCGAGCAGTCCGGTCACGACGACGACGGCTGCCGCGAGCAGCAGGGCGGCAGTCAGCGGGGCCTTGCGGCCGAGGACGCCGGCCCCGAGCAGCTCGGTCCGGCCGGTCTCCTCCTCGGTGCGGGTGTGCCGCCGCACAAGGGCGGAGGCCAGCAGCGCCGTGAACACCCCGCCCATCACCATCGTCTTGAGGATGGCCACGGAGTCCGGGTTGGTGGGGTCGGCGATCGGCCCGTACATCCCCGTCAGCGCTGGGCTCGCCGCCACCCCCTTGGCCGCCTCGACCGCCTGGGCCGGGCTCAGGTAGAGCGCCAGCGTCGCCTGCGCGGAGCTGCCCGCGAACGCCACCAGGGCGACGACGCTGAGCGGGATGAGGGCGCGGTCCCGGCGCAGATCGAGCCGGAGCATCGTGCCGGTGCCGGCCAGTCCGCTCACCGCCGGACCCTCGCGTTGTCCGGCCGCTGGGTCACCCGCCCGCCGGGTCGCCGTTCCGTTGCCGGCTCGCCCTGGGGGCGGTACATGGTCATGAAGAGCTCCTCGAGCGTCGGCGGCTGACACGTCAACGTCCGTATGCCGTGTGCGCCGAGCTGCGTGAGGAAGTCGCCGAGGTGGGTTGTCTGCACCGCACAGGTGAGCCGGTCGCCGTCCACGACCACCCGGCATACCCCTTCCATCGCGCCGAACCGCTCGGCCGCCGCCGGCTCGGTGAGCGTGGCGTCGACCGAGGTGAGGGTGAGGTGACGCAGGTCGGAGAGGGCGCCCGTCTCGACCGTGCGACCGGCGCGGATGATGCTGACCCGGTCACAGAGCGCCTCCACCTCGCTGAGGATGTGGCTCGAGAGCAGGACGGTCGTGCCCTCGGTGCGCACCTCGCGGATCGCGTCACGGAAGACGGCCTCCATGAGCGGGTCGAGGCCGGAGGTCGGCTCGTCGAGGACGAGGAGGTCGACGTCCGAGGCCAGGGCGGCTACGAGGGCGACCTTCTGGCGGTTGCCCTTGGAGTAGCTGCGGCCCTTCTTGGTGGGGTCGAGCTCGAAGCGCTCGATGAGGAGGGCGCGCTTGGCCTGGCTGAGGCCGCCGCGCAGCCGACCCAGGAGGTCGATGACCTCGCCGCCGGACAGGTTCGGCCAGAGGTTGACGTCCCCGGGTACGTAGGCGAGGCGGCGGTGGAGGTCCTCGACGTCGGTCCACGGGTCTGCGCCGAGGAGGGTCGCGGTGCCGCTGTCGGCGCGCAGGAGACCGAGGAGGATGCGGATGGCCGTCGACTTGCCGGCGCCGTTGGGCCCGAGGAAGCCGTGCACCTCACCGGTGGCGACCTCGAGATCGAGGCCGTCCAGGGCGACCGAGCTGCCGAACGACTTGTGCAATGCGCCGACGGAGATCGCTGCTGTCATGCAATGGAGGCTACACCGGTTTCAGAAGAATCTGAATGAGCTAAACTTTGCGCATGACGGCCAGGAGGAGCACCCCGACGACGGCCCACCGGGACGAGGTGAAGGTGGCCCGCTTCATCGAGCGCCTGGGGTCCACGCTCACCCAGGCGGGCTTCCCTCGGCTCCCAGCCCGCGCCTTCGCCGCGCTCCTGGCCGACGAGGACGGCCGGATGACCGCGTCCGAGTTGGCCGACACCCTCCGGGTCAGCCCCGCGTCGATCTCGGGGGCGGTCCACTACCTCGCGCAGGTCCACATGCTCCACCGTGAGCGCGAGCCCGGGAGCCGGCGCGATGTCTACGTCGTGCGGGACGACGCCTGGCACGACGCGATGGTCAACAGCCGCCGCACGTATGACCCGATTCTGCGCGTCATCGCCGAGGGCGTGGAGGTGCTCGGTGGGGCGGGGACCAGGCCGGGCGCGAGGCTGGCCACGTCGGTGGACTTCCTCGAGTTCCTGTCCGAGCAGATGGAGGCCATCGCCGGGCGCTGGGAGGAGCACCGCCGGACGCTCACCTCCTGAGTCGGGGCTTCGCGGGGCGGCCCGAGATCGGCGATTCTTCGATACCTCAGCACTGCCGCCCTCGTATGCCGGGCGGCGGGGTCGCGCGGGGAGGTCACCACCGCGGGCGGTGAGGTTGACCACGGGACGGTGCTGCCCGGCATACCGGCTCGCTAGGCTCCGCCTCATGGTAGAAGGCGCCCGCACCGAGTCCGACCTGCCGATCAAGAAGAGCTACGGCCCCGAGGACCTGGCCGGCTTCGACCCAGCGAGCCAGCTGGGGGAACCGGGGGAGTACCCCTACACGCGCGGTGTCTACGCGTCGATGTACACCGGCCGGCCCTGGACGATGCGCCAGTACGCCGGGTTCGGGACGGCGAAGGAGTCGAACGAGCGCTACCACCAGCTCGTCGCCGCCGGGACCGGTGGCCTGTCCGTGGCCTTCGACCTGCCGACCCAGATGGGCTACGACTCGGACGAGGCGATCAGCCACGGCGAGGTCGGCAAGGTGGGCGTGGCCATCGACTCGCTCGACGACATGCGGCTGCTCTTCGACGGGCTGCCGCTGGACAAGCTGTCGACCTCGATGACGATCAACGCGCCGGGCGCCGTGCTGCTCCTGCTCTACGAGCTCGTCGCCGAGGAGAACGGCATCGGGGGTGGCCAGCTGACGGGGACGATCCAGAACGACGTCCTCAAGGAGTACATCGCCCGGGGGACCTACATCTATCCGCCCAAGGACTCGCTGCGCCTCGTCTCCGACGTCTTCTCCTACTGCCAGAAGGAGATGCCGCGCTGGAACACGATCTCCATCTCCGGCTACCACATGGCCGAGGCCGGCGCGACGCCCGTGCAGGAGATCGCCTTCACCCTGGCCAACGCCAAGGAGTACGTCCGTGCGGCTCAGGCTGCCGGCCTCGACGTCGACGACTTCGCCCCGCGCCTTTCGTTCTTCTTCGTCGCGAGGACGACGCTGCTGGAGGAGGTCGCGAAGTTCCGTGCCGCCCGACGGATCTGGGCGAAGATCATGCGCGACGAGTTCGGCGCCACGAACCCCAAGTCCCTGATGCTGCGCTTCCACACACAGACGGCCGGGGTCCAGCTCACCGCCCAGCAGCCCGAGGTCAACCTGGTCCGCGTCGCCCTGCAGGGGCTCGGCGCAGTCCTCGGCGGCACCCAGTCGCTGCACACCAACTCCTACGACGAGGCGATCGCGCTGCCGACGCAGAAGGCGGCCCGGCTCGCCCTGCGCACCCAGCAGGTGATCGCCTACGAGACCGACGTGACCAAGACGGTCGACCCGTTCGCCGGCTCCTACGTCGTCGAGGCGATGACCGACGACATCGAGGACGCAGTGGCGCGGCTCATGGCTTCGGTCGAGGACAAGGGCGGCGCGGTGGCCGCGATCGAGGAGGGCTTCCAGAAGTCCGAGATCGAGCGGTCGGCCTACCGGATCGCCCTGCAGATCGACCACGACGAGCGGACGATTGTGGGGCTCAACCGGTTCCGGGCGGACCAGGAGGAGGCCTACGAGCCGCTGCGGGTCGACCCGGCCATCGAGCAGGAGCAGGTGGCGCGCCTCGCGACGCTGCGGGCCGAGCGGGACAACGACGTCGTGAGAGCTGCGCTCGCCCGGCTCCAGGACGCTGCCCGCGGGACCGACAACGTGCTCTACCCGATGAAGGAGGCGCTGCGGCTGCGCGCCACCGGCGGCGAGGTCGCCCACGCCCTGCGCGAGGTCTGGGGCGTCTACGTCCCCCGGGATGCCTTCTGAGGGAAGCGTTCGGTCGCCCCCGACACCGCCGTCGTATGCCAGGCGCGCCGCTGTGACGGGCCGAAGGGGACGGAACTTCCCTGCTCGAGGCACCCCCTTTCGCTAGAGTTGGGCATGGACGCACGACTCGACTCGTAAGACCAGGACAGGGGACGTCAGATGAGCAGCCAGCCTCCGCAGGACCCGAACCAGCAGCAGGGCCAGCCACCGAACCAGCCACCGAACCCTGGTGGGTACGGGGTACCCCCACCACCGCCGAACCCTGGCGAGTACGGCGCGCCGCAGCCCCCGCCTCAGTACCCGGCACCGCAGTATGGTTCCCCGACCCCGCAGGGCGGTGAGCAGTTCGGCCAGACCCCGGCGTACCAGTCGGCCCCGCCGCCGCCCGACTACGGCCAGGGGCCCGGGAGCCCCTACGGCACGGCGGGCACGACGACACAGCCGCCGTCGATCAAGCAGGCGGTGATGCTCATGAAGGTCGGGGCGGGCCTGTCGGCGCTGAGCCTGGTCCTGTCGCTGCTGACCATGGGCAACGTCAAGGAGATGATCCGCCAGGCGGGGGCCAACAGCAGCAGTCCCCTCACCGAGGCACAGGTCAACGCCGCGGCCTCCGCCGCCCTCGTGGCCGCGGTCATCCTCGGCCTCATCGGCGTGGCGCTCTGGTTGTGGATGGCGTCGGCCAACGGCAAGGGCAAGAAGTGGGCGCGGGTCGTCGCTACGGTGTTCTTCGCCCTGTCCCTCATCTCGGTCCTGGTGAACCTCACGCAGGGCACCACGCCGGCCCTCAACCTCGCTCTCGGTCTGATCATCGTCATCCTGGGCGCCTACATCATCTTCCTGCTGTACAAGAAGGAGTCGACGGCCTTCTACGACGGGATGACGGCGGCCCGCACCCCGCGCTGACTCGAAGCGCAAGCCAGGTATGCCGTGCGGCCCGGCCGCACGGCATACCTGCGTCCGACGGGGGCCGGGCTAGGACCGGGGCCGGGCGCCCAGGCCGGCAGCCGCAGCGCTGCCGGCCTCCACCGCGGCGCGCAATGCCTGCTGGGGGTCGGCATCGGCGAGCCAGCTGGCGAGGAGCCCGGCGTTGAAGGCGTCTCCCGCCCCGGTCGAGTCGATGCACTCGACCGCCGACGCGGCCGCGCGCTCCTCGCGGTCGACGGCGAACCACCGTGCGCCGTCAGCGCCGTAGGTGACGACGACCTGGCCGACCGCCGCGAGGATGGCCTCGGGGCCGCCGAGGGCCTCGGCCTCGATCTCGTTGGGCAGCAACAGGTCGACGCCACGAACCCAGTCGAGGAAGGTTGCTGCGCCGACCTCGGCGACGAGCTCAGCCGTCTGGGGGTCGACCGACGTCGTCCAGCCGCGGGCTTGGGCACCGGCGAGGGCGGCCAGCCCACCGGCGCGTGAGCCGGCGTCGAAGAGGACGTAGCCGCTGAGGTGCAGGTGCGGGATCGCGTCGCCGGCCGTGGACCGAGCAGCGACGTCGAGCCTGACGTCCTCGGCGCGGAACGCCGCGCTGGCGCCACGGTCGGAGAGCATGCTGCGCTGGCCCGACGGGTCGACGAGGACGACGACGACGCAGGTGGGCAGCGCCTCATCGACGGCGAAAACGCAGCGAACACCGGCCGACTGCAAGGACGCCCGAGCGGCGACGCCGGCGTGGTCGTCGCCGATCCGCGCGATGAGCGAGACGTCCACGTCGTGGGCCGCCAGCCAGGCCGCCGTGTTGCCACCGGCGCCACCCGGCACCAGTGAGATGTGGGCGGTGGCCTCGCCACCATGCACGACGGGCATCTGCGGCCGGGTCAGCACGTCGATGCCGAGGTCGCCGACGACGACGACCGGGCGCGTCACCCGGCCCACCCGTCGGCGCTCTCGAGGGCGGCCAGCTCGACGGCGACCTCGCCGGCGAGGGCGGCGTTGGCCAGGACGAGCTCGACGTTGGCACGCAGGCTCTCACCGCCGGAGTTCTCGTGGAAGAACTCGAGCAGCCGGGGCGTGACGTCCTTGCCGCGGACCCCGTCGCGGGCCAGGAGGGCGAGCCCCTCGGCGACGAGTCGGTCGTGCAGCCCGGGGTCGACCTGACGGCCCTCCGGGAGCGGGTTGGCGAGGACGACACCGGCCGAGTCGGTGCCGAGGACCCGCCGGGCGTGCGCCACCGCGGCAGCCTCCGCCGGAGACTCGACCCGCCACGGCGCCGGGTGGCCGGAGTCGGCGAGGTAGAAGCCGGGGAACGCCGTCGTCCGGTAGGCGATGACCGGCACGGAGAGCGCCTCCAGGGTCTCGAGGGTGCCTGCGACGTCGAGGATCGACTTCACCCCGGCACAGACGACGAGCACCGGCGTGCGCGCGAGAACGCCGAGGTCGGCTGAGATGTCGAAGGTCTCGGACGCCCCGCGATGGACGCCGCCCAGCCCGCCGGTGGCGAACACCCGTATGCCGGCCCGGTGGGCCAGCGCGGACGTCGACGCCACGGTGGTCGCGCCGGTGAGGCGCAGGCCGATCGCGACGCCGACGTCGCGGATGCTCAGCTTGGCGACGTCGTCCTCGAAGCACAGGCGGTCCAGCTGCTCGGACGTCAAGCCGACGTGGACGACCCCGTCGAGGACGGCGATGGTGGCGGGGACCGCTCCGACGTCCCGGACCGTCCCCTCGATCTCGTCGGCGATCCGACGGTTGTCGCCGCGGGGCAGGCCGTGGGCGAGGATCGTGCTCTCAAGGGCGACGACGCCCTGCCCCGCCGCGAGCGCCTCCGCGACCTCGGGGTGGACGACCGGTTCCGCTGACCGTTGCGCTGACCCAGGCATGAGCGGAGCGTAACCGGGTCGCTGCGTCGTGCCGCACGTCCGGCCTGGACGTCGTGTCGCACGTCCGGCCCCGACGTCGTGCTGCACGTCCGGCCCCGGGCGGGACACCGGTAACGTGGCCTGCACCATGGACACCCTGCTCGCCGGTTTGCACGCCGCACTCAGCGATCTCGAGCCCGAGCTCATCGCGCTGCGCCGTGACCTGCACGCGCACCCCGAGCTGTCCAGGCAGGAACGGCGCACCAGCGCCATCCTCGCCGACCGGCTCGAGGCCGCCGGGTTCAAGGTCACCCGGCTGCCCGGGAGCGGGGTCATCGCCGACCTCGGCGCCGACCACCCCGGCCGCCGGCTGGCGCTGCGGGCCGACCTCGACGCGCTCCCCGTGCTCGAGCGGACCGGCCTGGAGTGGAGCTCCACGGTCGACGGGGTCGCCCACGCCTGCGGTCACGACGCCCACACCGTCATCGTCCTCGGGGCCGGGCTCGCCCTCGCGACCCAACGCGACGCCCTGATCCAGCGCGACCTCGGCGTCCGCCTCGTCTTCCAGCCCGCCGAGGAGGTCATCCCGGGAGGGGCCCACGAGATCATCGAAGGAGGCTGGCTCACCGACGTCGACGAGATCTTCGCCGTGCACTGCGACCCCACGCTCGACGTCGGCGAGGTCGGCCTGCTCGTCGGCGCCATCACCGCGGCAGCCGACGGCGTGGAGGTCACCCTCAAGGGACACGGCGGGCACACCTCGCGGCCGCACCTGACCCAGGACCTCACCTACGCCCTGGCGAAGGTCGTCACCGACGTCCCCGCGGCGCTGTCGCGACGACTCGATCCTCGGGCGGGGGCAGCGCTGGTCTGGGGGAGCGTCCACGCCGGTGGGGCACCGAACGTCATCCCGTCGACGGGCACGGTCAGCGGCACCCTGCGCATGCTCGACGTCCAGGTGTGGGAGACCGTCGGACCGCTCGTCGAGGAGCTGGTCACGGCCGTCGTCGCGCCCTACGGCGTCACCGCCGAGGTCACCCACATCCCCGGGGTGCCTCCCGTGGTCAACACGGCCGGATCGGTGGACGCGTTGCGCGCGGCGGCCCGCGAGGCCGGCATCATCGGCACCACCACCGTCCAGTCGCTCGGCGGGGAGGACTTCGCGTGGTACCTCACCAAGCTGCCCGGCGCCATGGCCCGGCTGGGCACGCGGACGCCGGGCGGGCGGACGTACGACCTGCACCAGGGGGACCTCGTTCTCGACGAGACGGCAATCCTGTGTGGAGCCAAAGTTCTTGCCGGGGCGGTTGTGGCGCCTGATCCCGGGCCACTGGCCACCTACTGACGTTCCGACTCGATAACGTTCCCCGGCGCCTCCTCGGAAGCGGCCCGGGCGGCGCCCCACCGAGCGTTAGGGTCGGCTCCGAGCGCGCCTACCGTATGCCGTTCGACCGAGAAGACAAAGGAGACCACCTTGCGTCAGGTGATGAAGATCGCGGCCGCCGTGTCGGCCGCTGCCGTGGCTTTGACCGGATGTGGCAGCAGCGCGAACAACGCTGGTGGCGGCGCCCAGCAGACGGGAGGCGGTGGCACCGGTGGCGCTGGCGGTGGGCTCAAGGTCGGCATGGCCTACGACGTCGGCGGCCGGGGAGACCAGTCGTTCAACGACGCCGCTGCCGCTGGTCTGGACAAGGCCAAGAAGGACATGGGCGTGCAGATCAAGGAGGCCGCGGCGGTCAACAACGAGCCCGAGTCCGCCCGGCAGGAGCGCCTCCAGCAGCTGATCGACGCCGGCTACACCAACATCGTCGCCGTCGGGTTCGCCTACGCGAAGTCGGTCGGCGCTGCGGCGAAGGCCAACCCCGACGTGAAGTTCGCCATCGTCGACGACGCGTCACCCGACTCGACCGCCCCGAACGTCGACAACATCCTCTTTGCCGAGAACGAGGGCTCCTTCGTCGTCGGTGCCGCGGCGGCGCTGAAGTCCAAGGCCAACCACATCGGCTTCGTCGGCGGGGTCGACACCGACCTCATCAAGAAGTTCGAGGTCGGCTACATCGCCGGAGCGAAGGCCGTCAACCCGAGCATCGTCGTCGACACCAAGTACCTCACCCAGCCCCCGGACTTCTCCGGCTTCGCCTCGGTCGACAAGGGCAAGGCTGCCGCCGAGGGCATGTACCAGGCGGGCGCCGACGTTGTCTACCACGCTGCCGGCGGGTCCGGTGGAGGTGTCTTCACCGCGGCCAAGGCAGCCGGCAAGTTGGCCATCGGCGTCGACTCGGACCAGGCGCTGACCGCCCCGGCCGACGTGCGCGACGTCATCCTCACCTCGATGATCAAGAAGGTCGACGTCGGCGTCTACGACTTCATCACGTCGGTCAAGAACGGCTCGTTCAAGAGCGGCCCGCACGTCTTCGACCTCAAGTCCGGCGGCGTCGACTACTCGACCACCGGTGGCCGGGTCGACGACATCAAGGCCAAGCTCGACGACTACAAGAAGCAGATCATCGACGGCAAGATCACCGTCCCGGCAAAGTGACCTCCTGAGGGCTGCTTGGTCGTGAACGGGGCGACGGCCCGGGTGGCGCAACACGTGCCCCCCGGGCCTTCGCGTGCCGTAGGTTATGCCGGACGGTCGGTGGGGGCGACCGTGGCTGACCCATCGCCGGACCGGTCGCAGGACCGGTCGCAGGATGCCCACGACCCGGGCTCGGACGAGGAGAGTGCGTCATTCCCGACTCCACCGTGAGGGACCGCCCCACCACGTCTGCCGGTGGGTCCACCCCTGCCGTGCAGCTGAGTGGCATCAGCAAGCGCTTCCCGGGCGTCGTCGCCAACAAGGACATCGAGATCACGGTGGCTCGCGGCACGGTGCACGCCATCGTCGGTGAGAACGGCGCCGGCAAGTCCACCCTGATGAAGATCCTCTACGGCGTCCAGCAGCCGGACGAAGGGACGATCGCCATCAACGGCACCCGGCTGACGCTGAAGAGCCCGACCGACGCCATCCGGGCCGGCATCGGCATGGTGTTCCAGCACTTCATGCTGGCCGACAACCTGACGGTCCTCGAGAACGTCGTCCTCGGCGCCGAGAAGCTGCACGGCATCGGCGACGGAGCGCGGGCGGAGATCCGGAAGATCTCGACGGCATACGGGTTGGGCGTCGAGCCCGACGACCTCGTGGCCGAGCTCGGCGTGGGGCGGCGCCAGCGCGTCGAGATCCTCAAGGTGCTCTACCGCGGCGCGCAGATTCTCATCCTCGACGAGCCCACCGCCGTCCTGGTGCCCCAGGAGGTCAGCGAGCTGTTCGACAACCTGCGCGAGCTCAAGGCCGAGGGGCTCACCGTCATCTTCATCTCGCACAAGCTCGACGAGGTGCTCTCCGTCGCCGACGAGATCACCGTCATCCGCCGGGGCAGCACCGTCCGGACCGTCGACCCAACCTCCGTCAACGCCCGTCAGCTCGCCGAGCTCATGGTCGGCTCCGAGCTGCCCTCGCCGGGCACGGACGAGTCGACGGTGACCGACCGTCCCGTCCTCACCGTGGAGCACGTGGGCCTCGAGGGGGCGGCGGGCAATCGGATGATCCTCGACGACATCTCCCTGACCATCCACGCCGGGGAGGTCGTCGGGATCGCGGGCGTCGAGGGCAACGGCCAGGCGCAGCTCGTCGAGGTGATCATGGGGATGCGCGAGCCGAGCTCCGGCGTCATCACCCTCGAGGACGTCGACATCTCCGACTGGCAGGTCCGTGAGATCCGCGACGCGGGAGTCGGCTTCATCCCCGAGGACCGGCACCGCCACGGCATGCTCCTCGAGGCCCCGCTGTGGGAGAACGTCATCCTCGGCCACCAGTCCCAGCCGCCGAACGTCAACCGGTTCCTGATCAACGCCAAGGCGGCCAAGGAGGAGACCCGCCGGATCGTCGACGACTACGACGTGCGCACCCCGTCGATCTTCGTCACGGGCGAGTCCCTCTCGGGCGGCAACCAGCAGAAGCTCATCATCGGTCGCGAGATGAGCCAGCGCCCGAAGGTGCTCCTCGCCGCCCACCCCACCCGAGGCGTGGACGTCGGCGCCCAGGCCGCGATCTGGGACCACATCAAGCGAGCCCGCAGGGAGGGTCTCGGTGTCCTGCTCATCTCCGCCGACCTCGAGGAGCTCGTCGGGCTGTCCGACACGATCAGGGTCATCCTGCGCGGCGCCCTGTCCGGTGACTTCGACCCCGACACGGTGACCAAGGAGGAGCTGGGCGCCGCGATGACCGGTGCGGCCGGCCGTCGCGGACGGCATACGGGCGGCTCGGCGGAGGAGACCAGATGAGGCGGGTCGACCCGCGGCGCATCGCCCTCGCCCTCGCCGCCCCGGTGCTGGCGATCATCGTGGCGTTCGTCGTCACCTCGCTCATCCTGATCGTGGCGAGGGACCCGTTCGGCGCGGTGTGGAGCCAGCTGTTCAAGGCGCCACTGCCGCGGCAGATCGTCGCCATCGTCAACGCCGCGACGGTCTACTACCTGTCCGCCATCGCCGTGGCTATCGGCTTCCGGATGAACCTGTTCAACATCGGCGTCGACGGGCAGTACCGCGTCGCCGCCTTCGCCGCTGCGGTCTTCGCCGGCCAGGGCTGGCTCCCAGGGTGGCTCAACGTCCTCGCCGCGCTCGTCGTCGCCATGCTCGCCGGCGGCATCTGGGCCGGGATCGCCGGCCTGCTCAAGGTGGGGCGCGGGGTGTCGGAGGTCATCTCGACGATCATGCTCAACGCCATCGCGACCTTCCTCGTCTCGTTCCTCCTCGGCAAGACGGCGCAGCGTGTCCAGGGCAGCAACGCCGTCAACACCAAGCCCGTGCCCGAGGAGTCCCGCGTCCCCGGCATCTCGCTCGACGGGCTCATCGCGACGCCGAACAAGGTATACGGCCTCGTCGTCCTCGCGGTCCTCGTCGGCTTCCTCTACTGGTTCATCCTCAACAAGACCCGCTTCGGCTTCGACCTGCGGGCCACGGGCCGATCCGAGACCGCCGCCGTCGCCAGCGGCGTGAAAGTCAAGCGGATGGTGCTCCTTTCCCTGGTCATCTCCGGCGCGGCCGCCGGCCTCGTCGGTATGCCGTTGCTCTTCGGGCAGGACTTCACCTACGGCGACACCTTCCAGGCGGGGCTCGGCTTCGCCGGCATCGCCATCGCGCTGCTCGGGCGCAACAACCCCATCGGCATCGGGTTCGCGGCCCTGCTGTGGGCCTACCTCGACGCGCAGGGCAACGGGCTGCAGATCAACGCCGGGGTGTCCGACCGGCTCGTCCTGGTCATCCAGGGTGTCATCGTCCTGTCGGTGGTCATCGCCTACGAGCTCGTGCGTCGGGCCGGCATCCGGATGGAGCAGCGGCGCGTCGCCTCGCAGCTCGCCGCCCAACCGCAGCCGGTGGCGGAAGGGGCACGGGTATGAGCGTCAGCGGCGTGAGCGGCGTGAGCGGCGTCAGCGGCGAGAGCGGCGAGCTGCAGACCGAGCGAGGGCCGAGCGGCGCTCCCGTCGCGTCGAGGACCAGGCCCTGGTGGTTCTGGCTCGCCCTCGCCGGCGCGGCCATCGTCGTCCTGGCGACGGTCCGCGTCCTCACCGGCGCCAACGACATCGACTCCTCGGGTGCCCTCATGGCCGCCGTCGGTCTGGCCATGCCCATCGGCCTGGCCGGTCTCGGTGGTCTGTGGAGCGAGCGCGCCGGCGTGGTCAACATCGGCCTCGAAGGGATGATGATCCTCGGCACCTGGGGCGGGGCCTTCTTCGGGTACCACTGGGGTCCGTGGGCGGGGATCGTGGGCGCGATCCTCATGGGCGTCGTCGGCGGGGCGATCCACGCGCTCGCCACGGTGATCTTCGGCGTCGACCACATCGTCTCCGGCGTGGCGATCAACCTGCTCGGCGCGGGCGCGGGCGCCTACCTCGCGGTCCGGACCTTCACCGGCCTGCCCGGCGGCGGGCCCACGCAGTCGCCGCCACTGCAACAGCTGCCGTTCCTCAGCGTCCCGGGCCTGTCCGACGTCCTCGGCAGCATCGAGAAGAACCACACCTGGCTCCTCGCAGACCTGGCCAGCGTCCTGCGTGCGCTGACGACCAACCTCAACGCCCTGACCATCGGGGCCATCGGCCTCGTCGTCCTCAGCTGGTGGGTCCTGTGGCACACCGCGTTCGGGCTCCGCCTACGCTCGTGCGGGGAGGCTCCGGAAGCCGCCGAGACGCTCGGGATCAACGTCCTGCGCTACAAGTTCATGGCGGTGCTGATCTCCGGTGGCCTCGCCGGTCTCGCCGGGGGTTTCCTCGTCCTCGTCGCCTCGAACCTCTACCGCGAGGGCCAGACCGGTGGCCGCGGCTACATCGGCCTCGCCGCGATGATCTTCGGCAACTGGCGCCCCGGCGGGCTCTCCGGTGGGGCCGCGCTGTTCGGCTACGCCGACGCCGTCCAGCTGCGCGGCGGCGGCGACGTCGTGCGCGCCTACCTCCTGCCGTTCGCCATCGGCCTGGTCGCCTGGGGCGGGTGGCAGCTGCGCCGCCGGCGACGCGGCAAGCCGGTGACCGGCATCGTCACCGTCGTCATGGGCCTGGTCGCCTTCGCGTGGTTCTTCCTCACCGCCCGGGTGCCGAACGAGTTCACCGGCATGACTCCCTACGTCGCCACGCTCCTCGTCCTGGCCTTCGCGTCTCAGCGGCTGCGCATGCCCGCGGCGGACGGGAAGGTCTATCGCAAGGGGGAGGCGACGTGACCGGTATGCCGTCCACCCCCGACGGCGCGACCCGCGCCGGTGCGGCCCATGCCTCCGGCGCGTCAGGCGCGTCCGACGTGTCCGGCGTGTCCGGCGTGGCGGGCGCGTCCGACGTGTCCCACGCGTCAGGCGCCGCCATTCCGGATGGTGGGCACGCCGTGGACTGGGCCGCCCTCCAGGCCGCCGCGGCCGAGGTCAGGGACCGGGCCTACGCGCCCTACTCCCACTTCCCCGTGGGGGCCGCCGGGCTCGTCGACGACGGCCGGGTGGTGGTGGGATGCAATGTCGAGAACGCCTCCTACGGCGTGGCGCTGTGTGCCGAGTGCGGCATGGTCTCCAGCCTGCACGCGACCGGAGGAGGTCGGCTCACCGCCGTCTCCTGCGTCGGCGACGACGGTAAGCCGCTCATGCCGTGCGGTCGGTGCCGTCAGCTGCTCTGGGAGAACGGTGGGCCGACCTGTCTGCTGCTGACCCCCGAGGGCGTACTGCCGATGAGCGCCCTCCTGCCCCAGGCCTTCGGCCCGGAACAGCTCGACTCCGCTGCGGAGCGCGCCGACGCCCCCTGAGGCCGAGCGGACGGGCACCCCGCCAATCCGCCAATCCGCCGGCCCGGCAAATCCGCGCTTGCATCTGAAGAACTGGTCGTCGGGTGCGCCGAAAGCTCGGAGTTCCGGGCCGCCCAAACCGCCTGCCGCAAGCAGCGGCCTTCAGACGCTTTACCAATGTCCCCGATCAGGGCCGGCTGGCCGTCCATCGCCGGTGTCGTCCAGCGCACTGGGCGTTCGTCGGACACTCTGCCTCGTTTGGCGCGTGAGTGCCCGCACGCGAGCTGGCGTCAAGCCGGCACCTGTTGAGACACGGTGTCCCACGAACGCCCAGCGCGCGGCGAGGGTCCCCTCGCTACCGGCGGACAGTCACCAACCGCCCGCGGCCGTCGTCCGCAGCCCGAGGTCGACGCCTCCGCGAAACTGCCCGCGGTCGCTACGGTGGTGTTCAAGAGGACGAACCATGGTGCCGCCGAGATCTCGGACGCAACGGGGGGAGGGGCCGGCCGGCGCTCGGCTCGGCTCGTGGATGATGTCGGCATGAGCGAACCTGTCGACGCGGTCGACGTCATCGTCACCAAGCGCGATCGGGGGGAGCTGTCCGACGCCCAGATCGACTGGGTCGTCGACGCCTACACGCGCGGGATCGTTGCCGACGAGCAGATGTCGGCCCTCGCCATGTCCATTCTCCTCAACGGGATGAACCGCCGGGAGATCTCCCGATGGACGCGCGCGATGATCGCGTCGGGCGAGCGGATGGACTTCTCGTCCCTGTCGCGGCCGACGTCGGACAAGCACTCCACGGGTGGTGTCGGCGACAAGATCACCCTGCCGCTGGCGCCGCTCGTCGCCGCCTGCGGGGTGGCCGTTCCCCAGCTGTCCGGGCGCGGCCTCGGCCACACGGGTGGCACGCTCGACAAGCTGGAGTCGATCCCCGGCTGGCGAGCCGCGATGAGCACCGAACAGATGCTCACCCAGCTGGAGGACGTCGGTGCCGTGATCTGCGCGGCCGGCGACGGCCTGACCCCGGCGGACAAGAAGCTCTACGCCCTGCGGGACGTCACGGGCACCGTCGAGGCGATCCCGCTCATCGCCAGCTCGATCATGAGCAAGAAGATCGCCGAGGGGACCGGGTCGCTCGTCCTCGACGTCAAGGTCGGCTCCGGCGCGTTCATGAAGGACGTCGCCCAGGCCCGCGAGCTGGCCCAGACCATGGTCGCCCTCGGCGCCGACGCCGGGGTCAGGACGGTGGCCCTGCTGACGAACATGCAGACGCCAATCGGCCTCACGGCGGGCAACGCGCTCGAGGTCCGCGAGTCGGTGGAGGTCCTCGCCGGTGGAGGGCCGCAGGACGTCGTCGAGCTGACCCTGACCCTGGCCCACGAGATGCTCGCGGCGGCGGGCCGCTCCGACGTCGACCCCGCGGACGCCCTGCGGGACGGCCGCGCGATGGACGTGTGGAAGCGGATGATCCGCGCCCAGGGCGGCGACCCCGACGCCGCCCTGCCGGTCGCCCGCGAGACACACGAGATCCTCGCCCCCGCCGATGGCGTGCTCACCCAGCTCGACGCGCTCAAGGTCGGCGTCGCCGCCTGGCGGCTCGGTGCGGGCCGGGCCCGCAAGGAGGACCCGGTCCAGGCCGGCGCCGGCATCGAGATGCACGCCAAGCCGGGAGCGACGGTGCTCGGTGGCGACCCCCTCCTCACCCTGCACACCGACACTCCTGAGAGGTTCGACCGCGCCATCAAGGCCCTCGAGGGTGCCTGGTTCATCGCTCCGGAGGGGTCCCGCCCCGACCTGCTGCCGCTCGTTCTCGACCGGGTCGAGTGAGCGGCGCGGTCCGCGACGAGCGCCACGGAGGCAGCGCAGCCGCAACGGGCTGACCCGGCGCCCGACGGTGACGCGCGGGCAGGGCTCGCTGCACGGCATACCCGTCGTTAGGGTGGGCCCGTGCCTGCCCTCACCTCCACGTCGCCCCCCGCGGACGACGTCCTGCGTTCCGCACCCAAGGTCGTGCTCCACGACCACCTCGACGGCGGGCTCCGCCCCCAGACGATCCTCGAGATCGCCGACTCCGTTGGCTACCAAGGGCTCCCGGAGCGCGAGGCGGACGCGCTGGGCACGTGGTTCCGGGCCAGCGCCGACTCGGGCTCGCTGCCGCGCTACCTCGAGACGTTCGACCAGACGTTGGCCGTCATGCAGACCGAGGAGGGCCTGTTTCGCGTGGCGAGCGAGTGCGTCCAGGACCTCGCTGCCGACGGGGTCGTGTATGCCGAGAGCCGGTACGCGCCCGAGCAGCACCTCACCGCGGGGCTCGGCCTCGAGCAGGTCATCGAGGCGGTCAACGCCGGGCTGCGCGAGGGCGAGCGGATGGCCGCGGAAGCCGGCGCCGCCGTCCGGGTCACCTCACTGCTCACCGCAATGCGGCACGCCGCCAAGAGCCGCGAGATCGCGGAGCTCGCCGTGCGCTACCGCGACGAGGGCGTGTCGGGCTTCGACATTGCCGGCGCGGAAGCCGGCTACCCGCCCACCCGACACCTCGACGCGTTCGAGTACCTCCGCCGCGAGAACGCCCACTTCACCATCCACGCCGGCGAGGCGTTCGGGCTGAAGAGCATCTGGGAGGCGATCCAGTGGTGCGGCGCTGACCGGCTCGGCCACGGCGTGCGGATCGTCGACGACATCACCGTGGAGGGGCTGCCCTTTCCCGAGTGGGTCGAGCGAGCGGCCGCGGCGGGTCTGACCACCCTCGACGACGTCGACCTCGGCGCGGTCCACCTCGGTCTGCTCGCGGCATACGTCCGCGACACCCGCATCCCACTCGAGATGTGTCCGAGCAGCAACATCCAGACCGCGGCCGCCATATCCGTTGGGCTGCACCCGATCTCGCTGCTCAAGCGGCTGCGCTTCCGGGTCACGCTGAACACCGACAACCGGCTCATGAGCGGCACCTCGATGTCGCGCGAGGCGTTCCTGCTCGCCGCCGAGGCCGGCTGGTCGGTCGAGGACCTGCGCTGGGTGACGATCAACGCGATGAAGTCCTCCTTCCTCCCGTTCGACCAGCGGCTCGCCATCATCGACCGGGTCATCAAGCCCGGGTATGCCGGGCTCGGGGTTCCCGCCTGACGCCACCGCGGCTGGTGGCCGGGTCCGTCAAGCGGACGGCGCGGCCGGTCACCCCAGGTGGTCGGGGACCGTCAGCCGTCGGCGCAGGGCGCCGTCTCTGGCCAGCCGCTCGCTGTCGCGCCGGCGCCGGTCCGCCATGATCGCCGCGAGGACGTACTCGGGGTGGCTGCCCGGTGGTGGCGGTGGGGAGACGTAGAGGCTCATCTCATCGAGGAGCATCCACCCCATCTCCTGGCGGGCCTGCGGGGTCATCGTGAACGCGGCCGGGAGGAAGGTCCGGACCGCCATGGCGAGCTGGTCGGGCAGCTGGCTGATGTCGGCCGACTGCGCCCACATCGCGAGGTGCGGCGGCATCGGGACGGGGCTGGGCAGCTGAGCGAGGACCCGGTCGCGGACGACGTAGGTGCCGGCCACGACGTCGCCGAGCCGCTTGCCCTTGGGGCTTATCGTCGAGGCGATGACCGCCGGGACGCCCCAGAGGAGGTAGACCTCGACGACCCCGAGCAGGCCGCGAGCCAGCGCGTGGCGGAACGTGATCGGGCCCGCGTCGTCGCGCACGGTGCGCAGCCCGGCGGCGAGCTTGCCGATGCTCCGGCCACGGGTCAGCGTCTCGACGGTGACCGGATAGGCGACCCACGCGATCACGAAACAGATGAGCAGGACGCCGGCGTGCACGGCGTCGTCGAGCTGGGCGGACAGCGACTCACCGACGTAGACGAGTCCGATAGCAACGGCCCAGACGAGAATGTAGTCGAGCAGCCCGGACAGGATCCGCGGCCCGATCGAGGCCGGCGGCAGGTCGAGGGCGACGGCCTCCCCGGTGACGAGGTCGTCCTCGCCGACCCCCATGGTCGCGCTGCTCATCCCACCCCCTCCACCGGTCCTTGCCGTGCGCCCTCGACTCTATCTGCACGGCATACAGTGGCGGCGTGGATCTCGACGCCTACGTCCTCGCGCACCAGCACGAGTGGGCGCGGCTGGACGAGCTGTCCACCCGACGTGGCCGGCTGAGCGGCGCGGAGGGGGACGAGCTGCTCGATCTCTACCAGCGGGTGGCCACCCACCTGTCGGAGGTCCGGTCCCGCTCTCCCGAGCCGACGCTCGTCGCGCACCTGTCCTCCCTGCTGGCCAAGGCGCGCCTGCGTTCGGTCGGGACGCGCACCCTCAGCTGGGACGACGTCGTGCGGTTCTTCACCGACACCTTCCCTGCAGCGCTCTTCCGCACCCGGCGGTGGTGGGTCACCACGATGGTCCTCAACCTTGTCCTCGCCTGGGCCATCGGTTGGTGGTTCGTCGCCAACCCCCAGTTCGAGTCCGCGCTCCTGTCACCGCAGGAGGTCGACCGCCTCGTCAACAGCGACTTCGCTGGCTACTACAGCGAGCACGCCGCCGGCAGCTTCGCGTTCAAGGTGTGGACGAACAACGCCTGGGTGACGGCTCTCTGCATCGCGTTCGGAGTGCTCGGCCTGCCGGTGATCTACCTGCTCTACACCAACCTTGTGAACCTGTCCCTGATCGGTGGCCTGATGTGGTCGCACGACCGCGCCGGGCTGTTCTTCGGCCTCATCCTCCCGCACGGGCTCCTCGAGCTCACCGCGGTCTTCGTCGCGGCCGGTGTCGGGCTGAAGATCTTCTGGGGCTGGATCGAGCCGGGACCGCGCACCCGGATGGACGCCATCGGGCGGGAGGGCCGCTCGGCGATGTCCGTGGCGCTCGGGCTCGTCGTCGTCCTGCTCGTGACGGGCGTCATCGAGGCCTTCGTCACACCCTCGCCGCTGCCGACCTGGGCCCGCGTCGGCATCGGCTTCCTCGCGGAGGCGCTCTTCCTCACCTATGTCTTCACCCTCGGGCGCTGGGCGGTGCGGCGGGGCGAGACCGGCGACGTGTCACGCCGCGACCAGGGCGACCTCGCGCCCGTCGTGGGCTGAGCGGGGCCTGGCGCTGGCCGACCGTTCGGCCTGGCGTTCGGCCTGGCGCTCGGCCTGGCGTTCGGCCTGGCGCCCGGTCTAGCGCCCGGTCTAGCGCTCGGTCGCCAGGGCCAGCGCGGCCTCGACGTGGATCCGGGTCGTCGGGAAGACCGGCACGGGGGAGTCGCCCGGTCCGATGAGCAGCTCGATCTCCGTGCAGCCGAGGATGACTCCCTGCGCGCCGTCGGCGACGAGGCGTTCGATGACCGTGACGTAGGCCCGGCGCGACTCCTCCCGCACGATGCCGAGGCACAGCTCCTCGTAGATGATCCGGTGCACCTCCGCGCGGTCCGCCGCATCGGGGACGTGCACGTCGAGGCCGTGCGACGCGAGCCGCCCGCGATAGAAGTCCTGCTCCATCGTGTATGCCGTCGCGAGCAGTCCCACGGTCGTCGCGCCGCTCGCTCGCACCGCCCTCGCGGTTGCGTCACCGAGATGGACCAGAGGGATGGTGACCGCCGCCTGCACCTGGTCGGCCACCTTGTGCATGGTGTTGGTGCAGATCAGCAGCAGCTGCGCCCCGCCGGCTTCCAGCCCCCGGGCGGCGTCGGCGAGCTGGGCGCCCGCGTCGTCCCACCGGCCCTGCGCCTGCAGCTGCTCGATCCGGGCGAAGTCCACCGAGTGGATGAGGCAGCGCGCTGAGTGCAGACCGCCGGAGCGCTCCCGGGTCAGCTCGTTGGCGAGCCGGTAGTACTGCGCCGTCGACTCCCAGGACATCCCGCCGAGCATCCCGATCAGCTTCATCGGGTCACAGTAGGCCCTGGCTCTTGAGCAGGAGGTAGTGGTCGGCGAGCCGTGGTGGCAGGTCCTCCGGAGCGGCGTCGATGACCGTGACGCCGAGTCGCCCGAGGACGGTGGCGGTGCGTTGACGCAGTGCCAGGGTCCGTTCGGCGGCGGCGGCGTCGAAGACCTCTGCCGATGTTGTCCTGCGCGCCGCCATCTCGGTCAGCGCGGGGTCGCTGACCGAGGCCAGGACGACCCGGTGGTGCGTCGTCAGGGTGGCCAGCGTCGGCAGGAGCGACTCCTCGATCGCGGCCGGCTCTAGGGCGGTGAGCAGCACGACAAGTGCCCGGCGCCGGCTGGTGTCCGCGACGGCCGCGGCGAGGGTCGGCCACGACGCCTCCAGGAGAGCGGGTTCGATGGGTGCCATGGCCTGGACGAGGTCGGCGAGCAGGTTCGTCCGGCTCGCGTTCGTGACGCGCGCGCGGACCCAACGATCCCCGGCGATGAGGTCGACGCGGTCCCCCGCTCGTGACGCCAGGGCCGCGAGCAGCAGGGCGGCATCCATCTCGCTGTCCAGCCGCGGCATGTCCTCGACCCGGCCGGCGGAGGTCCGAGAGGTGTCGAGGACGAGGATGACGCGGCGGTCACGCTCGGGCTGCCACGTGCGTACGACGACGTTCTGGCGACGTGCGGTCGCCCGCCAGTCGATCGACCGGACGTCGTCGCCCTCGACGTAGTCGCGCAGCGAGTCGAACTCCGTGCCCTGCCCGCGCACCCGCACGGCCGACCGTCCGTCCAGCTGGCGCAGGGCGGCGAGACGCGAGGGCAGCTGCTTGCGGGAGTGGAAGGGCGGCAGGGCCCGGATTACGCCACCCACGTCGAAGGAACGCTGGCGGGCGCCCAGCCTGAGCGGTCCGAAGCTGCGCACGGTGACCCGGTCCGCCAGCCGGTCACCGCGTCGGGTCGGGTGGACGGCCGTGGTCAGGCGTCGGCGCTCACCACCCCTGACCGTGATCTTGTGGCGGTCGTCGACGGCGCCGGCGGAGGGCTGCCAGGCGTCGCGGACGACACCACGCACGGTACGCCGGCTCGAGTTCGTCAGGAGCAGGGCCGTGGAGCCGATCGCGCCGAGCCGCACCTGGTCGGCGGGTTCGCGTTCCAGGACAAGGCGCTTCGGCGACACGGCGAGCAGCAGGTCGAGGAGGGTCAGCGCCAGGCAGAGGCCGACCCAGGCCAGGACGGTCTCCCGGGTCGGCTGGAGGACCACGGCGAGGATGCCGAACAGCAGGAGCAGCGGCAGCCGCCCGCTCACCGCCACGTCGTCAGCCCCCGACCATGCTTGCGTCCGAAGCAGCGGCGGCCCTGACCATCGTTCGTTCGGACGCACCGCGGGGGGCACGGGCTGCGTCCGAAGCAGCGGCGGCCCTGACCACCGTTCGTTCGGACGCGCCGCGGGGGTGGGGGGCGCGGGTGAGGTGAGCGGACGGCATACGGGGCTTCAGCGGGGGACCGGGACCGAGCCGATGGCGCTCGCGAGGACGGACGTGACGCTGACGCCCTCCAGCTCGGCTTCCGGCCGCAGCGACAACCGGTGCGAGAGGGTCGCCTGGGCCAGAGCCTTGACGTCGTCGGGGGTGACGAACGCCCGACCGTTCATCCACGCCCAGGCGCGGGCAGTCGCGAGGAGCGCGGTCGCACCACGCGGGCTGACGCCGAGCGACAGCGACGGCGCGTCGCGGGTCGCGCGGGCGATGTCGACGATGTAGCCGGCCACCTCCGGCGCGACGGAGACCCGCCGGACAGCCTGTACCCCGGCCGCGAGGTCGTCCGGTCCGGCGACCGGCCGGATGCCCGCCGCCTCGAGGTCGCGCGGGTCGAAGCCACGCGCGTGGCGCTGCACGACCTCGAGCTCGTCGTCGCGACCGGGCACCTGCAGCACGACCTTGAGGAGGAACCGGTCGAGCTGGGCCTCGGGGAGGGGGTAGGTGCCTTCGTACTCCACCGGGTTCTGGGTGGCGCAGACCATGAACGGCTGCGGCAGCGGGCGCGGCTGGCCCTCCACCGAGACCTGGCGCTCCTCCATCGCCTCGAGCAGCGAGGCCTGGGTCTTGGGAGGCGTGCGGTTGATCTCGTCCGCGAGCAGGAGGTTCGTGAAGACCGGCCCCTCGCGGAAGACGAAGTCCGACGTGCTCGTGTCGAAGATCAGCGAGCCGGTGATGTCACCCGGCATGAGGTCCGGCGTGAACTGCACCCGTTTGGTGTCGACGGCCAGGGCCTTGGCGAGGGTGCGCACGAGGAGCGTCTTGGCCACACCCGGCACACCCTCGAGGAGGATGTGACCCCGGGTGAGGAGGCAGATGATGATGCCGGAGACAGCGGCGTCCTGCCCGACGACGGCCTTGCCCACCTCGGCCCGCACCGCGAGCAGCGACTGGCGGGCACGGTCGGACTGCGCGTCATGCGGCTGGACCGGCTGGACCGGCTGCGGCTGGGGGCGCGGCGGGGGCGCCGAGGGCGGCGGCGGGTATGCCGGCGGGTATGCCGGGTGCTCGCGTTGGGTGGGGTCGGTCATCTGCGTCGTACCTCTTTCTCCAGTGCCGAGAGCCGAGCCGCAAGCCCGAGCAGGTGGCTGTCGGTGGACGGCGGTGGACCGTTGAGGAGAAGGTCGACCTCTTCGGGGTGACGGCCGCTGGCGGAAGACACCGCACGGACCAGGGAGTGGGCGGAGCCGGTGGCCGGCAGCCCGAGGTAGCCGGCGAGGCGGCGACGCGTGGCGTCCTGCAGCACCATCGCGGCCCGGCCCGCGTCTTTGGCGCGTCGGTAGATCCGTCCCCGGCTCTCGGTCGTCTCGACCGCCCGGACGACGACCGGCAGCGGCTCCCGGACGAGCCGGCCGAGCCGTCGCCCCCGCCAGAACAGCACGCCGAGCACGGCGAAGAGGACGAGGAGGAGGGAGGGGCCGAGCCAAGGCGGCAGGAGCTGGTCGGTCCGCGACCGGTCGGTGCTGGGGACGTCGGAGGTCGATGGGACGTACCAGACCAGGCGCGAGGAGTGGCCAAGCGTGCGCAGCACGATGGCGGCGTTGTCCGCCTCGTCGATCTCCTCGTTGGTGATGGCGCTGGAGCTGCCCAGCAGGATCAGCGGTGCGTGCCGCGACGAGGCGGGCAGCGACAGGTAGACGGAGTGACCGTCGTGGGTGAGGCACCCAGCCGTGGGAGACCCGGCGAGCAGCTGGAACTCGCTCTGGGTGTGCGACATCGTCTCGCCCGGGCGGATGTCCGTGGTGGTGCAGGCGCTCCCGACCTCGGGAAAGTCGTCGGCGCTGCGGCGGCGCTGGTCGACGTCCACCCCGGGGCTGAGGTAGCGCACGACCCACGGGTCGGCGTTGACGACGACCAGCCGCTCAGCACCGCGGCTGATGCCGGCGAGCCGCAGGATCGTCGCCTGGGCGAGGTCCCCGGTGCGGGCGACGAGCACCGTGGTGTCGGCGTCCGGGCGCGCCCGCTCCAGCTCGGCCTGGCCGCGGGCGACCACCACCTCTACGCCGTGGCCCGAGAGCACCCGGGCCAGCGCCTGCGCGCCGGTCGGAGAGGGGTTGCGCGGGTCGAGCGGCTCGCGGCTGGCCGGACCGGGGCCGCGCCAGGTCATGACGAGGGCGATGACGACGACGACCGCGCCGATGCCGACCCAGCGCAGGCGCCGCCGACGGCTCACCGCTGGGGTCGACGGCCCTTCGTCGCTGACGGTGGAGCGGTCCCACAACGTCGTGGTCATGACCGCGTCCCCGTCGTCCAGAACGACTCCTCGTCCTCGGGGGCCGACGTGCCGGGGGCCGGCGTGCCGGCGGCGGGTGGCCCGACGGGGCGCCGCGGCGTCCTCGGCAGCTCGGGACGCGCGCGTCGAAGGGTGTCGTCAGTCGTGCGGACGCTCTCGGCGTCCTCCCGGGTGGCGTCGCGCCCGCCGTAGGCCACGGCGTCGAAGAGGTCCATCGCCCCCACGACGGCTGTGACGTGGGCGGGAAACACGACGACCAGCTGGCTACCGATCTCGTGGGCGGTGAGCGAGGGGGGCTCGGTCAGCAGCGTCCGGTCGTCGGCCTCGCGGGCGATGGCCCGGGTGAGGTCGAGCACCGCCTCGCCCCACCGGCCCTCGGTCATCGAGGCGGTGGCGCGCTCCCGCAGCTGCTCCGCGCTCAGGTGCGAGTCACCGAGGACCGCCTGCCGGTCGGCGATGGTCTTCTGCTCGACCCGGACCTTCGTGAGGAGGTAGCCCACCCCGGCAAGAATGACCACGACGACGATCGCGATGACGAAGGGCGGCAGGCTCAGCGCGCCCGAGCCCTGGTTGTCCTGCAGGTCCGCGATCATGTCCGTGAGCCAGCGCATGAGGCGCTCCAGGAGCGAGCGGGTGTCCTGGTAGTCGCCTTGGGCGAGCTCCTCACCGACCCACCGCCGGGCCTCGTCGCCGGAGGGGTCGAGATCAGCCGGAACGGCGAGCGCTGACAGCGCGCTGCTCAGCCGGGCACCGACATCGGACGCGACGACGCCGACCAGGCCCCCCCGACCGGCCAAGCCGCCCAGGCGTCGCCAACCGCCCCGGGCCGCCAGCGTCGTCATCGTCGCCCACCTGGACGCTGGCTGGCGGCCCGGAGCAGGACGAGGTCGAACCCCTCCTTGCGCATTCGCTGGTCGATGTAGAGCAGACCGTTGGCGCCGGCGACGAACGGCACGACGACCGAGGCCGCGAGCAGAGTGCCCAGGTTGACGATCAGCGTCCCGAGGAAGGCGTCGACCGTCGGCGTCGGGTCGACGATGAGGGTCAGCAGACTGCCGACGAGGAGGATCGGCAGCTGGATGACGAAGAAGACGACGACGGCCAGCGCGCCGACGACGACAGCGGTCCCGGCGAGGCGCCAGAACGCCCCGGCCGACAGTGCCCATCCCCGGCGCAGGGCCGCGCGGATGCTCCGCTTCTCGAGGACGAGGGCCGGGCCGGCCAGCACCGTGCGGGCCAGCACGAACGCCGTCCACGCCAGCACAGCGAGGCCACCGAGCGCTCCGACGACGAGGAGGACGACGACCGGCCCGTCTGCGACCAGCGCGACGAGCGCGATGTACAGCAGGAGGGGGACGCCGAGGGCGGTGAGGACGACCAGCTGGAGCCCGATGAGCGGCAGCAGGCGAGGGCGCGCCGCGGCCCACATCTCCGACAACGGGGGCCGGCGGCCCAGGGTGGCCTCGGCGACGGAGTGGGCGAGCAGGCCGCAGAGGAGCAGGGCGGCGAAACCGACGCCGAGGAGGAGGAGCAGCGCGGTGAAGCTCCCCGGGTCCAGGACCGAGTCCAGGCCGAGCGCGGAGTACCACGAGCCGGTCAGCGCGAGCCCGGACAGCAGCACCGACGGCACGACGGCGACGGCGAGGACGAGGAGTGAGAGCCCCGCCACGGGGCCGGGGTTGCGCCGGAAGTGCTTGACGGCGCCGTCGAGCAGGTCGCCGGTCGACATCGGGCGCAGCGGGATGATCCCCGGCTTGTGCGCGGTCGCCATGAGCGGGTGGCTCTCGCCGCGCTGCACCGACGGACCGCGCTGGTATGCCGGGACGCCGGCGCCCGCACCCGGCGCGGCGAGGGCGCCGGGAGAGTCCCCACCCGGCATACCGGGCGGTTGGTGGTGTTGCTGCCCCTGGGCGGTATTCAGGCCACCGGGCGGGAGGTAGGAGGGTGGGCGGCGGCGGGAGTCCTCGGTGGGCGCGCCGGGAGGTGGGCCGAAGCCACTCATGACCGACACCCGCGGCCCGCCCGTGCCGACACGATCTTCCCCTCGACGTTCGCCCTCATCACCGTGCGGGCAAACGTATCAGCGGGACCGGCTGCGCCGGCCTTCCTCCGGCGGGACCCCGGGCCCGCCCGACGGATGGATCGCCAGGGGAACACGTTTGGTGGCGCGACGACGGCCGACATGGGCGAGGCGCTCGCCGCCTGGGGGGCCGAGGTCGCGGCAGCCAGGGTGGTCGGGCCGCTGCCGAGGGCTCGCGCGGCCTCGGTCGCAGTCGGTGTCCAGACCACGCGGCTCTCGCGCTCAGTGGACATGTCTGCTCGCCCCACCTGGTCGGCGGGTGTGGGACGGGGCAGCTACACGTGCCACGTGACGCCGGTGTCCGTGACAGTGGCCGTGAGGTCGCGTTGGTGGACGAGGGTGTGATGTCGTCCGCAGAGGAGGGCGGCGTTGGCGAAGTCAGTTGGTCCACCGCGGCTCCACCACTGCACGTGATGGACGTCGGACCACTCGGCTGGGATGGTGCATCCCGGGAAGGTGCAGTGCCGGTCGCGGTGCCAGACCGCGGTGCGTTGGGCTGGTGTGAAGAACCGGTCACCGAGCCCGATGTCCAGCACGTCACCCTTGCTGCCGAGCACCATGGGGATGATGCGGGCATCGCAGGCCATGCGGCGCACCACTGCCGGGGAGAGAAGCTCGCCGTTCATCGCCAGGCCGGCGCCTCGGCACTCCTCGATGAGGTGCGCGAGGGGGATGGTGACGACGACGTGCGCCTTCTCGGTCTTTGGCTGAGCACCCGGTGACGAAACTCCCCGGCGCACGATCTCGAGCAGCGCATCCGCGCGTCGGGTGGCGGCCGATCTCGGGTCCGGCTCGCCGTCCGGACCCTTCACTGGTGCGGACAGGGCTTGGACCGCAGCATCGAGGATGGCAGCTCCCTCGGGATCCAGGATCACCTGGTAGCGGCTCATGCCAGCGGGACCCTGGCTCTTGTGTAGAGAGCGGGCGAGCCGGCGACGGTGCTCGTCCCGCTCGAGGTCCTCCGCCGACTTGATGAGCTGGGTCGCGTAGCTGATCGCGCTCCGCAGCTCCCTCGTCGTGAGCCCACGACCCCGGTGGTTGTCGGACGCCGCCTCGACAAGGGACTCGACGTCGGCGGTCAAGGCCTCCGAGTCGGCGACGCTCCGGACGTCTTTGACAAAGCGGGACACCAGGTCGGCCTTGGCGAGCGGCATGGCTCCAGATCGGAAGGCCTCGCCGAACACGTCGGACGCGGGCTCGGCGGCGTCCATCGCCTTGGCGACGTTGAGGACGCGTGCGACGTGCTGAACCTCTGGCTTCGGCGCCGCCGCACCGGCGGCGTCCACCAGCCAGTCGACCGACGAGTGGTGTCGCTCGCCGGGCACTCCCTGGCCCACGACCTCGGAGACGACCGCCACCTCGACCCGGTCCAGGCAGTTGCGAAGCTGGCCGATGAGCCGCATCGCCGCCTCGAGACCATCTCCGGTGTGCCGCCACACCGGCTCGGTCAGGGCCTTCTCCGTGGCCCGCCCGGCGACCTCCAGCCAGTCGAGCATGGATCCGGCGGGTGCCTTGTCGGCACCGCTCGCACTGACGCCGGCCTCAGTCGCACCGACATCCGCAGCGGACCCATCAACGCCTGCAGCGGACCCGTCAACGCCTGCAGCGGACCCGTCAACGCCTGCAGCGGACCCGTCAACGCCTGCAGCGGACCCGTCATCACCGGCAGCGGACCCATCAACACCCGTGGTCGGGCCGCCAACGTCGGCAGCATCGTCCGGGTACCGCGTCGAAGCAGCCAGCGGCGGCACGCTCTCCCGTCCGAGGGCGGACTTCCAGAACGCCAGATCGCCGAACACCTCGCCGATAGCGACGCCGGACTGTGGGCTGTCGGGCCAGGTCCACGGCGGACCTGGCGCGACGACCTCCCTCGCACCCTCGTGCTCCGGCTGCTGCTCCATGACCCAACACTAGAACGGACCACTGACACCCCATGGCCATCGACGGAGACGAACGGCATTGTCCACACAGGGTATTCGCGTAGTCACACGATCCACAGGAACCAAAGGGACCCTTGACAACCAGGCCCACCGGCTGCCGGCCGCTGCCTCACCGCGGCGCGCTGGGCGACCCGGCAGCGCTCGACTCACGGCGGCGTCGCTCAACCTCGGCGCGCCCCCAACCCGCAGCCGGACGCGGTGGTGAGCACACGGCACATCGACCTCCGGGCTCAGACCCGAGCGAGCTGCGACTCGGCCCGGGCCGGGGAGGTGCGCAGGGCGCCCAGCCGTTCCATCCTGGCGATGACCCTCGGCTCGTCCTGGCACAGCGCAAGACCCCGCCGGAGCAGGATGTGGGGCGGCTTCCGGCGCTCGGACAGGTCGCGAACGAGCCTGCGGGACAAGGTCACCCAGCGGTTGTGGGCGATGCACCACGCCGAGTGGAGCAGCCCCAGCTCGCGCAGCCGACCGATGATCTCCGCCGCGAAGATCCCCTCCGCGATGACCAGCTCGTCAGGGTCGAGCGTCACCTGCGCCGAGCCGGTCGCGCGCGACCGGCCGATGTCATAGACCGGCACCTCCACGCGCCCCGTCGTCACCAGGGGTCGATCGCAACGGCGACGTTGGCCCGGGCCTTGGCCGGGGTCAGCCCCTCCGACGCGGCGACCTCGGCAGCGAACTGCTCGAAGCGGCCCTCCATCACCTCGGCGACCCGATAGAGCACCTGCCCGCGGTTGTATGC
>JAABUP010002980.1_pt1 | contig 30944 bp, 39 predicted proteins | sample 5559201 | NCBI WGS metagenome assembly JAABUP01 (sample SAMN10711887, study PRJNA513373) | rock metagenome | isolation source: Antarctica rocks | place: Antarctica | reverse complement strand
CTTCTTTATTTTCCACGAACACTGACACTATGAGGTCCTTTTTTGCGCAGCAAGATCACATGCGGGTTTTCAAGTTTATTCTGAGTTGTCTCGATTTCCTCCAAATTTGACATTTGTCTTCTTCTATGTGTGATCAGACTTGTTGGCTGGCTAAAGCATTGTAATCTCTCTCTCTCCGGGGTACTGAGTCTTAGGTTTTACTGCCAACCCTACCCCCTCTCCTGCCATGCCGTGCCGCAGGAAAACCCTAGGGCTTCAGTAACCTGACTAACATGTACATGAATCTGTTACTGATCTTACAGCAGAGTTTACAGACCCTACAGATGACGTTGACTGTCACGTGATCATGAGTAATCAGGCTAATCCTTGATCTTTCTGCAAATTGTATCAGAGTCAGTAGTCAGTAAGGCACTCACATATAAATTTATATTTGCCCATATAACCAGACACTCATTTATCAAATATTCTCAATGCTGCAATGTTGTAAGTGCGTTGAAACTCAGGATGAGTGGCTGCGGCTCGCTCTTTGAGAGAACCGCACTTTCGTGAGACTGCTTGTGAGACACATACACTGTATGTCATCCTTAAATGCAGTCAGCACGTGCTCCCTGCATGCATTTAACATCCCAATATTCTCTAGGTCAGCAACGAAGCGTGGCAGGACAGTCAATAAGCGCAAGACACTCGGTCAATTTTGATATCTACTGCAGCTTTTGCCGCAGCATCGTAGTGCAGAGGCATAACATTCACAAGTTGTCTTGATTGGTGTCGACCAGGTAGGCTTAGACATGGCTTAAACATGTGCATGCATGCTATCTGCAAACATCCCTTTGCGACTGAGTCCTCGAACGTTGGCATCGCAGCAAAGGCTACAGCTTTCCTTGTAGGTGTCCGTCAGTTGCGATCATGACGCTTGCCATGTCTTCGGTTGGGATCAGTCCTGCATGCACACCAAGAGCATGCCTTACCAAAACCAGTCAGGTCGCTGCTCGCTGCCAACATGCTCTACCAACAATATTCAGCACTGGTCGCAGCTTTCCATCCAAGGTAAGTTTCCAGCTTGCATGCAATGTACTTTGAGCAGTTTCACAGCAAGCTTTTTGTTAAACAGCACATGGTAGCTGACTTCTGACTGGACTCAGGTTTCAGCATCAACAACAGCATCTCACCGGTGCCGACAGATGAATGTCAGAGCTGAGCAAAAAGGAAAAGGAGTCGGCAGGGGGGGTTACCCAATAGATGAAGAAAAGTCAAAGCAACTCAAGCTGGTAGCAGACAAGATGGATGCCTTCTTTGCTCACAGCGACGAGGCTGCATTTGATGCAGTTGCTTCGCCAGACATCACTCTGCATGGTGACTTGTTGATCCTAGACAATGACCTGTCAGGAGCTGACAAAGTCAAGCAGACTCTTGGAACCTACACCAAGGCGTATCACTACAAGCATGAGAACATTGCTCATGGCGCTGATATTGACGGCAGCAGTGTCTTCCACTTCTGGTTGCATCAGGTATGCGTACACGTCTGGCTAGGCTGCACGTATGTGTGATTGCCCAGCAGAGTGCTGCATCACAGCATGCTTTCCACATGACTACATTGGGAAGCGACATACTGTTGCTTGCATACGACAGGAAGGCAAGGAAATGCACTGAACCAATGCATAGTAAAGAGAAACCATTATGCAAATTGCAGCTGGAAGCGGTGCATAGTACAATGCAAGGCATAAGATGTGTCTTGAATTATGTATCTACATGTCACATGTATGTCATACCACGTGTTGCAGTATGTCATGCCATGGTGCATGTGCAGCAGCAGAGCCCTGGACCCCACCTGTGTCGCAAACTTTATGCTTCTCTTTGTATGCTTGCAGAACCTGAAGAAGAAGGAGGGCGGCGGTAATGGCAAAGCCGAGGAAGTGACTGATGGCACAGCCACCAAGGCCGGTAAGCACAAGCTACTCATTCAAATGTTCTCCTTCTGTACGTGTCCCACCCTAGGGGAAGACATGTTTTGAATAGATGAATGAACAAAAGAGCGTCTTCTATCTCTTCTGCTTCTTCTTTCTTTGCATCTTCTGCTGGCTCTCTTTTATGCTTTGCCACCAAATGAGCTTGCCAAGCATGCTGACATGGCCTTATCCATGCAGCTCTGTGGAGGTATGTTGTTGGCGACAATGGCAAAGTGACAGACATCTACTTCTTGACCCAGCTGACACCAGATGAGAAGCTCAGCATGGTACTGCCCCTCCCTCCATAGCATTATCACCTTGTCCTCCGTGCGCTGTGCCTGCTGTGCCTGCTGCTGCTGCTGTTGCTGCTGCTGCTGCTGCTGCTCCAGTGTCAGCACAGTGCTTGTACATAGTGTTGCATTCAGGAGCCTTATTGTGTTCTATGGATATATTCTTGTTGGGTGCTGCCAGATTGGGACTTTGTCAAAGAGCTGTTGGTGCCTCTGAAAGACCCTCCAATTCTGATTTTGATGATGCTGCATCTGCATGTCATTACAGGGCATTCTGCTGCCTCATGCACTGCAGACATACAAAGCTGTGCACTGCTATGATGCCTTTCGTGTATGCAGTTTACAGACCCAAAGCTGGGCAGCGACTTGAAGTTTGATGTGATGGACTTCAAAGGCCCCACCATCGAGCCGGAGGACAACAGGATGTCCAGCATGTTGGACTCAGCCAAGATCTTCAGTGAAATCTGGGAGACAGGTGCTGCTGCTTACCCATGCTCATGACAAGCTTTCAACTACAAACACAGAGACATTGTATGCTTGTGTCCTTGGGACATTGACACACTGGTAGCTGCAGATTGCAGCGACAAGTGAAACTTTGTTTCACCCGTAACGTAATGCGACCTGATGTGGCAGCATCAAGTGACCAAATTATCTTGCATCTGGCCGGTCAAAATTCATGATGCCACAGAGTGCTGTGTTGATGATTGCAGGCAACTCATCACTTGCAGACAATATTTTGAGCAAAAAGTTCAAGGAGATTGCACCCATCTTTGGAACCAAGATTGAGGGACCTGACAAGTTCAAGAGCACCATTGATGGACTGTTCAGCGTGAGTGCACTGATTGGTGCTGCAGCACAAACACATCACTTCTATCCCACTTTCTCCATGCTGCAAGAACCCTGTTCAATGTTGTCATCATTGCAAAATGCTACAAACAATATGAGGCATTTTGCCCATTATGTAGCATGGGCATTGTTGACTATGCTGACTTTGTACCATTTAATGAATTGTCGCTACTGCAGTCTTACTCCATGCTTGTATCTGCAGAACTACGACAGGACGGGTGGCATGAGCGCATTTGCTGTAGACCCAGACAGCAACAAGGCCTTCATTCACTGGGAGTCAAAGGGCAAGATGGGCGGTGATGGACCAGATGGCATCTCCCTGTATGGCCTCAACATGCTCATTTTTGACAGCTACGGTCTTGTTGAGACTGTAGTCGGCTTCAGACAGCCTCTACCAAATGAGAGAGTGAAGTACATGAAGAAGGTTCCCGAGAAGGCAGGAGCTGCAGTTTAGGGATGCATTGTGTACACCAGTTTAGTAAGCAACACAGGCAAATGTTGTGTGTTTGATGCTCCAGTGCTGTAATGATAAGGAACTTGATTGAAAGTTAGTTTGTTCACATTTGTTTGAACAAGATGCTCAAGTGCCTAATGAGAAGGGGATTTGATTTGGAATGACATTGTGGACCATTCATACCTGTTTGATGAACACGATGCAACATGAAGCCTGTTGGTGATGCATGAGCCGCCAGTGGCTCAAGCTTTTTTGGGGTAAACAGCATTTATTTAGGCTGGCAGAATGAATGCTCCTCGGGTATGCAGACTACACTAACTTTGGTGTGCGTATGTCAGGCGAATACGAAATCATTTAGCCAATAGCGAATCGTTATGCCAAATGCAACTCACCTTGGACTTTCATGCCGTCCCAGTACTGGCCTGCACGTGTTGTGTGCAATTGATCAAGAAGTGTCATGCATGTTGGTCAGCTGCAGGACAGTTAATATGCCAGGCAATGCAAGCCTGCTGTGTGCTTTTAGGGCACACACATATTTTCGCCTGTACCCATAAGCATTCAACGTTTGGATACTTGCCACATCAAAGCCAACATGTGATGTATGCACACCTGTGGACTGAGCACTAGCAGTCCTCTATGGCAGGGAGGTAGACCTCTTGAGTCATGCATGAAGTCAAGCTGAACACTGACTTGCATTGACCCAGATCCCACAGTCCAAAGCAAGCCCTGACTGTACTTGTTACAGCGGCAGCAGCAGCAACAAGAAGACAGCTAACCCAACACAGCACACACTGCAAAAGAGTACACTGAGTCTACTGCTGCAACGCCTTGAGAGCAGAGACTGCCTCCTTTTCCTTGAGGCTGAACCCTTGCACTAAGCTGCTTGGCTCCTCTGACCTTGCAAGGCAGTCTGTTGCCATCTTGCCCTGCTGGCTCCCTTCTTCTGCTGGCCCTCTCTGCTCCTTGTTGCCCTGCGCATTGTCACTTGCTGAGCAACAGTTGCAGTATGACAATGCGTATTGTTCTGTGCACAACCTGTTCATTCACATGAAAATCATGTTGCACTTTTCCTCCCAAATGCAATGCCCTGACGCAGGCTTGTCGCTCATCAAGAAATTGAATAAATATTTAGACGTACGTGCTCAATCAGGCCAAATGACAAAGATACTGTACCGCAGCATGGAAGTCAATGGTCCACATCATTACAGACTGGTCAGGTGAGCAACAATGTCACATGTCTTGGTGCAGGACCTACCAGCCAGAACATGTGACGACATTCCTGTACTGGCACAGTCACAGGGCATGCTATCAAGTCTCAATACCACAATCTGTTCAGCCTCTACTGAGTAGCAAGTATACCTGAGGGAGGTCAGCAGCTTCATAGAGTGACAGGGACCTGGCGACTGCAGAGCTCTTGCCCAGGCTTCTAGCCAGGCTCAGGCACTTCTGCTTGGTGGTGGCACTTACTCTCGCCTCCTGCACACAAAGAGGTGCTATTGAAGCCTTCAAAAGCATGTTAGGTACCAGACCCTTGTACAAGAGCTTTCTGACAGAAGCCACAAGTACAGAAGCTGATTGAAGCTGCAGAAGCTTTCTGCGAGTTGTCCAAAACACAGCAGGCGTGGTCAGTCAGGTCTGAAAGAGAGGCATAAACGAGGAGGCAACATGGGCTGACGCAATATAGGTTCAGTGACAACTAAGTGTGGTCCCGCTCAACAACATTTGCTCAGCAGTGCCAACACACTGTCGTGTCTAAGCAACTCTCCATTTGCATAGGCCCTCAGATGGAAACGAAAACCTGGTCAAGGACAATTGCCTGGTTTCCGTCAGCAAATGGCATGCACAGATGGACATTACCACAGACCAACCATCATGACTGCCTACCTGACTCATGAAAATCGAATGGGTGACTAACATCAGTGACCATTGCATGCAGATGCATAACATGACAGACAGGCATGTGGACCCCACCCCTACCCACCTGGCTAGGGAAGTTGAGAGGGTGGTCCCCACCAATGACCAAAGCTGCAGCATCATACGCACAGGCTGCCTCCTCTTGAGTCACAAAGTGCCCCATGTCAATGCTGCTGCCCTCATGATGCAGGGCTGCTTGCCACAGCTCCTGGTCCTCCAGCCAGCTGACCCCACAGAGGCTATTAGAGCCCAGCTGTGGTGCTCCAACCTGAGCAGGAGAAGAAGCATACCTCAACCATCAAGAACAGGCATGGCAGAGCAACAAGAGCTATGCAAGCCTGTTAGCTCAGCAGGACGAGCAGGCCTCAGAACCCATCCATAGCCATCAACCAGCATTGAGCAGAATTGCGGACACATACCGTGTGAGCTGCTGTGGACAAATAAGGTCCAAACAAAGATTCTTGCACCACGTATTTGTATGACTTGTCAAAGGCAGAAGCAGCCTTGACTTACCTTGTTCACACTTGGATCATTGGAACTGTGAGCCAGAGCATTTCTGGAGGCCGGCAATGAGAGCTGGCTTACAGCCTCACCTGCCTCAGAGGCAGGGCGCATGGCAGAGGGCCTTTCGGCAGGCATAGGGGCTTCTTGCAGCAGCCCTCGGGCAGAGGGCTGCTTGTCAGGCGGCAGGGCTGTCTGCAGCGGCTGCGTGGCTGCATGAGCTGAGCCTGGTCGGGTGTTGCACAGGGTGTCAGTTGCGCCGCCAAACAAAGGAAGGAGAAAAAGGAAAAAGCTGCCTACTGAAACACCCGCCACTCGGCAGCCTGGCAAAGGCAACCACCCAGCACAGCTACAAGCTTCAGTGCTACATCCAAGCCTCAGAGTCTTCCTCTGCAGAGTGAATGCAGCTAATGAGAATCGCTTGTGTAGTCAGCGCTGTACTGCTGCTGCCATGCATGCAGCAACGCAGCACAGCATCATGCTGCTGCCTTCATTTGCCAATGCAGCACTTCCTCATGAGAGGCATGCCAGCAAGACACAAACACGTAACCACCCTCAGACAAACCAGGCAGATCTGATGTGCTGTGTCCTGCTGATTTGACACATCACAGAGCATGCGCTTGCCTCTGGTCTGAGGTGATGTCATCTCGTGTCCAGCAGCCTGCCTGAGCAGCGGCACAGATCCAGAGCGCTCTGGAGCGGTGATGCCAGACACTGAGGCGGTTGTTGCTGTTCCTGCTGTGCTGGGGCGACCCTGGGCGTTGCTACGGTGGGACCGGGACCCACGGCTGCCCGCCACATGGTTTGACAGCCAGTCATCGCCACTGGCAGCATGCTGCCTGATGCGCCAGAACGCCTCAGCATCATCCGAGGGGGTGCCTGTAACACATACAGAGTCTGTGTGACTCGCAGGCACACTTCAACTCATGGACACAGATGGGGTATGCTCAGCATCGTCAGATGGCTTGCCTGTAACCCATGCACAGCCTGAGTAACCCATGTGAGACTCACGGGCACCATGTGATTCATGGACACAGATGCATTGTGCTCAGCATCATAAGCAACAGTGATGCTAGATGTTTGACAGACAGAAGCTGCAGCAGGAAGGATCAAACCGCCATTTGAAACAAAGATAACTTTTCTGTCGTGCTTTTGAAATCTTAAGAAACCTCTAACAAAAACTTAACAAAAAATGCAGTTAGGTTTTTGTTAAAGGTTGCAGCGCTGACAAGGACAGTCTCACCTGTGTAAGTGCTGGGAGGAAAGTTACGCACTGCACCATTGCCGTGGTGCTTCAACGCATACTCGTCGTAGGCCCGCCCTGCCTCTTCTTCCTCCTTGAATCCCCCTACCAGGTGCGAATTGCCGTCAGGCTTATGGAACCTGGCCTGCCACTGCTGTGTTTGCTTGTTCCAGCTCACACCCAAGTAGTGAGAGAAGCGGGCCCTTGTGGTGTCCATTGACCTGCAGTATGTTCAATTGGATTAAGTAAGTAAGTAAGTAAGTAAGTAAGTAAGTAAGTAAGTAAGTAAGTAAGTAAGTAAGTAAGTAAGTAAGTAAGTAAGTAAGTAAGTAAGTAAGTAAGTAAGCAAGCAAGCAAGCAAGTAAGTAAGTAAGTAAGCAAGTATGTAAGTAAGGTAGTAAGTAACAAACTCAATGCATTGAGAAGTGCAAGCTGGCCTGCGTCTGCTGGCTCGACTAAAAGGACCACCTTTGCACGGTCAACAAATGCTATATGTGTTGCCGAGTACTGCGGCCACTGAAGATCAGCTGGGTCAGGCAGGTAGCAGAGCCTGCCTGTTCAACATTTTAACTTTGTTCAAATTCCTGGAAGTTTTTGAGACATGGTCAAGTGGTAAGGCAGCCATCAAGACACATTTCATCTTGTAGAAGGCAGAAGCAAATCTCTGAAGTTTGCGTTGTCCATGATATCAAGGAAAATGGTCTATGTCCAGAGATGTGTAGTCTTGGTAGCAGGTACCTGGCAGGGGGGTTGGCAGGGCGTCTCGCAGCCGGGCACCTTTCCTGGGCCTTCTGCACTGACTCTGCCCTCCTAGCTGCACCCTGCTCATCACACACCCAGCATATACTCAGCTGCACTCAAAGCGCTCAAAATGTGCACGCACCCAACTTACAGCTTCACTGCCAGTTGTATAGATAATCAACATCAAGTACAGAGCTTTTTGACCAATGTGCTGCATGCCGAAGCAGTGTGTCTGTCTGTACCACACTGTGTGGCAGAGAGCATGTCACATGATGCCTCCAAGCAGCTGCTGAGACAATCGTATGCGAACGCAAGGGCTCTTTCAAGATGAGCATGCTGGTACAGCGTGACCAGATGGGGCTGTATCAGTGCAGTCAGTTTTACCCAACATGTAAAGAAGTCATCAGTAACATGCCAAACTACGTTGTATTGCCCGTTCAGGCACTAATGCATTGAGAAAGGCTCAATACTTTTGATGCCGTAGTTAGCATCACAACTCTAACTAGCCGTAACTGCACTGTGTACCTGTTCCTCCTTGATGAATTCAGCCAGTTTGGCAATGCTGGCGGGCAGCTCTTCAGGGCTGTACTCTGCCTGGGGGAAGTTCAGGTCCTCCTCCTTCACATTCCTCCTGAAGTCTGCTGCAAGCCGGGCCCTGCGGCATCAATCAACCAAATGTACATTTTCTGTCTTTGGGAGTCATCAGGGGAGTCAACAGACAATGGCTGAGAATTCTGGAAAGTTTTGATGAAACAAGTAATTCCCTGCTGTCCTGGACCACATTGTAGACAACATCAAGCAGCATGGGTCTTATGAGCACATGGGTAGCAAAGAAGAGCTCGTACAGACTACAGGACTGTGACAGGCGTCAGGCCATGGGCTGCAGAGTACAGGCTGTAGAACTGGATTCAGCTAAGGGGGGGAAGGGAATACGGGGAGGGGCAGCATGAGTGAGTCGGCAGGTCAATGGACACGCGATCTGTTGCATCACATGCATCAGGTTGGCTTGTGCATGCGCATGGGGACAGGTAGACATAGAGTCGGCTTCACTTGCTGTGCATGTACTGTGCAACAGCGCGTCGGCCCAGGGAGAGAGGATTGACTGGATGGGTGAGTGTCATTGCACAGGACTGAGCCATTGTACACTGAGGTGCAAAGCACAGCCTGCTGGCTGTTAGTGACATTGAGTCTGTTTGCTGATGAGGGGCTGAGGCACAAAATGGGGAGCAATGGTGCAGAGAGCTACAAAGACTCTCTGCACTACAGAGAGAAGAAAGAGGGCCCAAGTGCTGGGAAACTGCAGAAGCAAAAGCCCATGCCAAGGGCAGAGGGCAGCTTGCATGCATTGACATGGGAGGGCAGAAGCCAATGCCAAAGGGAGAGTGCAAAGGCAGAGGGCACCTTGCACAACGGGACATTGGAGGGCAAAAGGAGAGTGTCAAAGGAAGAGTGCAAAGGCAGAGGGCAGCTTGCGTGAGTTGACATGCAAGGGCAGAAGCCAATGCTAAGGGAACAGTGCAAAGGCAAAGAGCAGCTTGCATGGCTGGACATGGGAGGGCAGAAGGAGAGGGCAGAGGGCTGCTTGCGTGGCCAGACATGGGAGGAGAGGGAAGGGAAGCGCTCACTTGTCTGCCATGCGGGCTGCAGCTAGGGATGAGGGCCAGTAGCCCAGGTGGATGGGCTTCTTAGCCACCGGGTTCCACAGCATCACTGCTATCCTGCAAGCACCATGAGCATGTCTCAGCTGTTGACAACACTGCAAGACATCCCTGACAATGACAACAAACGTTGACAATGTGATCAGCGTATGACTCTTTATCAACAAGCTCAGCGCCACGCTGGCAGGTAAAAGCAATGAAGGGGACTTGCGCCTTGCAGCAACATAAAGTCCTTGTGAGAGATGTGCTTGCCAATGTGGCCCCAAAGGCTTGTGCTAGACCAACAGGCTGCTGCGCATCAAGATCCTTGGTAGGCTTGGCATGACATGGCATGAGATGCAGCAAAGCGTGGTCGATGCCAAACACAGCTTTGGTTGCAGAATCTGCAGGCTACTTGCATTTCATCAAACGCTTCACAGTTTGGGATGTGGAGCCAGGTGTGGCTCATCAGACAACCTGGCCTGAAAGGACAAATACTGACAACAGTGTCAAGTGATTCAGCAAGTTTGTGCTGAGTGTGAGTGTGAGTGTGAGTGAGAGTGTCTTACCGGCCATTCTTCAGGGTGACACCAGTGAAGTCAGTCAGCTTCTCAGACCGCTTCCTGCCTCCAGTGACCGTTCTTCTTGCAGCAGCCGCCCTTGCATCAGCTGCACCATTCCTCTTCTTCGTGCCTCCCTGCACCCTGAGGTTGCGCTTACCCCTGGCCACGGGTGAAGGCGCCCATTCCTCTTCACCACCCTCGCGTGCATCTTCCTCATCAGGGTTTGCAGTAGGATTACCTGCCGGGGCAGCAGAACCCTTGTGCCGCAGGGAGCCCTTCCTCTTCTGCACCCTGAGGCTGCGCCTGGCCCCTGCTGCCTGAGCAACAAGGCGCTCTTCTTCATCAGTATCTTCTGACTCTGCCTTGACGTCTTGCTCATCGATGCCCGACCTTGTCTTTGAGATGTTGGGCTGGGCTCTGTGGGAAGGATTGTCATCACCTAGTGGGATGTTGCCCACTGCTGTAGCAAGCCGGCTGGGAGAAGCCCTGGAAGGATCTGTTCTGTTTCCCGCCGGCCGCCGTTTCCCGCCATCCGAACTGGCGTCAATCTCCCGCTCATCCGGCACTGGCATCTGATCCACCAGAGCTGCAAGCCTGCTTGAGGATGCATGTGATGGCTTCATGGGTCGATGCTTGGCGCCATGTCCACTGGCGGGAGTTTGGCGCATTCCAGATGCAATGAGCTGGCGCTGTGCACTTGGCGACAAAGCCGCACCTATTGTGGTGAGTGACTGTGAGCGCAGCTCCCACATCCAAGGGGAATCTGGCAGGGAGGCTGGGGTGTCCACTTCGTCTGTGCTGTTTGTACGTCTGCGCGACTGCAGCTCAGCCAAAACCTGCACAGATCAATCACACCGATGAGCACTGATGCTCCATGTGAGTATTGCACTTCACAACACCAGTACATTACTCTGCATTGAAGCTGATTTTTGTCCAGCAACAACTCGGTGAGCACAATGCCTCCACAGATAACTCATCACAGCACAACAGCAACAGTGCCACAGACGGGTGCTCTATTGCAAACAAAACCCAAGGCTACTAGCACTGAGAACCTCGAGCGCCCCTGGGGCATGACTGGTTAAAAGGTCTGTCACCAAGGAGGGGGGGGGGGGCGGCGGGGAAGGGGCGTGCGGGGCGTCTGCGGGACAATTGCAGTGAAGATGTGTGCAGAAGGGGGAGGGTTACATCTGGGTAGTTGGCCATGGGGAAGTTGAGCATGGCCTCTGCTGCAGGCCCATACACCCTCAGAGCCTCTGTGTCATGTGCCTTGGCTGCATCTAGAGCCGTGGAAAATGCTCCACATGTCTGCTCTGCATTGTTGTCATCACCTGCAAGCATATCTCGCTGAGCAACAGAAGCAATCGATGACATCACTCCCTCTGAGCCAAGTATACATGTACATGCATATGCTTATATGTACTTGCGCTGCAGCAAGGCTGTGCACTTGCCAATGGTTGTGTTTTGAGCATCAGCCTTGTGGCAAGCAACTAAACAAAATTTCTTATGCTCTGTATCACGGCACAAATGGTCAGCATGCAGCTGCTGGCATGCTGAGATTTGGAGGAATCAATTGTGACTCGTAGCTTACGTAGAACAGCCATGTAGATGTGCTGGCCAGCCCTGCCTGGCAGGACTGTGACTCCTTGATAGCCCTCCACCTCATCAGGACCCTCCTCTCTCACGGCTCTTAGACCCAGGCTTTGCCCTGACCCCAAACCCCAGGATACCCTGCTCCTCAGGGCAGCCAGAGAATCCTCCCTGAGGGCTCTGGGGTTGTCCCCCGGGGCAAGTAGGGAGTCCTGCCTGGAAGCTGCAAGGGGATTTTCCCTGAGGGCTCTTTGGGGCAGCCCTGTGAATAGGGGAAGGACATTGGCTGGCGAAAGTGAAAGCGGCGGGATGTGAGGGTCTGTGTGAATGTGAGTAGGGGGTGACGTCATGGGTGCGTCTGCTGTGTGTGAGCGTGATAGAGCTGCAGCCTGAGACGCAGCCGGTGCCTCTGCATTCGTGCCACCATTGAATGCCCTGCAATGTAGCAGACAGTGCTCAAGCCCCTGAAGACCGAGCAGAGCCATTATCAGATGCTGTAGCCCAATTCGTGAATAGCAAGCACAAACAGGCCAAATGGTGCCACGCTGTTGCTGTGAAGTCAGAGTTGCCAGTCAGCACATGCAATCAGACTATACTTCGCAGTGCAGCAAGATGCACAGACTTGTACCACACAAAACTGGGACTGTATATAGTACCTTTCAGGGGGCAAGCCCCCTGGCTGGCCCCAGGGTAGGGTACCTGGAGTGTCTGCTGACACCCCACTGCCTGGCTCTGCTAAGGAGGTGCCAGACGCTACACTGTGACCCATACCCAGCCCCACACCCCCACCCATACCATTGGCAGGGCCCTTGCCTGGTGCTGCCTGTCCTCCAGGCCTCAGCTGCAGCCTGGGCAAGTGGCGAGGGTGATCAGCCACAGTGGGAACAAATGGCCGTGTCCCTTCCATACCAGCGTGTCTATCATCATAGCAACACAGATCTGAGCATGCTTATGTTGGGCCAGAAAGGACTGTGCTCTGGCTTGCATGTCGGGTTTTGAAGATTCTGTCAACATGTGGAGACAGTAAACAAGGTCTGGCAAAACTGTTTATCTGACAGGTCTGAGGCGTGCTAAAGTATACATAACTACTCTCATGACGCAAGACACACATTTACTGCACACAGACACACGGTAACAGCACACAGACACACACAGACATGCACAAATCAGCAAGGTGCAGCATGGGGGCAAAAGCAGCGCCAAGCCTGCCCTTGACCACGAGGACGCAGTCCTTGTGAAATACAGACTGCACTGAGAGGCAGGACAGCATGTGGGCCAGCTTTCTGAGTGGGCAACTCAGCAGGGCGAGCAACTCACCCAGGGTGAAACAGAGGCATGTGGGAGGGATCAGGCCTGCCATGCAGCTGCGGAGCCACCGGTGCGCTTCCCATGGCAAACTGCATTGGATTGTACAGGCCAGCTGCAGGCCACTGTTGCTGGTGCTGCTGTGCATGCTGGTGCTGCTGGTGCTGCTGTGCATGCTGCTGCTGTGCATGCTGCTGCTGTCCATGTTGGTGCTGCTGTTGGTGGGGCAGACGCACTAGCTCCCAGGGGCTGACATGAGTGATACCTGCAACCAGGATGGGATGATTGCGCCTGTATGTAGGTACTGGAACAAGCTTCCGGGAACAAGGGCACTTCAAGTTGCCTGCAGTATCTATGACCAACTCGCCACCCTGCTCTAACTGGGGTGCGCATGTGTTGCTCCAGTCCAGCTTTGACAATGCCGTCATGTCGTAGCGCACATACGATGTACAGCAGCATGGTGACGGAGATGGCACAAATGTTATCAGCTCTGAACTACCGGAACATGCTGCATCCTTGATGCAACCCACGTTGACATCCTTATACTTTAAGCATGAGAGGAGCAGAGTTGTACAGGTTGGCTTGCTGGTGAGCTGTGGATGAGAGAGCACCTTGGACACTGGAAGTCCAGCGAGGAATGCGGTTCTGTTTGTGGCCATTGTATCTGACCAAGTAGAACGTCATGCTAGTCACAATGCAGCAAGGATGATGTAGCACCAGTACCCTGTTGCCCTTGACTATGAATACAGCTAAGATAGCACCGCCATCAGTGCCACAATATTCATATAATACAGCAAACTGACTCTGCCAGCATCTCACGTAACACACACTGACTAACTTGACACAGCAGCAATCTTACTGGCAGCAGCACTTGGGTTCAAATCACAACAGACAACTTCAGCAACACGACACAATGCTCAAGTCTGCTGACTCACTTCTGTCAACATCCCACATGACAGAGACGCCCTCCCAGGTGGCCCCAGGGGGAAAGCCGGGCCCCCACTCCTCGCTCCTAGACACGGTCCCTTCGTACCATTCACCTCTGGTTGGGTCTGTTGCATCCTTCCATACCATCTTCACCCTCTGCCCATACAGAAATGGAAGGCTTGTGCTTGCGTTGAACCTATCCCTGCATGCATCACTGCACACATTGACACTGTAAAGCTTCAACCACACAGCACCTGCACAGATACATTGGCTTGCAGCGCAAATCATACAAATAGTGTTTGAATGACTGGCACCCTGTGGCCTGTTTTGGCTCATGCAGGGCTTTTATGAACAAGGCTGTTGCTGCTGACGGCATGGGCTGTGCATCGTTCATGCAGGGTCTAGCAGGCCTCAGGTCATGGCCTTTGTCAGCAGCTGGATCAGTGCCAGCCTGCACTGAGAGATCAAACAGCTATCTGGCCATTCAACTGAGCAGGACTGACACTGAGCTGCATTGAGCAGGAGCCAACACAGGGCGTACAGCATCTCAGGGTTGCTAAGAGATGACCTGACACACAATTTGGGTTTGTCCAAATGCACCGACCTGGTGATGATGAAGTCAGGTATGCTGAGATGCACATGGTGCTCCACCCAAACCCCCATCTTGCCGCCACCAGGCATGCCTTGTCGCACAAGCAGCAGCCTCAGAAAGGGCTCCTCAGGGGCACCACGTCTTCTTTTGCCTCTTCCCTGTTGCACATAAAAAACAATCAGCCAGCGCAGTGGCCATGCAAAGCATCATACTGAAATTGTACCAATATCATACTAGTCAGACTCTGAGCTATCTGGCCAGTCACAGCTCAGCACAGTCATGGTGCAAAGGAGGCCCTGTCAATCATGCACAGTTACTATTTTCCAAATTGCAGGACAGACTGTGACATGTTGTGATACGCAGAGGCGCTTGTCCAAACTGGGCAAAAGAGACACTCATGTATGTATCAGGTCTACATCATTTATCAGTCATATCTGTATAAAACCCACGCTTAAATTACACCAAGCTGTTGCAGGCAATTTGAACCTGATGAACATAGGCACACACATTCCACTTGCTCACACAAGGTCGGCAGAGCTGTACAGGGTCTCAGCCTGAATGCATGCAGTGGCTGTAGCATAACCCACCAATTCAGGACTCCTGGCTCTGTACTCACAAGCACCAATTGTGCAGTACTCCATGTCTGCAACAGGTGTTGGTGTCACATGGGCAGCATGCTGGCTCATTGCCTGCCAATGTAAAGACTGCAGCTCTGCTGGTGTACCACGCTCTTCTTCCTGTGCCAGGAACCTGCGCCAAGACAGCATCCGCAACATGTAATGCGGCCTGATTTATTGCGCAATCATGCATGCCAAGAGTGCCTTGAGGTGCTATGGAAAAGTGTCTACAGGTTTGCGTGCCCGTCAAGTAAGATTCGGTTAGAGTGTACATTGAAGGCAAGAACAGGCATAGGTCAGCTGGTCAGCTCACCCTTGTCTGTAGAATACAGTTGGCAAGCCTTGCAAGTCGTGCTGACTCAGGATGTAGCTAGAAGAGTCCAAGCAGTGTCCTGCTATCTGAAGCCATTCTGTCTTGCCGACCTGCATTCATGCACTGGTTGAGCGCAAATGCTGGAAGCTTTCTCAGAGTTTGTGAGCGTCCATAAAACTGCCGGACAAAAGGGAGTTTGGCTGATATCTTGATTTATGTGTCTGTCCAAGCAATATATTGAATGCATGATTACCTGTGCAGCGTTCATAGCTTCAAATTTGCTGTTGGTGGCAGGGCTGGAGATGGCAAGCAATTGCCTAGCACACACTACTCCTGTCAAAACACTGTCCAACCTGCATGGCGAATTCAGGGTCGGGAAGAAGTCAGGCAGGAAATGATTATCGGGAACAACAACTGGAGCAGACAACATTTGTTGGAAGGCCATAGCAAGAAAAGCAGAGGTCATCTGATGCATAGCTGACACAAGGAGATCTACATGTCAGGCTCGCATCTGTCTGGATGTTACCTGCGCACGTGCAGCTGCAGGCGCAAGTCACGCTTGAATATGCTCTTTGAGATACGTGACTTGAAGCTCCACTTGTAAAGAACGCTCTGGTCCAATCACAATGCTACGGCCAAGATTCGACCTCCCAATGTACGCAACAGCTCTTGCAGCTGCCGTCGCTGCTGTTACCAACTGTGCTGCGGTGGCTGTGCGCAAAGCAAGACACGCTCGATGACGATCCACAGTGTTGATATGTGGACCTTCAGGCGGTTATAAGCCAAAAGGGCACTCTTCGACAGTGCCAAACAAAAGAACGTGGGCTCGGCTCATTGGCTGGGCTTGTGCTATTGGCTTGCAACAGGTTGACTACAGACTGTGTCAAACTGCTTGAACTGTGGTTGTACGCCGAAATGTCTTGTAATGACTAGCAATTACAGGGTGACACCTGGAGCCACGTGCTCTATCACGTAATCCAGAATAATCGCCTCAATCCCGTGTGACTTCACGGGATGCTCAGAGGGCAAGCACGAAGGCTTTTGAACTGGTGACTGCCGGGTTTGTTCTGGGAAAAACGTCGTAGACCCGCCGTGAAATCAGGCCGCAAACAAGCAGTGCAGACTGCTCAAGGTCAACCAAGATGGCTTTCACCAGAATCAGGTCAAGAGTAAAGAACAGGTTGCACCGACACAAGCGAGATGGGCAAAGCACCGACGCCGACGACACGGCTAGCATCATGTCTGACGACTCACTCACTATGACTGTGGTAATGCATTGCTTTGTTGATTGTCCACACAGTGCGGACGACAAGTTTTGCTGATGGCACCATCAGCTCACTTTGAGGTGCCTGTTACTTTCTGTGCAGATGGACAGCCAAGCAGACAGTGCAAGCACAGCATCGACTGCAGACATGGATATTATGGCAGGAGAGAACGGCATGGATGATCTCATAAGCGACTCAGATGCTGCCAGCTTTCGATACATACGCTTAGTCGTATACTCTGCTAGAAATGTCCTTTGCAAGGACTACAGTGGCTTCAGTGACCCGTACGCGCTGCTATACTGCAACATTAGCACTCTGCAACAACACCTGGAATTCAGCCTGGTAGCCTGAAAGGCAGCGCAATGTTGCTTGCAGGTATGTAGAGGCTAAGCTTGCTGACAACTGGGTCAAGACGCGTGTCATCACTCAGACCTTCAACCCAGACTGGAACCAAGAGTAGGCTCTAAATCCTCTAACAAAGCAGCATAATTGCATGTGTATGCATCTGCAGCAGGATATCGCTACTGCACATCACATTGCTGCAAATAAACAGCATTGGCTCATTGAGGCTAAGCAACAATCTCCATGCATGCATCATTCAGCCTTTCACATGCTGGCTAAGTTCATTTGAGCTGAGCTTCACAGAGTAGCAGCACATAACCTGAGCAATGTCAAGTCTGCAACTGAATTGATTTTGTTGCAGATTTGTGCTGCGCATGGCCAAATCAGAGAACCCTTTGGACCATACATTGTGCCTCAACATGTGGGACTTTGATGGCGTCAGAAGGGCGCCAGACTTTCTAGGGCAGGTCAACGTGGACTTGACTTCTCTGTACAATGCCAATCCAGACGTCAAAGCCACTGAGCAGACTTGGTATGCAAAGCAAACAAAACTTTGGTATCCAAGCGCTTGAGAGCAGATCCTCCTTGCCATCCAGTACCATGTTGCATCATCCTTGCAATCTGCTGTATGCCGTGCACATTCATGGGAGCCTTTTGCTGTAAACAGTAGCTGACACAAAGGAGCGCATGCTTTCTGTCGTGCGCTTGCAGCTGATCAGCCCTCAGTAAGGAAATTACACCTTGGGCTTGCACTTTTATGCTTTCTAGGGCTTGAAATGCAGCAATAGAAAACGTGGTATTGCATGACATTAGTGTGGCATGTGCTGCATCATCACAGCAGCATGCTGTCTGGCATGGCACGTCACAAGCTTACAAGTAGTGGTCATGCAATTGCTGGCAGGTTTCAGCTGCAAGATCGCCCAGGTGTGGCAGTCTCAATCAAAGACAAAGCTCAAGGCACTTTGTGCCTCGGCATTGAGTTCATCAACTACGCTCAGGCTCGTCAGCTTGAGCTGATAAAGGGCCAGGGAGGTGATGCTGGCAGTGTGGCCAGATACAGCGACTACTCCCTCACACTCAAGGTGCATGGCACTCGAGGCATTCTCAGCAACCTCAAATCTGGCATGAGGAAGGGCTTGTACGTAGAGTCCAGGTACGGAATGACATCTTCATGGCATTGTGTGGAACAAAGCATGCGTTTTGCCTACTAGTTCAGGTTTATGAGGCAACATTTTTATGCCATGATGTGGGGCATAGCATGCATCATGCGTAATTGGTCCAAGTATGGCAGGACCCCTGTATGCCAAAATGGGACTCAGACTAATGCCTAATACTAGCTTGACACCAGTCATGTGTCTGACGTCAGGTACTGTTGTAAATGGTGTATGGCTGCCCGATGCAATTTGCCAGTTTGTGAAAGGGTTACCTTCACACTCACTGCGCATCTAAGCATCTTCACTGCTCATTCCAATGCAACTTTGTGCGAGGTAACACTGCATTGGCTCACCTATGCATGGTGGGCAACCAGCATGTGTGAGATTGTATGCAGCGTAACCAAACTCCAATGCATCGTTTTGCGTGCAGGGTGGGCAGCTATGCAAATAAGACAAAGAAGGTTGCTGAAAAGAGGTAATCCTATATGCTCTGCCTTGAGGTCAACTTGGGGGTGCAAATTGTGTCGCTGCATTCCTGCCGTTGATTTGCTGAAGCACCCATCTTGACAAGCCTCATTGTGAGCGTGCTCTGCATCAAGTGCAGCAGACATGCAGATCATCACAGTCATGTGTACAAGCCAAGCTCCATTGTAGCATTCTTAACTGTCACATCATTGCATCAGTCGTGCTGTGCAAGTCATTGTGCACAACGCTCATTCACTTGCTGCGTCTCAACAGCACAGAAGTTCTACGGTCACATCTTGTGCAGTGTTGAGGGGGATCTGGAGGTGGTGTGGGACAAAAGTGATGTGGTGCACATGGATGACGCAATGGCTGTGCCTGCAACAGGTGGCTTCTACAAGAGTGTGGCCCATCATTTCTATGAGGTATACACTTGTAAATATGCAGACTGTGCACACGCTGCCCTGCAAACACTCATATGAAGGCAAGCCTGAGCCCCTGTTGTGTGACTTCGCAGCATGTGGTTACTAGTGATTGAGTGTATGTATGCATGTCCTGCTATGTGGTCCTTCCATGTCCCTTGCTTGCTGGTGAAATGCATGTCGAGCAAAACACGCTAATCCTGTATGTGGCTTTGTGCAGAATGCCTACCGACATCTGCAACGCAATGGAGCTTTTGAAGAGGTGCGCTTCATCGTCAAGCGCTCCAAAGCTCATGTCAAGGTGAGAATCCAAGACTTCATATTCAGCAGTGTGATTGTGTCATGTAGAGGCCTTTCTGCTATCCATGGGCCTTTGCATCTATGGGAGCATACATGGTAGTGTGTAAAGCCATTCATTGAGCACATCTGACAAGTGCTGCAGTTGCACGCAGAATGAACTTGATCATTGCTGACCGTGTGAACTTCAGTATCTTCTATGCATGCTGTGCAGTAGCAAAACTGTGTTTAGCCGCCGTTCATCAGATACGGCAAAGCAACTGTTGTCAAGCCATGATGAGACGCAACATCATGTGTGTGCGTGTGGTTTGCTGGTAGAGGCATGCAGGCAGGAGTGGCACGGACATTGTGGGCATTGCACGCATACCCTTGTCGCGCATCCCTATCCATGATGATGCTGCCATTGCAGCTTTGGCAGAGCAACGTGCGGTATGTCACAGCATTCATTACTGTAATGTTATGCTGTCACCAGTCATCTCAACCTTGCTCAACTCAACTATGACTTTGTTGCTTGCTGAGGTATGCCATGACATGTGAACACTTAGCATGCAGCAAGGCCTATGAGTGTTTGCATGTTGTCTTTACCGTGTCAAATTGAGATTGGCGACGAGTCTGTCACAGCATCTTGCATCTGCAAATTGTCGAGCTAGAAAAGAAAAGAGTAATCCACCCAAAAGAGCGGCAAGTCACTAAAGTCTTCGACTGCTCTAACAGCCAAACCTGGCAGATGCATTTTGACGCAGCAAGAAGCCAAAATTGCAGCAGGCAGCATGAAGCAACGCATTGTGAATATGTTCAGTTTGGTTTTGCAGGCTGAGGAGGCTGCACGCAATCCACCGCCTGTTGTTGAGATTGAGCCGGAGCTTTCAGGCACAGAGAAGTTCGTGGACACAATGAAGGACCTGGGGCACACCATCAAGGACTCTGTGAACAACTTGGCACACAACATACCAGAGCCCATGAGCAAGGTGTTGCAGCCCATCACAGCTGCGCTGCACCCTCACAGTGCCGCCCCGGCACCTGCCCCTGTAGGGGCAGATACAGAGGTTCATGTGGACGAGATTGACAAGGTGAGGATCTGTGCGGACATGACCGAAAGGTTTACCCTTGACACTTGGGTGCCAGATTGGGTGTAGCGGTGGCGGACTGTAGACAGCGGTGGTCGGTCAAACACGTCTTAGAATGCTTTGAACGTATACGTAGACTCAGTGGCGCTGCAGTTGCGTCGTTCTGTACATGAGTTGACATCGCACCTGAGGTAGTGCTGCCTGGAGAAACTGGGGAATGGACGCTGAGTTTTGGTACTGTGACGAGGAGCTCCTGGTAGGCTGGACTGTTGAGCCATAGATCTTTGCCTCCACTCGTTGTTGGGCGGGCACTGCAAACCCTGTGCACGCCACGCTTACTTCAGGCGCGCAATCTGCCGTGTGGCGTAACATGACGCTGACTTTCGCGCTTTTGTGTCTAGGCCTCACCTGAAAGTAGCAAATCTGACTTGTACCCCGTCCTGTCAGATCAACTTGTAGCCTCGTCGTCAACTTCTGGTCGCCATGAGCTCATACGAGCTCACCAATCACGACAGGTCAGCTGACCTATACAGCATTTCTCCCAGATGTAACAAGCCATTATCTGGTCCCAGAAACAATCACAAATGCTGCAGGAAGCAGAAGCAGCTAAGGAGGTAGCAGAGCAGCGCTTCTGGCTTCCACTGGAAAGGTCCAAGGGCCGCAGGATGGGCGAGCTGTGTGTCTCCCTGTTGTTTACAAAGGTCAGTTGTTTCTGTGTGGAAGTCAAACACACACTGTTTGCTAGCTGCTGCCCATCTATTCTGACAGTGTGCTTGTTTTGGATGACCTTGCAGTGTCCCATAAAATCGGTGCACATCACTAGCTCGTCTGGTCATCAGCAAAAACATCCAAATGCAGACAAGCATGTGTAATGATGCATATGTTTCGACGGCTGCCAAGCATTCTGTGACAAGATAACAGCTCCTCACGTCAATGCCAACTGTGGGTAGGGAGCTGCTGGTGAAGCTGTAGTGATGGATGATGATGAGGACGAGCCAGCCGACGGCCCTGAGCCTGAGCCACTAGCCCTGCCAGATGCCCTGCCCATTGCCCTTGTTGATGAGTCACTGCCAGTCAGTAAGTTCCTGAACACAGAGATACACCTGCTGTGCCTGCCATGCGTGACGTGGACTTGTTGCGCAGCCTGGCAGTACATCTACGTCGTGTAGTGCTAAGCACAAGATGGCTACATCATCAGACGGGTTGATGTCTGCTGTCTTTGCACATGTTTGCATGTGATTTGTTATGCGCGTTTCAAACACCAACGGCAGGCAGGGTGTTTGCTAGGTTTGCATACTACATGCACTGTTTGGGAACATGACTGCTCCATGTAGCATGTCAACGCAGGCACAAAGAAGCTGTTCAAGATGATGCTGGGCATCGACTCAGAGTTTGTCAACAAGTTCTTTCAGGCACGCAAGTACTGGGACATCAACATAGGCCAGTGGACAGCTGTAGGTACAGTCTCCACTCACCAGTCCCTCATGCCAGAGTCTGTCTTTGCAGAGAATTGCAGCATCCTAGGTTGCTATGTGATGCAAGGAAATGCTGTCTGAGCCTGTTGCTGTGCAGTGGCACACACACATGCAAACATTGCATAAGCTGTGATGAGATGGCAGTGAGACTCTGGGTGTAGCCCATTCAGGGTTTAGCCCAATCAGAGGGTAGCCCAATCAGGGTGTAGCCCAATCAGAGAATAGCCTAAGACACAAGTTCCCTGTGCATGCTGCATTGCTTTTTGCCTAACAAATGTGCTTTGCCAGCAAGTGTGACCAATGGCTGCTGCTGTTGTGGTGCAATTGCCTGAGATATTGACTTTTGATGTAGTCCATGCTGACCGTAGTGGGCATCTATAGGTGGGGAGAGAAAGAGGGAGGTGCTATACACAATGCCTCTGAAGAAGAATGCTCTTGGTCCTAGTGAGGCAGCCTGTATAGAGCAGTACAAGGTGGTCTCCAAAGAGGACGGTGGATGGTTGGTCACCCTATACGTCACCACCCCCAAGGTACGCTGCTATCTGTAAGTGCCTGTCCTCGTGGCAGATACATCAGCAGGTTTCAAGATGCTCTACAGCTATCACAGGAGAGTCAAACAGAGGGCCATTCTGCTATTACTTCTGAACTGCCCTTTGCTTCACATCGATGCATACACATCCCGTGTCAAAGTTCAGCGTTGGGTCATTCAAGCACTGCTGCAAACATCCACAGGGGACATCATCTCTGCACTATCACAAGCCTGATACATTTTGGCTAAATGTGCAGGTATGCAGACAGTTAAGCTGCGTCTGTACAATGCAGGTGCCATATGGGACTTCCTTTCACCAGAACGTGCAGTGGGCTTGCCGGTATGAGGGCAGAGGCAAGTGCCGCCTGCGTGTCACAGGCGAGGTCCAGTTCACCAAGAGCCCCTTTGTCAAGGGCATGATCCAAAAGGCCTCAGAAGAGGTATGTTGGGAGTGTTAAGCATTTGCTGTCCACAGTGTTCAGTACATGTGGTACTTGTACGGTAGCCCCTGTCATGTGCTGCAGCACATTCCAGGATGTGTACAGCTTTTGGCATATGCTGTGCAACTTGCAACATCTGTACAACCTAGTTTATTGGCTGAAGATGCAACCCTAGTGTTCCTGCATCCCACAAATTGTTCATGTGACTTGTGCTATGTCATTTGCAGCATACTCATGTACCTGCTTGCCTAAGCCATGGCTTCCCATACACAGCAAAGACTCTGTGACTATGTGTTGTTCAGCATGACTTTTCCGCTGTGACAATCGCTGACTGTCATGAGTGTGTTGTCACAGGGTATGAAGGATGCTTACCTGGTGTACATGGACACACTGAGGGAGGAGCTGGGGTCGGCCCCTCCTGTGACAGCTGCCACTGTGGCACAAAGGGCACAGGACTCAGCAGAAGGCATGCACAGCCAGACCAGGGTGTTGCAAGGCTTGGCCACTGGCATGCTGCTGATGTTGTTGCTGCTTGTCTGGAATGTGTGGGGTCTTCGCAGGACAAGCAGACAGCAGCTGCATTTGCTGCAGCAGCTGGCGGAAGCTTCCTTGAATAAAATGACACAGCAGGGCCCTGTGACTGCTGACCAATGCCAATCTTTCATTCCAAAGTGAGGACATGTTTGTGGCACCCTGGCTAACTTTGTTAGCTGCGTTCTGTGGATTTGAAAAGCTCAGATAGCTCAGTGAGGGTGTGGTCAGTTTCTTTACTGTATGGCCTTTTCTACAGGATATCTGACCATGCTTGTGGTAAGTCAGTCAAAATTTGTTTGGGTTTAGGTACATTGGTGTACATAAGTACAAGCGTTCTGAGCATATTGCAGTGCGTTACAAGAAGTTTAGCAGCAGCATCACCAACAATGTGTGGTAGGACTTTCAATAGCAGGGAATAAGACAGCACTGAGCAGGCGTAGATCCTCATGTAATACATCGAAACAGCTTTAGAATTTCAAGTGGTCTCACCAGGTTTGTCTTGTGAGAACGCTGTGATGCACTGTACTACATTGACTTTTCTGCTGAAGGTCCACGCATCAGTCAGGAAAGGACATATTGTGTACGTTGGGAAAAGGCATTTTGACATTGCAGCATACAGGACAGAGCCAACATTTAGCACACAAGCAGAGCCTACATCAGGCCATAGTTGCATACAGAATGAGGAAGCCAGGAAATCAGGACCAACAAATGTCATCCAGGAAGTCAGTGCTTACAGCAGATAATGCATTTTCAGGCAGCAAAACCTGTACCAATATGTGTGGCCAACTCAAAAACATCATGCAGTGATGCAAGCTGCCATTGATATTGAGCTTGGCACATGGCATGTCTAGAACAAGCCTTTTAGCTTCATGGAATCTTTGCAATCTGACAGCTATCTCGATTGTTTGCCATATAGCTGGCGCATGCAGTCTTCTGCTGCCTCAGGCCAAGCCATTCAACACCACAAAAGCTCAAGCACAAATGACAGAAGCATGTGAATGACAACTGCCGAGATGCAAAATCTTGCAGCAATGGCCTACAAACTAATGATGAGATCTACCAGCATAAAGTTTCTCAAGGTTAGGACAGACACACAAACACTATGAACCATATCACAACAGCAATGTTGCAGTACTCAAGTGTAACTAGAAATTCTAGCACCAATTATCACATTTTGGGCTCAAAAGAAGCACCACAACCACACTTGCCAGAAGCATTGGGGTTCTGCGTGACCTGCATCAAACTAGCAAGAATTCAGCCAGTGATACAAAAGACATGCAATTCTTCTTTTCCAGACCAACAAGCTTGATGTGCATCAGGCCATTTGCAAAAGTGCCAAAAAGATGCAATCTGTGAAGGACAGTTGTGAATGCTTGTTTAGCCTATTTGATGCTATACCAGGACCAAGTATGCGCACCTCAAAAGAAGCCCGAATGAGATCTGTAGTATAGTCTACAGTTGCCCCTTTGAGCAACTCATAAGAAACAGCATCTGTCACCAGCTGCACTCCATGTTGCTGCACCACGCTGCATTGGCAGCAGCGCGTCATGAAATGCAAGGTTTGGGCACTGAATGCATCAAACAAGTGGGGAAATGCAGACATGGCAATGTTGCAAGACCAGACAGGGACTCACATGTCGTCGCTTGCAGGGTCTGTCTCTAGGTCAAACTTATACGAAAATCCTGAACAACCACCAGCATCAACCCTTAACCTCAGCACCATATTTGGGTCCTTTTTGCTAAGCTCTTGTATTCGCTGCAGAACCAAGCCGAGTATGAGATGCTGCCTCCACGCACGGGCCATGTGAGGAAATTGAGCAGACACCCTACCTCGCTGGCTGCTTCAGTGAGCTGAATGTCTGGTTGTGCTTGTTCAGCAACAGCAGCTTGAGAGAAACTCCTGTTCCGGAGTGCCATCGAGGTGAATTGTATCGACAGCCCACCATGAATGTGGGACGCTGCTATGGTCAAAGCAGTCCGATAACTGTCAACGCTGGTGGCCAAGACCGGTCGAGAGGCAGGCAAGGTGGAGGATGCAGCAAGAGCTCGCAGGGCCAGGGACCAGCAACGCTGCATTTCTCTCATTCGTGCAATAAACGTCGACTCACAAACGCACTTGAGAAAACCGCTTACACCGCACACGAGGTTGCCGATGATTTGCAACGTAACTCACTACCACACTTTCTGTGAGTCACCCTCTGGGAGCAATTACCGTAAACAATGGTAAATGATGTTGGAACCGAGGTTACGGTGAAGATTAGATCCTCCGAAACCACGCTGTGGCAGCCTCTGATCAGCACCTGCCTCTGTCGTCCTAGCGCTTGAGTGAACACTGCCCTAGCATGTCGGGGTTCACTTTGCATTCCCACTCCTCTGGTGTCGGCAGCCTGCAGCACTTGCGCCAGCACAGCTTTGCCTCGGCTCTGCAACCTCACAGGCTTGTGGCTCGGAGAAGATGCTTGACCGTCAAAGCTGCAATTGTTGCAAAGCCCGCCAGCATTGACGTCAAGAGCTTCGATGGCTCATCCTCTGGCTCGCAAGACCTAGCCTTGAAGGTTGCAGCCCGCAACACAGCGAAAGGCTTGGTGCACAGATACCTAGTGACAGTCAGACAAAACGCCAGAGCGGTAGGTTGCTGAGCACCTGAGAGCCTGCATTAGCTTGGGGATTCCAGAACCATGCTCAATGTTTTTGATGCTTTGCAGGGCACGGCCAGCACAAAGACAAGGGCTGAGGTCAGAGGAGGCGGCAAAAAGCCCTATGCACAGAAAGGCACTGGAAATGCACGGCAGGGATCTAGCAGAACGCCTCTTAGGCCTGGAGGTGGAGTGGTCTTTGGTCCCAAGGTATGCAGAGCACACCACCCTGCGTGCAACATCCTGGCGCTGGATAACAGCTCGGCAAGTTTTTTGATGTGTGCAAAGCTGCTCTCCTGGTGTTTTCAAACACTGGTCATTCCTTCATTGTGCTTCCTGTGCCTCACAGCCAAAGGATTGGGGTATCAGAATGAACAAGAAGGAGCGCAGACTGGCCCTGGCTACAGCTTTCCAGTCTGCCACAGCCAACACAGTCATTGTGGAAGACTTAAAGGTGAGAAGCACTGCTGCTCCTGTTGCATGCGAGCCTGCAAAGTTTTGCTTTGGACGGTGCCCAGTGCGTAGCTGCCATCACAGACCTGCACTGCCAACACACTGCCAAACCACCTGCTGCAAACACAAAATGATTGACATGTATGGTAACTCTCAACAGCGACTGGCGTGTTGTCTGGTCATCACAATGCATTGGCGGCAATCTTTGTAGCGTCAACAGTCACGTGTAGTGGCTCACATCTCTCAATTCTTGTCAGTGTTGCACATTGGTCCAGTATATATCCTATCAAAACCATGAAGATCCCCCACCTTTTGCTATCTGCACCTTTTCTAACCAGTACTGCTCACCCCATGTTCCCCATCTCCTTCGCCTTCAGCCAACAACCCCCTCAGTTTTGCCTCACTGCCTCACATTCAAGGTTGTTTTTGTAGCTTTTGTGTCCACTTTGTTGTATCACATACGTATGTCTGTGCAGGGCAAGCTCACCACTGCCAAGACCAAGACCTTGGTAGAGGCACTTGAGCGATGGGGAGTTGACCAAGAAGAGTACGGTTTGCTCATACTGAGTGAGCAGTCCCCCATGATTGAGCTGTCTGCCAGAAATGTGGAGAAGCTCAAGTTGAACACAGTTGACCACCTCAATGTGTATGATGTGCTCAGAGCAGACAAAATTGTGGTGGAAGAGTCTGCCTTCAAGTACATCCAAGAGTTCTATGGCGCTGCTGCAAGTGAAGATGCATCTGGTGAAGCTGAGACTCCAGAGGAGGCGTGAAATGCAGAGGTCACTGCATGACTTTGTCGTGTGTTATGTGCAAACCGTTTTTTTCTTGCACCCTTGCTCTGATTGTAGCATGCTTCTGATCAGGTCATACCTGACAAGGTCCTCAAGTGCTATGGTCTGGGGCATAATGCCACAACTTATTTTGAGCCCTGTTTTTTCCCTTTGGCACTACTGCAAATTGACTGTTTGAGTCTGTGTTCAATGTGATTGTCTGTGCTATGTGCTCAAGCTTTGTCGGTCAGTCAATTTACATAGCTGCTTGAACATATTCCGAAAGCAAGACTGGGCTAAAGTTCCCTTTAGCCTGCCCAGTGTAACCTGTAGTGCAGTCTAGCACTTGGAACATACAAAGGTCATGATGCGTTGTAATGGTTACAATTATTGGTGCAGTAGTTGATGGCTGTTCATTGTTACCGAAAAATTAGCTGGTTGCTGCCTAAGCGGACAAGGTGCTTTGTTGCGTACTAACTATTCATCTAACAAAAACATCCGTCAGACGATATACAGGACTTACACGGACGCACAAGCCTAACAAAAACTCTGATAGCACTGTTCAACATTGCAAAGAGGCCAGTGCGCATCATGCTGATGGCACACCCAAGCTTCTGTCATGTAGGATCTGAATAGGGCGCCACGTACACGGTGGAGTGGCCTTCCAAAGGAGACACTGCTGATTCTGAAAGATTGCAGCATGCGCTGGTGGAGCTCGAAAAACTGACCCACAGTATCAATATCAATCAACTTGCAGTGAGCAGCACACACAACCATTCCTGCTGCATCTTGAATGTGACGCAATACCAACTTGGTTTGGCTTGAAGCGCAAGAACAACACACAGCAACATCAACAATCCTAGTGCATGCCTGAGACAAACGGGCTGACGGTGAACATACATTTCAGCATAGACATCAACATAACTTGCAAAACTTGTCATTACATTCCCCTTTGAAACGGCCACCAAGACCTCTGTTGCTGTCGACCGCCACCTTGTTGCTCAGATCTGGGCTGTTGCTGAGCTGCTTGGCTGGCGTCAACATCTTCACGCTGCTGCATGAGACTGCTAGACCTTTGATGGGACTGCCAAGCTGGGTCCTGGTTCGGTTCTGGCGGCAGGCTTTGTGCCGACAGGCGGTACAATGATTGACTGACCCTCCCAAGCATGTTGCCTAAAGAGCAAAGCATCATGAGTCACCTCAATCACGAACAGATTGCGCCAAGCAAACAGGAACATGTGGTTGGAGGTTCAGTGACTGCATCGTCAAGTCAGTGACGGCATGCCAGATGCTTTGAACTTGACTCATGACATGTAATCAATGGGTTGCCGTGATGGACGTGATGCGCAACAGCACGCACATCACAAGCTGTGCCGTTGTTACGTGCGAGCATAAAGGGACAGTGTCACCAAGAAGACACAATGCAGCCACAGACCAAAACAAAATGTGCGTTAGCCATGCAGATGTTGATATGGGCTACAAGCTGCACAAGGGGGGGAGGGGGGGCAAGGGGCTCCTGGCTATACAGTATGATATATGTAATAAGGGCTCAGGTTTTAGGCCTAAACTAACCCTGTACTGCCAGTTGCACATCATGAAAAACTGCAAACTCTGCAGAAGCAGTATGACTGCAGTGCTGCATTAATGCTCATACCTCCAGCTCTACTTGGTTGTCTTGTTTCTACTTGCAAAGCAGTGGGCTGATGTTGCGCTGCACCATCTACCCTGTCAGATTCAGCCTTGCTGGTGTGAATAGGAGAGACCAGGTCAACAGGCATGGGGGCATTCTGTGCTTCACGGCCGTCTACTTCAAGATATGCTGTGTAAAGTTTGGTCTGAGCATGGTACGAGAACCTGGCGGGGATGTTGACTGTGTTAGAGAGGCTGGTGCTGGCAGAGCCCTGCCCTGTGCCCTGCACATCAGCAGAACTCACAAGCTGAGAATCAACAAGCATTTCGGGAGTGTGCCTGTGCATGCCGTATGCTCATATGATGATACGTCACGTCATGATATATACAGAACAAAGGACTTCAATTGCTAAGGATCTCTGAAGGTGCACTGGTGGGAAGACATGCAGGCCCACAGTGCAGCAGTCACATGCCACACATCTTGACACAGTTTCAGATAACCCACAGTCTCAGTTTCATGCCCAACATGACTATTGTTGCATCCTGTGCAAGCAAGCTGACATGAGCCACTGGCGACACTGGAGACAGATGACAGCTTTGAATGCACAAGACTGACACTGTGCTGTCACAGACAAGTGTGAGGAAATGCGAGACATACCTCAGCACTGCTGCTATCAACTGCAGATCTGGTATCAGCATTTTGCTGCTTTAGCTTCCTAGCCAGGGCCAGGTGGTTCCCATCAGGGCCCAAGACCAGGCGGGGGGTGCTGCAGAAGGGGGTAGTGGCCGCAGCAAAGGTCTCAAACTGAGCTGTGCCAAATGCAGGAGCATCAGCTCTCAGCTGTGCTATGTCTCGCCGCTGTTGGTTTAGGCCAATGAGTAGTTGCTGCAGTGTGCACAAGCAGCAGAGAAGTTATTTCTCCCAGATCAAGGCCAGAAGCCCTGGGTTGATTCAATTCACACTGCCATGAGAGACAACAAAAGTGCGGGAAGCGATCAGTGACATAGCAATGCTCATAACAGATGCAAATCTGGACAGTGATGGTACTAGGACATGCACAGCCTACATGAACACATCAAGGATATACAAACCGGCAGAGTCAAGTCCAGACGTCTGCTCAAAAAGTGCCACTCAATCAACTCAGCTTGAGAAGCCACATTCACATAAAGTTATGACCTCAGGATAAACTCAGCTGCATGCCAGAGAAGAGGCCAGAGTGACAAAGCTGTTGACTCACCCTGTGTCGCCGCTGCTGCTGACGTATACGAACACAGCCTGCTAAGAGGCCCAGCAGGAAGCACAGACCCACCAGCACACTGACAGACACATTGATGCCAGGGCTGGTGTGGTAGCTTCCAGCGCCAGGCGCACTGCCAGCTTCCGGAGAAGGGCTGCTAGCAGGTGATGCAGAAGGTGATGAGGGAGATGCTGGGGAGGTGTTGGAAGCTGCTTGAGCAGCCAAGACTGATGCATTGCAGGCAGGAAAATCTAGGGCTGAGTTGGCAAAAGATGATGAGCTGAGGGCAGTGATGTTGGGGATTGCATTGCAGAGGCCGGGATTGGCTGCCAGGTTCCTGCAGCAGTTGGAACAACAGAGCTTTGCACCTCGAAGCATAACCCATGACTGAGCTTGCAGGAATCTGAGTCTGACAGCTTGTGTGAGCATGCACCAACCTGAAAGAGCAAACAGAGCTTCACCAGCACTTATGCATGCTGTGTCAACCCAGGAGGCTCTACCCTGGCGGTGTGTCTCACAGCGCCTGCCTTTTGCTATGCACTTTACCTGTTGACAACAGTCATGCATTGCGACAAATTGAGGTGCAGTCTCTGACACAGCGCTGAGAAAGTCCGCTTCAGGACAAAAGGCATCTTTGAATTGGGGGAGAGACGCATTAGCAGCATCAGGTGTAGAAGAAGTTGCAGGACTAAAATGCAAGATCACGTCGCAGTCATCCTCATTGTGCTGCATACTGCAGTATCGTACATACA